>Ga0213878_10000070_pt1 | contig 60222 bp, 57 predicted proteins | sample VelepicoBEBS_R02_FD_161053 | JGI IMG/M metagenome (GOLD analysis project Ga0213878, IMG submission 161053) | Vellozia epidendroides bulk soil microbial communities from rupestrian grasslands, the National Park of Serra do Cipo, Brazil - BS_R02 | ecosystem: Environmental > Terrestrial > Soil >... | reverse complement strand
CGACTGGCCGGCTTCGGCGTCGAAGAAATCTTCCCACGTCTTCTTGCCGCCGCGCACCTCTTCGGAAAACTGCCACACCATCGTCCCCGAACCGATCTCGCCGCCGCGGTACTTGCCGTTCAGCATCGGGCCGCCGGTGACCATGATCGCCGGCAGATCGACGCTCGCCGCGCCCATCAACTGCGCGGGCGTCGTCTTGTCGCAGCCGCTGAGCAGCACGACGCCGTCGACGGGGTTGGCGCGAATCGACTCCTCGACGTCCATGCTCATCAAGTTGCGGAAGAGCATCGTCGTGGGGCGCATGTACGTCTCGCCGAGCGAGATCGTCGGAAACTCCAGCGGCCAGCCTCCGGCTTCCCACACGCCGCGCTTCACCGACTCCGCGACGCGCCGCAAGTGGACGTTGCACGAGGTGAGCTCGGACCACGAGTTGCAGATGCCGATCACCGGCCGCCCCTCGAACACGTCCGGCGCGAACCCTTCGGCGCGCATCCAGCTCCGGTGAATGAAGCCGTCGCGGTCGCGTTTCCCGAACCACTGAGCGCTGCGCAACGCCATGTGAGCCCTCCCGTGCGAAATTGGCGGTTCCGACGAATGTTACGGCGTCTTCGGGGAAGCCTTTCACGCCGTCGTAGCGTCTGCGGGACGGGCCGGGTTCGGCGCATAAGCTGCCGTCCGTGTTGGTCCGGTTCGCCCGCCCATGGAACCCAAACCCTGCCGGCGATATGGGGACCGTGCCTGGCGCAGTCTCTCGCCGAGACGCGGCGCTGACCGCCTTGCTAGGCTAGTTCGATGGCCGCAAGAAAGAACGACCCGCTCGATCTGAAGATCACGTTCCGGTTTCTGCGCGGGCTGAAGAAGAACAACGACCGCGCCTGGTTCCACGCGAACCGCGCGGCATGGGACGAGCACGTGCGCCATGCGTGGGAAGATCTCGTGACGATGCTGTTGCTGGCGGGGAGCCAGGTCGACGACCGGCTGCGGCACGTCGACCCGCGCGCGTGCACGTTCCGAATCGCGAACGACACGCGGTTCCACAAGCAGCGCGATCCGTACAAGCCGTGGCTCTCCGCCTGGATGTCGCCGGGTGGAAAGGACGGCGCGTACTCCGGCTACTACGTCCACCTCGCCCCCGGCGACACCCACGTGTCAGCCGGGGTCTACACGCCTGTGAAGCCGGCGCTCCACGCGCTGCGCAGCTCGTTCGCCGCCGACGGCGCCGACGCGCGCGCCTTCGACCGCATCCTGGCGACGAAGACGATGCGCCGGTACCTTCCGCTCGACACGGAGCCGCTCCGCGTGACGCCGCGCGGGTTTCCGAAGCAGCACCCTCGGCTCGCACTGATCCGCGCGCGCAACTACCTCGTCCGCCGTGACGTCTTCGACCACGAGCTGACCCAGCGCGGCGCATTCGCCGTCTTCCGAGACTTCATCCGCGACACCGCCCCCTTCGTCCGCTGGATCGACGCCCACGCGGCCGTCGAGCGCGCCGAGGAAGAACCTGAGTTCGAGCCGTTGTATCGTTGAGACAAAGGAGCACTTCACGACGTGGAACCGGTCAAACCCGAGCACTTGAGTCCGTTTGCCGTCGCATTCCTCGAACGCTTGCAGGGCCGGCCAGAGGCCGAACAATTCGTGCTCGGCGGCTATTTTGCGCTCAAGCACTACCTCGATTATCGTGAGACCGGGGATGTCGATGCGTGGTGGCGGTCGCGAGAGGATCCTCGTGCACTCGCCGCGGCTCGCGAAGCGTTCATGCAGACCGCCAGTGATTTCGGGTACACGGTTCGGGAGCGCACGTGGGGTGAAACGATCTCCTTGGAGGCCTTCGACGGCAGCAACAAGGCGTTCTCGTTCCAGGTGTCTGCTCGCACGATTGAAATCGCTCCACCCGTGGCAAGCCCTTGGGGAAACTTTCCAATTGAAACGCTGGACGACAACGTCGCCTCCAAGATGATGGCTCTGGTCGCCCGGGGCGCGCCGCGCGACTTCGTCGACATCAAAGCGCTCGTCGACGCGGGACTCGTCACCGTAGAACACTGCTGGAAACTGTGGAACGCGAAGGGTCCGGGAATCGAGATGGAAGATGCTCGCTTGCGGGTGAAGATGCACTTGGCGACAATCGAGGCTCGCCGGCCGATCGACCGCATCCCGGCCGCCGACCGCCCTGCCGCCCAGCGTTTGCGGGCATGGTATCACGACGTATTCACCGCCGACCACGGCGATTTCGGACCCGGAATCGCCAACCGAAGCGACGAAGATCTTCGGCAGTGATCGACCGTACCGTTTATCCCGACATCGAGCATGGCGACGAGTTCGAGGACGACCTCGATCGCGCCGATTACGTCCAGCGCATCTGCGCAGCCGGCGATTTCGGCGTACCGCCCGACGGTGAGACAGTGAAACTATTTCGCGGTTGGCGCGAAGTTTTCGACGCCTTTCCGTTCCCGACATCGCCGACGTACCACGCTCTGCGCGATTTCTACGGGTGGCCCGCCGTCCCGATGGAACGCAGCTTCTACCCGGCGCGCTGGGAGACGCTGGACGCGCTCGAAGGCCGCGAAGACCCCTGTCGGGACCGCATCTGAATCAATAAACTTCCCGAAAGGCTACGCTTCGAGGGCGCGGATGCGTGAGGCGAGCGAGGGGTGCGATGAGAAGAGCAGCTCGGCCCAGCGCGGCGGGTCGAGCTCCGCGAGGTTCTGCTCGCCGAGGCGCTTGAACGCGCGGATGCCGGCGTCGCGGTCGTTCGTCGCCGCCAGCGCGAAGCGGTCGGCGCGGCGCTCGATCGCGCGCGAGAGCGCGTTCGCGGCCGGGAGCAGCACGAGCTGAGCGAGCGTCGCGTAGAACGCGAGCCGTGCGCCTTGCGCAGGTGAGTCGAGCCCGCGCTTCGTCGTGCGGCGCAGCGCCGCGTCGGCGGCGAGCAGCGTCGCTGCGACGGACGCGGTGCCGAAGGTGATCGATAGCCACGGGTCGCGGCGCACGTAGTGGCCCAGCTCGTGGGCGACGACGTACAGCGTCTCGTCGTCGGCGAACTCGCTGACCAGCGTGTCGCCGAGTGCGATCCTCTCGGTGCCGAGGACGCCGGTGACGAACGCGTTCGCCTTCTTCGTCTGGCGGCTCATGTCGAAGCGCAGGATCGCCGCGTTGCCGACGCCGTAGCGCTGGGCGAGCGCGCGAATGCGCCGCTCCAGCTCGCCGGTGACCGGCTCGTACGTGTTGAACAGCGGCATGACGAACGTCGGCGCGATCACCGTCGCGAACGCGAGCAGCGGCGGCGTCGCCGCGATCGCGATCAGCGGCCAGCGCCGTGGAGCGCGCACGACGACCGCGTCGCCCAATGCGACCAGCAGCGCGGTGACGACCGCGGCCACTGCCGCGCCCTTCGTCTGATCGGCGAGCCACCCGCGCGGGCTCTGTTCCGAGGTGCCGTAGACGCGTTCGAGGACGTGCCCTTCGACGTAGTCCGTGCCGAGGTCGCGCATCGTCTCGATCGCCAGCAGGACCAGCGCGAACGCTGGCGCGCGCAGCGGCCGCGGCAGCGGGCGCAGCGCGCGGTCGAGCGGATCCGCGAGCAGGAACGCAGCCGTCGCGAGCGCCGCGACGGTGCGCGCGCCGCCTGCGAGACCAAGTGCGCGCCGCGCGGCGCCGTAGCGACCCGGATCGCGGTCGGCGCGCGGCGCGTACGGCGTGCGGAGGTCACGCACTGCTTGCGCCGCGCGCACCGCCGCGTAGCCGAGCGTCAGGCCTGTCGCCGCACCGAGTGCAGCCTTGCGAAGCGTCGTCCCGCGAACCACCTCGCGCTTGTACCCAAGGTTACTCCTTCGTGCGGACCCGGTACGTCAAGGTGACGGCGCCCTCGGCCGGGACCCGCACGGCCCACGTCGCCGTCGACGCGGAGCTCTTCCGGTACGGCAGCGACGACGCGATGATCGTCCAGTCGCCGGGGATCGGCTCGATCACCTGCACGGTCTCCGGCGTCTTCTTCGCGTTGCGCAGGACGATCGCGTACGCCGACTCGTAGACGCTGTGGCCGAGGCTGCGGAAGTCGGTCTGCTTCTTGTTGGCGGTCACGTCGAAGGAGTCGCCGAGGTGCAGGCGCACCGTCTCGCCCTTCGGCGTGTGGTCGATCTCGTCGGCACCGACGTACTGGGCGGTTCCGCTGTTGTCGCGCTTGTACACGCGCACGGCGCCCATCGGCAGCGGGATTCCGAGCTGGCCGCCTTGGTTGCGGAAGCTGACGTACGTCGCGACCTTCAGGTGCGAACCGAGATCGGCGTCCTCCTCGCTGTAGTATTCCGGCGCGCCGCGCAACTCCAGCGTCTTGACGACCGGAACGGCCGATGCGGTCAGCAGCTCGACCTGCTTCGTCTGATTGTCGGCGATGGTCGTGCGGCGGGCCAGCGTGTAAAGATGGTACTCGAACAGCGACTGCTCGGTCGGGCGCGGGATCGGCGGCGGGGCGGCGCTTGCGGAGCGGACGGCGCCAAGAGCCTGCATCGCCGGCTGCACGACGTTGACGTTGCCGGCGACGAGCTGCACCGCGGCGTCGCGGTATTCGGTTCCGCTTTGGTTCTGCAGCGTGATCAGCCCGCGCAGCTCGGCGCGGTCGTCGTTCGGGGAAAGCAGCGCGGTGTAGTCGGCTTTCCAGCTCAGCCCGCCGCTGAGGTACGTCAGCTCGACGTCCTGCTCGCCCTCGACGCTGTTGCTCACGTCGGTGACGAGCGTCGGGCGGTCGCGCAGGTTGGGCGGGAGCGACGGAAACGAAAGCGTTCCGTTCACCGCCGTTTCGATGCGGTCCGCGTACTGCAGCACGACGCCGTCGTTAGTCGCGAGAACGCGCGCGCGCTCGGTACGGCGCTGCCCGGTGCGCGGGTCGTAGTTGACCACGTCGACGTCGCGCCCGACGTATTTTCTCCAGCAGCTTCTGCGGCGAGAGCAGGTCGTAGTTGAAGTTCTGCTCGAGCACCGAGAGGCGGCCGGGGGCGGTGATGCTCGTCAGCAGCGCGGTCTCCGGCTGGATCTTCGCGCTGACGTCGCGCAGCGCGAGATAGGACTCGCCGCGCGGCAGCGTGAGGTGGCGGCGCTCGCGCACCAGCGCGAGCTCCGAGTTGTAGATCGTGATCCCGACCGCGCGCTGGTCGCCGAGCGAGCTGACGTGTTCGCTTTGATCGGCGAGCGCGGTCGACCCGAGTGCCGCGACGAGAGCGAGAGCAGGGATGAGAGAACGTCGCATGCGAGAACCTCCGTCGACGTGTCGACCTATGTGCTGACCGGGGGCCCGGTGTATTCGTATGTTCCGTCGAACGAAAGCTGGCAAAGGTTCGACGGCATGCTCGTCGACAACGGATGCGTCGTATCGCTGCATCCCGGCGACGCGGGCGCGGGCGTGCGGCGCGTGGATCTCGGCGGTCGCGCGGTCTATCCGGCCTTCGCCGACTGTCACGTCCACCTCACCGACACCGGACTTTTTCTCGGCGAGCGCGATCTTTCGGGCGTCCGCAGCGTTCCCGAGTTCGAACGGCGCATCGCGGCGCTGCCGCGCGGCGCGTTCGTCTTGGCAGGCAACTACGACGAGTCGCAATGGGACGACGGCGGCTCCGCTACTGCCGTGCCGCTCGACATGCAGTTCCCGGATGCGGTCACGATGGCGGTGCGGGTCGACGGGCATTCATGCGTGCTGAACCGCAAGGCGCTCGCATTCGCCGATCTGCCGCCCGACGTGCCCGGCATCGAGCGCGCTGCGGACGGCGCACCGACGGGCCGGCTTTTTCTTGACGCGAATTGGCGCGCCCAGGCGAAAGTGCTGAGCGCCGTGCCGGAAGCGGAACGGCACGCCGCCGACAAACGTGCTACGGAGGTGGCGCTGCGCGAGGGAGCGCTGCACCTGCACGTGCAGTTCGTCGGGCTGCCGTCTCGAGCAGCGTATGCACACGAGATTGCCGCCCTGCGCGACATCGGCCCGGCCAAGTGGTATCCGAAGATCTGCGAGCGCGATCCAGCGCTGGCAAAGGAGCTGGGCCTGCCGTACGTCGGCGGCGACGTCTTCCTCGACGGCAGCATCGGGAGCGGAACCGCTGCCGTGAGCGAGCCGTACGCCGACCGTGAAGGCTGCGGCCACCTCATGCACGGCGACGCCGAAGTGGAGGCGTATTTCACAGCGGCGGAAGAGCTCGGAATCAGTGCGGGCGTCCACGCGATCGGCGATCGCGCGATCGAGCAATGCCTCGCGACGTGGGAGAAGGTGCTCGGCGGCAAGCCGTCGCCGCGCAACCGCCACTTCATCGAGCACTTCGAGATCGCGACGCAGCAGCAGATCGCGCGCGCCGCGCGGCTCGGAATCTTTCTCTCGATGCAGCCGCAGTTCGACGCGTACTGGGGCCATCCGGGCGCCATGTACGACGTCCGCCTGGGCGCACGGCGCGCGCGCACGATGAACGCGCTCGGCTCCGCGAAGCGCGCCGGCGCGACGCTGGTGGGCGGAGACGACAGCCCCGTCTGCAAGCTCTCCCCGCTCGACGGCATGCGCGCCGCCGCGAACCACCACAACATCGAGGAACGCCTCAACATCGAAGACGCCCTGCTGATGTACACCTACGACGCCGCCCGCTTCGGCCACGCCGAGTCGCACACCGGCCGGCTCGCGCCGGGCTATGCTGCCGACTTCGTCATCTTAGAAGGCGATCCGATCGTAAGCCGTTCCTTCGACGGCGTCCGCGTCGCGCAAACCTTCGCCGACGGCGAAGCCGTCGGCTGACTCAAGCACGTCGCAGAAAGGAATCCATCGTGGCACAAGATCGCGCCGAACAGATCGCCGAACTCCTCCACCAGGCCGGTGAGGTCCACCACGTCGTCTTCGCGGACACCGACGGCGAGGACGACGACTGGGCGACGTTCTACTCCGACTGGCTCCTCGCGCACTCGCCGCTCCCGAAGCTCCTCCGGCGCGTCCCGGTCCGCAGCCACCTGACCCGCGACCTCGTCGCCTGCGACGAGCGGTATACCGCGGAAAACCCGTCCGACGCGTGGCCGGGCTGGTATGCGCGGAAGCTGATCGAGAACTACGGCTGACGCGTACCGCGCTCAGATAAGCGAGATCGTTTCGGCCGGTTTGGCGGGGCGCTTCGCCATGGCGGCTTCGAGCTTTGCCGCGAGGTCATCGACGATCGGGTCGTCGATCTCTTCGACGCGGCCGTTGTCGGCGAGCGCGACCAGCTTCGGGTCGATCGGGAGGCGCGCGAGCAGCGGTGCGCCGGCGAGCTCGGCCACTTGGTCGGCGAACGAGGGCCCGAAGACGTCGTAGCGCTTTCCGGTGTCCGGCGCGACGAAGTACGACATGTTCTCGATGACGCCGACGATCGGTTTGCCGAGCTGGTGCACGAGGTTCGCCGCCTTGCGCACGATCATCGTTGCCAGTCGCTGCGGCATCGTCACCAGCACGACGCCGTCGATCGCCAGCGACTGCAGCACGGTCAGCGGCGCGTCCGACGTGCCGGGCGGCAAGTCGATCAGCAGGTAGTCGAGATCCGACCACAGCGCCTGCTCGTAGAACTGCCGGATGACGCCTGAGAGAATCGGTCCTCGCCAGATCATCGCGGTGTCTTCTTTGTCGGTGAGCAGGTTCGAGCTGACGATCTCGATCGCCGAGCGCGAGGTCGCGGGCACCATCAGCGGTTTGGGCTGCTGCCCCGGCGGCGTCGAGGGATCGGCTTCGAGCCCGAGCGGTTCAGTGAGCCCGAACAGCCGCGGAATCGACGGGCCCGTGATGTCCGCGTCGAGGATGCCGACTTTCTTGTGCGCGCGCCGCAGTCCGACCGCGAGCAGCGCGGTGGTCAGCGACTTGCCGACCCCGCCCTTGCCCGACATGACCGGCACGACGTACGTGAAGCGCGCGCGGCGGTTGAACTCGCCCGGCGCCCGGCGGCGCGGCGTCTTGTCCTCGTTCATGATCAGCGGGACGCGGCCGGAAAGCCGCGCCTGCGTCAGCGCCGCGACGATCGGCTCGACCCGCAGCCCGTGCGCGTTCGCGCCCTGCTCGATCGTCTCGTACTTGTTCACCCCGCAGCCCGCGCAGTGCAAGCCGAACTCCGTCAGCACGTCCTCGGCGATCGGGAACGCGGCGACGAGCTCGCGGATGTTCGTTTTCGAGGTGATCTCGATGGAGGCGGCCATGGCGGAGGCTTGCGACCTTTGTCGGGAAAGCGGTACGGCGTACCGGGAACGATTCGGGAATCGCGCGGATATCCCGTTACGGGATCGTCACCTCGTACCAGAGCGAGGGGTCGTCGGGCGAGCTTGCGACGGAACGCGCGTTGGCCGGAAGGTCGAGGTCGGCCTGAACGACGGCGCCGTTCGTCTTCGCTTTCAGCGCGTCGACCAGCGCGGTGAGCGGCATACGGTTCCAATTTTTCTGCCGCGCCATCTGCACGTTCACCGGAATCATCGCGAGCTGCAGGCTGTCCATCAGCTCCAGGCCGTGCGCCTTGAGCGTCGCGTTGTGGCTTCCGTGATGGCCGACTTTGTAGAAGATCGCGCGCTTGAGCAGGTCGGGCCCGGTGACGTCCCCTCCGCCGACCGACCACTTCGTGTTCTGCCACGAGAGCCAGTTGCCGACTTGCGCGTCGGCTGGGAAAAGCAGCACGTCGCCGTTCTGAAGCTGAATCGCCAGCACGAGGCTGGTGTTGTTCGTCGCGTTGTCGAGCTGGAGCGCGAGCGCGGGCGCCGCGTCCAGAAACGCACTGTCGACGCGCCGCCACGCCGGACCGTCGCCGGCCGGGTCGGCGTCGCTCCCGAAGTAGCGCTGCATGAAGAACGGCATCGCCTGCGCGACCGGGAACGGGATCGTCTGCATCGGATCGAACGGCGCGTCCGGATCGACGGTTTCGAGGGCGCCGGCGAAATGCGAGAGATCGGCGATCGAGGCGTCGACCCCGTACATCTGCTGCAGCAAGCCGTACGTCTCCGGACTGCTCGCCGCCACTTCCGTCTTCTTCAAGAGCTGCTCGTCGCGCGGCGGGCCGAGAACGAAGAGCTGCACCGACGTTCCCGGCGGCTGCACCGGCGGATCGCTCGGCGAGCAGTACCGCGGCGGCTTCGATTTCGCCAGGCCGCGCACGACCTCGAGCGCGTCGCTCGTCGAGCTTCCGCTCGCGACGCCGAAGAACGAGGTCAGGAAATCGCCGACTTGATCGGCGGTGTCGCCGGCGCCGGCGAGCCGCAGGCGGCTCTCGCTGAGCTGCAGCGCGCGCACGGCGCTGCCGCGCTCCTGCGCGAGCCGTTTCGCTTGCGGATCGTTCGGGTCTTCGGTCCAGGCCAGCCACACCTCGGCGAAGTCGATACCCGCCAGCTCGTCCGGCGCTTGCACGAAGCCGGAGAGGTGGTCCCAGTGCTCGTGCGTCGCGATCAGCAGGTCGACCTTGCCGCGGCCGTCGGCGCCTTTCGTCGTCTTGGCGACGTCGGCGACGACCGCTCTCATCTTCGCCTGCGCGTCGGGGGTGCCGAGGATGACGCCGCAGTCGATCATGATCGTGTACGGCGCAACTTCCCCGTCGCGCGGCAGCGAGATCAAGAAACAGTCGCCCAGGCCGTGGCGGTACATGCGAACTTTCGCGCGGTAGCCGCCGCTCATCGGCCCACCATTGTCGCGCTCGAACGGTGCAGCATCGCGAACGGTTCCCTGCCGACGTTGCGCGGGTCGTAGTAGTTGTCGTGCAGCGAGGCCTCCTCGCCGTCGCCGAGCGCGGTCGCACCGCCGGCGTCCGGCAATCCCTGCTGCGCACGGAAGCGCGCTTCGCTGTCGACCCGCTTGCGGACGACGTAGCGGACCTCATTCGCGACCAGGTCGACGATCAGCGTGCCGCCGCCGCGGAACACGTTGTAACCGGGGCTGCGCCAGGTCTGCGTGATCTCGACGATCAGCTGCGTGCGCGTCTGATCGTCCGGGCCGATCCGCCGCGCCGGGCGAACCGAGTGCACCTCGAAGTTGGCGAGCGTCCCCGGGATGCCTTTGACGATCTCGAAATCCCCGCACCCGCCGCGGTAGAGGCAGAGCATGTCGAGCTCGTCTTTGCTGACGTCGCTCGACATCAGCCAGCCGTGGAACAGCGCTGCGTTGTGATTCGAGGTGTCGTATGCTTCACGCCGCTTCGAGTCGAGATCCCAGTTCAGCGTCATCCGCGCGAGAATGTTCTTGAGGTTCTTGAACGGTTGCGGCGGCGGCTCCCACGCCAGGCTGCGCTCGGCGAGGTAGCGCACGCCCTGCGCGAAGATTCCGCGGTCGCGGAACGCCGAGATGAACGCGATGCGGTAGGACCGGTCGTCGTCGGGGACGAGGTCGCGGTCGGCGGTGATCAGCGCGCGCAAGTAGTCCCCGAACGTCGGGTCCACCGGCGGGCAGTAGTCGAGCGCGCGGATGCAGATGTCGAGCCACTGCTTCGCGACCTTGCTCGCCTCTTGCGCGAGCCGCTCGACCAGATCGTGCGGGATGTTCCCCGGCAGCAGCACGCCGGTTCCCGCCGAAGCCAGCCGAAACAGATCGGCGCTGCGGATGCGATAGATGCGCAGGAACGCGTCGAACACCGCGGCGACCAGCACCGAGCCGCGGTCGTGCGGTTCGGTCGCGCTCATGTACTCCTCGCCGGTCGGCTTGTTGGCGATCCAGGCCCCGGTGTCGTCGTAGTGCCCGAGCGCGTCGCGCAGCGCGCCGTGTCCTTTCTCCGCCTGACCGAACTGGTACGCGAGCTCGCTCAGCAGGTTTTCCTGGGTGAGATCGCCGCGCGTCTTGGCGATCTGGTCGCGCAGCGCCTCGGGCAAGGTGAAGTGCTGGAACAGCGCGACGATGTCGGCCATCGCTTCGTGGAACGCCAGCACGTCCGGGTTCGTCTGCTCGCTGTAGCGGCGGTGCAGGCCGTCGAGCAGCGCGTGCGTCGTCTCGTGCGCGACGATGTCGTACGAGAGGCACCCGAACACCAGCGTGCCGGGCGCGTTGACGCCGGCGTTCTTCGTTTGCGCCGGGAAGTACCCGAGCAGCAGCGCCTTCTTGTCGGGGCTGTAGTACGCGTTCGCCTCGCGCAGCGCGTGCGGGTAGATGCGCAGGCGCTGCACGTAGCTCGCCGCGTAGCTCGTGCCGCTGCCGCTGGCGTGCGGCGACCACAGCGCGACGCGCCCGAGCGCGTGCTCGAAGTGCTCGATCGTCTTCATCGCGACCGCGTAGACCATCTGCTGGTGGAACTGCGCGTCGGACTCGGCCGGCGCGCGGCCGTTCTGCACCAGCACGTACGGGTCGTCGAGGTCGACCGGCGCGTAGCAGCAGCGGCTCGACGGGTCGACGTCGACGACCTCGATGTACTCGCCGACCGGCCCGGGCTCGAGCTCTTCCCAGCGCACGTCGACCACCGCCTGGTTGATCGCGTACGTTTCGAGCTGCACCTCGAGTGCCGGATCGTAGGCGTAGACGCGCAACCGGCGTTTCCCGGGCGGGGAGACCTGCGGTTGCATCGCGTGCTCGAGATGCAGCTTGTCCATCGCGCTCAGCGGCGTCGCGGCCGGCGTTGCGACGGGATGGATCTGCCCGGTCACCAGCGGCTTGAGCGCGTCGCGCAGCGCCTGCGAGGCGCGCGGATCGCTCGCCAGCGCCTCCGCGACCGCGGCGCGCTGCTTCGGATCGTCCGGCGGCTGCTCGGGATCGGGCAAGAGCGCTTCGAGCGCCGCGCTCTGCGAGAGCTGCAGCGCTTCGACCTCGAGCATGCGCTGCTGCGGCGAGCCGGCCGCCGCGGCGAGGCCGAGTCCCGTGAAGATGCGGAGCAGCGCGAACGAAGCGGTGTCGGGCGGCTGTTTCCCGAGCGTCGCGCTCGCGGGCGGCGCGATTGCGAGCGCTTCGAGCGCGCGCAATGTTCCTTGCCCGAAGTGCTCGACGTCGGCGGTCTTGCGCGCCGCCGCGCCGAACAGCGCCGCGCGCACCGCCTCGATCCGCATCCACGCTTCGGGATACTGCGCCGGATCGTCGAGCGAGGCGCGATGCGCTTGCCAGTACAGCGCTGCCGCCGCGGCGATCTGCGGTGAGGTCGACGAGGTTCCGGAGCCGTTGTGATCGACGGTGTGCGGGCAGCCGATGCGCGCCCAAGGCGTGTTCGGCGAGAATGCCGCGAGCGCGGTGTCCATCTTGCTCGCGGGTCCGTAGTTTCCGGCCATCACGAGACCCCGCTGGTCGGCGTACGGTGTGAAGTCGGACATCACGCCGGTCGCCGCGACGACGCGCCGAAACCGCGCCGGGTAGACGATGTTGCGCGTCGGCAAGTTCCCGTGGTTGTTGCCGGCCGCCGTCACCACGAACACGCCCGCCTCGTAGAGCGCGTTGATCGCGTCGGCCCACGCCTGCGAGGCCAGCCCGCCCATGCTCATCGTCACCACGTGCACGCGCGTCGCGGGATCTTGCAGCAGCACGTGCACGTAGTCGAAGCCTTGCGCGACGGAGCTGTTGCTGAACAGCACGACGCCGTTCGCGACGCGCACCGGAACGACCGACGCGCCGGGCGCGGCGCCGATCGGCGCGCCGCCGCCCGCGCCGGCGCCGGCGAGAATCGCGATCGTCGCCGTCCCGTGGCCGAGCAGGTTCAAGAGCCCGGAAGTCGGTGAGCGGTCCGTCGCGTCGTTCGGAAAGTTGGCGTCGACGAAGTTGCGCTGCAGATCGGCGCGCAGGTTCACCGGCTGGGTGTCGTGCGGCGAGATGCCGGTGTCGAGGTGCGCGATGCAGATCCCCGCGCCGTCGCCGGCGCCGCCGGTGAAGTTCGAATGCTCCGCGTCGCGGTACCACAGCGGGTGTGCGTCGTCGGCAGGATGCGGCGGAAAGGTTCCGTCCTGATTCCAAATCTCGTCGCAGCCGCCGGCCGCGCGCAGCGCGTGTGCCGCGTCTTCGCCGAACGTCCACTGCTGCTGCAGATCGGGCTCGGCGAACTCCACCGCGCTTCCGGCCAGACCCAGACCGCTGCCGGCGAGCGCGTGGCAAACGTCCCAGCCGTGGGCGGCGTCGAGCTCCGCCGCCTCGGCGATGTGCCACGTCGACGGCGCAGCCGCGATGCCGAGCGCGCTGTCGCGGCCGATGCTGGTGAAGAGCGGGCGCGAGGTGAACTCGAAGGTGCTCCGCGCCAGCCCCAGCGGCGCGCCGGACAGCGTGAACGCGGCGCCCTGCGGCGGCAACCGGCCTTTCACGAGGATCGCTCTGACGGGCCGCTGGTCGGACATCGAACCCTCCCGGCGGATAGGTTCTTGATTTGCCCTCCAATTCTTGCTAGGGCTAGTCATCGGCCCGGGCCGCGGCGCGGCTCGCCGGCGGCCGAAGTCGCGAGGCTTAACCCTGCCCCGTGGGGTACGGGTGTAGGTGAACGACATGCCGCGCTCTCGCCGACTCGACCCCTTGCGCCGGCCGCTGGCAGGCGAACCCCTCACGGACGTCACCAACCGCCTGAAGACGGCGCGCGGCCACATCGACCACATCCTCGCGCAGCTCGACGAAGGGGCGTACGTGATCGACGTGCTGCGCCAGATGGCCGCCGTGCGCGGCGCGCTCGACGCCGCGGCGCGCGTCGCGCTCCGCTACTACTTCGAGCACGCCTTCGTCAACGCGGTGAAGGCCGGCCAAGGCTCGCTCGCGATCGACGAGATGATGCGCGCGCTGACGTTCCTGCGCCAGCTCGACTGACGACTAGCGCTTCAGCGCGAAGATCGCCAGCTCGTCGCCGCGCTTGAAGTCGAGCTGGAAGTTGCCGCCGGCGGCGACCGCGACGTACTGCGTGCCGTTCACCTCGTACGAAACGGGCGGCGCGTTCACGCCACCGTCGAGCGCGTACGTCCACAGCTTCTTGCCGCTGTGCGCGTCGAACGCTTCGAACGTGCCGTCGCCTTCGCCGGTGAAGACCAGCCCGCCCCCGGTCGCGAGCGCGCCGCCGATCATCGGTTTCGGCGCGTGGTACTGCCAGGCGATCTTTCCGCTCGCGACGTCGATCGCCGTGAAGGTTCCGCGCTGGATCTTCTGCGGCTTCTGAACGTTGGTGAAGACGCTGCCGGTGTGCAGTAAGCCCGGGTGGTTCGCGCCGGGCTGCGGCTTGAAGTCCATGAGCTGATCCATGCCGAGGACGTAGACGCGGCCGGTCTGCGGCGAGTACGCCGGCGGCGACCATTCGGAGCCGCCGTTGGCGCCCGGCAGCACCGACTTCTTGCCGAACATGTTCTTGTTCTGCGCGACGAACGGTTCGGACTTGCGCAGCAGCTTGCCGGTGCGGCGGTCGACGACGAAGTACCAGCCGACTTTGCCGGCTTCGCCCGCGGCGGGGATCGTCTTGCCGTTCTCATGCAGGTCGAAGAGCACGACGTTGCTGGTCGCGTCGTAGTCCCACAGATCGTGCTTCACCTCTTGGTAGTACCAGCGCAGCTTGCCGGTGCGCACGTCGAGCGCGACGATCGAGTCGGTGTAGAGGTTGTCGCCCTTGCGCGTCGAGCCCTCGAGGTCGGGGTTCGGGTTGGCGGTGCTGAAGATCACCAGCCCCTGCGCGACGTCGACCGCCGGCGTCGTCCACACCGTTCCGCCGCCGGTTTTCCACGAGTCGCCCGAGAAGGTCTTCGGATCGGTCGCCCACCAGCGCCAGCGCGGCGCTCCGGTGAGCGCGTCGTACGCGGCGACGAAGCCGCGCACCGCCCACTCCGCCCCGGCGCTGCCGACGATCACCTCGCGCTCGTAGATTTGCGGCGCCATGCTCTCGGAGTAGCCGACGGAGGGATCGGCGAGCTTCACCGCCCACTTCGGCGCTCCGGTGCGCGCGTCGAGCGCAAGCAGCTTCGCGTCCAGCGTCGTCACGTAGAGCTTGCCGTAGGCGAGCGCGGCGCCGCGGTTGTTCGGCCCGCAGCAGATCTTGTGCGGCCCGATCGGGTAGCTGGTCGTCCACAGCAGCTCGCCGGTCGCGGCGTTCAGGGCCATGACTTTCATTCGGCTGTCGACGACCGGCGTCGTCACGTACATCACGCCGTCGGCGACGAGCGGCGTCGTCTCGAAGCTCTCGTTCATCCCGGTGTGCACGACTTTTACCGGCTGCAGCCGGGAAACGTTGCGGGCGTCGATCTGCGCGAGCGGCGAGTAGCGCGTGTTGGCGTACGTGCGCCCGGGAAGACGCCAGTCCTTCGCGTCGCGGTCGGCGCCGCGCAGCAGCGTGTCGTCGAGGTCGACGTGCGCGCTCGGCGGAACCGTGGGCGTCCCGAGCGCCTGCAGGTTCGGGGAAGCTACCGGGTTCGGCGCGAGGTTCGGATACGGCAGCAGCGCGACGCGCGCGAGCGCCGGTTTGGTGAGCGGCGCGTCGCCCGGCGGGTAGCCGTTCTTCTCCAGGATGAACGCCAGCACGTCGAGGTATTGCTTCTCGCTCAAGCTGCCCGGCGCGTTGAGCGGCATCGCGCCGCTGATGAACTTGTAGAGGTCCGGCGTGCTCATCTTCGCGACCGTCAGCGACCGGCCGAACTGCGGACCCATCAGCGCGCCCGCATCGACGCCCTGCAAGTTCGCGCCGTGACAGCGCAGGCAGTACTGCACGTAGACGTACTCGCCGCTGGTCGCCTGCGCGCGCGTAAACGTGCTGCCGTGCTGCGCGCGCGAGGCGGCGCCGGAGAGGAGCAGCGCCGCCGCGGCAAGTGCCGTTGCGGTCGCCGCGAGCGTCCAAGGACCGCGTCTCACGTCGATCGTTCTCCTTCGTCTCGGCGGACTGCTTCTTCACGCTCGGGGCGCGGCGTGTCGATCCGCCAGAACGTGAAGACGAACGCGACCAGCGCGATGACCGCAAGATACCCGACCGCGCCTTCCGGCACCGGACCGGACGAGCGGAACGGCGGAACGTGCGGCGCTTGCGAATCGAGCGGAAGCCGGAACACGTACGAGGCGACGTCGTTCAGGTCGTCGGCGCTGAGCTGGCTGTCGGCGAAGCGCGGCATCTCGCCGGGGCCGGCGCGGATCGCGTCGGCGATCTCGTTGATCGTCGCGCGCTCGAGCGAGGGCGCCCACTCGAGCCGGCCGATCGCACCGCCCTGGCCGTCCGCCGCGTGGCAGTGCTCGCAGTTCAGCGCGTACAGCGCGTGGCCGTGCTCGAGGTTGCCGTTCGCGATCACCATCGGGATTGGCGGTCCGCCCGCGACCGCCGGCGCCAGGTAGTCTTCGAGCGCGCGAATTTGCTCCAGCGAAAGGGCTTGTCCGCTGCGCTCGTCGCGGTGCGCGATCTGCAGCCACGGCACCGCGGCCGGCATTCGGCCCGTCGTCAAGTAGAAGTCGACGTCCGCGAGGCCGACGCCGCGCAAGTCCGGTCCGTCGGCGGTGCCCCAGCCCTGCGCGCCGTGGCAGCTCGCGCAGTACGTCGCGTAGAGCGCTGCGCCGGGCGAGCTCGGCGCGTTCGGCAGGCTGCCGGCGGCGGGCGTCGCGGGCGCGAGCGGTGAGGCCGCCGCGAGCAGCAGCGAGAGCAGCGGCGCCGCCGTCACGTCTGCGTCTCCTGCGAAGCGTCGAAGAGCGCACCGAGCCGGCGCTCGCGCGCGCCCCAGTCCGCGACGCACCACAGCAGCGCGAGCAAGACCGGCGTTCCCGCGCTCAGCCACATCACCGCGCCCGCGTTCATCTGGTCGGCGAGCGCGTTCGGCTGCGCCGCGTAGTGCGGGTACAGCACGCGGTTCGTCACGTAGAACGCAAAGCCGAGGAACGCGCTCGAGGGCAGGCTCAAGAACAGCGCCAGGATTCGCAGCGGGTGCGAGCGCGCGTGCGGCGCCGGCGCGACCGCGAAGATCGGCATCCAGAAGAGCAGTCCGGCGCCCAGATAGAGCGCGTGCTCGCCGGCGTGGACGGTCTCGTTCTCGAGCGCGCGCTCGTACAGCGGCGAGAAGTGCGTGCCGAACAGCACCACCGTGAGCAGTCCCAGGCCGGCGAGCGGGTGGTCGAGCGCGCGCATCGGCGCGCTGCTGAGCGCGTGCGCGAGCCGCGCCGCGCCGCGCGGCGGCAGCGCCGCGAGCGCGAGCCGAACCGGCGCGCCGAAGATCAGCAGCGGCGCCGCCAGCGAGATCAACGCGAGGTGCTGCACCATGTGCCAGCTCAGCGAGGCGTCGGCAAGCGCGTCGAGCGGAGCGCTCAGCGCAACAGCGATCGCGATCAAGCCGGCGGCGAAGGCGAACGGCGCGGCGCGTGGGAACGGCCGCCGCTCGCGCGCGACGCGCACGAGCCCCCACGCGTAGAGCGCGGTGGCGAGCGCGAGCGCGAGAACGACCGTCATGCCGGCTGCGGCTCCTCTTCGTCGAAACCGCCCTGCGCGTTGCGCACGATTGTCGTCGCGTCGGACGGGTAGACGGCGCTCTCGTGGATGCGCGCGCGCATCTCGGCGGCGATGTGCGCCGCAAGAAATCCCGCGACCAGCGGCCCGACGATCAGGAGCACGCGGTACACCCACACCAGCGTCTCGAGCCGCAGGTGCAGCGCCGCGGACGTTTGGTCGTCGGCGGCGGCGAGGGTGAGCAGCACGCCGTCGAAGATCAGCGCCGTGCCGACGCCGACGCGCAGCGGGAGCTGCGTCGGCGCGTCGAGCACGTCGTGCCAAGCGGTGTCGCGCGTGAGACGCTGTTCGACGAACGGCCACACGAGCAAGAACAGGAACGTCACCGTCGGCAGCACGAGGCCCGGCCAGAACACCGGCGGGATCGGATGGCCGAAGAGCGTGATCTCGGTCGGCGGCCCGAGCCGCAGCGCGCCTTCGAGGAACGCGGTGTACCAGTCGGGAACCGCGCCGTTCGTGACGATCCACGGCTTGTACGGGCCGTAGCTTTCGATCGGATTGATCTCGACGAACGTGGCGAGCAGCGCGAGCACCGCCAACGTCGCGCCGAAGACCGCCAGCGTGCGCAGCGCGTAGTCGGGCCAGAAGCGGCGCCCGACCACGACCCGCGGAGCGCGCGCGAACTGCGTGTGCTTCTGATAGATCACCAAGCCGAGGTGCAGCGCGAGCAGCGCGCCGATCGTCACCGGCAAGTAGTACACGTGCAGCACGTAGAGGTGGGAGATAAGGAGGGCGCCCGGAAACGCGTCGTCGCCGTTGAGGACCGACGCGGCCCAGCGCCCGACGAAGGGGATCGAGAGCGCGACGCTGTCCGCGATGCGCAGGCCCGTCCCCGAAAGGCTGTCGTTCGGCAGCGAGTAGCCGGTGAAGCCGGTGAACGACGCCAGCGCGAGCATCGTCATCCCGATCATCCAGTTCAACTCGCGCGGCTTGCGGAAGGCGCCGGTGAAGAAGATGCGGCCGAGGTGCACGACGATCGCGGCCACGAAGCAGATCGCCGCCCAGTGATGGACCTGCCGGATCACGTACCCGATCGGGTGCGCGCGGTTCGCGAGCTCGAGCGCCGAGCCGTACGCGTTGGCGGGCGCCGGGTCGAACGCGAACGTCAGCCAGATCCCGGTCGCGACCAGCGTGAGGAAGAAGTACAGCGCGAACTCGCCGAGATAGAACGCCCAGTGATCGGGATAGATCTTCGCCAGCAGATAGCGCGCGCCGGCGTTGGTGCCCAGGCGCTCGTCGAGCCAGCCGACGACGCGGCGCACGATCACGGCCGGCGGTCCCAGTCGTCCGGTCCGACGGGCGCGTCGAAGTCGCCGCTCGCGACCAGATACCCGTCGGCGTCGAGGGCGAGCGCGAGCTTCGGCAGCGGCCGCGGCGCCGGGCCGGAGAGGTTCTTCGCGCCGTCGAGCACGTCGAAGCGCGACTGGTGGCACGGGCAGTACAGCTCGTGCGAGCGATGGCGGTACAGCGCGACGGGACAACCCGCGTGCGTGCAGATCTTCGAGTACGCGACGTATCCGTCGGGCGCCGCGTTTCCGCGCAGCAGATCGGGCTCGACGCGAATCAGGACGGCCGGCGCGTCGGGCAGCTCGACGCCGTCTTGCGGAAAGACCGTTTCGATCCCGCCGTTCGCCAACCGGTCGCGCGCGATCGGCTGGTTCTGCGCGTCGACGAGCCGCACGCCGGCGCGCCAGCCCGTCGTCGCGCGCCGCCCCGGCTTGCGCGCGAGCGAGATCAGCGGCACGAAACCGAGCACCGCGAACGCGCCGAGCGCGGCCAGCCACATCCGTCCGAACGTGCCGCGCGAGAGCGCTTCGTTCGGAACGGGCGAGGTGATGCTCGGGCCGCGCGCGTGGCGCGGCTCTTCGAGGTTGTCCGGCGCGTGCAGCGCGATCGCGGCGGACCCCGCCGCGCCCGCGAGGCCGAAGAACGCGACGACGAGCGCGCCGCTCAGGATCGCCGGATCGGCGCCGAGCGCCGAGGCGACGGTGGCGCCGAGCGCGCCCGCGATCGTCAGCGCCAGGAAGACCGCGACCCTCACCGGACCAGCCAGATCGTCGCGTAGAGCGCGAGCCACACGACGAAGACGAAGTGCCAGTAGTACGCGACCGCCTCCACGCCGGCGTGGTGCTCGCGCGTGAACGCGGGGGTGCGCAAAAAGATCGCGACCGCCGAGAGCAGGACGACGCCGGCCAGCACGTGCGCGAAGTGGGTTCCGGTCATCACGTAGAAGATGGTGGCGTACGCGTTGTCGGCCAGGTGGAAGTTCGAGCTGTTCCAGTCGCTCCACTCGAGCGCGAGAAAGGCGAGCGCGGCGAGGATCGTGAGCGCCAGCATCGCGCGCGCGAGGTCGCGCCGGCCGCGCATCGCGCCCGCTTGCGCGACCGCCATCGTGAGGCTGCCGAAGCCGAGAAACGCCGTGCCGACCGCCATCCCGGCGGCGTCGAGCTCGGTCCCGGGCGGCGGCCACTGCGCCGCGATGCCGCGCAAGTAATAGTACGCCGCCAGCAGCGCTGCGAACAGCATCGACTCCGATGCGAGGAACACGACGGTGCCGAACACGAGCGGGTGCGCCCGGATCGCGACGGATCGCATGACATGACCCTACCCGGGTGGGGTTGCCGTAAACGTGGGTAGCATGGACGCGTGCACGGTCAGACCTGGCCGGCGATCAGCAGCACGCAAAGCGTCGCGCTCGCCGACGACTGGAAGGTCTTCAGCTACGTGGCGCTTGCCGTCGCGCTGTTGGTCTGGGCGCTGATTCTCTTTGCGGGGCTGCGCTTTCGGCGTTCCCGGAGCAATCCGGCGCCGCGCTCGCAAAAGGAATCGAACGCTGTGCTGGAGATCGCTTGGACGATCGCTCCGCTGCTTGTGGTGATCGCGTTGTTCGTCTACACCTTGCGGATCGAGTCCGGCGTCGAGGCGCTCGCGGCCGCGCCGCCGGTCCGGGTCGCGGTCGAGGGCTATCGCTGGGGCTGGAGCTTTCGCTACCAGGGAGGCCCGGTCGTCAGCGGCACGTCCGACAAACCGCCCGAGATGGTGCTGCCGCTCGGGCAAACCGCCGAGCTGGATCTCTCCTCGCGCGACGTCGTGCACGCGTTCTGGATTCCCGACATGCTGTTCCAGCGCGACGCCACGCCGGGCCTCGTGACCGCGTTCGACCTGACGCCCTCGCGAACCGGAACGTTTCTGGGCCGGTGCGCCGAGTTCTGCGGTCTGAACCACGCGCTGATGACGTTCAGCGTGCGCGTCGTCTCCCCGGCGGAGTACCGCCGCTGGCTGACCTACGAGATGCGCCAATGAGTGCGGCGGTGCTGGACCGCGTGACGCCGCCGGAGCGCCACGACATCCTCTCCTGGATCACGACGACCGATCACAAGCGGATCGGCGTGCTCTACATGAGCACCACGCTGCTGTTCATGGCGGTCGCCGGGCTGCTCGCGACGGCGATGCGCACGCAGCTCGCCGTGCCCGGCGCCACGCTGCTGCCGCCGCACGAGTACAACGAGATCTTCACGCTGCACGGCACCGCGATGATCTTTCTCGTCATCGCGCCGTTCGCGCTCGGGCTGGCGAACTATCTGATCCCGCTGCAGATCGGCGCGCCGGACATGGCCTTTCCGCGCCTGAACGCGACGTCGTACTGGCTGTTCCTGTTCGGCGGGCTGATCGTCTTCGCCGGGGCGGCCACCAACGAAGGCGCGGCGTCGGCGGGCTGGACTTCGTATGCGCCGCTCTCCGACATCACCATCTCGACGGGCTTGGGCCAGGACTTCTGGATCGTCGGCCTGGCGATGGTCTCGGTCGCCTCGATCATGACGGCGATCAACTTCGTGACGACGGCGTTCATCCACCGCGCGCCCGGAATGACGATGTGGCGGCTGCCGATCTTCACCTGGGAGATGATCGCCACCGCGCTGCTGATCTTCATGGCGTTTCCCTCGCTCACCGCGACGCTGCTGCTGCTCTTCGTCGACCGCCGGCTCGGCGGGCACGTCTTCGATCCCGCGTTCGGCGGCAGCGCAATCCTCTACCAGCATCTGTTCTGGTTCTTCGGCCATCCCGAGGTGTACGTGCTGATCCTGCCCTATTTCGGGGTGATCAGCGAGGTGGTCTCGACGTTCTCCGGGCGGCCGGTGTTCGGCTACACGGGAATGGTGCTCTCCGCGTTCGCGATCGCCGGGCTCTCGATGGGCGTGTGGGCGCACCATATGTTCACCACCGGCGCCGTGAACAACCCGTTCTTCAGCCTGGTGTCGTTCCTGATCGCGGTGCCGACCGGGATCAAGTTCTTCAACTGGATCTGCACGATGTGGGGCGGCGCGATCCGCTACACGACGCCGATGCTGTACGCGCTCGGCTTCCTGATGAACTTCTTGCTCGGCGGGGTCACGGGGGTGATGGTCGCCTCGCCGCCGCTCGACTTCCATGCGCAAGACTCGTACTTCGTCGTCGCGCACTTCCACTACACGATCGGCGGCGGCAGCTTCTTCGCGTTGTTCGCGGCGGTGTACTACTGGTGGCCGAAGGTGTACGGCTGGCGGCTCGGCGAGGGGCTCGGCAAGATCGGCTTCTGGCTGACGTTCGTCGGCTTCAACATAACGTTCTTGCCGATGTTCTTCATGGGCGTGTTCGGGATGCCGCGCCGCGTCTTCAGCTATCCCGCCGTCGGCGCGCTGCCGGCGCTCAACGCCGTCGCGACCGCCGGCGCGTACTTGCTGCTGCTCGCCGGGATCCTGTTCGTGGTGAACGTCGTCGTCTCGGCGCGCCGCCGCGAGCCGGCGGGCGACAACCCGTGGCAGGGCTACACGCTGGAGTGGGCGACGAGCTCGCCACCGCCGGAGCACAACTTCCACGAGCTGCCGCCGATCCGCTCCGCGCGCCCGCTCCGGGGAGTGGAGTTCGGCAAAGCAGCGGAGGCCGAGGCGACGTGAAGACCGGTTTGATGCTCTTCGTCTCGTCGGCGGTCTTCTCGGCGACCATCGCGCTCGTCTACTGGCTGGTGGCGCACGACCCGGCCGGAACGATGTTGCTCGGTTTCATGTCCGCCGCGCTCACCGTCGTCGCGCTGTACATGGTCTTCGCCGAGCGCGACGCCGACCTGTACGCCGACAAGGAGAACGCGACGCCCGCCGAAGCCGCCGGCGAGCACGTCGGCACCTACGTCACCCACTCGCCCGCCCCGTTCTGGATCGGCGTCGCGCTCACCGGCGTCGTACTGGGACTCGTCGTCGCACCGGCCGCAGCGGGGCTGGGGATCGTCGCCTTGTGCCTGCTCGGTGCCCTAATGATCGTCCGCAGCCGCTAATCTAGGCGGAAAATCCCACGCAGATATACATGAGGCCTCAGGGTCCGCCTTGCGCGGTGAAGTCGCCGAGCTTCGATCCGCTGCTCCAGAAGCTGCCGCTGAAGGAGCGGCCGTCGGGCGAGAAGCTGGTGACGCGCATCTCGCCGTTCGACGTGACGCCCGAGCAGTTCACTTCTTGGTACGGCACGGTTTGAGGGGATGCGCCGGCCGTGATCACCGCGTGCAGCGTTGTTTGGCGCTCGCAGAGCGAGACGCCGTGGCCGGCAACGCTCGTCTTGTGAACGTCGAGCGCGATTGCACTGGAACCGCTCGATGCGACGCCGCGGCCGGCCCAAACGATCGTACCGACTTGAATGTTGGCTTCCTGAATTTGCCAGAGGCCCGCTCGCGGCGCGACTACAGCCGCAGCCGATGAAGAGCCCGCCCGCGTGTTCGTGGCAGGCGCATTGGTCGCGGGGGAGGCGGCCGTCCCGGACGGCGCGGCCGTCGCGGCAGGCGTGGCCGTGGCGGCGGACGTCACAGGGGCCGAAGGCGTGGTTGCGGGTGGTGCTGCGGGCGCTACGGCAGGCGGCCGGCTATGCGGGACGGGTGGTGCGTTCGTGCTTTTGCTTGCGACGGCAGCGCGCTGTGTCTGCTGCGTCTGCTGCATCATCGGGCGCGTGAGGAGCGCGAGCATTCCTCCGAAAAGCAGGCCGACGAGAACGACGAGCCCGGCGATCGTCACGTTGATCGGAGATCGCACGGTTACTCCTGCGCCGCGCCGCCATGTTGCATACCGGGGATCGTACCCAATGAGACGTCTAGGCCGTCGAGCCCCACATGCGGCAGCTGGTGTCCACGACCAGCTTCAGCTTTGCCCACTGGTCTTCTTCGCTCAGGAGATTGCCTTCCGCCATTGAGGCGAAGCCGCACTGCGGGCTCAACGCGAGGTTTTCGAGCGGCACGTACTTGCTTGCTGCTTCGATGCGGCGCACGAGCTCGTCGGAATTCTCGCGCTCAGGCTTTTTCGAGCTGACCAGCCCGAGGACGACCGTCTTGCCTTTCGGGACGAAGCGGAGCGGTTCGAACGTGCCGGAGCGCTCGTCGTCGTACTCGAGCAGGAAGCGGTCGACCTCGAGCTGGTTGAAGAGCTTTTCGGCGATCGCGTCGTAGCCGCCGGAGGCGTACCACTGGCTCCGGTTGTTGCCGCGGCAGAGGTGGATCGCGATCGTTACGCCCGGCTTGCGAGCGGCGCGGAAGCAGGCGTTGTCGGCGGCGATCGCTTCGTCGAGCAGCGCGTCGGGCTCGCCGAACTCCGCGCGCAGAAAGTCGCGCCACTTCGGGTCGAGGTAGTAGCTGTAGCGCGGCGCGTCGATTTGGATGTACGCGACGCCGTCCTCGGCGAGCGCTTTCGTCTCGCCCTTGACGATCTCGACGACGTCGGCGAGGAATGCCGAATGGTTTGGATAGGCGCGCTCGCTGATCCCCTTCTTGTACGAGATCGCCGGAAACTGCGTCGCGCTCGGCAGCGTCATCTTGATCGGCCCCGGGCTGTGCTGCTCCAGAAACGGCAGCTCGTGCGCCGTCAGCCGGCGGGTCTGGCGCAATTTCTCGGTCACGATCCCGCGCACCGCGCTCGGCGCGGTCCCTTGCGCTGCGCCTGACGCGCTCCACGTTCGCGCGACGCCTTCGTGCGTGTCGAAGCCTTCCACCGCGTCGGTCAGGTCGGTCATGAACCCGCCGCGCCGGAACTCGCCGTCGGTGAACAGCTTGAAACCGAGCTCTTTCTGCTTCCCGAGCGCGCGCAAGATCTCGCGGTCCTCGACCTCGCGCAATTGCTCGGGATCCGCGCCGGCGTGGCGCAGATCGAGCAGCTCTTTCGGGCGTAGGAAGCTGCCGACGTGGTCGGCACGGTACGTTGTGGTGCTCGGCATGGCTCGCGTCACTTCGTCCGGAACGGCAGGCGCCCTCGCGCAAGAAAGAACGGGGGCGACGAAAGGCCCCCGCTCGTTCGGTTTCGTTGTGCTCGGACGACTACTGGTAGTAGATCGTCACCGTGCCGTCGTCGCCGACGTTCGCGGCTACCACGCTGGACGGTTCGACGCCCATCGTCTGGAGGTGCTCCGCGAGCGTTCGTGGCTGGCCGGCGAGCGAGTTGTTCTCGGCGACCTGCACGTTCTGCAGCGCCTGCTGCAGCGTGGCCGCCTGGGAAGGATCGACGCTCTGCATCAAGGTGTAGCGCTGGTCGGCGCCGAGCCCGATGTCGTTGAGCGAGACCATCGCGACGTCGTCCGAGCTGATCTGCCCGAGGTTCGAAAGCATTTGCGCCTGCGCGCCCATGTTCGCGACCGCTTGGCTGATCGTCGGCAGCTCCGGTGCGCTCACCGTCTGGTCGAGCGTCGTCTGGTCGGTTGGCTGGAGATCGGTGGAAGGATACTCTTGCGCCGACGCCACCGCCGGCAGCCCGAGGCCGAGGACCGCTGCTGCGAGACTGGTTCCGATTTTCGCGGCTTTGTGTTCCATAGCGCCGCTATTGTAAACGCACCGCCGAGGCGAGAAACGCCCGAGACCGGGCCACCTCCGGCGCTTCACCCCAGGAATGAGGGAGCCGTTTCGACGGCGCCGGGCGCCTGCCGCGGCCGAGTCGAACGCGGCAAGCGAGTGAACGATCGGATCATCACGCGGGACGATCACGAATGGCCGCGCGGGCTGCGGGACTTGCGCGATCCGCCGGCGTTTCTGACGGTGCGCGGGGTGCTGCCGGCCGGCGGCATCGCGATCGTCGGTGCACGCGATGCGGAAGAAGACGCGTGCGCGTTCGCCCGCCGGCTGGCGGCGCGACTCGGCCGCCCGGTGATCAGCGGGCTCGCGCGCGGGATCGACGCGGCGGCGCACCGCGGCGCGCTGGACGCCGGGCTGCCCACCGTCGCGTACGTCGGAACCGGGCTCGCGCGCACGTTTCCGCCCGAGCACGCCGAGCTGGCCGCAACGATCGTCGCGTGCGGCGGCGCCTTGGCCTCCGAACGCTCGAACCCGAACGACGATGCGACGGAGTGGTCGCTGATGCGCCGCGACCGGCTGCAGGCCGCGCACGCCGAGGCCGTCGTCCTCATCGTTTCCGATCTCGCGGGCGGGGCGATGCACACCATGCGGTTTGCGCGCGAGCTCGGGCGCGCGCGGTTCGTCCTCGACGGCGGCGCAAGCGGAAACCGTGCCGCGCTCGCCGACGGCGCGCTGCTGCTTCCGCGGGAAGCGGACGCCGCTGCATCGCGTATACTGGCCGTATCGTGAACATGCACTCTCGCGCCGCGCTCGACGACGTTCTGGCTGGCGGCGCCAGCTCGCCGGTGCGCGCCGGACGCCGTGTCGGCGGCGAACCGTTCGTGTGCGCGCGTGCGGAAGGACCGTACGCGTACGACGTAGAGGGCCGCCGCTACGTCGACTACGTCATGGCGTACGGCCCGCTGCTGTTCGGCCACACGCCGCCGTTTCTGCACAGTTTGGACGCGCTCGCCGCGCGCGGCGTCGTTCACGGTTCGACGGCACCCGACGAGCTCGCGCTCGCCGCGCGGATTCGCGCGCACCTTCCGTCGATGCAGAAGCTGCGCTTCACGACGACCGGCAGCGAAGCGGTGCAGAGCGCCGTGCGCGTCGCGCGCGCGTTCACCGGCCGCGACGCCGTGCTGAAGTTTTCGGGCAACTACCACGGCCACTTCGATCTCGCGCTGCAAGACGCGGGCGCGTCGGCGGAGACGCCGGACGCGGCGCACTCGGGGATCCCCCGCGCGGTGCTGGGCGACCTCGCGGTCGCGCGCTACAACGACCTCGACAACGTCGACCGCGCGCTCGAGCGCGTCGGCGAGCGGCTTGCGGCAATTCTGGTCGAGCCGATCTGCGGGAACATGGGGCTCGTCGAAACCGTTCCCGGCTTCGTCGAAGGCTTGCGCGAGCGCGCCGACCGCTGCGGCGCCCTGCTGATCTTCGACGAGATCATCACCTGGCTGCGGCTCGGCCTCGGCGGGGCGCAAACACGCCTCGGCGTCACGCCCGATCTCACGACCGTCGGCAAGGTCCTCGGCGGCGGTTTTCCGTTAGCGGCGTTCGGCGGCCGCGCCGACGTCATGGCCATTCTCGCTCCCGACGGCCCGTGCTTCACCGGCGGGACGCACGCCGGGATGCCGTTCGCCGCCGCGCTGGGACTGCGCGTGCTGGACCATCTCGAAGAAGAAGGACCGCGGCTCTACGCCGAGATGGATCACCGCGCGAGCGCGCTTGCCGAAAGCGTTCGCACGACGCTGCGCGCGCTCGGCTTAGGGTACGCCGTGGTGCAGCTGGAGTCGATCGTCGACTTCAAGTTCCGTCCTGGCCCGCCGACCCGCTCGTACGACGACCAGCAGCGCAACGACCAGCGCGCGTACGCCGCGTTCTACCACGCGATGCGTGCGCGCGGCGTCCTCCTCCCACCCTCGCACAACGAAGTGATGTTCCTCTCGACCGCCCACTCCGACGACGACGTCGCGCTCACCGCGGACGCGATCGACGCCTCGCTGCGCGAGCTGCGCGCCAACGGGGTGATCTAAACTACCGCAAGGGCGCCGGGTACCCGGCCGGGGAGCGGTGGCCTTGCGCGTCGACCGCGCGCACGCCGAAGAGCCAGTTGTCCTTGGAGAACTTCAGCGTCGCGCTGGTGACGTCGCCGACGTCTTGGACGTTCGCCCAGGTCGGATCGGTCGTCGCGCGGCGAAGGACCTCGTAGCGCGCCGCGCCGGGGACGCGCGCCCAGCGCAGCGTCGTGTCGTTGCTGAGCTGCGCGGCGTCCATGCCGACCTTCGGTGTCGCCGGCGCGAGGGCGAGCGTCGCCAGCGCGGCGACGTTGTAGCGCGTCACCTTCGCGAGGTAGTCGAAGTCGACGTACTGCAGCAGATCGCCGTATTGCACGCCGTTCTCCACGCGCACGTTCTGGTGCTGGTGGTTGAAGTTCTCGACCGGCTCGACGAAGCGAATCGCCGGGAAGCTCTGCGCGCTGAACGACTCCTGGTCGCCGCCGCGCAGAAAGCGGTCGGCGCGGTAGATCAGCACGCCGTGCAGCCCGGTCCCGTACGCGTCGCCGGTTTCCTTCGCGAAGCGCGCCAGCTCGCGCGCCGGCGAGTCGTTCTCGCCGCCGATCACGTTGACGCGTGAAACGTTCGTTCCGGGCGGCAGCGACTCCGAGAAGATGCGCACCCAGTCGTCGCGCTTCACGCCGTCGTCGCCGACCGAGGCGCCGATGATGTCGCTGTTCAGGTTGCCCTCGACGTCGACGTTCGCTTCTTTCAACGTCTTGGCGTAGTGCGCGCTGCCGAACAGCCCCTGCTCTTCGGCGTCGAAGCACGCGAACACGACCGTTGCGTGCAGCGGCACGTTCGCCAGCACCCACGCCGCCTCGACCGCTTGCGAAACGGCCGAACCGTTGTCGTCGGCGCCCGGCGCGTCATTGACGCCGTCGTAGTTGTCGGTGTTCCGCGAGTCGTAGTGGCTGGAGATCACGTAGGTGCGCGTCGACGGTTCGTCGCCCTTGAGCGTCGCGATCACCGAAGAGATCACCACTTCGCGCGGGATGCGCTGCTGCGGGTTCGCGGGCTGCGTATACGTGTCGAGGCTGACGGTCATCCGACCGTGCGTTCCGCGCGCGATCTCGCGGAAGCGGCCGACGAGGTAGTCGCGCGCCGCGAAGACGCCGCGCCGCGGTCCCGCCTTCTCGGAGAAGGTCGAGCGCGTCCCGAACGCGACGAGCCGCTCGTCGGTCGCGCGCAGCTGCGCCGGCGAGACGCGGGCCAGCGCGGCGGAGATCACCGGATCGAGCGGCGGTGCGGGCAGCTCCGCGCGGGCGGGGGCGGCGGCGCTCAGCGCGAGCAGCGCCGCGCTCGCCAAGAACGTACGAGAGAAAGCCATTGCGCTGAGGACTTCGGCGGCTTCGTCCGAAACCCGGCGTCGTGACCCCGGCCCGGATCTTCAGCGACGATCGCGCCCACGCGGTGCTCGCCGGCGTTCTCACCGTCGCCGCGCTCGGTCTTTTCTCCGGGTATCACGCGACCGCGTTCGACAACTACGTCTGGATGGCGGACGGGTGGCTGCAAGGGAAGCCGTACCTGCCGCATTTCCCGGGCGACTACATCGACGCGATCCCGTACCACGGCCACGCCTACGTCTACGAGGCGCCCCTTCCGGCGGTGCTGCTGCTGCCTTTCGTCGCGATCTGGGGCTTGAACGCGAACGAGACGGTGCTCGCGATCGTGCTGGCCGGGATCGGGATCGGCACCGCGTGGCGCGTCGCGCGGCGGATCGGCGTCGCGCGCGGCTGGGCGTGGCTGCTGGCGGCGTTCCTGCTCTTCGGAACCAGCTACGCGTACTGCTCGGCGAGCGGCGACGTGTGGTTCGTCGCCCACTCGGGCGCCGTCGCGTTCACGATGCTGGCGCTGAACGAATGCTTCGGAAAGCGGGAGCCGTGGCGGGTCGCGCTGTGGGCGCTGTGCGCCGCGTTCTGCCGCTACCCGATGTTCCTCGCCGCGCCGGCGTACGCGCTCGCGGTGTGGCCGCAGCTCCGCGCAAAACCGATGCGCTGGCTGAGCACCGCCGCGGTGGTCGCCCTGTTCGCGATCCCGTCGTCGATCTACAACTACGTGCGCTGGGGAACGATCGCCGACGTCGGCTTCACCAAGTTCTACCGCATCATGGACGTCGGCAAGAACGATCCGGCGCCGCCGTTCGCGTTGAAGAACCTCGGGATGCAGCTGCAGTTCTATCTGCTGCAGCCGCCGCAGCGGATCGACCGCCCGCCGTACCTCATCGCCGGGCAGTTCGGAACCGCGCTCACCTACACCAGCCCGGCTTTGCTGATCGCGCTGCTCGCACCGATCCGCGAGCGCGCGGTGCAGCTGCTGTGGCTCGCGACCGCGCTGTGCGCGATCCCCGCGCTGCTCTACTACAGCACCGGAATGGTGCAGCTCGGCGCGCGTCACGCGCTCGACTTCATCCCGTTCCTGTACTGCTTGATGACGTATGCCATCCGCACGCGGCCCTCACTGTGGTATCTGCCGCTGTTCGCGTGGTCGATTCTGTTCGGGCTCGTCGAGCTCGGCGTGTGGTTCTGGGCGCCGAAGCTCGTCAGCTGACGCGGCGGCGCCGCTCAGCTCGCGATGTCGTCGTCGTCTTTGATCTTGGCAGAGCGGCGAATCGTACGCTCGAGGATCACCGAGGTGCCCGTGCCTGGGGTGGTGCGGACCTCGAAGTGGTCGGTGAGCCGCCGCATGATCGGGAGCCCGCGGCCGCGCTCGGCCAGCGGATCGGGCAGCACCGGCTCGCCGGGGACCTCGCTCGCGAAGCCGACCCCGTCGTCGACGACGGTTGCCACTAGCCGCCGGCCGGTCAGCCGGCACGAGACCTCGATCGAGGTGAGCGTCCCCGAGTGCTCGATCGCGTTGGCGAGCGCCTCCGAGACGGCGGTCAGAAACGCTTCGGCGTCGGCTTCGGGGATGCAGTGGTCGGCGGTGAACTGCGCGACGCGCTCGCGGGTGAGGCGTCCGAACCGGGGCTCCGGGGGGACACGAAGCTGCAGCGTCGCGCCGCCGCCGCTGCCATGGCCCCTCATTCTCGCTTCCATCGTTTCACGCAACCTGAAATAAGCGGCTCGCCGCCGGCCCGCCCCATTCTACCCCGCGAGCAGGCGGCGGCAAACGTGCGGGGTGGAACCTTCACCGACGCCGTACAAAGCGCGCGATGCCAACCTACACCAAGCCCTCGGGCGATGAGCTGCGGACGCTCGCCGAGGAAGCGAAGACCGCCCGCGCCCGCATCTCGACGCCGAAGGGCGAGATCGTCTTTCAGTTCTATCCGGACGAGGCGCCGCTCCACTGCGCCGCGTTCGTCAAGCTGGCGCGCGCCGGTTTCTACGACGGGCTCACCTTCCATCGCTACGAGCCGGGCTTCGTGATCCAAGGCGGCGATCCGAGCGGGAACGGAACCGGCGGCCCCGGCTACAACCTGGAAGCTGAGTTCAGCGAGCGGCCGCACATCAAAGGGACGGTTGCGATGGCGCGCTCGTCGAACCCGAACAGCGCCGGCAGCCAGTTCTACATCTGCCTCGACGACGCGCCGTTCCTCAACCGCAACTACACCGTTTTCGGCCACGTCGTCGAGGGCCAGCACGTCGTCGACCAGATCCGCGCCGGCGACAAGATGGACAAGGTGACGATCGAAGCCGCCGACGGCGTCGAGATCGGAAACGGCTGACGCTTCCGCAGCTCGCCCTCGGGACGCAGGGCTGGTCGTATGCGGACTGGGTGGGTCCGATGTACGACGCGGGAACGCGTCCCGAGGGCTACCTGCGCGAGTACGCGGAAGAGTTCGACAGCGTCGAAGTGGATTCGACGTTCTACGGGACCCCGCAGCCCGAGCGCGTGCGCAAGTGGGCGGCGCAAGTTCCGGACGGCTTCACCTTCGCGCTGAAGCTGCCGCGTGAGATCACGCACGAGCGCCGGCTGATGGCCTCGCGCGCGCTCGTCGAAGAGTTCGTCGCCAGCGCGAGCGAGTTCGGCGAGAAGCTCGAAGCGATCCTGATCCAAACCGGACCGGACTTCGGACCGGCGGAGATCGAGACGGTCGAGCAGTTCGTGCGCGAGTTGCCGGCCGGGCCGCGCTGGGCGTTCGAGGTGCGCGACAAGGAGTGGTTTCACGGTGATGCGCACGCGCGCTTGCGCGACGCGCTCGGCACGCACGGCGTCGCGCTGGCGGTCAGCGACGGGCCGTTCGTGCCGCTGGAGACGATGCTGCACGAGCTGCGCCGCCCGACCGCCTCGCACGCGCACGTGCGCTGGATCGGCGTGCGCGAGTCGGTCTCGCGCTTCGACGAGCTCGTCATCGACCGCAGCGCGGAGATCGCGCAATGGGCCGAAGCGATTCGCGACGCGGCACCGCAGCTCGCGCGGCTGGCGGCTACGCGAACAACCAGTACGCCGGGTTCGCTCCGGGAACGATCAGAATGGTGTACGAGGCGCTCGCCGTGCCGCACGAGCGCCCTGCACGCATCGAACAGACCTCGCTGTTCGAGTGAGCTAAAGTTGCACCGGACCGCGGCACGGAAGCGGTGGCGGCACGCTGTGGTCGCGTTCCAACTGCAAGTCGGCGGGAGACGCCAAAATGCGTGCCCGTGCGCCCGGAACGAGGCCGTCCCGGGCGGCCTCACCGGCCGGTACGTCGATGACGTAGCGCGCGTTACCGAGCGACCAAGGATGAGCGATCGCGTGCATCGAGCTGTCCTGATAACGCGGGGCATCGTGAACGACCCGCGTGACACGACGATTCACGTCGAGCCCAACTTCGTCCACATGTGCATAGAGGAATCGCGGCCCGAAACCAATCGGCCGCGTCGACGGCGACAGCGGTCTCAGCATCCCGCCGTGCCGCGGTAGCTTGGCAACACATTCCAACGCACTGTCTTCCATAACGAGCCTCGCAAGACGAAGCCGCAGCCGTGCGTGCGGCGCTAACACCGTGACGAGCGGGCCGTGAAGCGCGTAACGCCCGTGGCCCGGGACAGCCAGGTGCTGTGGGGCCGAGGTCGGAGTGCCGAAGGCGCAGCACGCCACCGCAGCAGCCCCCAGCACCACGCTATGAACCACTGACAACCTCATCGAACTGCACTTTCCATCGGTCGGCAACCTCCCCGTCTCAGAACGGTACGGTACTGGATTTATTTCTTTCCACGGATGTTTAAGCGTAACGCAGCAGGGGTAGCTTCCCCACATCTAACATTTTTCCACGCACTGCACGGGGTGAAGGCAGCATGCGGAACCAAGGGTATTTCGTTGCGCTCGTAATGGCGTGCGTCGCGGGCTTTCCGTCGAGCGCACTCGCGCAACAGTTCGTCGTAAGCAACTCGACGCACCGATACGATCAATATGCGGTCTTCGGGAACGGCAACAACGTTGCAACCAGCCTCGCAGGCGCATCGACGGTGCTCGTCAACGGGCAAGAAGATCTGAACACGTCGGCAACGCCGACGTATCCGAACGAGACAATCAATAAGGAGATGTGGGTCGCTTTCACTAGCGACGCCTCGCAATGGTTTGAAGCCGGAGACATTGCCCCAATCGACGGGGCGGGGAACCCCTACCGCGGACATTTCTGGGCTGAGATGCAGTGCGCGACGAGCCCCAGCTGCGAGTTCGACCAGTACGTTACCGGTGCGCAAAACCCAACGGGGGCGCACACCTTCGAAATCTCGTACGACGCCCAAAACGGGACCTGGGATCTCTACATCGACAACGCTTTCGTGACCGGTTCTCCCGACTTCCCGAGCTTCAACTCGCTCTACGACATACAAATTGGGGTCGAGGACACCGCGCAGGCATTCTCGTTCACGTACGGGACCTACTTCGATTACGTGCAGTACCAAGACGTCAACGGCGCATGGCACGATTGGTCGGACGACGGTGAGACGACGGCAGATTACTCGAACGCGCCGTCGAACTGGAGCGCGGTCTACGACGCGACACCGGGCGAAAACACGGTCGCCCTGTACAACTGAGGTGATGTCGAGATGAGACTTCTTGTCGTCGGCGCTGCTTTGTTCGCCGTTGCGCTGACCGCTTGCGGAGGCGGCTCGGCCAGCGTACCCAAACCGTCCTCGAATAGAACGCTTCCGCCTGCTCCACGCGGTGCCGTCCCCAAACCGACGCACTCGCACATCGTGAACCCGCCGATTTTGTCGGCGAATCTCTCCACGCCGGTTTCAGCGTTGTTGAGCCAGGCGGGGATCGCGAAGATCAGCGGTGGCTTTGCCGCGCGGTTCGGCGCCATAGTAATCAGTAGCAATCTGACCACCTATGGGCAGTTCCTGGCGTCCGTGCACCGTAACTATCGGTCCGGGTATATCGACAATAATCGGCAGGTGTGGGTGGTCACGTACGGCTTTCCGAGCGGTTTCACGACTCGTGCCGGCGTAATCGCGCCGGGCGGACAAGGTATCTTCGCGTATGACGCGGTCGATGGCCGCTCAGTCGCTCGAACCTACAGCGGCTCTTATTCGTTTCTACTCATTCACGGCCGACGCGCCGCCGCCACACGCGTCCGATTCCCGTCGATGCATAGCTAAGCATAATAAGTATGAACCGCTTTGTGTACGAGGCGCTCGCCGTGCCGCACGAGCGCCCTGCACGCATCGAACAGACCTCGCTGTTCGAGTGACCGGCGACGGTTAGCCGGTCGTCCCGGTGACGGTGAAGTTGATCGATCCCGAGCCCGCCCGGTCGGTCGCAATGATGGTCGCCGAGCCCGGGTTGAGTCCCGGCGGTACCGTCACTTTGATGGTGCGCGGGTCCTTGATCGTGTAGCTCGCGCTGTAGCTCTTGCCGTTCTGGCTGAACACGACGGACGTCACCTGCTCGAAGTGCTGGCCGCTCAGCGTGAGCTTCGTCCCGACCGGACCCGACTGCGGGCTGACGCTCTTCAGCACCGGCGGCACGATGACGATGAAGTTCTGCTGCGAGGTCACCGAACCGAGCGGGCCTTTGAGCGTGATCGGTCCGCTCGTCGCGTCGGGAGGCACGACCGCGACGACGCGCTGGCTGGCGCCGGTCGTGATCTGTTTCGACGGATCCATGTTGAACAGGACTTGGTTCACCGTGCCCAGGTCCTTGCCGTGGATCGTGATCGAGTCGCCCGGGAGTCCTTTCTTCGGGTCGAACTCGTCGGGCTCGTCGAACGAGTAGCCGTCCACCGTGAACGAAGCCTGGTTGCTCGTCGCGCTCAAGCCGTTGTTGACGGTCGTGATCTGAATGGGGGCTGAGCCGGGCGATATGGCCGGCACGACCGCCTGCACTTCCGTCGCCGAGTCGAACTTGAAGCTCGCGGTGACGCCGCGAAACGTGACGTTCTGAACGTTGTTGAACCCCGTTCCGTCGATCTCGACCCAGGTCCCCGCGATCGCGTCGGACGGATTCACGCCGGTGATGTTCGGCGGAGGCGGGCTGGGCGGCAAGATGTCGGCTTTGCGGGTGGGTGATTGCATGCTGTTTCTCCTGGTAGTGAGTGGTGCGCGGCCAAGGCGCGCCCGGCCAGCATAGGAAAGCCGCTCGCCGCGCGACAGAGTCGTGCTACTCACCTCGCGGACCGCGATTACTCACGAAGGAACGATCGGGGAGCGTCGAACCGGGCGGCGGTGCGTCCCTCGCCGGTGCTGCGGATCGTGCTGTTGTGGCTGGCAGGGATCGACTTGCGGCTGACGCTGCTCGCGGTACCGCCGGTCATCCCGCTGATCCACCGCGAGCTGCACTTGAACGAATCCGGGATCGCGGCGCTCTCGAACCTGCCGGTGCTCGTGCTGGCCGGCTCCTCGATGTTCGGCGCGCTGCTGGTCGCGCGGCTCGGCGCGCGGCGCGCGCTGGTGAGCGGGCTGTGGGTGATCGCGCTCTCGTCCGCGCTGCGCGGCGCCGGCCCGTCGGTCGCGACGCTGTTCGCGATGACGCTGGTGATGGGCGTCGGGATAGCGCTCATCCAGCCCGCGTTTCCGTCGCTCGCGCGCGCGTGGTTTCCGGACCGCATCGCGTTCGGCACCGGCGTGTGGGCGAACGGGCTGCTGTGCGGCGAGTCGATCAGCGCCTCGCTGACGATCCCGTTTCTGCTCCCGCTCGTCGGCGGCTCGTGGGAGCGCAGCTTCGTCGCGTGGAGCATCCCGGTCGCGGTGACGGCGCTCGCGCTCGGGTTCGTGCGCGACGCCGGCGACGCGACGAGCCGGCCGGCGAACGGCGCCTGGCTCCCGGACGTGCGCGACCGGCGCACCTGGATGCTCGGCGTCTTTCAGTCCGCGGCGAGCCTGACGTATTTCGGCGCGAACACGTTTCTGCCTGATTTTCTCCACGCGACCGGCCAGCCGCAGCTGGTCGCCGCGGCGCTCGCCGCGCTGAACGTCGCGCAGATCCCGGCCTCGCTGGTCGTCGGTTTGATTCCCATGCGAATCCTGGGGCGGCGGGAGACGTCGCTGTTCGTCGCGCTGCTGATCGTGGTCGCGCTCGCCGGAATGATCGCGTTCGGCGGTGCGGTCGCGGTGGCGGCGGCGGCGCTGCTCGGCTTCACCGGCGCGTACATTCTCACGATGAGCTTCGCGCTGCCCGCGCTGCTCGCGCCGCCGCACGAGATCGCGCGGCTCGCCGGCGGCACCTTCACGGTCGGCTACACGATCTCGTTCGTCACGACGCTGCTCTCCGGCGCCGCCTGGGATCTCACCCGCGCGCCGGCCGCAGCGTTTCTCCCGATGCTGCTCTCGGCGGCGATCGTCGCGGTGCTCGGCTCGCGCCTCGGCGCAGCGCTGCAGACGGCGCCCGCCGTGCGATCAGCCGGTTGAAGATCCCTGCCGCAAGACCTTGTCGACGCGTTGCGCGATTGCCGCGATGCCGGCGTTGCCCGCGGCGTGGTCCCGCAGCTCCTTCGTCAGCACGACCAGCACGTACGGGTTGTCGCCGAACGGGTCGATGATGCCGGCGTCGTTGCGCGTGTAGTCGATCTCGCCGGTCTTGTGCGCGCACGGCGTTCCGGGCGGCAGGCCGCGCACGATCTTCGTGCGGTCGTCGTTGCCGAGCAGCACCTGCACCATCGCGCGACAGCTTTGTGGCGAAGCGACCGTCGGGATCCCTTCGCGCGCGCCGCGCTCGATCGCGAAGAGCAGCGCCGCGGTGTCGTTCGGGGTGAGGTGGTTCTCGCTGCGGCGCCACGACGGCACGACGTCGGCGAAGTGGCGCGCCAGCCGCGAGCCCACCATCCCGACCAGCTGCATCGTCGCGTTGATCGTGCCGATCCCGAACGCCGTCATCAGCGTGTTCGCCGCCGCGTTGTCGCTGACGTGGATCATCGCCTTGATCAGCGTGTCGATGCTCCATTCCTTGCCGGGCGGCGAACCGGCCAGCACGTCGGAACCGCCGATCAAGTCCGATGCGCGCGTCTTCACGAGATCGCTCGGCTTCGCGGTCCCGGCGTCGTAGGCGCGGTAGACCGTCGCCATGATGGCGAGCTTGATCACCGAGGCGGCCGGAAACTGCTCGTCGCCGCGCACGTCGATCACCGGCGGGCCGTTCCCCATCGTGCGCGCCGCGACGCCGGTGATCCCGGGGATGCGGTTGACGATATCGCTGACGTCCAGCCCCGGTTGCGCGATGCCGCGCAGCGGGCTCACGCAGGCCGCAGCCGCCGCCGCGCCGCCGAGAAAGCGCGCGCGTCTCACCGCGGTGCTTGCTCGGCGGGGAGCGGATCGGCGAAGCGAGCGAGGAACGCGGGAAGCCGCATATCCCGGCGATAATGCCCGCCTGCGATGGCTACTCCTCTCGTTCCGAGCGACCTCTTGCAGCTGGTGCTCGTCGCCGACCCGCAGCTCAGCCCCGACGGTTCGGCCGTGTTCTACCGCCGCGCGTGGTTCGACCGCGAGGCCGACGAGCTGCGCGGCGCGATCCGGCGCATCGACCGCGACGGCGCGGAGCGCGCGTTCACCAGCGGCACGAACGACCGCCTTCCGCGCGTCGCACCGGACGGCTCGGCGCTGGCGTTCGTCGCCGACCGCGACGGGAAGACGCGGCTGTGCGTGCTGCGGCTCGACGGCGGCGAAGCGCAACTGCTCGGCGAGGAGTACAAGAAGATCACCGCGCTCGCGTGGTCGCCGGACTCGAAGCGCATCGCGTTCGTCGCGACCGCGCCGCACGACGCCGCGACCGCGCCGATCTACCACGACGAGAAGAGCGGCGCGCGGCACATTCGCATGCTGCCGTTCAAGAGCGACGCCGAGGGGCTGCTCGACGGCGTGCGCAAGCATCTCTTCGTCGTCGACGCCGCGGGCGGTTCGGCGAAACAGATCACCGGCGGCGATTTCGACGTGAACGCGCCGTCGTGGTCACCGGACGGAACGCGCATCGCCTTCCACGCGCGGATCGGCATCCGCGAGGACGCGACCGCGCTCAGCGACATTTACCTCGTGGACGTCGCGAGCGGCGCTTTGACCGCGCTCACCCACGGCGAAGGGCCGATGATCAACCCGTCGTTCTCGCACGACGGCCGCGAGATCGCGTTCCTCGGCCACTTCCACGGCGACGACGGCGGCGGCCGCTTCGACACCGAGCTGCTGGTCATCGGCGCGGACGGCGGTGCGCCGCGCTCGCTCTCCGCCGGGCTCGGACGAACCGTCGGCGGCGCGCTGGCGGGCGATCTGCGCAGCGGCGGGACGACGGTGCCGCAGTGGAGCGCCGGCGACAAGGAGATCGTCACGCAGGTGTGCGACGAGGGCAGCACGACGCTGCGCGCGTTCGCGCGCGACGGCAGCAAGACGCGCGTCGTCGCCGGCGGCGAGCGCGACGTCTTTGCGTTCAGCGTGGGCGGCGACGGCGCGGTGGCGTTCGCGTACTCGACGCCGGTGGTGCCGAACGAGATCGCGCTCGTCGAGCCGTACGGCGGCGAGCGCACGCTGACCGACACGAACCCGTGGCTCGCCGACAAAAACGTCGTTGCGCCGAAGCGCTACCGTCCGCGCGCCGACGACGGCGCGGTGCTCGACGGCTGGCTCATCGCGCCGCGGCAGCCGCAGGAGAAGACACCGCCGCTGGTGCTCGAAGTCCACGGCGGCCCGCACGGCGCCTACGGCCACACGTTCTTCTTCGAGTTTCAGGTGCTGGTCGCGCAAGGGATCGCGGTCGCGTACGGCAACCCGCGCGGCTCGCAGTCGTACGGGCACGAGTACTCCAACGCGATCATCGGCGACTGGGGCGGAATCGACGCGGCGGACGTGCTGCGCATCCTCGACGGCGCGCTCGAGCAAGGCTCGTTCGACACTGCCCGCATCGGCGTCGCCGGCGGCTCGTACGGCGGCTTCATGACGACCTGGCTGCTCGGGCACAGCGACCGCTTCGCGGCCGGCGTCTCGATGCGCGCGGTCAACGACCACGTCAGCGAGATCGGCGCGTCGGACCTGGGCTGGTTTCTCGAGCGCGAGCTGCAGACGAAGTACGCCGACGACGCCGGCCGCAAGCTGTTCGAGATGTCGCCGATGCGCGCGGCGAAGTCGATCAGCGCGCCGCTGCTGGTCGAGCACAGCGAGCGCGACTTCCGCTGCCCGATCGATCAGGGCGAACAGCTTTTCACGATCCTCCGCCGCCTCGGCAACGGTGCAACGGAGTTCGTCCGCTTCACCGACACCGGCCACGAGATGTCCCGCGCCGGCAAACCCCGCTCGCGCATCCTGCGCCTGCGCGCGATCGCCCACTGGTTCATCCGCCATCTCAGACCAGCCGGCGTCGAGCCCGTGCCGGACGAAGCCGGCGCGCTGTTCCGCAAGCTCGCAGGTGAAGCAGAGCTCGATCAAACGTGAGGCTTTTGGGCCGAGCGCTTGTGAACACCCGGCACAGAGCAGCGAATGGTACCCCGTTAGACCGACGACACGGCCGCCCGGTCGAGCGTAGCCCAGACCCAGCGGCTTTAGCCCCTGAAATCGTTTTCCGAATCTTTACTCATGAACTACCGGGTGAGTCAGCGCGATGGCACGACGTGTTCATGCATGCTCGCGCCTGCAAGCGCTACGGAAGATGTACATGGACCGCGGTACGGTTACGTCCGAAGCGTTGCGGTCGAAAGACGCTGCTCCACGTGCGAACGGCCCGTCTTGCGGCAGGTCGAACGCCCTTTGGTCTTCGCCTCGCGCGTTGAAGCGAATGACAGCGAGTTAATTGTCGACGTCGCGGGCGCGACCACGATCGCGTCCGACCTGGCCGGAATCGAGAATGGGACCGACCCATCACGGGAACTGGTCATCGACGTGGCCGTTCAAATGCGGGATCAAGTACTGGTCGGTATCGCCGTTCAGGTCCGCGATCGCGACCTCGTCGACGTCGCGGCGGCGAAAGCGGTCAGCAGTCTCGCTGGGGACGACCGCGTTCAGCTGCACGAACGGGGCGTTTTCGAAGAGGTCGGGGCTCGTGCCGCGGTCGTCGACGTGGCCGGCGCCGCGGCGCTCGCTGCTGAAGTGCCGCACGTCCCGTGGAGGACCAGAGAGGCGCGTCCTCACGTCGTACGAACCGGACGCGGCAACGTTCTAAAGACTCCTCGCATCGCGGCACACGCGCTATAGTCGAGTTGGCGACGGCGACGACAAAAGCAAGCCGTCAAAGGCTTCAGCGCAGACGTGTCGCAAATCCCATGTGTGAATTACCGGTCGGACGACCCGGCTGCCACTCGTGGGATGCGCCCTCGTCTCAACGTCGCCGCCCTCGCCGCGCTCGCCTTCGCCGTACCGCTTGGCTCCGCGGCGCTTAGCGCGCCGAGCGCGCGATCCGTAGACGCCACGCTGTACGCCGAACTGCGATGGCGGAACATCGGGCCGTTTCGCGGTGGGCGCGCGGTTGCGGTGAGCGGCGTCGCGGGCGATCCGCGCACGTTCTACTTCGGGTCCGTCGGCGGCGGGGTGTGGAAGACGACCAGCGCCGGCGCGGCGTGGAAACCGGTGTTCGACGAAGAGCCGGTCGCGTCGATCGGTGCGATCGCCGTCGCGCCCAGCGATCCGAACACGGTGTACGTCGGGAGCGGCGAGGCGGACATGCGCTCCGACATCATCCACGGCAACGGGATGTACCGCTCGACGGACGCCGGCGCGCACTGGACCCGGATCGGACTTGAAGACTCGCGCCAGATCGGCCGCATTCTGGTCGATCCACAGGATCCGAAGACGCTGCTGGTGGCGGCGCTCGGGCATGCGTACGGGCCGAACGACATGCGCGGCGTCTACCGCTCGACCGACGGCGGCGCAAATTGGACGCGCACGCTCTTTCACGACCGCGACACCGGCGCGATCGACCTTGCGAGCGATCCGTCGATGCGCACGGTGTACGCCTCGCTGTGGCAGACGCGGCGTCCGCCGTGGAGCGTCTATCCGCCGTCGAACGGTCCGGGAACCGGGCTCTACAAATCGACCGACGGCGGGGTGACGTGGAATCACCTCACCGGTCACGGCTTTCCGGCGGACGATCTCGGCAAGATCGGGCTCGCGGTCGCGCCGAGCGAGCCGAACCGCGTCTACGCGATCGTCGACGCGAAGGACGGCGGCCTCTACCGCAGCGACGACGGCGGCGCGAGCTGGACGCCGATGAGCAAGGACAAGCGCATCTGGGAGCGCGGCTGGTACTTCTGCCACGTCACCGTCGACCCGAAGAATCCCGACGTCGTCTACGTCGCCGACACGGCAATGTACCGCTCGAGCGACGGCGGCAAGACGTTCACCGCGATCAAAGGCTCGCCCGACGGCGACGACTTTCAAGGCTTGTGGATCGACCCCACCGACCCCGCGCGCATGGCGCTCAGCAGCGATCAAGGCGCATCGGTCAGCCTCGATCGCGGCGAGACGTGGAGCTCGTGGTTCAACCAGCCGACGGGGCAGTTCTATCACGTCGTCGCCGACGACGCGTTTCCGTACCATCTGTTCGGCGCGCAGCAGGACAGCGGCGCGGCAATGATCGTCTCGCGCAGCGCGCACAGCGGCATCGAAGAGCGCGACTGGCGCCCGATCGGCGCGGGCGGCGAGAGCGGCTCGATCGCGATCGATCCGCGCGATCCGAACGACGCGTACGGCAACAATCCGGTCGTGCGCGAGGACTTGCGCACGGCACAGACGCGCTCGCTCGCGCCGACGACCGGGCTCCCCGGCGTATGGCGCGCGGAGTGGACGCAGCCGATGGCGTTCGGCCCCGATCACGCGCTGTACACGGCGAACCAAGTCGTGTTCCGCTCGCGCGACCGCGGCGCGCACTGGCAGCAGATCTCCGGTGACCTCACCCGCCGGCACGCCGGCGTTCCCGCGACGCTCGATCCGCCGACCGCGAAGGACGCCGACACGCCGGAACCGCGCGGCGTCGTCTACGCGCTCGCACCGTCGCCGTTGCGCGCGAACCTCGTGTGGGCCGGAACCGACGACGGCCTCGTGCAGGTGACGAACGACGGCGGCCGCAGCTGGCGCAACGTCACGCCGACCGCGGTGACGCCCTGGAGCCACGTCGACGCGATCGAAGCATCGCGCTTCGATCCGGGGAGCGCGTACGTCGCCGTCGACCGCCACCGGCTCGACGACGACCATCCGTACGTCTACGTCACGCACGACGGCGGACGCACCTGGCGCAGCGCATCGAACGGAATCGCAGCCGACAGCTTCGTCTACGTCGTGCGCGAGGATCCGCAGCGGCGCGGGCTCTTGTACGCCGGCACCGAGTCGGGTGTCTACGTCTCGTTCGACGACGGCGCGTCGTGGCAGTCGCTGAAGCTGAACATGCCGCACGTCTCGGTGCACGATCTGATCGTCCACGACGGTGACCTCGCGATCGCGACGCACGGCCGCGCGTTCTGGATCCTCGACGACGTCTCGCCGCTGCGGCAGCTGGCGGCGAACGGAGCGCCGGGCGCGCGGCTGTTCGCGCCGCGCGACGCGGTGCGGCTCCGCCCGTACAACGACGAAGCCGAAGCCTCGCCGCCCGAGGTGCCGATGGGCGAGAACCCACCGTACGGCGCGCTGATCGACTACGTCGTCCCGCCCGGCGCGCACGGCCCGCTGCGGCTCGACATTCTCGACGCGTCAAGCGCCGTCGTGCGCACGTGGTCGAGCGACGACCGCACCGCTGCGGCCGATCCGAACAGCGTCGACTACCCCGCGTACTGGATCGTCCCACCGGCGCGACCGTCCTCGCAACCGGGGATGCACCGCTTCGCCTGGGATTTCCACGTCGCCGGATCCGCAACCGGTCGCCGGCGGCGCGGCGGGGGCGGACCGTTCGCTCCACCCGGCCGCTACACGGTGCGGATGACGCTCGACGGGAGAGCGATGGCGCAGCCGCTCGTGCTGCGCCGCGATCCGCGCGTGCGCGCGACCGATGCCGACCTGCGCGCGCAGTACGCGCTCGCCCGCGAGATCGACGCGCTGCTCGCCCGCGTGCAGCAGGCCGTCGTGCAAGCCGATGAAGCCCGCAAGAAGCCGGACGCCGACGTCGCGCGCATCGACGCGCTCGCCGGCCCGCCGCCCGCGAGCAACCCGCGCAACTCCGTCGGCTCGCCGGCGACGCGCTTCACGACGCTGCGCTGGTACGCGAGCGCGCTCGGCGATCTGTTCGGCTCGGTCGAAAGCGCCGACACCGCGCCGACCGCGGACGAGCGGACGGCGTGGGGAGCGCTGCGGCCGAATGCTGAGGACATCTTGCGGCGATGGCAGGCACTACCGAAGTAGCGATGGAGAAGAAGCCGCGCAAGACCGGCGGAGCACGCACGTGCTATAAGAAGAACGGTGCGCCGAAGGTCGCCTTCGCCACCAAGAAGCTGGCCGAGAATGCAATACCGCGCACGGCCGTCGGCCTTGCGCCGTACGCGTGCTCCAAGCACGGCTGGCATCTCGGCCACCGTTAGCTGCTGGCTCGCAGGTAGGCCGCGTTGCGCGGTCAACTACGGTTGTCCCAGCGCCGACGAGGGGTGATAGCGTGCCGAGAATCGATCAGATGACCCACGCGCAGTATCTGCGCACGTTTCGTACCTGGGCGGGAACGGCGCGCGAGGGGTTCGCGCCGGAGACGGCTGCGCCGCCGGTGCCCGCGCCGATGGGGCCAGGAACCGTCGCGGCGTATCTGAACAAACGGCTCGCGCAGATCGGTGTCAAGCACGTCATGGCGATTCCAGGGGACTACATCTCGCCGTGGGTGGAGACGCTGGACCAGGGCGTGATCGACTACGGGCTCGTGCGCGTCCATCCGAACAACGAGATGTGCGCGACGTACGCCGCCGACGGATACGGCCGCGCGGCCGGCGCATACGGCCCCGAGGGACGCAAGACCGTCGGCTGCGTGGCGTTCACGTACGGCGTCGGGAACTTGAACGCGGTTCAGGCCGTCGCCGGCGCGTTCGTCGAGGACGTGCCGCTCGTCGTCATCGCCGGGTCGCCGTCGCTCGCGCAGTTCCGCAGCCAGCGCGACCTCGGCGTGCTGTGGCACCACATGTTCGACGGCTCGCACACCGATCTGCGGGTCTTCGAGAACATCACCACGATGGCGGTCCGCATCGATAACCAGGCGACCGCGCCGGCGCTCATCGACGCCGCGCTGCTGACCTGCATCACGCAGAGCAAGCCGGTCTACATCGAGATCGCAAACCTGACCGAAGGGCTCGACTGCCCCGACGCCCCCGACGCTCCGCTGGTGCCTTCGCCCGTCACGCAGAATGCGATCTCGCTTGCCGACGCGGTCGGCGCGGTGATGCGGCGGCTGCGCACGGCGCGGCGCCTCGTGCTCATGGGCGGCGTCGAGATCGCGCGCTACGGCCTGCAGAAGGAGTTCGTGCGCGTGGCGCAGCTCTTGCAGGCGCCGTACGTCTCCGACACGCTCGGCAAGAGCTTGATCAGCGAGTACCGGGACGACGTGCGGTTCTCGGGGACGTACAACGGCCGCAACTCGCAGGACAACGTCGCGAAGCTCGTGCGCGAAGCGGACCATGTGCTCACGCTGGGCGTGCGCGACACGGACTTCAACTTCTCCGGCTTGGCGAGCGCGGACTACGTCCCGGACACCTCGCCCGATCTGCCGCCGATTCCGACGCATCTTGCGGTACGGCTAGGCGCGGTGCGGGTCGGTGCCAACGAGGAGTATTGGGGCGACATCGACCTCGGCGCGTTCCTCATCGCGCTCGCCGCACAACTGGAGGCCGAGCCGGGCGGCAAGCTGGCCAACGCGCCATTTCCAGGACTGGCTTCGGGGACGGCGTCGGACATCCCGAAACCGGATGCCTACCAGCCCGGCGCGCAGGTGTCGTGGGACAGCTTCAAGTCACTGCTGCAGCACGACTACCTCGCGACGTTCGGCGAAGACGAGGCGCCCGTCGTCCTGGCCGACACCGGACTCTCGTTCTACGGGCTCAACAACCTCAAGGTGGCGGAGTCCGCGTTCATCGGGCAGTTGGCGTGGGGCGCGATCGGCTACACGGTCGCCGCAAACTACGGCGTCAAGCTCGCGAACGACGTCATCGGGCGGAAGCGCCGCGCCGTCAGCGTCGTCGGCGACGCCGCCTTCGCGCAAACCGTGAACGCGCTGGGGACGATCGCGCAGCTGGGCCTCGACTCGATCGTCTTCGTGATCGACAACCGCGTTTACGCGATCGAGCAGTGGCTCATCAACGCGCAGGCGTTCTCGAAGCACGACCCGGTGCCGTTCGCAGCGATATGCGAAGTGCCGCAAGGACATATCTGGAACTACGTGCAGATGGCGGAGGCGTTCGGCGGTGCCGGCCATTTCGTCCACACGAACGACGAGTTGCGCAAGGTGCTCGCCGGCCTGCGCGACGTGCCGGTCAACCCGGTCACGAAGAAGCCGACCTTCACGCTCGTCGCGGTGAACGTCCCGCAGGCCGACCTGCCGTCGAACACGGCGTGGAAGATCCCGAAGCCGTAGCTCGGGAGCGCCGGCCGCGCGTTCGTCTCACGTCGTGCGCGTGAACGCACGCGCGAGATCGTCGCTCCAGCGCGGCAGATCGGTTCCGTTCGCCGCGGCGTTGTACGCCGGCAAGAACAGCCGGTTGTCGGCGATGCATTCGATGAGGCGATTGCGGCCGAAGCGCCGTTCGACCGTCACCGCCATGCGCCAGCCGACGGTGTACCACGGGCCCTGCGTCCCGAAGAAGGCGAGGCCCGCATCGCGCGCGGCGTCGCCGGCGAGCTTTCCGCTCAAAACGTCGTGAAAGAACGCCGCGAGCTGCGCCATCCGCGGCGCGAACGTCGCGCGCTCGTCCTTCCACTCCGGTATCGACTCGGCGCCGACGACGGTCGCGGGATCGACGTCCGCGCCGCCCGCGCCGGCCAGCACTGCGAACCCTTCGCCGAACGCGCCCAGCCAGTTGTCGAACGTCTTCAGCCGTGGCGGCAGGCGCTCGAGTTGCGCGCGAACCTCCGGCGTCGGACAGTTCTGCGCGAAGCCGACGTGGTGCAGCTCGTGCGCGACCGTGTAGGTGAACACGGTCGCCGAGATCCCCGGGTCGAGGTAGAGAAAGATGCCGGGATCGTGCTCGAGGTCGAAGACGAAGCTGTTCGTGCGCGGTTTGATCTCCGGGTACACGCTGGCGTGCAATCGCGAGCCGCTCGGCAGATACGCCAGCGCACGCCGGCCGCAGACCGCCACGTCGGCATGTGACCACGCTTCGAGCGCCGCGGCGAGCTGCTCGCGGCGCGCGAGCAGCGCGGGATCCGAGACGAACGCGCGAAACGCCGCGTCCTCGAACGGCCGCTTGAAGGAGCGCTCGCGCTCCGCGAGCCGGCGGTACCCTTCGCTGGCGAAAAGCGCGTTCCACTGCGCTTCGTCCGGCGCCGCGCCGGCGGCGCGCCGCGCGAGAATCGCGAGCACCGCTTGCGCCTCGTCGGCGACGAGCTTCAGGCGAATCGCATCGTCGCCGGTGCCGAGCTGCGCGCGCGCGGCGCGCGGCGCGAGCGTCAGCGCGGACAGGCCGCCAAGGAAAGCCGAACGCTGCATACGCCGCGATCATAGCGACCGGCGCAGGCGCTGTCAACTATTTAATTAGTTAAAATCTCGGTCGTAGTCGACGGAGACGACCTTCAGGGTGCGGTCGCCGACCGGACGGTGCCACACGACGGTGTCCCCGGCGCGGTGCCCCATGAGGGCCTCGACGAGCGGCGAGTCGATCCCGAGCCGGCCGTGTCCGACGTCGGTGTGATCCGCCTCGACGACGGTGAACGTCTGCGGTTTGGGTCCGACGCCCTCGACGACGACCGTCGCGCCGAAGCCCACCACGGCATGGTCGGCCGGCGGTACCGGAATCGGGGCCGCCTTGCGCCTCGGTCGCGGGACGAGCGCTGGTTCCGGCTCGTCGTCGCGCTCTTTCGTGAACGCTCGGCTCATGTCATCACCTGCGCGGAAACTGCCGCTACGAAGTCACGTGCGCGCGCGAGCAGCTTGTCTCCTTCGGCAAGCAGCAAGTTTCCGCCGATCAGCAGCATCGTGTCGGGGCCGTAGAAGTCGAGCAGCTCCTCAATCCGGTCCAGCCGCATCCCGCCGGCCGGGACGGGGAGTGCCGCTCGCAGCTCGCCCCACGGCGCCCGCAGGCCCGCGGCGATCTCGCCGCACTCGGTCTGCGGGTAGGCGAACCGGCCGCCGTAGTTGACGAAGATCGGCGCGTCGGCGCCGAGCAGCCGGAAGAGCCGCCCGAACAGGAGCGGCGGCGCGATCCGGGCGGCGCCGCCGAACGAGGGGTGGGCGAGGTAGACGAACTCCGGAAACTCGTCGACCAGCTCGCGGAACGCGGGCAGCCCGACGACCATCGGCGCGACCAGCACCACGCGCACGCCTTCCTCGCGCGCGATCCGCGCATGCTCGCGCAGTACGCGCGGCGTGCCGATCAGGTGCGGCGCGTAGAACGACGGCCTCCCGGTCGTGCGCACGGCTTCCGTTGCGGCGGCCTGACACGCGCGCACGCGCTGCGCGAACGGCGAGTACGTTTGATCGGCGATCCCGTGGTCGTCTTTGACGACGTCGACGCCGGCCAGCGCGAACGTCCGGCACATCGCCGCGAGCTGTTCGACGCTCATCCCCTGCGGCTTCATCGCGGCCGCGGTCAGCGGCCGGCGCGGCGCGTCGAGCAGCGCGCGCATGCCTGCGATCCCGTGGCGCGGGCCGGAAAACCGCGCGAGCAGCTGCGGCGGCAGCTCGAGGCCGACGAACTGCACGTAGTCCCACAGCGAGGCGTTGCCGAAGATCATGTTGATCAGCTGCGCCGTCTCGCCGCCGGTCGTCTGCACGGCGATCTTCACCGCGACGCGATACAGATCACCATCGACGTGCTCGACCGACGCGACGCGCGCGACGACCTCGTCCAGAATGCGCTGCTCGCGCACCGCTTCCAGCGGGCACTCGACGCTCTGCTCGATCGCCAGCGCCTCGGCGCGCGCTTCGATTTGCGCCGGCTCCGAGCGCATCAAGTACGTCGCCGTCAACCACGCCATCGCCGGCTCTCCGCCGTTCAGCTGCCGGTGCCCTGGTAGCGGTTGAGCCCGACCCGCCAGAACGCGTAGCCGATCAGGAACACCAGCGCGCCGACGACCGGCGTGAAGAGCCCGATCCCGGGGTTCAGGTGCAGCCCGTCCTCGCTCTTGTGCAGCAGATACGTCGCCGGGAAGTAGTTCATGAACGCGAACGGGAGCACGAACGCGAGCACGAGCCGCACGCCGCGCTGGTAGATCGAGATCGGGTAGCGCGAGAACTCTTGCTCCAGCGACATGAAGACCCAGCGCAGCGAGTCGATGCGGGTGAACCAGAACGACGCGGTCGCGATCGCGAGGTTGATCCCGAAGTCGATCAGCGCGCCGCCGAGCGCGACCAGCGGGACGTACGCGATCAGCACCCAGTCGACGCGCACGCCGGCGAACCCCGTCACGGCGCAGAAGTAGAGGATCGCCAGGATCAGCTCGTCGGGCCAGATCTGCTGCGGGAAGGTGATCGCTTGGAAGAGCGGGTCCAGCGGCCGCACCAGAAAGCGGTCGAACCGGCCCTCGCGCACGAACTCCGGGACGCTGCCGACCGTGAAGAACACGGTGTTGTGGAGCCCGTGCCCGAGCATCCACAGGCCGTACATGAACGCGGTCTGCCGGAAGTCCCAGCCGTTGATCGACGGAAAGTTGCGCAGCGTGACCCACAGCGCGATCAAAGCGGTAGCGTGGTAGATGACGGTGAACGCTCCCCACATGAGGAAGTTCGCCCGGTACTCCAGCATCGTGAGCAGGTTGATCCGCCAGTAGCGTGCGTACGTCGCGAGGTACACGGCGCAGCGTTTCCGTGAACGAAGTGCAGGTCCCCGTCCGCGAGCCGTACCGGCTCGACCTGACCGCCGTCGTCATGCGGCGGCTGTCGACCAACGTCGTCGACGTCTTCGACGGCACCGCGTACCGCCGGCTGCTCGGCGATCCGAACGAGCCGGTGCTGCTCGCGGTCGAACAGCACGCGCCCGGCCTGCTGGCCGCGCGCCTCGAGGGGCCGAGCGCGAACGCGTTCGACCTCACCGCGATCGTCCGCCGCGCGCTCGGCACCGACGTTGATCTGGCGCCGTTCTACGCCGGCGCCGCGAGCGTGCCGTGGCTGCACGCGATCGCGACCGGCGCGCGTGGGGTGAAACCGCCGCGCTACCCCTCGTTGTGGGAGACGGTCGTCAACGCCGTCGTCTACCAGCAAGTGTCGATCCACGCCGCCGGTGCGATCTTGCGGCGGGTCATCGAGCGCCATTCCGCTTCACGCGAGCTGGGCGGCGTGCGGCTCTATCCGTTTCCGTCCGCGCGCACGCTGCTCGGCGCCGACCTGGTCGAGCTGCGCGCGCTCGGCCTTTCGACCAACAAGGTCAACTCGCTCAAAGCAGTCGCCGCCGCCATCGAATCCGGCGAATTGGACGAGTCGGCGCTCGAACCGCTGACCACGCCGCAGCTCATCGAGGCGCTGGTTACGCACCGCGGCATCGGCCCGTGGACGGCCGCGGTCGTCGCGCTGCGCGGTTTCGGCCGGCTCGACGTCTTCCCGATGAACGACTCGGGCGCGACCGCTTCGCTGCGCAAGCTCTCCGGCGACCTGAACGTCGAAGCCGAACCGATCATCGAAGCGCTCACCCCCCAGCAAGGAATGCTCTACTACCATTTGCTCCTCGGCCGGCTCAACGCGACCGGCGAAGTCTCGCTGTGAGGGCCGGTCGACCGCGCGACCGTCGGGAGCATCTGCTCAAGCCTCGCGTCCTTCGTCGTCGAACAAGACGTCGTAGCGCAGGCTGCCCTCCGCGGTCACGCGGCTGCCGGCGGTGCGCACGTGCGGCTGCAAGCGCCCGTCGTGCATCAGATGGCGGACGTCGGCGCCGTGCAGCAGCGTGGCCGCGTCCGCGATCAGGCGCCGATGACAGCGCCACCACAGCGATTCCGAGCACAAGACCGCCGTGCGCGTTTCGGCGGCCCGTAGCAACAGCTCGTCGAGCGCGGTTGCGAACGTCTCCGTGCCCATGTAATCGGCATACGCCCGAAACGACGGATGCCGCAGCGCGACGTTGCTGCTGTCGGGGTTGGGTTTGCGAAAACCGCCGAGCGCGGGTTCCCAGCGGTACGCGCTGCCGCTGAGCTGCGGAATCCAGCGTTCCATCTCCTCGCGCCAGAAGTGCGGATGCCGGCGGCTCTTCGGCACGGTGCGAACGTCGACGATGAGCTCGATGCCGGCGTTGCGTATCAACGCCGCGAGCTCGTCCGCGCTCGCGGTGCCGTGTCCGAGCGTGAGCAGCCGGAACCTAGCCGATCGCGTTGGAGCGGAGCGAGACGAGGCGGCGGAAGCGGCGTTCGGCGCGCAGCTCGACGAGAGCGGGATCGTGCTCCATCACCAGCATCCAACCGGGGTCTTCGCGCACGGCGCATTCGAGGTCGTCGAGCGCGCCGTAGACGTCGCCGGTGGCGAGCCGCGCGTACGCGATCAGGTAGCGCGGCACCTCGTACGAGGCGTTGACGAGCAGCATCCGGTCCAGCGTTCGCTGCGCGCCTTCGCGGTCGCCGATCAGCGCGCGCGCGTGCGCGCCGGACGCTAGCTCGTACGGATCGTCGGAGAGCTTGTCGTTCGGCTGCAGCAGCGCGAGCGTCTCGTGCGGGCGGCCGCTGGCGTCCAGCGCGTCGGCGAGGTAGACGCGCACGACGCGCGAGCGCGGCTCGATCTCCATCAGCTCGCCGGCATGCGCGATGGTCGCTGCGTATTCGCCGCGGAAGAACGACGTCGCCATCGTGCACAGCGCGTAGAAGAACGAGGCCGGCTCCAGCGAGGTCGCTTGCGCGCTCGAGAACTCCGCGGCGGCGAGGTCACCGTCGATCAGTGCGAGGTTCCAGCTCGCAATGTGCGCGCGCGCGTCGTACGGGTCAAAGCTGAGCGCTTCGGCGACGTGCGGCGCCGCGACCGCGCGGCCGAGCCCCGAGTCCATCGCGACGCACGCGAAGGCGGCGTGCGCCGCGGTGGAGCGTGGGTCGAGCGCGAGCGCGCGCCGCGCGAGCGAGCGCGCTTTGGCGTGCGCGTGCACCGGTGTCACGGCGAGCTCCCGCGAGAGCAGCAGCCAGCCGACGCTCAGCCCGGCGTACGCCTCGACGCACAGCGGGTCGATCGCCGCGGCGCGCTCGAAGTGGCGCATCGCGCTGGCGACGTCGGGCTGCGAGGCGCGCGAGAGCAGCAGCCGCCCGAGCACGACCGCGCGCGCGGCGCCGTCGGCCGGCCGGTGCGTGCGCGTGCGGGTCAGGACCAACCCGAGCTCGACGCTGATCGCTTCCATCGCGCGCGCGCGGTAGCGGAAGAACTGCCGCGGAGAGAGGTGCAGCGCGGCCGCGACCGCCGCGGTCGTCTCGCCGTCGACGTCGCAGCGGCGCACGATGTCGGCGCAGAAGCGGTGCTCGTGCTTCAGCGCGCGCTCCACCAGCGTGAGCACGGCGTCGCGGGCCGCCTCGCAGCGCAGCGCGCGTTTGAGCTCGAGCGCGATCTCGTCGCGCTCGAGCGCGGCCGGGCGGCGAACGTTGCGCAGCACGCGCCGTACCGAGCCATGGCTCCAGAGGCCGCTCGGGTTCATCCCGCGGCGTCCTGAAGGCAGCGGACCGGCCTCTCCCCACCAGGAGTCTTCTGGTCCATGTCACCGCGTTCCGAGCGTCCGGCCCGCCCGCCTTCTCCCGCCGAGCAGAAACGTGCCGCGTTTGTGCCGCGGCGGTTGCTTTGGCGGGCAGGAACCGCCGGAACCGAGCCGCATCCAAACGAGGTCCCCGGAGAGCACGAATGTGGAGGTGAGGTAGCGCGGTGTCGCTGTGGGAACCGTTCACCGAGCCCGCGCGGCACGCGATCGTGCGCGCGCAAGAGGTCGCGCAAATGTTCGCGTCCACGTACATCGGGACCGAGCACATCGCGTTCGCGCTGGCGGAGCGTGACGACGAGCTGGGCCGGCTGCTGACGAACGCGGTCGACCGCGAACGCTTGCGCGAGCTGCTCGGCGGCGCGCGCGGGTTTCCGAAGTCGGAGATGGTCTTCACGCCGGGGGCGAAGCGCACGATCGAGCTCGCCTTCGAGAACGCGCGGCGACTCGGGCACGACTACATCAGCGCCTCGCATCTGGCACTGGGGATCCTTGCGAGCGACGACGACGTGCCGCTCCGTCCGGAGACGAACCTCGCCCGCTTGCGCGCCGAGCTCGAGGCGGTCGCGGGGACGGAGCGCGCTCCGAAAGGCGCGGCGGACGCGTGGGAGCAGACGTCGGGCGCCGCCGAACCGCCACCGGCGACGCGAACGCTCCTCGCCTCGCTGCGCTACTTCCCGCAGCTCTCGCAGCCGGGGACGCGCGTGACGGTGACGATCGAACCGCCGCAGGGCGCGCCGCAGTCGTGGACGTGGAAGCACGGCGAGGGGCCGGCGCGATGATGGACGAGCGCAGCCTGCAGACGCTGCCGCCGGATCTTCCCGTGCCCGTCGACGACGGCGCGGCCGCGCATCTGACCGGGATGCGGTTGCCGCCCGTCCAGCTGCCCGCGACCGACGGCAGCGCGGTCGACTTGGCTGCGCTCGCGGGGACGGTCGTCGTGTTCGCGTACCCGCGCACCGGCCGGCCCGGCGAACCGTCGCTGGTCGACGACTGGGATTCGATTCCCGGCGCGCGCGGCTGCACGCCGCACACGTGCGGCTTTCGCGATCTGCACGCGGAGTTCGCCGCGCTGGGCGCGCGCGTGTACGGCCTCTCGACGCAAGAGACGGCGTACCAGCGCGAGATGGTGGAACGGCTGCACGTGCCGTTCCCGGTGCTGAGCGACGCCGAGCTCGCGCTCGCGCGCACGATCGGCCTGCCGACGATGGACGTCGCCGGCCAGACGCTGCTCAAGCGCATCGCCTGGATCGCGCGCGACGGCGTGATCGAGCGCGTCTTCTATCCCGTCTTTCCGCCGGACGAGAACGCAAACGACGTGCTGGCTGCACTCCGCGACGCGGACTGAAGCCGCGCGTCCGCGTGGCGGAAGGATCGGTTAGCGCAAGTGCGCGCAAGCGTCGATCGCTTGCGCGCGAGCGGTCGCGTTCTGCACGTGGACCAGGTAGTCGCCCGACGAGACGGCGGTCAGCGGCAGGTTGACGACCGTCGTGGACGTGCGCCCGGTGAACGGGTTGAGCAGGATCGGCGAATGCGGCGCGTTGGCGATGATCGGGTGCTGGCAGTCCGAGCCGCTGCGCAGCGTGACGGTCGGCTCGGTCCGGGCCGGGTTCGCGAGGTCGATCCGAATCCGCGTGCGCGTCCCGCCGATCTTCTGCAGCGTCACCGTTCCCATCGTCAGCCCGCTGCCGCGCGCGGTCAGCTGGTAGATGAACTGCTTCGCCTTTTTCGTCGCCAGCTCGGCGGCGCGCTGCGCGTTCGGCGTTTGAGCGAACGCGGCGCCGCTCCCGAACACGAACGTCGCGAGGGCGGCGGTGACGACGATCTGACGGCGCATCATGCTCCTTTGTACCCGGCTTCGCGAGCGCTTCGCTTCAGATCGGCCAAGCGCGGTCCAGGATCGCCTTTGTGCCGGACGTCGGGGGAAGCGTGCCGAACGTCGCGCCGCCTTCGCCGCCCAGCCGCGTCGCGCAGAACGCGTCCGCCACCGCGTGCGGCGCATGGCGCACGAGCAGTGACGCTTGCAGCACGAGCGCCATCTGCTCGACGATCCGGCGCGCCGACGCTTCGAGCGCGGCCGGGTTGCCGGCGAGCATCTGTGCGAGCGACGACGCGGCACGATCGAGCCGCCCGTCGCCGCCGCGCGCGAGCGTGATTTCTGCGAAATAGGCGTCCAGCGAGTCCGGCGTTTTCGCGAGCGCGCGCAGCACGTCGAGCGCGTTGACGTTTCCCGAGCCTTCCCAGATCGAGTTGAGCGGCGCCTCGCGGTAGAGCCGCGGCATCACGCTCTCCTCGACGTAGCCGTTGCCGCCCAGACACTCCAGCGCTTCGGCGGCGTGCGAGGGCGCGCGCTTGCAGACCCAGTACTTGCCGAGCGCGATGCCCAGCCGCGCGAACGCCGCCTCGCGCGCGTCCTCGTCGCGGTCGACCGCGCCGGCGAGCCGCAGCATCAGCGCCGTCGCCGCTTCCGACTCGAGGGCGAGGTCGGCCAAGACGTTTTGCATCACCGGCTGCTCGGCGAGCAGCGCGCCGAACGCGCGGCGGTGCCTGGCGTGATGCGCCGCCTGCGCGAACGCTTGCCGCATCAGCGAAGCGCTCCCGGCGACGCAGTCGAGCCGCGTGTGGTTGACCATCTCGATGATCGTCGCGACGCCGCGCCCTTCCTCGCCGACGCGCAGCGCGAGCGCGCGCTCGAACTCGACCTCGCTCGACGCGTTGGAACGGTTCCCGAGCTTGTCTTTCAAGCGCTGGATGCGAAACGCGTTGCGCGTCCCGTCGGGCAGCACGCGCGGGAGAAAGAAGCAGGTCAGCCCGTCCGGCGCCTGCGCGAGGACGAGGAACGCGTCCGACATCGGCGCCGAGCAGAACCACTTGTGCCCGGTCAGCGCGTAGGTGTCGCCGTCGAACGGCTCGGCGCGGGTCGTGTTGGCGCGCAGGTCGGAGCCGCCTTGCTTCTCGGTCATCGCCATCCCGCACAGCGCGCCGCGCTTCTCGCGCAGCGGCAGCAGCACGGGCTGGTATTCGTTCGACGTCAGCACCGGCTCGAAGAGCGCTGCGAGGTCGGCGCGGCGGCGCAGCACCGGGACCGCGGCGTACGTCATCGAGATCGGACAGCCGTGCCCGGCTTCCGCTTGCGACCACACGTAGAAGCGCGCGTAGCGCGCGACGTGCGCGCCGGCACGCGGCTCGCGCCACGGCGCGCCGTGCAGCCCGTGCGCGACCGCGACTTCCATGAGCCGGTGCCAGGACGGGTGGAAGGCGACCTCGTCGATGCGGTTGCCGTAGCGGTCGTGCGTGCGCAGCTCCGGCGCGAAGCGGTTCGCTTCGAAGCCCCACGCGATTGCCTCTTCCGAGCCGGCCAGCGTCCCGAGCGCATAGAGCCCGTCGACGTCCCAGCCGGCGCCCTCGCGGCGCACCCCTTCGAGCAGCGCGACGTCCCGCGCCGCGACGTCGTAGCCGGCGAGCGGAGGCGGCTGGTTCTCCACCGCGTGCGTCGCGTGGATCGGGCGGTCGATGGTGTCCATTGGGCCTCCGCGGGCAATTTTCTCGGCTCGCACGGGGAATCGAGCGTCTCGCGGTAGCATCATCCCGGTACGGACGCGCCGGCTCCTTCGGACGCGTCGACTCCTCCGTTTCTCCACGAGGTAGCCGATGACTATCTTCTTCCGGCTCGCGGGTGCGGCCACGCTGTGCGCCGCCGTGCTGCTGGCAGGCTGCGCGAAAAAGACGGATCAGACCACGACCACGTCGACGAGCACCACGGCGACCGACGCGAGCCCGGCTGCCGGGACCGCGCCCGACGCGGCGGCGAGCGCCTCGGCGGTCGGTTCCGCCGCCCCGACGACGGCTGCGACGCCGGGTCCGCTCTCGGTCTCGGTCAAAACAAGCGCGCCCGCGGCGGCCGGTGCGAACGGGTACATCAACCTCCCCGTCTACCCGGGGGCCGCAGAGAACAAGGACCAGGACATCTCGTCATCCGGAAACGGCGTCACCGTGACGCTGCAAGTCTACTCGACGAAAGACGACGCGAAGACGGTCGCCGACTGGTACAAGTCGCATCTGCCCGCGAGCTGGAAAGGCGGGATCCTGACGGCCGGCGGCAAGACGATCGGAACGTTCTCGAACGAGATGTCCGACGGCGACCAAAGCGTCGTCGTGGCCAGCGACACGAGCGCCACGCGCATTCAGCTCACGACGAAGCACGGCAAGTAGCCGCGCCTCGCGCGCTATTTCGCGTTCAGGAGGTAGAGCTCGACGCGGCGATTGAGCGCTTTGCCGGCCGAAGTCGTGTTCGGCGCGACGGGCTTCGAGTAGCCGTAGCCGACCGGGGTGAGGCGCGCGCGGGCGATGTGGTAGCGCTTGACGAGGTCGCTCACGACCGACTCGGCGCGGTGCTGCGAGAGCACTTGGTTGTGCTGCAGGCCGCCGTCCGAGTCGGTGTGTCCTTCGACCCGGAACCGCCAGCCCGGATTCTGCTGCATGACCTGTGCGATCTGCGCGATCACCGGCTCCGACTGCGGTTTGATCGTCGCCTTGTCGACGTCGAAGTGGATCCCGTAGATGCGGATCCGGCGCGACGACTTCAGCTGCTTCGCCAGCGGCGCGGTCGCGTGCAGCTGCACCGTCGCCTGCGCGTTCTGGCCGTTCCCGGCGTCGCCGTTCACGATGACGGCGTACGTCCCCGGCTTCGCGCTGCCCGGAATCGTGACCGCGACCTTGAGCGGCTGCGTGCCGCCGTTCACGTCGAACGCGCTCGGCGTGACCGCGGCGCGAAAATCACCGCTCGTCGTCATGCTTACGCGGCCCTTCCAACCTTGGTTCGCCAGCAATTCCATCGGGAAGGTCAGCGTCGCCGGCTTGCCGGGGGTGAAGCTGCCGTCGCGGTTCGGCTGGATCACGAAGGCCAGTGAGGCCTTTTGCGCGCACGGAAGGTCGGGCGGAATTTGTTGGGCCAACTCGAGTTGCCGGATGCGCTGGTATGAAGGCACCGAGCCGTCGTCGTGGTCGAAGCCGTCGTAGATGATCAGCCCTTTTCCGTACGGCGCGTACATCTGCATGAAGCCGTTGACGTGGTTGACGTTCGTTCCGAACAGGTGCCCGCACCAGTGCGCGTCGTGCGTCGTCACCGTGTTCGCGTCCCCGAGCTGGTTGCCGTTCTGCGCGTAGACCTGCGGGTCGAAGAAGTGCGCCTTGTCGGTCTTGTCGGAGGTGCCGAGCGAGTCGTCCTCGACCTGGATCAAGCGGTCGCCCTTGGCGCCGTGCGCGCCCGGGTTGTCGCTGTTGAACGCGTACGGCAGCAGCGAGTAGTGCGTCGGCTTGTCGCACATGTCCGAGTCGACGATCAGCAGCTTGTGACCGTTTTGCACCCAGTCCGCGATGACCGCGCCCTGCGCCGTCGCGATGAGGTCGTCGCTGTTGCACAAACCGTTCAGGATGACGGTCGAAGCGCCGCCGAGCACGGCTTGATCGACCAGCGCCGCGCCGAGGTGCGAGAACCGCAGCCGAGGCACGTCCTTGACCGCATCACCGCTCGTCGGGTACAGCGAGTTCCACACGTTGGAGTGCAGGACGAGAACGTTCTCGCTGCCCGAGCCTTCCGTTTGCGGCGCGCAGTACTTCGGGCGCAGCGGCGTGCGCACCCAATGCGTCGTGCCGCTCTCCGTGCCGACGAGCAGCGTCCCCTCGTCGTTCGCCGTAAACGTTCCTTGGGAGGTCCCGCGCTTCCACGTCCAGGTGCGACCGTCGAGCGTGCCGGGGTACGCCTCGCCGAGGCGGCGGTCGAAGCACTGCTCGCCGTTGATCCCGCTCGCGCCCGCGGTCGCGACCTGCAGGTACCACGGGTCGCTCTCGCTCGGCGTCGAGCGGAACGCGCCCGCGTCGTACGCGTTCGCGTATTGCACGTAGGTGCCGGCGAAATTGAGCGACGCCGGCGGCGGCAGGAGCGTGCCGAACGCGCCGATGCTCTCGATCGGTGCGTTCGGGCCGGTCCGGGTCACCGTCACCCGGATCCAGCGCGCGCGCACGGCGTTGAGCGGCGCCTTTTGCTCGTCGTCGGTCTTCGCCGCCGACGCGAACGTCGCGACGTCGTTGAATCCGCTCGAGGCGCTCGTCGTCGAGACCGCGAACACCACGTTCGAGCCTTGGCCGGTGTCGGACTTCGCCGGCAGCGCCGCGCTCACGTGATCGAGCGTCGCAACACCGGGCAGCTCGTACACGAAGACCCACGGCCCGGTCGCCGTCGCGTCGAACGAAAAACCCGTCGTGGCGCCGCGGCCGAGGTCCGTGATCGCGGCCGGATAGGCGCGCAGAATCGTCCCGCGCTCCGGCACGAGCAGGTTCGGGTTCGGGCTCGGCGTGGGCTCGGGCGTGCTGCTCGACGCGACGGCAGCCGGGCTTTCGCCGGGCGAAGGCGAGGCTGTCGCTCCCGGCGTCTCGAGGACGGCGGAGGCTGCGACCGAAGGTTCGGCCGACGCTCCGGCGGCGGTCTGGGACTGCGGCTTCGAGCACCCCGCGCAGAGCCCGGCGAGCACGCAGAGAACGAAGGACATGAACAACCGTCGCCTTGCAGTCACACCATCTCTTTCACACCTACCGCCCGCCCGGCCTCCGCGGCCTACCGGCCGACCAGTTCGTACTTCAGCACCGGCAAGATACGGCCGCTGCCGGCGGCGATGCGCTCGCCGTCGCGGCGGGCGCCCATTTTGAGGTAGAACTCTTCGGCGTTCGGGTCGGACTCGATGGAGAAGGCGCGCTCGCCGGTCGTGCGGGCGAAGTCGACGGCGTGGTTCCAGAGCATGCGGCCTATGCCGGTGCGGATCACCTCCGGTGCGATGAACATGTCGTAGAGCCAGAGCTGCTCGTCTTCGTAGACGAAGCCGTAGAAGCCGAGCATCGTGCCGTTCGGCGCTTCGGCGAGAAAGATCCGCCCCTCGGCGACGTAGGACTCGCTCGGGGTGAGCTGGTCGCGAACGCTCTCCATGAACGCGGCGTCGTAGCCCCAGTACGCCTTGGAGGCAAAGCACAACCGCGCGAGCTCCGCGCGGTCTCGCTGCTCGGCGCGGCGGATCGTCGCCGTGACCGTCATCCGCCTTGCACCACGACGCGGCGCTGCGCGGCGCGCCACACGAGCCACGACAGCCCTGCGAAGACCAAACACCACAGTAGTTGCAGGCTCATTGCGGCGAGGTAGCCGGACGGCTTGATCGTGCCGAGATAGATCAACAACGGGGTCGAGTACACTGCGGCGAACGGCAGCGCGAGGACGATCTTCTGCAGAACGCCTGGGAAGAAGACGAGCGGCACGATCTGGCCGCCGATCAAGTCGCTCAGCCAGCGCACCATGAGCTGCACGGCGAAGGTCTCGAGCGTCCAGAACGCCACGCAGTTCATCAGGAAGTTCAGCAAGAAGTTCACCACGTAGCCGAGCAGGAAGCTCAGCGCGAACGCGGCCAGCACGGGCGGAGCCGGGACGTCGATGCGGACGATCACCAGCGAGAGCACCAGCGCGGGGACGATCAGCACGGCGTGCAGCAGCGTCATCCCGACGCCGTCGCTGAAGAAGTAGAGCGGGAGGCTGATCGGCTTCATCAGGTCGGTCGCGATCGTCCCTTCGCGGATCTTCTCGCGGATCTGGCGCGTCCCGTCGATCTCCAGCACCAGCGACATCAGCAGCGCGACGACGGTGTAGGTCAAGATCGCGTGCAGCGGGACCCCGGCCGGGGCGGCGTTCTGCGCGTAGAGCGCGGTCCAGACCGCCTTCATCAAGTACAGCCGCACCAGCAGCGAGCCGACGTTGGTGAAGACCTCCATCCGGTAGGTCGCTTCGCGCGAGAACGCCTTGGCGGCGAAGGCCAGATACGGCGCGAGGACCTCGCCAAGGGAACGCGGGGCGGGCGCGAATCGTACTACGGACATATGCTAGCAGCCGTTGTAATCGCCCTAGTCAGCGCGACGTTTCAGCCCGTCACCGCGACGACGACCGCGCAGCCCTCGCAGGTCTTCGTCCGCGACTCCTCCGCGCCCGCGCAACTCGCCGACGCCGGGGGCGGCGCCCACGACGCCGGCCTGCGGCCGCCGACCGAGAACGACGGCCCGAGCGCACAGCTCTACGGCGCGCACGGCGACATGCTTCACGTCACGATCGCCGACTGGCGCGCGGCGAGCGGCAAGGCCGACTTCACGCCGAACCCGGACGGGAGCATCCGCGTCCACGCGGCCTTCGCCAAGCTGATCCCCTCCGGCCGGTACAGCTTGTTCATCCGCCAGCTCGCCGGGCGCAGCGGGATCGTACTGACCCCGGTCGACATCACCGGCGCGGCCGACTCGTTCTTCGCCGACCGGGAGGGCAACGGCGACATCGTCGTGCAGTCGCCGAACCCGATTCCCGCCGGCGCGAACCTCGTCCTGATCTTTCACAGCGACGGAAACGAGTACAAGTCCTCGCCCGGCAACCTGGGCGTGAACGCGCACGAGCAGCTGATCACGCGCGTGCCGTAGTGGATTCGGCTTCGCCGAATCCTTCGCGTTCGGGCTTCGCCCGATCCGCACCCTCTTCGGGGATGTACCCTTCGAGGTAGATGCGCCGGATGATGTCTTCAAGCTCCGGCTCTTCGAGGGTGAGATCGCTGATGCAGTAGCGGTCGGCGACGCGGCGGATCAAGTCTTCCGCCGCGACGGCGCGCCGGTCGAAGCGCAGCCGCACGACGTCCGCCTCGCGTGACTCCACCTCCGCGCCGTCGATCGCGATCTCGGCTGGCGGAGGATCTTCGTTCAGGGTGATGACGAGCGTGCGGTGCGTGCCGTAGCGGTCGCGCAGCGCGTCGATCTCGCCGTCGTAGACCAGCGTCCCTTTGTCGATCAGCACGATGCGGCGGCACAGTCGCTCGACGTTGGCGAGGTCGT
>Ga0213878_10000069_pt1 | contig 60681 bp, 54 predicted proteins | sample VelepicoBEBS_R02_FD_161053 | JGI IMG/M metagenome (GOLD analysis project Ga0213878, IMG submission 161053) | Vellozia epidendroides bulk soil microbial communities from rupestrian grasslands, the National Park of Serra do Cipo, Brazil - BS_R02 | ecosystem: Environmental > Terrestrial > Soil >... | reverse complement strand
CGCGCTCGCCGAAGCGGTCTCGGTCGCCTCTTGGTGCACCAAGAACGCGCGCAGGTTCTGCTCCGCGTTCTTCTTCACCAGCTTGAGGTAGTCGACGCGCTCGCCGCGCTGCGGCTCCAGCACGCGCACGCGCACGCCCTTGATCTCGGTCAGCCAGGCCTCGATCACGCTGGCGTCGTCCGGCCTGGCTTCGACCAGAATCTCTTTCGGCACGGCGGCTTCGTACGCGCGCCTGCGCCGCGCGCGCACCTTCTCCGCCACCGGAGCTTGCTGGTCGCGCGCCGCGCGCAGCGCCAGCGGCGAGCCGGTGACTTCGGCTTCGTGCGAGGCGTCCATGCCGAAGTTTCCGGTCCGCGCGGTGTAGAACTGCTTGATGAACTCGGAGACGATCTCCGCGTCGCCGCGCTCGCCCGCGCCTTCGAGGATGAAGTAATCGTTCGCGAGCAGCTTGCCGTCGCGCACCATGAAGACTTGCACGCAGGCCTGGCCCTGCGCGCGCGCGAGCGCCATCAGATCCACGTCGATCCGCGAGTGCCAGACGACCTTCTGCGCCTCGATCGTGCGCCGCACCGCGATGATGCGGTCGCGCAAGCGCGCCGCCGCCTCGAAGTTGTAGTGCTCGGCGGCGTCGCCCATCTCGCCCTGCAGCCGCTGGATCAGCGGATCGTAGTGCCCTTCGAGAAACAGCACCACCTCGTCGACGAGCCGGTCGTAGTCCTCTTCCGACTGATAGCCCACGCACGGCGCCAGACAGCGCTTGATGTGGTACTGCAGACACGGCCGCTTGCGCTTCCCGTCGATCGGCTCGCGGCAGGTGCGCAGCGGAAAGACCAAGCGCACCAAGTCGATCAGCTCACGCAGCCCGTGCGCGTTCGTGTACGGTCCGAAGTAGCGCGCGCCGTCGTCCTTCACCACCCGGGTGAAGACCACGCGCGGAAACGCCTCGTTCGTCACCTTGAGGTATGGAAACCGCTTGTCGTCGCGCAGCCGCACGTTGAACGGCGGCTGGTGCCGCTTGATGAGGTTCGCCTCGAGGATCAGCGCCTCGACCTCGTTGGTGACGACGATCGTGCGCACGTCGGCGACCCGCTCGACCATCTTGGTGGTGCGGTACGGATGCGCCGCCGAGTCCTGGAAATACGAACGCACCCGGTTGCGCAGCGAGACGGCCTTCCCGATGTACAGGATGCGCCCGTCCGCCCCGATCATCATGTAGACGCCGGGCAGGTCGGGAAGCTGCGCGAGGGTGCGTTCGAGACGGTCGGGCTCGGCCACGGCGTCATGATACGCCGCGGCCGAGCCGGGTTCCATGCGAGAACGCCGATCAGCGTTCCGTGTCCCTGTCCTTAGGCAGGTTTGTTTGCGTCCGGCGGCGGCTCTGCCTTGAACCTCTCGAGGTTCTGCGCGAACTGGGTCGTGTGCGGTTTCGCCTTGTCCAGAACCGCTTGCACGGCGTCGGTCGCCGCCGTCACCAGCTTCGCCTCGACCCGCGCGGTGGCCAAGACCATGGCTTGTGCCCGCAGGGCTTCGTGGAACCACGTGACGGCCGAAGTCGATGGCGAGCTCGTCGTGATGAGCATCGAGCACGGCCGCTATTTCGGTCTCGACGCCGTCGGCACCGACGTCTGGCGCCGCATCGATTCGCCCTCGCCGCTCTGATCCAAGCGCTCGCCGCCGAGGATGACGCCGCGCCACGATCGCAGCCGAGGTCGAGTCTCTGCTCGCGCGCATACCCTCGCAGGACGTGGTAAGGCGCTCTGACCGGAAACGGGTCGCGCAGCGACACGGCTTTCTCGATGAAGACCCCGGTCATCATATAGAGACCGGGCGGGGCGGGAAGCTGCGCGAGAGGTGCATTCGAGGCGTTCATGGTTCGGAAGCCATGCCCTATGACCAACACGTGCCCCGGGCATCACCATTGCATTGACAATTGCTGCCTCTTGTAGCAAGATTTACCCCTCGATACCAGCATGCGGGAGTGCGAGCGATGAACGTCAGTCGCGAATCGCCGACAACGGCTGTCGACAAAAAGGAAAAAACCTGGCACGCGATCGCCGCCAAGTTGATTCCGATCGTCTGGTACGTTATCGCGGCAACGCTGATCGCCTGGGCTTGGTTCTATCTCGCGCTCCGGTTCGTAACCGACAAGCACAACGCGTTGATGATCGATTTCGTGTACTTCGTCCTCTTCCTCGTGGCTTTCGTCGTCATGTTCTACGGAGAAGGGACGGAGGTTGCCGTCGCGATGTTGATTGACAAGGATCCGGAGCAGGTTCCGGAGACGATTCGGGACGGTTTCAAGGCCTTACAGGAAGCCAATCAGACGCTCTTCATAAGCGGCCGGCAGCTAATCGTGGTTTTTGCGATCGTCGGGATGACATTCCTCTGCCTGAAGCTCTCGGACGTACCCGTTGATCCGAGCCAGAACCTCGCGCCGTTTGCGTGGCTCCTCCTTGCTCAACCGACGCGCGACGCGTTTACCATATTCTTTCCGACGTTCTTCGCGCTCTGGTTCATCCAGCTTCCGCCGAAGTTCATCGCGCACGAAAGCCCGCTGACCGCGTACTCCTGGCAGCTCACGCGGATTGCAATCGCGTGCTCGATGTTTTTGGGGAAGACTCTGCGCGTCGAAGGACCGAGCACGCGAGTAAAAGCCCTGCTTATGCGGCTGCAAGCAGCCAACCCCGAATCACTTAGGCCGAGCCGGGAAAACTACTACGAGACGTCCGCGACGCTTCGTGACGGAAAGGCCATCGAAAGTGCAGACATCGATGTCATTGTTGGCCGAGATGGGTCGGTGCGCGTCGTCGAGACGTTTCGGTTCCGTGCGTTCGCGAAGGGCTTCAAGTCGATTCCGCAGTGGTCGGGCTGGGAGGGACAGATCGAGCGCGACACCGCTCGACTTGTGGTCAGTGAGTTCAACGGTCCTTGCAATTGTGTCGTGTCGGCACCGAAGTTCGAGGCGATCGAAGAAGATGGCAAGCAGATTTACTCAGTCGAATGGCACATCGATTTGCAATTCGATCTTCCAGTCAGAAGCGCGCTCACATTCGTCTCGAGCTTCAAGACCGCAGCCGGAGCGGCAAAGGTACCGCCCGATAAGTTCGACTTCTTCGAATACCACATCACCAAGGTGCCGACTGCGGACATCGTTTTCAAAATCCAACCCGACGCTGGTGTGCCCATTTCATTCTTCGATGGGCTAGTGACGGTAGATACGTCGGAAGACAATGCCATAAATTTGGCGGAGGCCAGTAAGATCGCCAGCGTCGGCTCGCATGGCCCGCGCGGTTATCGCTTCCAGGTTCGCTACCCGCTTCTGAGCACGAAGTTGCGTTTCACCTGGACCGTACGAGCGGCGTCCCCGGCACCGGAGCCCGTCGAGCCCGTGATAGCACTCGTCAGCGCTCCAAACGTCTCCTATGAAGGTTCCCCAACAGATAGCACGTCGTCCTAATTGTTGCCGCTGAGGAGCCGGTCGGCCGCGTTAGGACAAGAAGAAAGCGGACCCTTCAGTAAGGGCCGCCTGTGAGGCCACGCGCGGGCGAGTCCCCAGCGCCTTCTAGTGTCCGCCCTTACCTGAATCCATGGTACCCTCCTCTATCGGCCTCGAGCGAGGCCCGCTTTATCGGACCCCTTTTGCCCACCGACCGTTGCGTCCTCCCGGCTTGAACCGGGTCGGCAAATCTCCTATACCGCCGCGACCTCCGGCCAGCAAGCTGGCCAGGGTACGGTGAATCGTCTAGCAAGCAAGACAAGCAAGGGTTGAGGCCGGATCGCCGCTCATGCCACGACGTCATCTGCGGCGTGCTTCTTCGCGTTCAAGCGCCACCACACGATCGCGCCGGCGATCACGAGCACCACGACGACGATGATCGCCAGTGCGGCTTTGTGCAGCGAGGCGAGGATGGTGTCGAGGTTCTTGCCGGCGACGTCGCCGAGGTATGCGAGGCCGAAACAAAAGATCACCGACCCCAGCGCGGTGAAGAACAAGAACAGGGCGAGCGGCATCCGCGCCAGCCCCGCCGGAAGCGAGGCGACGCCGCGCACGAACGGCACGAAGCGCGCGAGCAGCACGGCCCAGTTGCCGAACCGCGCGTAGAACCGCTGCACGTGCCCGAGCTCGCGCTCCTTGAAGCCGACGTACTTGCCGTAGCGGTGCACGAACGGCAGCCCGCCGAAGTAGCCGACGGCATACAGTGTCGTCGCGCCGCACAGCTCGCCGAACGTGCCGACGATCGCGACCAAAATCCAGGCGGGGAGCGTCCCGAGCGTCGGGAAATGCCCTTTCGCGGCGAGCGCGCCGGCGGTCGGCATCACGACCTCGGTGCCGACCGGCGTCCCCATGTTGCCCAGGAACATCACGACGAACAGCCCCGGATAGCCGAGGTGGACGACGAGGTCGTGAAAGATCTGGCTCAGGTGTTCCATGCGCGCCTCAGGATGTCGGCCGCGAGCCCGCCGCCTTCGGCGCGAATCGCTTCGAACAGGTCGATCGGCTCGATCTCGCGGTCCTCGGCGAGCCGTTCGGCGATCTCTACTATCTTGCGGACACGCGGTGTCACGAGGATCCCTTCCCAGGTGCGGCCTTCACCGGTGCCGAGCGCGCGCTTCACCTCGGCGTGGACCTGATCGGGCTCGATGCGCTCCGCCGCCAGCCGCGCGTCGACCGCCCCGTCGTGCTCCTCGAGCAGCGCGTAGAGCATGTGCTCGGCGCCGACGTAGTAGTGGTTGTGGTTGCGGCACTCTTGCTCGGCGGCGCGTAGCACCCGGCGCGCGGCCGGACTGAATCGGGAGAACAACGGCGGCCCGTTGGCGCCCCCGCCCGTCGGGACCTTCCCGAAAACGGCTGACCCGGCAGGCGCTCGCCAGCGGGAAGCCAAGCAGCCGATTCAAGCTCGCTTGAAGAGGCATCGCATGCGCTCGACCCTGCTCTCCGCCATCGTGATCGTGGCCGGGACCGCCACGCTCGTGCAGGCCGCTCAACCGCCGAACCCCGGCACCCTCGTTCAGCCCCGGGCCGCCGTCGACGGCGTTCGCCCGCATCCGCCCGCTCCGCATTGCTGCCGGGACAAAGTGTGGGACAAGAACGGCAAAGAGGTCGGCGACCTGATCGCCTACGACAACAGCTACGGCCCGCAGCCGATGATCGGCTGGATCTCGTACCGCCTCAAAGGCGGCGACGCGGTCTTGCTCCACGCGACCCCCGAAGCGCTGTACGGCCTGCAAAATCCCGGCGGAAGCACGGCGCTCTTCACCACCCCGGACTGCAGCGGGAACGCGATGTTCGCGGTGATCAACTGGCCGCCGCTCGCGAAGCGCTACGCGATGGTCCTGCTGGTCGGCTACCCCTCGTACACCGGTGCGACGAACGCATGGCTGTTCGTGACGGATCCCTTGCCCGCGCGGGTCGTCCCGGGCGCCGGAACGGTCTTCCATTCGCAGTGGGGCGACACGCAGACGTGCTCGCCGTTTCCGGCGCCCGGCTACACCGTGACGAACGGCCCCGGCGGCTTCTGGACGCACCGGGTCGAGGATCTCTACGCGAAGTTCAAGCGCCCGTTCTACGTCGACTACTGAGCAAACAGAAAGCCGGCCCGTGCAGGCGGGCCGGCTTTCGATCTGGTCGGGGCGGCAGGATTTGAACCTGTGACCTCTGCGTCCCGAACGCAGCGCTCTACCAAGCTGAGCTACGCCCCGTTCGTCACCCTCAGGCTCTCGACGGGTCGGACCGAATCCCCGGCATTCGCAGGGCGGTAGCCCGCTCCTCCCCGCGGGAACAACCCTAACGGCCACGAAGCCACAGGACGCCGCATGAGATACTTGATCGTCGGTTGCGGGCGGGTGGGCTCGACCCTTGCGAAGCTGCTCGTCGCCGACAAGCACGACGTCGTCGTCGTCGACGAGAATCCGGCTGCGTTCAAACGCCTGGGGAACCGCTTCGGCGGGCAAGTCGAGGTCGGGACCGGGATCGACTACGACGTGCTCAAGCGCGCCGGCGCCGAGCGCGCCGACGGCTTCGTCGCGGTGACCGACGGCGACAACCGCAACGTGATGGCCGCGCTGATCGCCCAGAAGATGTTCCGCATCCCGAAGATCGTCTGCCGCATCTACGATCCGCCGCGCGGCCAGCTCTACCGCGAGCTCGGCGTCGAGACGTTCTCGCCCACGACGATCGGCGCGCAGATCATTCGCGACCGCCTGCAGGACAAAGCGTACGCCAGCCAGCCCTCGTTCGACTTCGGCAAGCTGACCTCGCTGATCGCGACCGTCTCGCGCGCGCAGGCGGGCAAGAAGATCGCCGACGTCGAGCTCGACGGCAAGATCCGCATCGCGGCGATCCGCCGGATGGGGAGCGTGTACGTCGCCTCGCCGAACGAGGTGCTCACGGAAGGCGACGAGATCAACGCGATCGTCGCGCCCGAAGCGCTCTCGCAGTTCGCGGCGGCGTTCTCCTCGGCGCGCCCCGAGACGCGTCTGACGGCGTAGGTGTAGCGCACGCATGTTCATCCTGATCGTCGGCGGGGGCAAGGTCGGCACGTATCTCGCGCGCGGCCTGATCAAGCAGCAGCACGAGGTGGTCGTCATCGAGAAGGACGCGCGCAAGGCGCAGATGATGACCAACCTGCTCGAGACCGACGTGGCGGTGGTCGGCGACGGCTGCGATCCGAACGTGCTGTTGCAGGCCGGGGTCGCGCGCGCCGACGTGGTGGTCGCCGACACCGGCGACGACGAGGACAACCTGGTCGTCTGCATCATCACCAAGAAGCACTCGCCGAAAGCGCGCTGCATCGCGCGCGTGAACAACCCGAAGAACAAGCTGATCTTCGAGTCGCTGGACTCCGACCGCCCGGTGACGGTGATCTCCTCGACCGAATTGATCCTGGGGATGATCGACGACCGAGTGAACGCGACCGACCTGGAGCCGCTGGCGCGCGTCGGCCGGAGCGACCTAGAGCTCGTGCAGCTGCGGATCGCCGATGACTCGCCGGCGCGCGGCAAGCGGATCGCGGACCTGCCGCTCCCGCGCGGCAGCGTGATCGTCGCGGTGGACCGCGGCGGCGGCGACGTCGTGGTCGCCAACGGCGACACCACCCTCGAGCGCGGTGACGACGTGATCGCGATGATCAAACGCGACACCCGCCCCGACGTCTGCTCCGCCCTCGTGGGCTGACGCGTCTAACGCGACTACTGCTGTTCGTTTCCGGCTTCGTATCGCCCGAGCAAGATATACTGCTCGAGGTCGTCGACATCGGCGGGCAGCATACGGCGCACGACGGCTCGAACGCGGTCGAGGTCTTCCTCCGATGCGAAGCCGAGCATCCGGCTGAGATCGCCTTGATCCACGCTCCGCGACGCATCGAGTTTCAGCGCGACGAGATACGGGAGGTCGACGATGGGAAGCGTCTCGTTCTCCCAGCGCACCGAGGCCACGGCGTCATGGATCCAAGGTTGGGTCGAGCTCAGAATGTCTACGGGTCGATTCGAAATCATGCGCTGACCGATTAAGTCCAATCTTGTGTCCGTAAAACCCAATGGCTGCTTCTTCCGCTCGTAACCGTTCTGAATGAGCTGTGAGATCGCGCGCTCGAAGTTCTCCGGCTCGACGAGAAGGGCGATGTCGGCGGTTGTACGTTCCGGCATGTACATCCGCGTGGCCACTCCACCGACGACGGCATACGGAATATCCTTCAGCAATCGGTCTCCCACCCAGCGTCCGCTAGGGCGATAATTCCAGAGTTCCCGAAGTGCGGCCGGGTCGCCCCGGTGACCACGCATCCGGCGAAAAAAGAAGGCACGCCGAACGGAGCGATCGGCGAACGCGGGCCTCAGGACGTCGGCGGTGCTGCGATTCCCTGAATCTGGCTGCTGCACGGCGGCTACGCTTGTAGCACTCGCCCCGTGCCGGCGTAGAGTTCCGATACGTCGATCGTCACGCCGACGGTTCGAAGCTCTACCGTTTCGCCGAGGCCGTACGTCGTTTCGGTCCAAAAGCCACCGGCCATCCGCCGATAGACGCACACCCATACCCGCCGGGAATCCACCAGCAGATACTCCATGACGCTTGGGATGCTGTGATAAGCGTCGAGTTTCTCGCCGCGGTCCCGGGCCTTACTTTCTGGAGAGATGACTTCCACCACCAGTTCCGGCGCGACGATATACGCCGCATTCGGGTCCAGCTGCTCGCAGGTGCGGGAGGCGTCGGGAAACACGTATGTGCCGCGGTCCGCAATCCGGACAGCCACATCGGACGTAAACGCATGGCACGGAGGCTGCGTGGCTATCGCAAGCGCTTTGTAGAGGCGGCCGCACAGCATTCCGTGCGCCACGGATCCGCCTGCGAACGCCACGACCTCTCCCTCGAGCAGCTCGAGCTTCTGTTCGGATACCGCCAGCAGACCCTCGAACTCCGCAATGCTCGTCGGTCCGGGTGTCGGTTCTCGCATCGAAGCCTCCTGTGGGCTCTCTTTCGTTCGCCACCAGTTCCGCACGTTCCGTCTGTCAACAGGCACCGTCGCCTGGAGCTTTCGGCAAGCCAGGTCTCCGCGAGAGCCCGTTCTAGTGCAGCGCACAATGAGCCCCGCGTGATCGGCTCGCCGCCCACTTGCTCGAAAATGGGGCGACGGCTCTCGAAGCCGAATTCGGCCGCCCGCTGCAAAGCGTACGTCTGTGTGTCATTGACAAGAGAGGAGGGCACGATCGCCATCGGCAGGCGGCCGTTTCCAAACACCACACATGAGTGCCGAGTCGATTTGTGACGATAGGCGTAATTCCACTCGAACAGCGACTCGTAGTCAATGCGAACCACATCCTCAAAGTCGACGTAGGCGCACCAGCGCAGCACCAGCCGATAGCCAAGAGGAAGCGCCTGCAGCACTTCCTCGTTCCAAGCTTTATGCAGCATCGGAATCCGCCATAAAGCAGAGGAGCCAATACGTATAGGGGTATTCGACCTCAAGATATAACCCGGCGTCGCGCAGGCAGGCGATGTCACGATGGAACGTGCGCAACGACGCGCCGAACCGTTGCCGATAGCGCTCGAACTGCACGCGCTCCCGGCGCACGAGCAGCGCCGTAAGCCAGGCGACGCGGACGATCCGCCCGGCGATGGTCCCAATCGGATAGGGCGATGCGGCAATACGCCGCGGGGTACTCGACGCAGGGGCGTCGAAATGCATGGTTGTCATTCGGTGGGTAATCTCCATCGGGTGACGGGCCTGGTCGACGTTCCCGCGTCGGCCGGGCCGCAATTTTTAAGCGCGTTTTACGCACCACTATTATAGCACGAACCCGCGCGCTTCTCAATCAGTATTGCACAAAAAAAGATCGAAGTGCAGCTACTTCCGATGTTGCCTACAAGACTGCAGAATACCGTCGCTCTGTTTGCGGGCCCGCTGCCCCGCGTTGTACGACGATTGCACGAGGCCGAGCAATGCCGATATTTCGTCGTGATGGAGCCGCACAGTTTGTAGAACATGCTTCCGCGACCGGTCGTACTCGCGTTGGGGCACGGCTAGCGCGGACTCGAGATTGAAGGAGGACGCTTTGACTTCCGACTTCTTCCGGACGGTGTAGAGTCCGATGCGAATGCCGCACAGAAGTTCGGCAACGCTGCGTGCATCGAACTTTTCGCGGATGTTGCGCGTTATGGTCCGAATCGTGTGCACGCTTTTGCCGAGTTCTGCGGCAATCGCCGGCTGGGCGACACCGGCTTGCAGCCGGCCTAGGACGTGGAGTTCTCGCGGTGTAACCTGCGCTTCGCGCGGTGTCGGAAGGCCGTCGGGGAAGATCGCGCCTCTCGGCCCCCTTCGCGTTCGCAGCACTGGGCGCTAGAAACACCGGCGACGCGTCGCGCCTAAGACGCCCCGCGTTTCCCGACGGTTGCAGGCGCGCGGCGGATTCAGTCGTGTGTAGCACACCCGTTTCACCATCGTCATGATGATGCCGCGCATACACGGCCTGCGTCCATTCTGATGAATGGCACTTGCCTCGCCTGTCACGCGTTGATCCGTGGCGCTGCAATTTTTGGACCCGATCGGCGGACGACTTCGCCGGACCGGGTGGACGAAGAGCGAAGGGGCTTCGGCGGGTGTTCCATTTGGAATGTCCGGTCCGGAAGGAGAGTCCTTGAATGAACGTCGTTATCGTCATCATTGCGGCGGCGCTTTTTGCGGTTGCGTCCGGCGCGGCGCAGCCGGCCGGCGCCGGCGGTGGTACCTCCGCGCCGCCTAGCTACGTCGGGGGTGGACCCGGAGCACCAGTCTCGCCGGCGAGCTATGTGGGCGGAGGTCCCGGCTGAAGGGGACGGCGGGGGACGCTGTTGCAAATCTGGAACGGTAACCGAAACGGCGAGCTTTTTGCACCGCCGGTCGTACGGGTGTATCGGATATGCAGACCGACCGCTCCGAGGACCGCGACGGCGTCCTCCAGCCTTCTCCTGTCTCCGCCGCGCGCGAAGCGTATCTGAACGGCAACTTCGACGCGTGCTTTGAATTTCTCGATGCAGCGTCGACCGGCTCGCCGGCCGAGCGCCGCGAAGCCCTGCTGCTGCGCGCCCGCGCGCTGTTACGCCAGCACCGTTCGGAAGACGTGATCGCATTCATCGGTCCGGTGCTCTCGGGATTCGTCGGCATCGACGAAGCCTGCACGGCCAGGATGTTGCATGCCGTCGCCGTCATGCGGTCGAGTTCGTTCGAGCGTGGTTTCGCTCTGTTGGCTGAAGTCGAGACCGCTGCGCGCAGTTTGTCCGCCCACGACACGATCCGCGCCGAGATCGCGTACTGGATCGCATACGGCTACTGGCTACGTCGAGACTATCACATGGCGCTTCGCCAAGCGGCGGCCGCCGAGGCGGCGCGCGCCGACGTCGTTTCGGTACGGGCGGCCTGCCTGCGCGGCTTCGTCGCGGTCGCGAAGGAGCGCTTCGTCGAGGGGCTCGCGCTTTTTCGCTCCGCGCTCGACTCGTACCACACGTGCCGCGAGCGAGATCCCGATCTGGTGGAGCGCATCCTTGTGCAGATCGCATCGCTTGAACTGACATTGCGCTCTGCCACGGTCGTCGGCACTCAGGCGTCGCGCTCGGACGTGACGCGCACAACCGAGGCCGGTCGACGCATCCCCGGCGTGTTCCGCATGCAGATTGCAGCGCTGGACGCGTGGTTGTACGCGCTCGACGGCGACCGCGCGAACGCATACAGAAACGGACGTCTCGCAGAGGATTTCGCTCCTACCAAGCCTTGGCGCATGTGGGCGCTGGCGACCCGCGCCAACATCACTCTCGCGTTCGGCGAACGAGGGGCGGCGGCCGAGTTCGCAGCGCAGGCGTGGGAGATTGTGCCGCTTATCGACTGGGAAGCAACGGCGGACGAAGAGCGCGTCGGATTGCTCTTCTTGGCAGAGGCGTTCGCCGTCGTCGATCCTCTGCTAGCGGTGAGCGCCTGGCGACGCTACGACGGGCTCGCGAGCACCGTTGACCGTTCGCTGATTTCCAGCGCCGACGTTCGGCTTTCGGTCATCGAGACGTACGTGCGCGGCCTCGTCTCCCGTATCGGAGGACACGTGCGCGAAGCACGCGCAGCCTTCAAGGCGGCACACGACGCCGCTGAGCGCGTCGGCTACCTTTGGCGTGCAACGCTCGCGCTGATCGAGCTTGACGCGACACCGCAGGCCGACACCCCACGAGAGCATTTCCATCTTGAGAGCGCGACGCGCCTAATCGCCGAGCATTATTCTCGTTCATTCTTGGCGCGTCGTCTCGGACGCTGGTCGGGCGCCTCTTCGGATCGGGTCTACACCGGCTTGGCGCGCGTCCCGCGCGAGGTGCTCCGACGTTTGCTGGATGGGATGAGTCACAAGGAGATAGCATCGGTGATGGGTCTCTCGCCCGGCACCGTGAAGAATTACGTGGTCGCCATCCACCGTGCGTTCGGCGTCACCTCGACCCCGCAACTGTTCGTCGCTTGTCATCGCCGCGGCATCGGTGCCCCTTCTTGGGGAGAGATCGACGCGGAAGGCGCCAAGGACCTCGTCTGACCGCCGGCATAATTACTCAAAATGGCGGACCATGTCCTGACGTGGCCCCTGACGGCGCAACGATGCGACGACTTCGTTTGACGGACATTAAGGCGCGGCTAGGCGACGGTGAAGTGCGCCATCTCGCGCTACTCGAACACGCCGTCGCTGCTGAGGATGCCAGGGCCGACGTTATCTCAGTGAGAGCCGCGTCGCTACGTGGTTTCATGCGCACTCGCGAAAGAGCGCTATCACAATGCTCTCAGATTACGTTTTGACCGGGAGAAATCCAAAAGAGATCGCCGCAAGGATGCGCCTCTCGGAGGACACGGTAAAGGGTTATATGAAAACGCTGTTTCGAGCTTTTGCCGTGAACTCTACGCCCCAACTACTCGTTGCATGCTACGATCGCGGAATCGGTTCGCCGTCGTGGTGGAACGTGCTCGACGAAGCAGGCGTAACATCCTCCGCGGAGCGCTCGAAGCAACAGCCGACGAGCCGCGCTCGACGCTGGCGCCGCCCGGCGTAGAACGCGCGTTACTGCAGTTGCATTACCGACCGGGGCGTCTGTCCGTGCGACACGCTGCGCTGGGACTGCGGCTGTTCGGTCTACGAAGAAATATCCGGTGCCGGAGACGGCCGGCTCGCGGATTTCGAACCGTGCTCGGAAGCCCATCGCAGACTTGTACTCGGCGTTCGAAGTCGGCGGGTGCGTTCCGTCACGCCGCCGCATGCGCTTCGCATCAGGCCCGACTTGCGGCGTAGCTGATCTACTTGCTCCGGCCGCGCCTCTTCGCTCTCCGCGACCCATCGTCCTGAGAGCACGCCTACCGATATGATGTCGTGCGTCATGCCGCGCTGGACGATCCGCTCGAACCGGACTTCCGGTCCGGCGAAGACGTACGACTTTCCGACCTGCAGGCCGCACGCGACCGAGCGATCTGCGAAGGTCATCCAGAGCGAAAAGATGCGCGCGCCGTCGGTGCTTGCAACCGTGCGGCACGGCACGATCCAGACGCCGTGCCGGCGCGTCGGACGATCCATCGCTTTCGCGGCGAATGCCACCCCGTCGGCCGCCCCGCCCCGCTCGATCTTCTCGACGATGCGCGCGATGATCGTTGGTGTGTTTAGATCCCAGTTGTGAAAGAACGCGCTCCACGAGACCGGAACGCGATCGTCTCCGATGAGGATTGCGAGCCGATCCGCGGCCGTTTGCGGATCGGCGTTGCCGAGGATCGAGAGCCGCTCGCGTTCGATGTCCGCTGCGCTCGCGATGCGCTTGGGGCGCCGTCCACCGTTGCCGCCGAAGAGGCCACCCGCGCCTGGCCCGCGTGCCGCCGCGAACGTCGCGGAGGGCGTCGCGATCGTAATCCGGGGCGGCGTGTCGGCGGCGTCCCATCGCACGCGTAAGAGCCGCTCGTTAACGGCGCGACCCTTGCCGCACGGATCCATCCCCATTGCGAGGATCGCGGCGGCCGCCCCGATCTTCGAGGTGACGACCAGGACGCCGCGGCGCTTCGCGCCGATCTGGACGTCGATGTCGCAGGATGCGGCATGCTGAACATCCTTCGCGAGCCGGAAGCCCGCGAACATCTCGACGTAGCCGTCGCGGTGCTTCCGCCGGTGAGCACGCTGGAACACGACGGCGACGCCGCAGCCTTTCCCGGCGCACGTCGTTTCCCCGCGCAAGTCGGCCGGTTTCTCGCCGTACGCTTCGGCCGTGGTCTCAACGCCGTCTTCGAGCGCCTTCGGCATGAGGATGCTGGCGATGCGCGTCCTATGCTTTTGCTCGGCCTCCGTCCCTGGATCCATTCCTGTCCGCCTCCGTACTGGATGGATCGGCGGGCGAAGCGACGGTCTTTATATTCCCGTTCGCTTCGCTTAGGGAAACAGGTTACGGGTCACCGCGATTTGGCGGCGGCTTTCGAATTCGGCGCCTTTACCGCGCAGAGCACCCCAGCCGCTTCTAACCCGCGTCCGCCCGATGCGGAATGCTGACACCGACGCTGCGCCACGCGTGGCGGAGTGCGTCAGTCACAGCTGCGCCATGCGACAGCGCTGCTTCGGCCGTCGCACGCGCGAAGCCGCGGAACTCGCACTCCCGGTGCAGCCCGGAGCGCAAAGCGTCATACCAAACATGTCCCGCGACGTCCCACGCGCTCCCGCCTACGGCCTTCGCGAACAGATAAAACGCATGATTCGGGATGCCGCAGTTGCGGTGCGCGATGCGCTCCGTGGTACCTTGCTCGACGTAGTCCCGCATGTGCGCCACCTGCGGATCGCGACCGCCGAGCACCGGATCGTCATACGCCGACCCCGGTGATGCCATCGACCGCAGCCCGATGCCGTTGATCCCCGAGCCGTAGATCCCGCAACCGAGCACCCAGTCCGCCTCATCCGCCGTCTGCCCCAGCGACCGTTGCTTCACCAGCGATCCGAACACGTCCGCGATCGACTCGCACAGCGCCGCCGTCTCGCCGTCGTACGCCAGCCCCACATCCGCCTGGGTGACGCCGTGCGTAAGCTCGTGCGCCGTGATGTCGACGCACGTGGTGAAGCTCCTGAACACCTCGCCGTCCCCATCGCCGTACACCATCTGCGCCCCGTCCCAAAACGCGTTCAGATATCGCTCTCCGTAGTGAACCGTGGAGATGACGTGCATTCCGCGATCGTCGATCGAGTCCCGGCCGAAGACCGCCGCGTAGAAGTCCAGCGTCTGTCCCGCCATCTCGTACGCGCGGTCGACGTCGCCGTCGCCGCTGCTCGGCTCAGCCTCGCTTCGCACGAGAACGCCAGGCAACACCTGCTCGTGACGGTCGTCGTAAATCAACCGGCGCTTGGGGTGCGGCCGATGGACCGCGACCCGCGCCGCCGGCGGCGCCGGGCCGCGCTCGTGCGGCACGTGCGCCGAGCGCGTCCGCTGCGCCGCCGTCCGCACGCGCTCGCTCGGATGCCGCTCCAGCGCCTCCAGCAGGTACGGCGGAACGACCGACATCTACCGAACGGCGTCGGCGAACCGCTGGCTGCCGATCTCCGCGACCAGCTTCGCGAAGACGTCGCCGTTCTGAAGCCGCTCGGCGGAGTTCTTGGCGGTGAACTTGCCGTGCTCGATCGCGCCGAGCTCGTCCCACGCGAAGGGCGTCACCATCGGAAGGTCTGACGGTCCGGACAGCGAGTACGGCAGCGCGCTTGAATGCCCGACCGCATCCGACACGAAGGTGCACTGAATCCGCGCGGCACCGAACTTCTCATGGGGATGCCGCTCGCCGACGAGCAGCGTGGGGTGCTTTTCGATCGCATGGCCGACCAGCTCGTGCAGCCACCCGCGAACCGCCTCATAAGTCGGCGCGTCCGACAGTGGAACGAACAAGGCCGCGCCGTCCGGCCCGTCGAGCATAGGAATTGCTTCCAGCCCGTTCCCGCGCGAGAACAGCGCCGTACGCACGGCCAACAGCGCCTCTTTCAACAGCATTTGATCCGCGCCGGCGACGGGGCGCAGCAGCAACCGTGCGAACCCCACCGACTCCGGATCGCGCGCGCTCGGCGTCCAGGACTGGATCCCGACGGCATAGCTGTGCACGAGCCACAAGATGGTGTTCTCGCTGCAGCCGGGGTAGCGATGTTTCCCGCTGGACGTCTCGACGTGGACCGCGCTGACCGATTCGGGCAACGGCTCGCGCCAGTCGCCCGAGTAGGTAGGCCGCTCTTCCAGTCCGTGCGGATAATACGCGGCGACAAGCGGCGCATTCGGAAAGTTCGCCGCGATCAGCGGAGCCGCGCGTTCGTAGTGCTCGAGGACCACTCGCAACTGCGCGTCACTCACACGAAAAGCAGGAGCACTCACACCCACCTCACTTTCAAATCAAAGGGGACGACAGGAATAGCGGGCTGCTCAAGCGAGCAGGCCCTTCCCTGGTATTCTCCGTTCAAGACAGGCAAATCCTTTAGCTGCGTGGTGAACAAAATGCAGGCGAACCGGGAATCGGCTCAGCGCGAATTGCCGTCTCCTAGGCAGTTCAGCACCGGCGTCCGGGCGAGAAGCCGGAACGCACGCTCGCTGAACGCAGCTGTGTTCTCCGCACACGAGCCGGCAGAGCGGCACGCCGAGCGCAGTCGCGAGCGGCGCGAGCATTCGTTTGTCGATGGGCCTGCCGGATTCGAGCCGCCGAATCGCGCCCGCGTAAGTACCTGCCGCGCTCGCAAGGTCCTCGGCGCTGTAACCGCGCGCAATCCGGAGTCGTAAGACGCGCGCCGACAGGGGTTCCACCGGCGGGCGGCGGGTTCGCTGCGCGATCATCGCTTCGCCTCCGTGCACCAGTACGCCGCTTCACGAGCGTAGCTGATGGACGCACGCAGGCAAACGCATGCGAACAGGACGTTCGACGCCCACTCCGTATCATCGCACGCGTAGCCGAATTCATTCTCGCTTTCGCCCAGCCATGCATCGATACCGTGGTCGCGCAGGAAGTGCACGATCACGTACGGGTTGAAGTCTTCGGGCCGCACCATGCCGGCCGTGTTCTGGTGCTGTTCATCCGTCACGTCCGCCATCGTCGCGTCAAATTGCTTCGGCGACGTCGTCATGCACGACGGCGCCGCGGACGGGGATTTCTTTTCGGCAACGGCTTCACCGTGCCGAGGGCTCGACGGCGGAGCGTCGAACTCGCTCGTTGTCATTCGATGACCTCATTTCATCGGGTGACGGGCTCGGTCGGTGCTGTAACACCGGCCGGGCCGCTATTGTTTTGCGCGAAACACGTTCGCTGAAATAATTATATCGCGAACATGCGTTCGAATCAATATGCTATGGTGCAGCGCCCGAACCACACCGCGCGCGTGGCGTCAGGGATGACGCCCCAGTGGGGCACCGACGCTAACTACGTTCCAGGCGGAGACTTCGGGGCATCGCGATCATGATCTTCCAACCTCGAAGATACGGGGACAATCATCGGCGGCCTGTCGGTTGGCGCGTGCGACCATTCAACCTGTGCGACACGCTCGTCGCGATGCGGCCTATTTGCTTTGCCTCGCCGCCGTTGTCGGTGAACCATAGTGCCGCGTCAGGACCGACCGTGATAGCAAACGGGTGCGAATCCGTCTGCGGGACGGAGTAGCCGTTGAACTGTCCAGATGTCGTGACGCGGCCGATGATCGAGTCGTAGAGCGTGAACCACATCGCGCCGTCCGGGCCATAGGCGATCTCCTGCGGCTGGACCCCGAATCCAATCGGGTACGGTGTGTACTGGCCTGACGTCGTGAGCCGCCCGATGGTCGCGAAGTCCCGCGCCGTGAACCAGAGGGCTCCGTCCGGCCCGAAAGCGATCCCATGGCCGACTGCGCCATTGCCTATGAAGTAATCCTGATAGCCGGTCCCGTCGATGTTGATACGCCCGATCCGGCCGGCGTCCGACTCCGTGAACCACAGCACGCCTTGTCCGGCGGTGATTTTCTCGGGCGTGCCGTTTATGCCCGCGTTGACGGGAAACTCTTGGAACTGTCCGCTCATCGTCATTCGTCCGACCTTATTGGCGCCTGCGCGGCACTCGATGAACCACAGTGCACCGTCGGAACCGAATACCAGTCCGTACGGGTACGACGTCGGCGTCGGAATCGTGAACTCTTGCAGGAGTTGCCCGCTCGTGCTCATTCGGCCTATCTTGTTGGTACTCACCTCGGTGAACCACAGGGCACCATCGGAACCTGCTACGATTCCCCATGGCTGCGTCTCGCTCGCCGACAGCGCGTACTTGGTGAAGTGGCCGTCGGTCGTCATCCGGCCGATCGTCGGTGGCACAGCGACGCTGCCGAAGGTGAACCAAAGAGCGAGGTCGCGACCCGCGGTTATGCCATTCGGTCGATTGTCCGTGATGTTATTGGGATTGTTCAGCGGAATAGGAAATTCGCTGACGGCGCCCGGCGTATCCGACGGGACAGGTGTTGGCGTCACCGATGGGGTCTGCGTTGCGGGCGGTGACGGCGTCTGCGTGGGTGGCGGCGCTGGAGTCTGCGTCGCCGGCGGAACGGGTGTCTGCGTCGCCGGCGGCGGTACCGGCGTCTCGGTCGCTGGCGGCACGGGCGTCGGCGTGACGGGCGGTCCTGGCGTTGCGGTCGATCGGACAAGACTTTGAGCCACAAACGCCTGGACCGAGCTGTCGCACACGATGTGTCCATGGTCCACATCGAAGGAGAGCGACCTAAAGTTCTGCGGTGCGAATGAGTCAAAGTCCGTGCTGAGTGCACTGGTCAGCGGGATGAGGCCGTCGTTGAAGCCCGCCAAGAAGGGAAGGACGAAAACCTCGTCCTGCAACTCGGGAGGTACTCTTGTCCCGCCAGCTTCAACGAATTCAGGTGCCGACCCAGCGAGCGGCAGGATGGATTTCGTTATGTCGGCCAGGTCTTGGCTCTGCGGCACTATAGAGGCGAGCATTCCTTTATTCTCGGCTCTTTGAACTGCGCCAGGATCTACATGCAAGAATTCTCGCAGCACAAAATCTCGGAAAAACGGAGGATATGTCGCCGCCGGCGTGCCGCCACGAGGCAGTGGCCCGGCGAGCAACACCATGTTCTTTACGGGCGTCCTTAAATTCGGGAGTGCTTGCAATGCGACGACTGTGCCGTAGCTGTGCGCTTCGATGTCGATCGACCTCAAACCAAGGCGATCGATGGCCGCCTGGAACGCGGGCCCGGCAACCTTCGGAGGGTCCGTCCAGTCGTAATCATAACCAATTGCTTGGTCATAGCCGCCGCGGAACACGATCGAGTTGGCGCACCCCGGCGGATACGTACTGGCGATTGAGCTCGCGATGCCGTGGATGAACACCAACGTCCGCTTGCTCGGGTCTAGTGACCCCGTAAGTCCCCAGCCCGGCGTAGATAGATAACTGATCCCCGGCGGCGGTTGGTGAAAAATCGGACTGACAACTTGAATCACGCCGTTCCATGATGTCGCCCCTGCAAAGTATCGGGAATCGACCGAAGCAGATACGACGTTTGCGGTCGAGCTCACTGAACTGTCTGGACTGATGACCGATGATGTCCCGTTCGCATGGAATAAGTTCAGGATTAGCGCGTATGACTGCAAGATCGCATTGCGACTGGACGCCGGGAACGGGACGCTGATTTGAACGTTCCCGGATAAAGCGGCCACCGACTTTCGATTCGCTTGTCGGGAAGATGCGGAAATCGGCACGGTGAACGACACCGCCACATCTCCTGACGCGGGCGACCAATCAGGGTCCGGGGTCGTCACTGATTGCGGACTGGACTTCAGCGTAATGGCCCCATCCCCGGCAAGGAACCCGGGTGGAATCGACACTGAGCTCCCGTCTGGCAGAGCGACGCTGCCACCTTGTGCGGCCGATACCGGAACGGTCGTGCTCAGGGCTGTTGGTGCGGACGAAGGGTTTATTACAGGAAGACCGGGATTGGAACTCGCGCCACCACCACCACCGCCGCATGCCGGCAACAGCGATAGCGCGAATAGGCCGGAGATTAGCGCCGTACCGACGCCAATCGATCGCCAGAACGTGTGCAGGGGCATGTCGCCGCGGACGGCCTTATGTAGCGTCCAGCGTGCGAGGATGCGCCGGCGACCGTAATCTGCGCTTCGCGTCGATCTCGGCCGCGGTCGGCTGCGTTCGGCCGAACTGGTCCTGCCCGACGAGCGTCGACTGCCACGTGTCGGTCTCGGCCGTCGTCTCGCACAGCAGCCACGTCGTCATGAGTGTCTCGTAGCCGGCGTCGTCGAAATACTGGCCGCACCACGTCGTCGTCGAAGAGCGATCTACAGTCCCGTTGTTCCAGGTGACGACGAAGCCGAAGGTGCTGCTGTCGGCGTCGTAGCTGCCGAGCAAATCGAACTGTCCCGACGTACCGACTCCGGACTCGTACGTCCCGCTCAGCTGCCCGGGAGCGTCGATCACAAGCGTCATTGTCGACCCGAGTTCGTTGTACCAGATGCCGTCGATCGCCATACGCGCACACCCCGCCGCGGCACGTGGAGTACGCGCCGTGGAGAACCTACCGGGAAACCGCCCGGCCCGTCACCACCCGTTCTGGTGGTAAGCTGCACTATAGCGCGGTCTCGGCGCTCTGTCTACGGCCGCCAAGTCGACCAGCCTTGACGCTTAGCGGACGGTCGGATGGCTGGCGGCCCTTCCTTTCCGGCGGAGACGATGTCGAGCAGCTATACGAGCCAGCGCGTCTTTGAAGGCGCCGACGGCGGTTGCTGATGCTGGCGGCCCGCCAGTCGCGGGCCTGCAGGGTATCGATATCCATGCGCGGAGGTCCGCTGCCCAGGCGGATCGGACCATCGCAAAAAAGTCCCGACTGAAGATGGCCGCGTACCGCCCTCCGCGACGCGAAACGATCCAGGAGCATCTGGTTATCGCACGCGGGCGGGTGAAGATGTCGGAGAACGCGTGGAGCGGCGTTACCGAGTCATTTGTGAGATCCCTGATCAAAGCCGGACTGCTTCCGCGAATGACATCGCACACCAAAGCCCTTGGGCGCGGCCGCGCTGCACGGATGACGCCGGCCGGGTATCGGGACCTGCTCCGAATCGTTCGGCTACGCGCGCTCGGCGTTCCGCGCCGCGAATGGGCGTTTTTCTTGTGGCTCCGCGGCACCGCATTTCCGGAAAGCCGCGTACGTACTTCGGCCGTTGCATCCTTCCGTCGGATTGCCAAGACGCTCCAGAAAGAGATCGCTCCGACAGGACGCTATGGCTTCCCGGCTCAGGTGAAAGCGCAGCGTACACTGAACCGCGACCCTGACTCCGATCCTGTCTTGGCGCCGTTCCTAGCAGCTGCCTTTGCCTGGATGGCCGACCCTAAGAGTGAGATTAACATCGATTCACTCTGGGACGGCGTGCCCGAGGCACTGACGCGACTCGGAGTTGAGCCTGCGATGTCGGAGCACCTGATGGGGCTGCGCACAGGACACACGACTGCGGACGAGGCCTGGGCTCAAATGGGGACGATCATGCGGGATGCGACCGGCCTTGATCCCGAGGCATCGTTTGTCGTCGAGGGTCTCGGCGAACTAGTACAAACCGCGCAATCGGGTCGCATGCGTTCATTTTTCGTTGACAAGCACGATCGTTCTCGTCTGCTGGAGCGGCTGCTGAACGCTCCGTGGCCGGCATATCTGCGCGCGCGGGCATTCGTCGCAGCTACGACACAGCGCGTGCTGGACCACCTCGATCTTGATATTGTTCCCGAGCGTGAGCGGGCATCAATCCAAGCGATCGCCTCAACGCAGGGAACCCTGGCAAAGTTTCTGCTCGGCTCTCCGTGGGTCCGTGTCCTCATCTTCGCCATCTACGTTGAAGACAGCGCACCGAACACCGATACTCCGCCTGTCCGTTTCATGTAGGCGCATTTGGAGCGATATGCCCGATGACTCAAAAAACCCTAGCTCGGCCGAAATACGCGCTTGGACCGAACGAGTGACCCGACTTCAATACCGCGGATCGACCCGTCGCTACACAACTACAAGCTTTGCGCTTGCGGCATGTGTTGGCGCTTACCTGACCTATCAATGCAGGCAAAGGGAACTCCACCTCAAAGAGCGCAATATTTTTGTCTGATGACGTACAGGCAACGGAATGCACCTCCGCGCATGGACGTTCGCGCCAACACCAATATCGCGGCGGTGCTCGCGATCTTGGAGGACGGTAAGCCGCGCAACACCGCCGCTATTCTGCGGGAAGGCATCGCGAACGGCACGCTCTCGCACTCGACGCCGGAGACGAACCTCTACGTCAACCTGACGGACTACATCGCGCGCGTAACGATGCGCGGCGAGCGGCCCGAGTTCGTCCAAGACCCGGTCACGCGAGAGTTCCGGGTCAACCACCCCGTCGACGATTGGCCCGACGTCGTCCTTGCCCCACGCCCCCGCAACATTTCCACGGACACGCTCGCGCTGATCTCGGAGCGGCTGCGCTCCACGTCAACCGCCAAGGACCCTGCCGCCTTCGAGCTCGCCGTCTGCGACGCGTTCTCGCTCATGGGCTTCGTCGCGACGCACATCGGCGGCAATGCCATGCCGGACGGCACGCTCGACGCGCCACTCGGACCGCTCGGCTACCGCGCTATCCTCGAGTGCAAGACGTCGCACTCCGGCGTCGCGGAAAACGTCTGGCCGGCGGAGCCGGCGAAGTTCCGCGAGCCACACGGCGCCACCGCCGCCGTCCTCGTCGCGCCGGGCATCAAGCACGAAGCGATGTTCCTGGCCGAGCTCAAAGCGCACGACGTCGGCTACTGGACGGTGGACGACCTCATTCTCGCGCTTCAGCACGACGTCGACGCCTACGAGTGCCGCGAGCTGTTCAAGGGCGGACCGGTCCACGAACGCATGCGCGATCTAATCTGGAATCGCGCGCACGGCGCGGAGAAACGCGCGCTCGTCATCCGCAGGATGCTGCAACGCCAAGCCTTCGACGCGCAGCGCGACTTAGTCGGCCGCGTCCCGTGGACCGAGATGCCGGTCCTGACGCTGGACCTCGCGATGGTTTTGGTCGAACGCGCACTCCGCACCGCCGGCGTCTCCGGCGGCGCGACGCGCGACGAGATCCGCGCCGCGATGGACGACCTCGTCTACGCTTCCGACGCCGTAGCGCTCCCCGACCGCGGCGGCATCATCGTCCGCACTCCGGGCACCTGGAGTCAGGCGACCACGACCGGCGCAACACCGACCCCCTATGCGCCTAGCGCGCCACGTTGAGGGGAATCGGAACGCTGGCCGACGTCCCATCCGACCGGCTTGCGACGAGAGACGCGGTTACAGCTGTTTCTCCCGGCGCGAGCGCCGCCAGCGGGAAGGGAAAGGCGGCTTGCCATTGACCGGATCCGGTTTGCGCCAAACCGATGCTCTGCGTACCGATCTGCAACTTGACCGCGCTTGTGTTGGTCGTCGTCACGGCCGCGAGGCGGACTGAGGTTCCATTCGAAACGACCGTTGGCGAAAGGCTCGCATAGAAAATTTGAACCGGATCGGTCGGCTTGGCGAAATTGCTTTGCGGTGCCGCGCCGAACGAGAATACGTTGGTTTGCGCGAAGGCCGTAGGCACGGGCGCCGGCGTCGCACCCGCGCGCGGGCCGGGAGACGGCGTAGCGATCGGCGCGGGCGTCGCAACAGACACTTCGGATGAGGTTCGTCGCAGCGGCAGCTGTCCGCTCGGCGCCGGGAGGCGCGTGTTCGGCGGCAAGGTCGGGAGCGCGGCTGGCGTCGGTATGGCTTGCAGCGGCGGCCCCGGGAGCACGGTCTTCCCAGGCTTCACGATATGCGGTGTGACGACGATGATCAGCTCGTTGCGCTGTCCCTGCACGTTGTCGTTGCGGAACACGCGCCCAACGATTGGCACGTCGCCCAGCAGCGGGATCTTGGTCGTCGTCCGGGTGTCGTTCTCCTGAATGAGTCCGCCGATGACGAGCGTCTCGTCGTCCTGAAGGTGCACGGTCGTTTGCGTGTCGCGGGTGCTGATCTCGGGCACGCCGGCGTTCGTGCCGATCAGGCTGTTCACGACCGGATGCAAGGCGACGGTGACGCCGCCGTCCGGCGAGACGGAGGGCGTGATGTCCAGCGTCACGCCCGTTTGGAAGCTCTGGACCTGGGTGGTTGCGATCGTTCCGGCGTTGCCGGCGGTGGTCGTGAGGATCGAGATCGTATCCCCGGCGCGGATGCTGGCCGTGCGGCCCGAAAGCGTGGTGATCCGTGGATCGGCGAGCACGCGGCCCTTGCCGTTCTGCACTAGAAGATTCAGCTGCGCCGTAAACGAGATCGGCGTGCGCGAAAGCGCTTGAAATCGTCCGAGGCGAGGCGGCGAGCCGTCCGCGTTCTGCGGCGGCTGCATTTCCGTGAACGTCGTGCTGAGGGCGGCAGTGCCGAGCTGAAGGCCGATGTTCTTGGCGACGCTCTCGTCGACCTCGAGCACCTCAGTGTCCAGCACCACAAGCGGCGGTACGACGTCGACCTTGTCGAGGAACTCGCGCGCGGAGCGAACGCTCGCGGGCGGCCCGACGAGCGCGATCTGTCCCGGTGTCGGCAGCGGCACGACGCGAACGTCCGGCGTGATCACCTGCAATGCTTGCGTGAACGAGGTAACCGCGTCGACGCCGCCGGAGGTCTGCCCGGGGACAAACGATCGTAGGGTGACGACCTCCGTCGAACCGTCGCCAAAGGCGCCGGGTTGGGCGATACCGGCCCCCTGGGTGCTCGGCGCAGCGTCGAGCTGTGCGATGGCGTCTGCGATGCGTTGCTGCTGCGCCGCCGTCCCGGTGACCGCGAGCGCGTTGAGCGCCACATCGACCGTGACCTCGAGGTCCCGAAAACTGCGCCGGAGGAGATCGGCGACCGACGCGGCATCGAGTGTGCGAATACGGTAGACTTGCGTGTAGCGCTCGCCGAAGTTCGGCAGATCGAGCTGTGCGACGAGCGCCTTGCCGCGTGCAACGGCATCCGGCGCACCCGACAGCACAACCGCGCTTCCGGAGACGGCGACGTGGAGGCCCGGGACCTGCGCGGCGAGCGACCGCGCGACGTCGCGCGGCAGGCGGCGTGACACCGGTACGGCCTCGGCCGAAACCGGCGCCGGCGGTGGTGTGGCGCTCGGCGCGTCGAGCGCGTCGATCGCCGCTTTGATCTGCGTGAGGTCGTTGGGGCGTGCTGTGACGAGCAGCTGCTTGCCCCCGGCGGCCGCGAACTTCGATGTCGGAAAGGCGGCGCGCAGATTTTGCGCGAGCACCCGCGCCTGAACCGCTCCGTGCAGCGCGAACGCCTGCGTCACCGGCAACGCCGGATTGCGCACGTCGATCCCTTGGAGCACCGTGCGCATCGCTTGCACGTCACTGGCCGAGCCGATTGCGACCAGCGCGTTCGCCGAGCCGTCCTCGCTGATGGACACGCCGGGGAAGAGCGGACGCAGCATCGCCGCGGCGCGCTTCGCGCTGACGACCGCCAACGGCAGCACGACCGGAGCCGTCGCGCCGGCAGCCGCAGCGCTCGGCGGGCGCTCGACGTCGTAGACGCCGTTGTGCACTTGAAACGTCGCACCGAGCGGATCGAGGACGGCGTGCAACGCCTTCGTCAGCGTGACTCCGTTCAGCTCCACCGTGACGTATCCCGAAACGCCGTCTCCGATCGCAATGTTGGTGTCGGTGTCCCGTGCGATGCGCACGAGCACGCTGCGGACCGGCTCGTTCTGGGCGTGCAGAGATACCTTGCGCGCAACGTGCGCGGGAGGCGGCGCGGCCGTCGCGACGGCGCAAGATGACGACACGAACAGAGCCGCCATGATCGCACATACCGCGCGCTCACGCATAACAATCGAATTCACTGAGAACACCACCGACCGGAAGGCAAGCGTCGTTCGCTACGACGCGGGCTCCGTTCGTACGGGTCGCAGGCCGGTTTGTCCTTCACGTCGAGCGCCGTACCTGACCGCGACCTTTGTCGTGCGATCTTCCGAAACGGTTCATTCAAGCTGGCGTGCGCGCATTCGTGATGGTGAATGTGTAGTCAAGCGCAACAACGTCTTTAGGACAATGCAGCTGCATTTGCGCGAAACGGTTCATAACACCCACTTGACGCGGCGCAAACATTGGGTGTAGCGTACCGCCCAGGGTTGTTCGTACGGACGTCGCGCCGGTTTTTATTTGCCGGCGCTGCGTCATGCGCGCTGCCGCAGTATTCTGGTCCACAGCTGTTCTGCTGTTGGGAGATTTTCTCGTGCGCTTCCGCGTCCGTGCCGCATTGGCGGCTCTGCTTTCCTTTGCGCTCTTGACCCAGCTTTCGCCAGTGTCGCTCCTCATCGAGACGATCACGGCGCGACCGTGGTTCGGCGGCATCCCGTTCGCCGCAGCGGCCGCGCTCTGGCCGCAGCGCATCTCGGTCGCGCCCGCGACGCCGCCGCGCCGCATTCCGGTGAAAGAGCCGGCGCGGATAAAGCCGATGCCTTTCCTAGCAAGGGTGATGCACCCGACGGTCCTCAAAGGCGTGCGCGCACACGGCACGCGCGTGGCCGGTCCGCCGATGTTCCGGCCGCTGGAAATCGCTCACGCCGTCGCAGCCGCGCGCCGCGCCGTGCAGGACGTTCGCGTCAAGACGATCACGCCGCCCGGCCGCGCGAACTCGCAGCCGAGCCGCACGCCATCGGGCGCGCGGCGCACGATGTCGCTGCCGTCCGACCCGACGGCGTCCGGCACCGGCATCAACCCCTGGTGGCGGTATCAAGAAGAAGACGTCCCCGGCGGGGGCCACCTCATGGTCAACGTCGGCACGGGCAACGTGCTGCTCCAAGACGACGACATGGCGGTCCCGCACAAAGGCATCGCGATGGCGTTCCGCCGGACCTACAATTCGCAAGCCTCACAGACGCCGGAGGGCTACTACTCCGCGTACCAGCGCATGTTCGGCAGGGGCTGGACGAACACGTTCGACGCGCACATCATCGCCACGGCGGCTTTGGCAAAGAGCGTGTACGACGTCGACGGCGCGCGCTACGACTACGTCTCGAACGGCCACGGCTACACCTCACTCACGCCCGGCCAGCACGCCGTGTTGGCCTGGGACGGCGCGTGCGGCATGACCTGGACGAAGAAATCCGGGACGATCTACTACTTCTACATCTCCAACCCGGCCGGCTCGTGTCCGGCGATGTCGAGCGTCGGCGGGTATGCCGGCCGGCTGCACCAGATCATCGGCCGGAACAACAACACGTACATCACGTTCAACTATTCCTGGGACAACGGCGACGCCTCGGTCAACGGCAAGATCAGCGCGATCACGGCGACGACCGAGTCCGGCATGTCGGCGACGATGTCGTTTGCCGACTACAATGGTGTCCGGCTGCTGCAGCAGCTCACGTACCCCGACGGCGCGACGACGGTCTCGTACGGCTACGACTCGCTCGGAAATCTAACGTGGGTCTCTCGGCCGCCCAACAACGCCGCCGGAACGCGGCCGGAGCAGACGTACGGCTACACTCCGATGGGAAGCGACTCGATTTTACAGTGGGCCTCAAGCCCGCGCTGGCAGATGCTCGGTGAGGGCGGCTATCTCTACTTTACATTTGTCGGAAGCAGCGCCGTTTCCTCGACCCTGACGACGCTCGCGCACATCGGGGTGATGAATTGGACACCGCCCGACGGCACCAACACCGTACTTCAGCCCGGTGTCGCGACTAGCGCCTTTCAATTTCTGACCGAGTACTACACGAGCGGTGTTACGACGCCGACGTTCCGCGACACCGACGGGCACATGTCCAACTGGGTCGTCGACGGCACGGGGCGGCCGACGCAGACGCAAGAGTGCACGGCGAGCGCGAATCAGGGCCAAACCTGCACCGGCACGTGGCTCGTTTCAAACGAGAGCTGGGACGCCGATAACAACCTGGTTTCGTCGATCGACCAACGCGGCTACGAAACGGATTACGCGTACGACGGCAACGGCAATACCATCGCCGTCGCCGAGCCCAGCACGACGACCTCGCAAGGCACCTTCCGGCCGACCTCGCTCTACGACTACGACGCGTTCAATAACGTCACGGCGTATTGCGATCCCTCTGAAACCCACGCCGCCGGCGCGGACTGGGGCAGCGCGCCGCCGGCGTCCGATTCGCTGTGCTCCTCGCATCCAGTTGCGCACGCGACGTTCGCCTTCACTTATCCCTCGTACCAGCCCTACGGCCAGCTCGCGACCATGACGACGCCCCTGGGCTACTCTCGGCAGATCACGTACGCTGCATCGCAGCAGGGCGGCACTGATTTCGGCCTGGCGACCTCCCTGACCGGGGCCCCCTTCACACAACTCGACGGCACATCCAACACGCCCAGTCAGACCTTTTGGTACGATGCGCCGGGTAATCTACGGTGCTACAGCAAGGGCGTCGGGATGTACGTGCTGTCCTATGACGCGCTCGGCCGGCTCACGAGCGAGGCCGATCCGGACGACACAGCGGCCAACGCCGGATCCGTGTGCGGTAAGACAAGCGGGCAAGCCGGCTGGAACACACAAACGACGTATACGTATTTCCCGGACGGCTCGAAGTCGGGCCAGCAAACGCCCTCGGAACGCTCCTTAGGCGTCTCAAGCGCGTTCGCCTACGACCTCGACGGTAACATTACAACGGACGTAGAGCACCATGGCTGCACATCCGGCACGAGCTGCGCGAGCGGCACAACCACGAAGTGGTACGACGGCGATGATCGTTTGGTGGAGGTTCAACAGCCGACCGACTCCACTGCCGGTACCTGGACGCTGCGCTACCTGTACGACTTGACCGGCGGCGGGACCGTGACGATGACCGCGTCGGCCGCGCCGTTCGCGGCCTACGGCAATCTGTTCAAGACCCAGACGCTCCTCGGGACCCAGTGGACCGATCAAAAGGGCAATGCGTTCGACGCGCTCGACCGCAGCGTCCAAAGCTTCTCGTACCAGCTCGCCGAGAGCCCAGGCACAACCCCGACCATCGAGACGACCCAGCAAACGTACGACGCCGGCTATCCCGCGACGCTGGGTTTGCTCACGCAGAAGACAAATCCGAGCGGCGAGTCGGTGACGTACGCTTATGACGAGCTCGGCCAAGTCCACTCGCAGACCTATGCCGGCGACAACAACGTCACTCCGAGCGAGTCGTACGTCTACGACGCCAACGGGCGGAAGGCGTCGATCACCTCGGGCACGTTCGGGGCGCAGCAATACGCCTATGATGACGACGGGCGGCTGCAACAGTCGATCGAGCCGAGCAGCGGCGGGCTCACCGACCCAGCACAGCTGACGTACTCCTACTACGGCGACGGAAAGGAATCGGCCGTCTCCGTCGCTTCCCCGACCTTCACGCAGTCGAATCTCCTGGCGTACAGCTATCGCGCGGACGGCGACGTGCAAACACAGACCGCCAATGCGTTCGGGGGAGGCACGTGGAGCAAGTCGTATACCGATGCGGGCCGTCTCCTCAACGTCGGTGGGGTGAACACCCAGCATTTCGCCTACGACAAGCCGAGCGGACAGCTCACGAGCGAGGCACTCCAATCCGGTACCTTGTCCTTCACGCACGACGCCGAAGGCAGCGTCGTGACGACCAACGTCCCGGACCTCTATCCGCCCTCCGGCGGCGGTCCCGTGACCGAGACGCTCACCACATCCTTGAACGTGCGCGGCGAAATCAGCGGCGAAAATTGGGCTCCGAACAACGGAATTTTGCCACAGGAGAAGGGCGGCTCAACGGCAGGTTATTACAGCTTGGAGGCGGTTCCGTCCGACGGCTCGGATCCGAGCTGTGGGGACGACTCGATCGATTACATCAACGGGATGCGACTTCATCGCTCGTGCACGGGCACCGGAGCGACCGGCGGTGCACCGCCCGGCGAGACATGGTCATTCGACGCCACCGGACGCTTGACCAAAGACGTCAATGTCGCCGATTCATCCGCCTCCTACACGGAGCCGCCTCCGCGCAGCCTCACGTATACGCTGAATTCAACTATGACAAAGACAACGACCAGCACGTATAACGCCGAGAATCGTCTGTTGAGCACGCATGCCATCACGTCGAAGATGACGACCAACACCAGCACGAACCAAACCACAACGTCCACTAAGGATTATGGCGTGACGAGCGTCGGATGGGGACCGAACGACCACCCCGCGTTACTGCAGTTCCCTAGCGGCCCGACACCGGCGGTCACTTTGCACTGGGACGGCGACATGGTCCTCTTCGTCACCGACGCCTCCGGCAACGTCGTCGACTTCAACGTGGGCCTAGACGGCGAAGCCGTCCCCGGCGACACGGCCTTCACGGGAATGAACGCGTACGACCGCGATCCGAGCGGCACGCTGATCGCGATCAACAACAGCACCGGCACGTCCGGGATGCAGCCCAGGGACCCCACGCTTCTGGAAGCGGCGAGCACTGCATCGACGCCCGGATTCCAAGGCCCGGGGAATCCTTACGTCCAGTACGTCCGCTCGGACGGCTTTCAACTCGCCGCTCCTGGAGTCAGCACGATCGCGATCAACGGCGTCCGCGCCTACGACTCATCGCTCGGCGCTTGGACGACCCCGGACGCCTATCAAGGCGATGTTCACGACCCCGCGTCGCAGCAGCGCTACATGTTCAACCGCGGCAACGCCTACGATTACAGCGATCCAAGCGGCTATTATCCGGGAGAAGTGGGCGATGCTTCAAACCACCCCTATTCCTGGCAGGGAACGGGATTCGACCTTGGTAACGCGTCAACATCGCAGGATTACGTTGTTGGAGAGGGCAGCGCCTCGAACTTTGCCGCATCACCGACATTGCCGCCGGGGTTGAAAGACATTATAAAACATCCTCCCTCCAAGCCGGGCAACGCGCCGCTCGATGCAAACGGTCATCCGATTGAGCTGCATCACGACTCGCAAGATCCTAATGGCAAGTTGGTTCCTATGACGCGCGATCAGCATAGAGGCAAGGGGAATTTTAGTAAGAATCATAGCAATACCGGGCAGCAGCCGTCTCGAATTAATCGCGCGACCTTTCAGAAGGAACGCGAAAATTTTTGGCAGTCGATGTGGGACGCTCTCATGGAGCACTTCCACCCGCCGCACGGCCATGGACCACGGCGCCGGCGGCCCTAACGAGAAGCGAATCGAATACGTCTGAAAAGGAGATGTTCTTGAGCCAGCACGACAATGACGAGGCGTTGACGCTGAGTGCGTGGGATGACGAGCGCCAAATAGGTGTTAAGCTGGAAGACGACGGTCAGGCGGCGTTTGCGTACTTGTGGGACGGCACAACGACCCTATCCGCCGTTTGGCTCTACAATCACCCCGGCGCGGAGGTGCACATGCCGCGGTCGCCCGCCGACCTGCCGACGCCGAACCTGCCCGAATACATTGTCGGACCTCCAGTCGCACCGCTGACCGACGACAGTCAGGTTCAAATCAACTTCCGGGGGTCGAGCTTCAATGAATACATTGCCCTTGTGTTCTTGCATGATCGTCCGCACGCGGCCTTGTCCACGGTCCAAAAGATCGGCTGGTGCGTTTCGGCACGATCCGGGGGCCCGTATGCGAAGCCGATGACGGTGTTGCAGCAAGCCGACGGGACGTTTTCAATCAAGCTAGAGTAGTCGGTTGCGAACTTTCGCGAGGGAGACCCAGGCGATGGTTTGTGCTTGCACTCGAAGTGCTCGTTTACGAGATCGTCTAGTCATCCGCGCCCGACCGGAAAAGCGCTTTCGCTTGTCAGCACCGTGGGCGGCGCGGTTGTAGCGTCGAAAAAGTACCCGTAGGCTATCCTGTCAGCACGGCGACGACGTGATCGCGATGATGAAGCGCGACACCCGCTCGGAGTCTGCACCGCCCTCGTCGGCAGCAGCTCCGGTACGTCATAGCGTTCACGCTGGGACGTGCGGGCCGATGATCTTCCGTATCACGCGCTCGCAAAGCTCGCGTCCGGTGTACTTGTCGTGCTCGCCCACCTTGTCGAAACCGCAGCCTGCGTACGTTTGGTACTCGTCCGCGGACCCGAACGCGCTGTGGCCCATCTCGTGCAGCGCGATCTCGGCGGCGCTCGGGTCGCGCGACCCGTCGCCACGGGGCCGCCTGAACCGCCGTAGATCGGCGACCTGACGAGGACCAAGTCCATGTGGGCCTGCGGGATCTCGCGTTCACGACGGGGCGTCCATCAGAAGTAGAGCTTTCGCTGGTAAGGACTACGGCCGGCGCGATGCAGATCGACCCCGACGCGATGATGAACGAGATGAAGGCGCTCTCGGCGGCGAAGAAATAGCTGATGATCGCATTCGTTACGGGCGAAACTGCTCTGCCTCGGTGAACGCCGTGCGGTCGGTTTCCGTTTTGCCGGCGGCGTGGGCGATCATGCGGGCGAGGTTGTCGCGCCAGTAGCGGCCTTGCTCACGGATCGCGTGCTCGTCGCGGTCTAAGTGCTTCTTCGCGCAACCCGACATGCAGACCGGCAGGAACGAGCACCGCGAGCACGTCGGCAGCGTGGTCGGGTCGAATCGCTTCCACCAGTCGGCGTCCGCTCCGGCGACGTCGTCGTGAATCGAGCCGACGGCGCGGTGCGGCTCGCTGACTTGCAGCCCGCAGCGGTACGTCTTTCCTTCGGCGCCGACCACCACCGAGTCGTTCGCCAGCGCCGCGCACACCGACGTCTTCGGGTACGGGTACCCGTCCGGAATCGCGGTCTCCTCGATGCGCCCGTGCCCGCGCAGCCGTTGGATCGCGGCGTCCTTCAGCTCCTGGAACTCGGCGAGCGTGAGCTCTTGCGGCCGCAGGAACGCGGCCTTCTCGGTGTACGCCGAGATGCGGGCCGGCTGCAGCACGAGCTCGTAGGCTCCCTTGAACCAGCCGCGCGCGACCGCGAAGTCGATGAACGGCAGAAAATCCTCGCGGTTGTACGGGTCGATGTTGTAGCGAACGTCGACCCGCGTGCACGCGATCAGCTTGTCGACCAGCTCGGCGGCCTGCGCGAACGACGACTTCTCGGCTTGGTCTTTCTTCGAGCGGTAGCGCCGCCGCTTGTTGTGTTTCGCTTCGAGCCCGTCGAAGGTGATCTGCACTTGCCGGATGCGGTGCCGCGCGACGAACTCGGCGACATCCGCCGGCCACACCGTCCCGTTGCTGATCACCGAGCTGACGTAGTGCACGCCCTCGCTGCGGCACATCTCCTGCAGCGCATACGACGCCGTCTCCATGAGCTCCACGTTCAGCAGCGGCTCGCCGCCGTACCAGTCGACGTGCAGCGCGCGCTTCCCGCCCCGGGCGAGCAGCTTGCGCGCGAGCTCCACGATCGCGCCGACGTCGCGCAGGGCGAGCGCTTCGGTCGAGCGCTGCTCGTAGCAGTAGTAGCAGCCGAGATTGCAGTCGATCGTCGTCGTGATCGTCAGCACGGCCGGCGTCTCGCCCCGCGCGCGCCAATACCGCTCGCGCACGACCTCCAGCTCGTCGGTCGCCTCGTGGATGAGGAACCCGCCGCGGCGCAGGAGCGCGACGAACTCACCGTCCAGCGCGTCGTCATCGAGCTCCGCCCGCGTGTCCATCAAATGCCGCCCGAGCACGCCGGCATCGGCGCCATCGAGCTTCACGAGCGCGCCCGTCAGGGCGTTGTACAGCGCTCCCGACACATACCAGTTGTACCGGGACGGCCGCAGGGTCTGCATCGGCCGGTCAGGTCGGCGTCAGACCTCGGTGAGGGCGAGACAGGTGTCCGTCCCGCCGCACAGCCGCGCGCCCAGCTTCTGGGTCGCCGCCAGCTGCGATTCCTTGACGCTCACCGCCTTGACCTCGAACTTCTGTCCGGCTTTGAGCTTGTGGCCTGCGACGGTCGGCTCGGACTCCTCGGACTCGATGTAGCCTTTGTGCTCCGACATGACACCCCGCTTTCAGCAGGTTGAAGGGCCCGTGCCGTTCGGCGGACAGCCTGCCCGTCCCTACGGCCCAACCCGTGCTCCGCGGAGGAGCAGCCTCGCGGACGCTGACAATACGGGGGCGTGAACGATCTGGACGTACGTGGACGGAGCGCGGTGGTCACGGGCGGCGCCTCCGGGATCGGGCTTGCGATCGCGCGGCGGCTGGTCGCCTCGGGTGCCGCGGTGAGCCTGTGGGACATGCGCGCGGACTCGATCGACGAAGCGCGCGCCGCGGTCGGCGCCTCGCACGGCGCCGCCGTCGACGTGCGCGACTACGCGAGCGTCGAGCGCGCCCGCGAAGCGACGCTCGCCGTCATCGGCCGCATCGACGTTCTCGTCAACAGCGCCGGAATCACCGGACCGAACGTGCTCACGTGGGACTACCCGCTCGACGCGTGGCGCGACGTGCTCGACGTCAACCTGACCGGCACCTTCCACTGCTGCCGCGCGGTCGTCCCGACGATGCGCGCGTCGGACTACGGCAGAATCGTCAACATCGCGTCGGTCGCGGGCAAGGAAGGGAACCCCAACGCGTCCGCCTACAGCGCGTCGAAAGCCGGCGTGATCGCGCTGACGAAATCGCTCGGCAAGGAGCTCGCGCAGACGGGGATTCGCGTGAACTGCGTGACGCCCGCGGCCGTTGAGACGCCGATGTTCGCGCAGATGACGCCGAGCCACATCGACTACATGAAGTCGAAGATCCCGATGAACCGCTTCGGCAAAGCCGACGAGATCGCGTCGCTGGTCACCTGGCTCTGCACGGAGGAATGCTCGTTCTCGACCGGCGCCGTCTTCGATCTCTCCGGCGGCCGCTCGACGTACTGACAGCGCCATTTTTTTCATCGACGCTTTCGCGCTCTGGGAGGAGAGCTGGACCTTCGACGTCCGGACGACGGCGCGGGCATCGGCGACACCAGCGCCTGAAGCCGTGGATTGACGTTGAGCGCGATGGGACGTTCGATGCGTATCCGAGCGAAGTCGGCGTGGACGGGGTTTAGGACGACATTCACGTCACCGAATGGTTGAGCTTCAGGAACGACGGCACTTGGCACGATTAACCCGAGCGAACTCCCACGCAGGCGCCAACGCTCGCCGTGGACGCGGCATTCTTCTCGGCCCTGTAGCGCCGTGCGCCAAGCCGGTGTCAGCGCGGAGCGATCGAATACTTCGAGCAGTTGATCCGGGACGTCGAGCGGGTACGCGACATACCCCACAAGCGGCGCCCCGGACGACTGAACGAGGATTTCCAGAATACCCAGCGGGATGCGCGACGTGACGTAGACGACCCGGCGCATGCGTTCATTCCATCGGCCGGGATAGAGCGAGGAGCCGATGCCGTCGAACGCCGATGCACGCTCGCGGTGCCGCGTGATTCGAAACAGCTGCACCTAGGCGAAGACGCCGTCACCGATGCGTCCGAGCAGATCCTCCACCTCACGCGCGGCCGGATCGGTATCGAGCTCGTCGAGTGGCCGGGCACCGTCGAGCGCGCGGTTCGGGGTCTTCATCCAACGCTGGGCCTCTTCGCGCGACCCGAGAACTTCCTCGGCCAGAGCGTAGAGCCGAGCGACGCGAACCAGCCGATCTGACTCATCGCGCTGGAATTTCCGAGTTCGGCTGGCCTCGCGCCGTTGCACCGTGCGCAGCGGGATGTTCGCGGCGCGCGCGAGATCGCTTCTCGTAATGGCGGCATAGTCGACCAACGACTCGAAGGCATTGACTCGAAGTCCCTTATCGATGATCAAACGTAGCGTTCGCCACCACTGCGCCGGGCGGCGCGTCGGTCCCTTGGCGCCAAGTATCTCGACCGCCCGCTCCTCAAGCATCGTCACGTCGGCATTATACCACATGACGCGCATCGACGCGACGATTGGCGCGCCCTTCCCCTGGCACCGCGGGTGCTCGTAAACGGCTCGACGTACTTACACGCATGCGCGACGAACCGGACCCACAGCCGCTCTGGGGCACCCCGGAAGCCGGCGATCCGGTGTGTTGGCTGCACCTCGTCTGCGACTCGTGCGGCGCGTTGATCGAGCGGCCCGGTGATCCGCATCGTCCGGGCTGCGAGCTCGAAAAAAGCTTGCCCGCCCCCTAGACGCGTTCGCCGCGGCGCGTGATCGGTGCGGTGAAACCACCTTTCCAGGAGACCACGCGCAGTGATGATGCAGCCCCAGTGGCCCGGGCTCGGGCCTTCCTATGAGCTCTCCAGCCTCGACGGCGCGGACGGCGCCTACGGCGAGAACGCGTTGTACCTCGGGGGCGGCGCACCGCCCGCACAACAGCCGGACGGAATCGACCGGCCGTGGTGGACGTGCGGGACGCCCGCCTACGGCGCGAGCGGCGCCGGCGGCACGTCGTTCGGCAACCTCCTCGGTGCCTCGAATACGACCGGCGCCGGCATGTTCGGCATGTTCGCCGGACTGCTCGGAACGCTGCAGCAGCTCGTCTCCGCGCTGTTCGGCCAGATGCAGAACAGCGGCCAACCGCAAAACCAATCACCGCTTCCGACCGGCCCGCAGCAGCGCTTCGAGAACGTCGATGTCAGCTCGACCGGCGATCCGCACCTCGCGGAGACCGGCACGACGGCCGGCCGCAACGGCGGTCAAGCCGTCGACGAGCACTGGGACAGCATGACCTCGCACGACGATCTCGTGCACAGCAACCAGATCGAAGGCGGCTACCGCGTCTCGACCGCGGTCACCGCGCCGGACGCGAACGGCGTCACCTCGAACAAGTCGGCGACCGTGCACGCGAACTGGGACCAGGACGCGATCACGATGAACCGCGACGGCTCGTACGCGGTCTTCGACGACGGCCGGCAGCTACAGCTCGGCAAGGGCGAGTCCGCGACGCTCTCCGGCGGCGAGCAGGTCACGGTGAACCAAGACGGCTCGCTGAACGTCAACGCCGCCGACGGCCGCGGCGGCACGATCGCGACGACGCTGCGCGGCACCGGCGGCGGGGTCGACGTGACGAGCCACGCCCACGAGCTCGACCTCGGCGGCGACGCGATCGCGCACGGAATGCACGGACAGCACGGCCGCACGCCTCGCCAGCCGCTGCACCGGCCTGCGCCGCAGCCGCCGCAGGTCCAGCCTTAATGCGTGTGCGTGAAGTTGCCGAGCGGGATGCCGAGCCGTTCGATGCGGTGCAATGCTTCGCGCATCCCGAGCGGCTCGCGCGGGCGCCCGACCTGCGCGAAGTAGCGCTCGGGGTCGATGTTCAGCGTGCGCGTCTGCACCATCGCGACGCGGTGCTCGCGCAAGAAGTGCTCGAGCGTCTCGACCTCGGCTCGCTCGTCGGTCACACCGGGATGCGTGAGGTAGTTCAGCGAGACGCGCAAACCGTGTGCGACCGCCGTAGCGATCGACTCGAGCACGTCATCGAGCTCGTACCCGACCGGGCGGTAGTACGCGGCGTACGCGTCCCTGCGGAACGAGTTCAGGCTGATCCGCACCGCCTGCAAGCCCGCGTCGATCAGGCGGCGCAACGACTTCGGGAGCGAGCCATTCGTGTTCAGGTTGATCGTGCCGTTCGACCGCGCCGCGCGAATCTTCGCGATCGCGCGCTCGATCGTGGTCACGCGAAGCAGCGGCTCACCCTCGCAGCCTTGGCCGAACGAGACGATCCCGTCCGGGACGCGCTCGAGGTGCCGGATCGCAATCCGCGCGAGATCGTCCGCATCCGCCTCGAACGCGACACGCGTCTGCGGCGACGGCATTCCGGCGTCCGCCGACAGCTCGGAGATGCAGCCGACGCACGCGGCGTTGCATTTCGGCGAGACGGGCAGCGCTGCTTCGCCGCGTTCCAGGAAGACGTTCTGCGCGGTGAAGCAGCCGTAGTCCCGCGAGCAGATCGCGAGCTGCGCGAGCGTGCGGTTGCGCGGATCCTCGGTTTGGCGCGCGCGCAGCAGCGCTTCGAGCTCGCCGGCGCCGAAATAGCGCGGGGTCCAGTCCTCGCTCTCGTCCGTTCGCGTCGCGGCGACGTGCAGCTCGTCGTCGACGACGCACGCGAAGGTGTAACCGAACAGCGGCAGCGGCGGCGCTTCCGGACGGCTGCGGTACGCGGGCAGCAACAGCCTCGTGTAGCCCGCAGGCAGCAGCGCGGAGAGCGCGGTGCGGCGCGGCGCGACGCCGCCGCCGGCGAGCAGCGGCATCCGTCCGGGCAGCATCGCCGTCACCGTCCCCGGTGGTGCCGGAATCAGTTCCTCGGCGCGCGGCGGCCGCTCGATTCCGCCGTCGGCGAGCGGTGCGCGCGTCTCATCGAAGTAGATGCGGCCGCGCGCGTCGGTGTACGCCAGGCCCGTAGGCGTGAAGCGCACGCCGTCGCTCATGCGACGACTCGCTCGTACTCCCGCACGGCGTCGCCCGCAAGCGTCGCGCGCTCGCCCGGCGTCCAGGTCACCTCGAGCACGCCGCCGGGAACGTGCAGCGCGACCGGCGAGGTCGCCTCACCGGCCGCAATCAGGACCGCCGCGACGGCGACGGCGCCGGTACCGCAGGCTTGCGTCGCGCCGGCGCCGCGCTCCCAATGGCGCACGCGCCAGCCGCCGTGCTCGCGCGCGACGAAGTGCACGTTCGTGCCCTGCGCGTACAGGGCGTCATGCTCGATCCGCGGGCCGACCGTCGCGAGGTCGATCGCGTCGAGGTCGCCGGCGCGGATCACGACGTGCGGGTTGCCCAAGTCGACCGGCACCGCGCGAAAACCCGCGACCTCGTGCGGCGCGCCGATCCGCGGCGCGGCCATCTCGACTGCGACGTGGTACGGCGCGCGCGAAAGGATATACGTCGCGATCGGGCCGGCAAGCGTCTCGACGACCGCTTCGCCCAGCCCGTCGTGCTCGTCGAGGTAGCGCGCGACGCAGCGCATGCCGTTGCCACACATCTCGGCTTCGCTGCCGTCGGCGTTCACGATGCGCATGCGTGCATCGAAGCGCTCCGAGGGCGAGACGAACAGCACGCCGTCGGCGCCGAGCCCGCACACCGGGTCGCAGACGCGGCGGGCGAAGGCGACCGGATCACCGACCGGCGCCGTGCGCTCGTCGACCAGCACGAACTCGTTGCCGGTCCCGTTCGTCTTCACGACCGGGACGCCGGTCGTCACGGCGCGACGGCCTCGCTCTCCTCGGGGATCAGCGGCGCTGCGACCGGGCCGTTCGGCGAGATCGTCGAGACGGCGTGCTTGTAGATCAGGTGCGCCTTGCGCTCGGACTCGATCACGATCGTGAACGGATCGAACCCCTTCACGACCCCGCGCATCTGAAAGCCGTTGACCAGAAAGATCGTCACCGGGACGGCTTGGCGCTTCACTTCGGAGAGGTACGCGTCTTGGAGCGGCTGCGGGCGGGTCATCTGCTCCCTGTCATTACGTCCAGCCGGGCAGTGCTCCCGCTTCGGCGGCGAGGGCGGCACGCGCATCGGCGGCGGGAACGCGAACGAGCCCCGGCTCGGTTCTGAACCACGTCGCCTGCCGCTTCGCATAGCGCCGGGTGTTTCGAATCAGGTGCGCGCGCAGCTCGTCGTACGTCGACCAGCCGGCGAGATATGCCAGCGCCTCGCGGTACCCGACCGCGTCCGCCGCGACCGCTGCGCCGCCGACGCGCTCGGCCTCCTCGAGCAGCCCGTTCGCGAGCATCGCGTCGACGCGTCTTGCGATCCGGCGCTCCAACTCCTCGGGCTCTATCTCGAGATACAGCTTGCGAAAAGCCATTCCGCGCGCGCGCAGGTTGTCCAGCGCGCCGGCGTCGTCGCGCCGCGCGCCGGCACGCTCGGCCAAGGCGATCTCGAGCGCGCGCGCGACGCGGTACGGATCGTTCGGCTCGATCGCCGCGGCGCGCTGCGGCGCGAGCGCGCGCAGCCACTCCGCGAGCACGTCGGGCGGATGGGTGCGCGCCTCGTGCGCGAGCCGCTCGCGCAGCCCCGCATCGTACGCGGGCGAAAGCGCGACGTCGCCGGTGAGCGCGCGCACGTAGAACCCCGTGCCGCCCACGACGATCGCACGCTTTCCGCGCGCATGGATATCATCGATAGCCGCCAGCGCGTCGGCGACGAAGCGCGCCGCCGAATACCGTTCGCTCGGGTTCAGAGAACCGATCAGGTGATGCGGAACGCGCGCGCGGTCTTCGTCGCTCGGAGCGGCCGTTCCGATCGGCATTCCGCGATAGATCTGCCGCGAGTCGGCGCCGACGATCTCGGCATCGCACCGCTCCGCGAGCTCCAACGCGAGCGCGCTCTTCCCGGACGCCGTCTGCCCGGTGAGGATCAGAACGCCCGGCGTCACACCCGTTTGAAGAGGCGCGCGATCTGCGCGGCTTCGAGCCGCACGATCGTCGGCCGGCCGTGCGGGCAGTGCATCGGGTTCTCACAGCGTTGCAGCCGCTCGACCAGCGCCGTCATCTCCGGGTACTCGAGCCGCTCGTGCGCGCGCACGACGGAGTGGCAAGCCAGTGAAGCCCACACGCGCTGGTCGGCGTCGAGCCCGCGCACATCGTCGCCGAGGCACTCGATGAACTCCGCGACGTCGAACGGCCGCGTCCGCCCTGCGTGCACGAGCCGCGCCGGCGTCGCGGTGACGCGGTATGCGTTCTCGCCGAAGTGCTCGACGTGCAGCCCGCCCGCGGCAAGCGCGTCGAGCGTCGCCTCGAGCTTGTCGGCCTCTTCGGGACGCACCTCGAACGTGTGCGGGATCAGCAGCGGCTCGGCGGCGGCGCGCGCGCGCGCGTTCGCCGTGAGCTGCTCGAAGACGACCCGCTCGTGCGCCGCGTGCTGATCGATCAGCACGACCGCGTCGCCGTCGCTGGCGAGGATGAACGTGCGGTCCACCTGCGCCAGCACGCGCAGGGTCTTCTTCTCCGCGTCGTGAGCGCCGCCGGCGGGCAGCAGCGGCTCGGCCCAGTCGACCGCAGCCGCGCCGTTCGAACCGCTTTCGCGCAGCGGCGGCGCGAACGAGATCGCGCGCTCGAGCCGTTCCACCGCACCGCGACGCAGCGCCCTCACGATCGCGTCCTTCACCACCGCCACGACACGATCGCCGTGGCGCAGGCGCACGTCGCTCTTCGTCGGGTGCACGTTCGGATCGACCTCGCTCGGCGGAACGCTGAGATACAGCACGCCGTACGGATACCGGCCGACCATCGCGAACGTCCGGTACGCCGCCGACCACGCCCCGCTCAGCAGCGTGCTGCGCAGCAGCCGCCCGTTCACGAACAGAATCTGGCTCCTTCGATCCGCTCGGTCGTCGCCCGGCGAGCTGACCCAGCCGCTCACCCCGGCGCGCGCGTCATCGCCGCGCACCGGCACCATCGGCGTGGACGTCGCACCGAACACCTGCCGCAGCCGCGGCGCGAGGTCGTCGTCGGGCGCGAACGCGAACGTCTGCTTGCCGTCGTGCTCCAGCGTGAAGCCGACCTGCGGATACGCCAGCGCAAGCGTCGCCAACCACGCCGCGATTCGCGCGAACTCCGCCGACGGGGAACGCAGGTACTCACGCCGCACCGGCACGTTCGCGAACAACTCGCGAACGACGACGCGCGTTCCCGGCGGTCCGGCGAACGGCCGCGGCTCGCCGATCTCCTCGGCGTGCGCGTCGATGGCGCTCGCGACGTCGGCGTCCGCGGTCCGCGAGACGATCGTCAGCCTTGCGACAGCGGCGATCGAAGCCAGCCCTTCGCCGCGAAAGCCCAGCGTGTCCACGTGCGTCAGCCCCGCGGCGTTCGCGATCTTCGAGGTCGCATGCCGGCGCACGGCGAGCGGCAAGTCGTCCGGCGCGATCCCGGCGCCGTCGTCCGCAACCTCGATCTCAACGAGCCCTCCGCCGCGCACGCGCACCGCGATCCGTGTCGCGTGCGCGTCGAGCGCGTTCTCGACGAGCTCCTTGACGACCGAGAGCGGCCGTTCGATCACCTCGCCGGCCGCGATCTGTCCGATCGTCTCCGGATCCAGAACCCGAATCACCCCGCCCCGTTCAACGCGGCGCCCCAGACCTCCGGGCACGCGCGCCGGCAGTGCTTATTGCGCCGGCGGAAGAAACTCGTCGATGAGGATCGTTTCCTTCGGGAAGGCCAGCGGCGCGACGGATTCTCCGCGGCCGAGGGGCCGATGGTTGCGATACCGCTCGCCCGCAGGGCCGCGGAACACCTCCACGCGCTCGTGGGCGAGATCGACGATCCAGTACTCGCGCACTCCGCGACGGGCATAGGCGCGAAGCTTCCGTCCGAGGTCCATCTCGAGCGACGACAGCGAGACCTCAACCACGAGCAGCGCCTCGCTGGGCGTCGGATGCGCTTTGGCGTAGCGCTCTTTCGGCAGTTCGTTCAGCGTCAGGTCGGGCTGCGGCTCCGACATCTCGTCGAGCGTGATCGGAGTCTGCGTCCTCACCCATGCACGGCCAGCGAACCGCTCGTGAAAGACGGCGCTCACCTGGTCAACGGCATACGCGTGCTCGGGGCTCATGGGCTGTATCTCGAACAGCAAGCCGTCGAGCAGCTCGACCCGCTGTTCCGGTCCGAAGACTCCTCGTTCGCCCATGCGGCGGTATTCCGCGACGGTGATGAGGTGGATTCGGGCGCCGTCTTCGAGCTCTGCCGGCGTCGCTGTTGGAGTTTCCGTTGCTGCTGCTGCCATCTCACTCATCAGAGACTAAGGCCCCCGGCGCATCGCTTCGCGTCCGCGTTGTTACCGTCCCGTGTACCTTCCGGCCAGCGTTCCGACGATGCGCGCGCTACTCGATGTCGAACAGAAGCGGCTGCTCCACGACGCCGGGTTTCGCCAGCTTGCCGCGCAGCGGCGCCGCGTCCTCGAGGTTGGGCCGCCCTTCCAGCACGCCGGCGATCTCGCGGGCGCGCGCGACGACGGTTGCCGGCAAGCCCGCCATCCGCGCAACCTCGATTCCGAACGAGCGCGACGACGAGCCGGGCAGGACGCGGTGCGAGAACACAGGCGCGCCGCCCTTCGTGCTCTCCACGGCGGTGATGTGGAAGTTCGCCACCAGCGGCCAGCGCTCGGCGAGCGGAACCAACTCGTGGAAGTGCGTCGCGAAGAGCGCCATCGGCGCGCGCGACTCACGCTCGAGCAGGTACTCGCAGATCGCCTGCGCGATCGCCAGGCCGTCGACCGTGCCGGTGCCGCGCCCGATCTCGTCGATCAAAAGCAGGCTGCGATCGGTCGCGCGGCGCAGGATGTTCGCCGCCTCGGCCATCTCGATGTAGAACGTCGACTGCCCCGAGGCGAGATCGTCGCCCGCGCCGATGCGGGTGAAGATGCGGTCGACGATCCCCAGCCGCGCCGAGCGCGCGGGCACGAATGAGCCGATCTGCGCGAGCACGACCAGCAGCGCGGTCTGCCGCAAGTAGGTCGACTTGCCGCCCATGTTCGGCCCGGTCAGCAAGATGAAGCGCGCGCGCTCGACGCCGACGTGCAGATCGTTCGGCACGAACGAAGAGCCGAGCAGCGGCTCCATCACCGGATGCCGCCCGTCGGCGACGTCGATGACGCTCTCTTCGGCGAACGAAGGCCGCACGTAGCCGCGCTCGCCGGCGATCTGCGCGAGCGAGCAGTACGCATCCAGCTCCGCGAGCGCGTCGGCGGTCGCGAGCAGCTCGTCGACCCGCGCGGCGATCCGCTCGACCAAGTTCTCGTACAGCGTTTGCTCCAGACGCAGCTGCCGCGACTCCGCCGAGGCGATCGCGACGTCGAGCTCGCGCAGCTCGGGCGTCACGTAGCGCTCGCCGTTCGCCAGCGTCTGCTTGCGCGTATAGTCGCCGGGGACGTTCGGCACCTGCGCTTTCGGGACTTCGATCGCGTAGCCGAACGCCGAGGCGTACTTCACCTTGAGCGACTTGATGCCGGTCCGCTCGCGCTCGCGCTCCTCGAGCGCGGCGATTCGCGAGCGCGCGTCACCGCGCAGCGCGACGCAGTCGGCCAGCTCGGCGCTCGCCTCGGCGCGGATCACGCCGCCGTCGGCGAGCGTCGCGGGCGGCTCGTCGACGAGCGTCGCCAGCAGATCGGCGCGCACTTCGTCGTACTCCCCGACCCGCGCCGCGATCGCGTGCATGCGCGCCGGCAACGTCGTTTCGTGCAGCGCGTCGGCGATCGGGTCGAGTAGGGACAGTGTCCGGCGCAGCGAGGCCAGATCGCGCGGCTGCACGCGCCGGAAGCGCACCTTCTGCGCGATGCGCTCGAGGTCGAAGCAGCCGTGCAGCACGTCCTGCAGCGCGAGCCGCCGCGCGCCGTCGCGCACCAGCCGCTCGACGCAGTCCGCGCGCGCGCCGATCGCCTCGGCGCTCACCAGCGGCGCGAGCAGCCAGCGACCGAGCAGCCGCGAGCCCATCGCGGTGCGCGTGCGGTCGATCGTCGCGAGCAGCGTCGCGCGCGGGTTCGCGCCGAGGGCTTTCGTCAGCTCGAGATGCTTGCGCGTGTTGGGGTCGAGCGCGAGGAACGTCGCCTGGCGGTAGAACTGCGCCTCGCGCAGCGCCGTGCCCGCGCCGTGCTGCGAGCGGTCCTGCGGCTCTCGCAGGACGCTGACGCGCCGCACGAAGGCGGCGAGCGCGTCCAGCGCGCGGTGCATCGCAAGCGAAGCGTCGAACGAGAACCCGTCGACCGGCTCGCGCACCCGCTCCATGACCGCGGCGATCACCGGCTGCGCGATCCGCGTCTGTGCGTTCTCGAGCGATGCCTCCAGCGCGCCGCGCATCCCCGGCGGCACGTCGGCGACCAGCTCGGCCGGATCGAGCCGCGCGATCTCGGTCAGCGCGTCCTCGAGCGCCGACTCGCCCTCGAACGCGGTGGCGGCGAGGTGTCCGGTCGAGATGTCGGCGTGCGCCAGCGCGATCAAATCGTCGTCGAACGCGGCGATCGCGGCCAGGTAGTTGTGCGCGCTGCGCTCGAGGATGTGCTCCTCCAGCAGCGTGCCGGGCGTCACGACGCGCACGACGTCGCGCCGCACCAGCTTGTTCGGCACCGGCGCTTCGAGCTGCTCGGCAAGCGCGACGACGCGCCGCTGCGCGACCAGCTTCGCGAGATACCCGTCGAGCGCGTGGTGCGGGACGCCGGCCATCGCGACGCGCCGCCCGCCGCCGGCTTCTTTCGAGGTCAGCGCGATCGAGAGCGCGCGCGCGATCGTCTCGGCGTCGTCACCGTACGCTTCGTAGAAATCGCCGACGCGCGAGAGCAAAATCGCCTCGGGATAACGGTGCTTCATCCCGAAGTATTGCTCGAGCATCGGCGACCACGTCGTGGTCGTCGTCATCCGAGCCGTGACCGCATCCGCCGCCGCTTCCCGCCCGCGCCGGTGGTATCCCTGTGGACAAAGCCGTGCATAACCGTCCTCACCACTACCGGTGCCCACGATGTCGCTTCCCAAGCGCTGCCGGACGGTGTCACCCACGCGGGCAGGCTTTTCACCGGTACGCCGAGGAGGCAGCGCGCGTGCGACGCCGCCTGATCGTCACGGTCGACGACTTCGGACTCTCCGTTCCGGTCAACGAGGCGGTCGAGCGCGGCCACCGCGAGGGCATCGTCACTGCTGCATCGTTGATGGTCGCGGAACCGGCCGCCGCGGACGCCGTCGCCCGCGCGAAAGCGAACCCAACGCTCGCGGTCGGACTGCACGTCGTCGTCGTCGCGGGGCGCCCGCTGCTGCCGCCGGAACGCGTCCCGGATATCGTCGGACCGGACGGCATGTTGTCCAGCGAGCTCGCGCGCGCCGGCGTGAAGTATTTCTTCAGCGCGCGCGCGCGACGCCAGCTCGAGGCGGAGATTCGTGCGCAGTTCGGGGTGTTCGCCGCGACGGGCCTGCGACTCGACCACGTCAACGCGCAGTGCCACTACCACCTGCACCCGACGGTGCTCGGGCTGATGCTGAAGGTCGCGCGCGAGTATGGCCGCCCGCCGGTGCGCATCCCGTACGAGCCGTTTCCGAGCAGCTGGCGCGCCACACGCGACCGCCTCGGTGACCGCCTCGCCCAAGCGGTTTTTCTCGCGCCGTTCCTCGGCATCGTCAAAGCCCGGCTGCGCGCCGGCAGGTTTCCGCACAACGACTACGTCTTCGGCTTCAACGACACCGGCCGCATGACGGAGGAGCACGTCGTCGGCTTTCTCGAGAACTTGCCGGAGGGTGCGACGGAGCTCTACTTCCACGCCGCAACCGCCCGCTGGCCCGGCATGACGCGCGATCTGCAATCGTACCGGCTCGAAGAGGAGTTCGCCGCGCTGATCAGCCCGCGGGTCGCCGAGGCGGCACGTGCGAGCGGCGCGCAGCGTATCGGTTTCCGCGCGCTCGCCGATGCGCGCTGACCTGCGCGGCGCCGCGTCGGCGCTGGCGCTCGGCGCGGCGGTCGCGGGCGTCGGCTACGCGGTGTTCGCGATAAGCCGCGTGCGCGCGTTCAGCCGCCGCGCCAAGGCGCAGGCGGAGCGCAGCGCTAGCGCGCGGGCGGAAGGTTCTGAGACGAGCACACGAACGCCCACGGCCCGGCCCACGGTGACGATTCTCAAGCCGGTGCGCGGCATCGAGCCGGGACTCGCGGAGAACTTGCGATCGTTCTGCGCGCAAGACTATCCCGGCTTTCACGTCGTCCTGGGCGTGCCCAACCCGCACGACGAGGCGCTCGACGTCATTCAGCGCGTGGCGGCGGAGTTTCCGGATCGCACGACCGTCGTCGCGGGCGACGGCATCGCGCGCTTTCGCAATCCGAAGATTGCCACCCTCGCTCCGATGATCGCGCACGCGACCGGCGAGATCCTGGTGATCGCGGACAGCGACATGCGCGTGACGCCCGACTATCTCGATGCGGTCGTCGACGCATTCGCCGGCGAGCGCGTCGGCGCGGTGACGTGCATCTACTGCGGCGAGCCGGCGGCGGACGATCTCGCCTCGGCGCTCGGCGCGATGTGGATCACCGAGCAGTTCGCGCCCGCGGCCCTGGTCGCCACCGCGGTCGAGCCGATGACGTACTGCTTCGGCGGGACGATGGCGGTGCGCGCGTCGGTCTTCGACCAGATCGGAGGCCTCGCCGCGCTCGGCGACCAGCTCGCCGACGACGCGACGCTGGGCCGGCTGGTCACCGAGCACGGCTACCGCGTCGCGCTGGCCGATTACGTCGTGACGAACGTCGTCGCCGAGGCGGGGATTGGCGCACTCCTGCAGCACGAGCTGCGCTGGGCGCGCACGATCCGATCCGTTCGGCCGCTCAGCTACGCCGGGCTGATCGTGACGTTTCCCGTCCCGCTCGCCGCGCTCGCTTTCGTTCTCGCCCGCCGGCGGCGAACGCCGGCGGTCGCGCTCGCCGCCGCCGTTCTCGTGCGCCTCGCCTTGCATGGCGCAGCAAATGGCGCATCGGCCGCCCGGCGCCGTCCGCATGCGGCATTGACCGTGATCCGTGACGTCCTCGGCATGGCGGCATGGTGCGCCGGATTTTGGGGCCACACGGTTGTTTGGCGCGACCAGCGGCTCGACGTCCGGCAGAAACTCTGAGGACCCCGTTGCACGCTGCAGCCGAGGTCCTCGCTGTCTAACTCATCGGATTTCTCCGACAGCGAATATACCGCGCGGACGCATCTTCAAAACACGCTCGGCGGCTCCCGAGCCGGGCAGGCGTCAGCGCGCGGGCGACGGCCGCTCGTATGGGCCGGGCGTCATGTAAAAAGCGCGTATGCCAGGGATATACGCTGATCGTCCCGGTGAGCTCGCCGGCAAAGAGCAGGACGATCATGAACACGCCGCACGACGCCCACACTCGCGTGCTGAGCCCTTTGCCGTTGCGGAAGACGCGGCCGAACGCGCTCGCTACGAGGAGCACGCAGGCGCCCCACATGACGAGGAAGACGGCGTCCGGCATGCCTGGCAGCGCCGTGCGCAGCATCGCGGGAAAGACGGTCGCGAGCAAGAACCCGAAGAAGCCGAACACGAGTCCGAAGAAGCCGCCGACCGTCACCGACAGCGCGGAAAGAATCGGATGGACCGGTTCGTCGTCGAAGCCTTCGCGCACGCGCCCTATCCGGCCAGCAGGTCGATCAGCGGCGGCGCGACCGGCTGCGCTTCGTCGCCGAACCGTGCCGCGCGTCCGACACAGCTTCCGCGCACGCCCCACACCGAGGCAGAGTCGACGCGCACGTCGACCCACGGGCGCGCGACATCGGGGACCGCTTCGACCAGCGGGAAGTTCACCGTGACGTTGTCGATCGTCTTGGCGCTGAGCTTGGTGGCATCTTTGCGCGAGACGCCGTGCACGAGCGCGCGCACCGTCGTCCCGACCTTGCGCTCGTGATAGGCGCGCACCGCCGCGTCCTGCACCGCGACGAGCCGTTTGAACCGGTCTTGCGCGACCTCGTGCGGCACCGGGTCCTTCGCGTGCCAGACCGCCGCCGGCGTCCCGCGCCGCGGCGAGTAGACGAACATGTACGCCTGCGCGAAGATCCCGGTCGCGCAGACGTGGACCGTCTGCTGAAAATCTTCTTCCGTCTCACCGGGAAAGCCGACGATCAGATCGGTCGTGATCGCCCAGGACGGGTTGTGCGACTTGAACGTCTCGATTCGCTCGAGGAATTGCTCGATCGTGTACTTGCGGTTCATCTTGCGCAGCATCACGTTGGACCCGGACTGCACCGCCAGATGGAAGCGCGGGTTCATCTTCGGCAGCGTCGCGCAGACGCGCGCGAGCTTCTCGTTCAAATCTTTCGGATGCGAGCTGATGAAGCTCACCCGCTCGACCGATTCGATCGCACACACGGCTTCGAGCAGGTCGGCGAAGTCCGCGCCGGTCGCCGGCTCCTTGTACGCGTTCACCGTCTGGCCGACCAGCGTGATCTCCCGCGCGCCTGCCGCCGTCTTTGCCCGAATTTCATCGAGAATCTCGCCCATCGGGCGATGGTCGAACCGCCCGCGCACGTGCGGGACGATGCAGAACGTGCAGTAGTACGAGCACCCCCGCTGCACGTTCACGAACGCGCGCAGGAAATCGTACGGCCCGGCGATCCCGACGCCTTCGCCGCCCATCACCGTCTCGATCTCCCGCTCGACGCTCAGCTCGTCGTCCGGGTACTCGGCGCGCCAGGCCGCCAGCGCGTCGCCGAGCGCGCCCAGCTCGCGCGTCCCGAACACGCCGTCGACGTGCGGGACGATCGTCTGCATGCGGTCCTTGTCCTGCTCGGCCAGGCACCCGGTGACGATCACCTTCACCGACCGGTCGGCGTCCTTCACCGCCTTCCAGTGCGCGATGCGCCCGTACGCGCGCCGCTCGGCGTTGTCGCGCACCGTGCAGGTGTTGAGGACCAGCACCGAGGCGTCTTCCGGCCGCTGCGCCAGCGTGAACCCGGCCGAAAGCGCGCGCCGCTGAATATCCTGCGAGTCGGCCTCGTTCATCTGGCAGCCGTGCGTCTCGATGTAGATTTGCGCCATCTAGCGTGTGGTCTCGGTGGAGCTGTGCGCCATGTGCTGTTTCAGCGGTTTCCGGTGGAGAGGGTGGTGAGGAGGTCGAGCGGGAGGTAGAGGCGCGAGCCGATCATCGTCGGCGCTTCGCCGTAGCCTTGGTATCTGCCGTCGATGCGGTAGGTCGAGACGCCGATGTGGCCCACGACCTCGTGTCCGCCGTAGCGGATGACGACCTTCGTGCCGTCGATCCGGATCGCGCTCTTCGGAACGTAGTCCTCCGCCGGCGCGACGACGCTGGGCCGCGGCGGGTCGATCGCCGCCTGAAGCACCACGTCGGTCCGCGTCAGCGGCCACACCGTCACCGAGCGCGTGAACTTCCCCCGCGGGGTCCGGACCGTGAGCTCGTGCGTCCCGGCCGAAGCCGGGATCGTCCCGTCTTTCGACGGCGGGACCGCCACCCCGTCCAGATAGGTCGCGTCGGGCGCGATCCCGTGCAAGCCGATCGAGCCCGGCGGCGGGCGCACCCCCGTTCGCGCATGCTCCAGCCGGGTGGAGCTGGTCGTCGTCTGCCCGGCCACCACGCCGACGTCGAGCTGAAGCGGCGTCCAGCCGGTCTTCGTCAGGCCGACCGTGTGGTGCCCGGCCGCCAGCGCGTCGAGGACCAGCGGGCTGCGCCCGACGTAAGTGCCGTCGATCCAGACGTCGGCACCGCTCGGAAGGGTCGTCACGTAGAGCGAGCCGGTCGGAACGGCGGCGAGGAGCAACACGCACGCGGCCACCACCGCGAAGCGACGCAGCATGCAGCAAGGTTCGGGCGCGGCGGGCGGGGTTCCGGTCGGGGTTGAACCCAGCCGACTCATGTCCGAAGCGCTCGCGTCCTCGTCCCTGCGCGTGCGGCCGGCGACCGTCGCGGTCGTGGGCCGCCCGAACGTCGGCAAAAGCGCGCTGTTCAACCGGCTGCTCGGCCAACGTCTGGCGATCGTCGAGGACACGCCGGGCGTCACGCGCGACCGCTTGTACGCGCTCGCCGACTGGAACGGCCGCAGCTTCACGCTGGTGGACACCGGCGGGATGGACACCGACATAGACCGCGAGGATCCGATCGCCCAAGGCACGCAGGCGCAAGCGGAATCCGCCGCGCGCGACGCCGACGTGATCGTCTTCGTCGTCGACGCGCAGAGCGGGCTCACGCCGGTCGACCAGGACGTCGCGCAGATCCTGCGCCGCACGCGCCGGCCGGTGATCCTCGTCGCGAACAAGATCGAGTCGCCGAAAGCCGAGGCGTCGATCCACGCGGAGTTCGGCGGCCTCGGCTTCGGCGCGCCGTACGGCGTCTCGGCGCTGCACGGCGACGGCACCGGCGATCTGCTCGACGCGATCGTCGCCAAGCTGCCGCCGGAAGACGCGCTCGACGCCGGCGAAGCGGAGCTCTCGCTGGCGCTGATCGGGCGCCCGAACGTCGGCAAGTCATCGCTGCTGAACGCGCTGCTGAACGAAGAGCGCGCGATCGTCTCCGACGTTCCCGGCACGACGCGCGACGCGATCGACACGCTGTTCACCTGGAAAGGCCGCACGTTTCGTTTGATCGACACTGCCGGCGTGCGCAAACAGCCCGGCCACCACGGCTCGATCGAGTACTACTCCTCGCTGCGCTCGCTCAAAGCGATCGCGCGCAGCGACGTCGCGATCCTGCTGATCGACGCGCTGAGCGGGCCGACGAACCAGGACCGCCGCCTCGCCGGGATCGCGCTCGAGGAGCGCAAAGCGCTGGTGATCGTCGGGAACAAGTACGACTTGGTGCGCGAGCTGGGCGAGTACTCGCAGAACGAGCTGGCCGCCGAGATTCACGCGCAGTTGCCGTTCGCCGCCTTCGCGCCGGTGACGTTTCTCTCGGCGCTGACGAAGCGGCGCCTGCAGTCGCTGATGCCGCTGGTCGAGAAGGTGGCGGAGAACCTCGACCGCCGGGTGCCGACCGCGAAGCTCAACGCGGTGGTGCGCGACGCGGTGCTGGCGCACCCGCCGCCGATTCAATCCGGAAAGCCGCTCAAGGTCCTGTACGTCTCGCAGCCGCAGACGCACCCGCCGCTGTTCGTCTTCCACGTCAACGACCCCGAGCTCGTCTCGGCGTCGTACAAGCGTTTTTTGGAGAACACGATCCGCGGCGAGTTCGACTTCGAAGGCGTGCCGCTGACGCTGGAGTTTCGCTCGCGGCGCGACGAGGGCGAGCACGGCGAGCGCTTCGAGGAGCGCCCGTGAAAGAGGCCGTCATCTCGATCGTCGCGGTCGTCGTCGCGTTCTTCGCCGGCGCGATCCCGTTCGGGATATTGGTGTCGCGCGCATTCTACGGCACCGACATCCGCAAAGGAGGCAGCGGCAACATCGGCGCCGCGAACGCGCTGCGCACGCTGGGCAAGCGCGGCGCGCTGGCCGTCCTCGCGCTCGACGCGCTCAAAGGCTTCGCGCCGGTGTTGGCGGCGGGTGCGCTCGGCGGGACGCTCCCCGCGACGCTCGCCGCGCTCGGCGCCATCGTCGGGCACTGCTGGTCGCCGTTCCTAGGTTTCAAGGGCGGCAAGGGGGTAGCGACCCTTCTAGGGACCGTCATCGCGCTGTGGTGGCCGGCCGGGATCGCCTTCGCGCTCGTTTGGCTCGCTGCCGTGCTGGCTTGCGGCTACGCCTCGGTCGGCTCGATGCTCGGCGCGCTCGCGATGGGTCCGGTCCTGTGGTTCGGTTTAGGCAGGGAAGGGCTCGTCTACGGCATCGTCTCGGCGCTGATCATCATCTATCGCCACCGCGAAAACCTCGGCCGCTTGCGTCACGGGACGGAAAACCGGTTGTCCCTGCTGAAAGCGCCCGGCCAGTCATGAAGACGATGATTCTTGGAGAAAAGCGCGACCGGTAATGATTTCATCGAACGATTTTCGGAACGGCGTCACGATCGTCATCGACGGGCAGCTTTGGACCGTCGTCGAGTTCCTGCACGTCAAGCCCGGCAAAGGCGCCGCGTTCGTGCGGACCCGTTTGAAGAACGTGAAAACGGGCTCGACCGTCGAGCGCACCTTCCGCGCCGGCGAAAAGCTGGAGCGCGCGACGGTCGACAACCGCGACATGCAGATGCTCTACAACGACGCCGACGGCTACCACTTCATGGACAACGAGACGTACGAGAACTTCACGCTGCAGCGCGACGTGATCGGCGACCCCGCCGATTTCCTCAAGGACGGGATGCGAATCGCCGTGCAGTTTCACGACGGAACGCCGATCGGCGCCGACCTGCCCGCGCACGTCGAGCTCAAGGTCGAGGAGACCGATCCCGGCTTCAAGGGCGACACCGCCACCGGCACCACGAAACCCGCCAAGCTGGAAACCGGCGCGACGGTGAACGTCCCGCTGTTCGTGAACCCCGGCGACGTGATCCGCATCGACACGCGCGACCGCCGCTACATCGGCCGCGTCCAGAGTTAGTGGGTTCACCTTCGGTGAACCCTCGCGTTCGGGCTGCGCCCGATCCGCCCGTCGTCGTTTGTCGGGCTCGCCCGACAAACTCCTAGGTTCCGCCGGCGGGACTGACGCCCGGTGACGCCGCTCGGCGCGCTCGCCCTGTTTCTCATCGGCGCGGCCGCGAGCATCTTCGGCTCGCTGGTCGGGCTCGGCGGCGGTTTCGTCATCATCCCGGTGCTGCGCATCGTCTACGGCGTCCCACCGACGCAAGTCGCGGGAACCTCGCTGGTGCTGGTTCTCGCGAACACCGCCGCATCGACCGTCGGGTACCTGCGCGACCGCGTCGTCGACTTGCGGCTGGCCGTTCCGTTCACGCTCGGTGCTGTGCCGGGGAGCATCCTCGGCGTGCTCGCGGTGCGCAAGCTCTCGCCGACCGGGTTCGACTTCGCCTACGGCATCGTGCTGGTGGTGCTGGCGATTCTCGTGGTGCGGCGGCGTTCGGTCGTCTCGCGCCCGCTCGAGGAGCGCACGTTCGCGCACAACCCGTGGATCGGCGTCATCGCCGGCGTCGGGATCGGCTTCTTCTCCTCGCTGTTCGGGATCGGCGGCGGCGTCGTGCTGATCCCGCTGCTGCTGATCGCCGCGCGCATGCCGCCCCACGTGGTCACCGCGACGAGCGCGTTCGTCATCACGACCACCGCTCCGGTCGGCGTCGTGACGCACGCGCTCGAAGGCCACGTCGACTGGGTCTTCACGCTGCCGCTCGTCCTCGGCGGCCTCGCCGGCGGCAGCGTCGGCCCGGCGATCGCGAAGCGCGTCTCCTCGCCGGCATTGATCACCCTGCTCGCAACGGCGCTGAGCCTCTCCGCGATCGGCTTGGCGCTGCGCCATCTGCTTTGACAAAAAGACGAGGCCGCGGCCGCGCGGCTGAGCGCAGGTCGCTGCGCGCGACGTCGTGTAATCAAGAGCGCATGAGCAAGCGGAGCGAGTTCCTTGCCGCCGGGGCGGTCGCCGTGGCAGCTGCCGGCGCGACCGTGGCACCGGCGAGTGCGGCGAGCGCGACGATCCTCGACGAGGCGGCGCTCGTGGCGCGAATTCGCAGCGCTGCGAAGCACCGTCAGGCGATCGGCGCGGCGCGCGTGAACGATGCGGCGGCGCTGCAGTTCGCGGTGAACACGCTGAACGGGTTCGAGAACGGGTGGAACGAGCCGCGCGCGAACGTGCAGATCGCGGTGGTGCTGTTCGGCTCGGCGGCGACGCTGGGGCTCGACGACATGGCGTGGGACCATCACCGGCTCGCCGAGATCGTCAAACGCTTCCAAGGCGATTGGCTCACCGCCGACGCTTCGCAAGGGAATCCGTGGTCGCACGCCGCCGCAACCGCCGGACCGCGCGGCGACCGTTCGATCCCGGCCTTGCTCGCCCGCGGCGTGCGCGTGATCGTCTGCAACACCGCGCTCGGCGAGATCGCGAACCGTATCGTCGCCGCCGGTTACGGCGCCGGCATCACCGACCCGTTCGCCCTGCAAGCGCACCTGCGCGACCGCGTCTTGCCCGGCTGCGACATCGTCCCAGCGGGCATCAGCTCGGTAGCCGTCCTCCAAGAAAACGGCTACACCTACTTCAGCGCAGCACTCTAAGGCGCGCGCCGTGAGGCTGCCTGGTTCAGCTCGACCGGGCGCATCTCCACGATCTCGAAGGCGACGATCGGCTTGCGGCAGCGGGCGCACATCAGGTGCGGTGAGGGCTTGCGCTTGCGCAGCAGCTCCATGAAGCATTTCTCGCAGCGGATGATGTAGCGTTTCGCGGAGTCGTTGAGCGGGGCGGCTTTGCCAAGGTCGTGGTAGATCGAGCGCAGGCCGAGCTCGCGCATCTTCTTCTTGAACGCCGCGGTGTGGCCCGGATTTTTGCCGAGCGCGTGCAGCCAGGCGTGGATCATCTCGTGCAGCAACGTCTCGCGCAGCTCCTCCGGCTTGCCGGACAAGTGTTTCGGCGAGAGCTCGATGACCGGCGGCTTGTAGCTCACGCGCCCCGCGAGGTTCGAGAAGCGCGCGTTGTACGCGATCCGGTAGGCGGGGATCTCGCCGCGGAAATGCAGCAGGTTGAACTGCGCGAACAAGAGCTGCAGCTCGGCGACGTCGGGCAAACCCGGGAACATTGCCGCTTGTTTCTCCGCGGCGCTGCAAGAACCCGGTCTTCGATGGCGTACATCGCCGGGTGGGCTTGCCGGCGCGCATCGCGATTCCGATCCTCGCAGTCTTCGCCGTGGTGTTCCTCGGGGTACTCGGCTGGTTTCTGCGCATCGGCTTCGGCACGACCGGGTCGGCGTTCGGACCGAGCGCGCACGTCGAGCAAGGCGACGCGCGCATTCAAGCTACGCCGGCGCCGCTCGCGACCGAGCCGCCCGGCACGTTCACCGTCCCGCAAACTGGAACGGGCCCGGTTCGCGGTTCGACCGCGCTGCCGGGCGCAGGCGTCGGCGGCGGGACGCCGGCCGGCCCGCCCGGCCCGGTGATGCAGGAGCTCACCGAGCTGCGCGCGCGGCTGGCGCGCAACCCGAAGGACCTGGCCGCGCTGGTGCAGCTCGGCAACATGGAGTTCGACGCGCAAAAGTTCGACAAAGCGGCCGGGTTCTACGCGCGCGCGCTGGCGCTCGATCCCGGCAATCCCGACGTGCGCATCGACTATGCGACCGCGCTGCATCAAAGCGGGCACGACCTCGACGCGCTCAAGCAGCTCGACACCGTGCTGAAAGAACGGCCGAACTTTGCGACCGCGCTGTTCAACCGCGGGGTCGTGCTGCAGGCGATCGGCCGGCGCACCGACGCGATCGCCGATTTCCGGCACTACCTCAAGATTGTCGGCCCCGACGACCGGCGCGCAGCCGACGCGCGCGCCGCGCTCCAGCAGCTGGGCGGATGAAGCTCTACATCTCGGCCGACATGGAAGGGACCGCCGCGGTCTGCTCCTGGACGCAAGTCGACCCGTCGAACACGACGGAGTACCCGTACTATCGCAGGCTGATGTCGCAGGAGGTGCGCGCGGCGATCGACGGCGCGCGCGCGGCCGGAGCGCGCGAGGTGCTGGTCAACGACTCGCACTCAGCGATGCGCAACGTGCTGTGGGACGAGCTTCCCGCGGACGTGCGGATGATCTACGGCAACCGCAAGCCCCTCTCGATGGCGGAAGGGATCGACGGCAGCTTCGGCGCGGCGTTCTTCACCGGCTACCACGGCGCGGTCGGAACGCAAGACGCCGTACTCGACCACACCTACACCAGCGAGACGCTGCGCGAGACGCGGGTGAACGGAACACCGTGCAGCGAGGCGTTGCTCAACGCGGCGGTGCTCGGCCTCGCCGGCGTTCCGGTGGTGCTGATCACCGGCGACCGCGCCTGCGTCGAGCAGACGAAAGCCGTCATGCCGTGGATCACGGGCGTCGCGGTGAAAGACTCGATCGGGCGCTACGCTACGAACTCGCTCTCGCCGGCGCGCGCGCGAGCTCATCTTCGCGGGCGCGAAAGAGGCGCTCGGGCGGCTCCCCCAGGCGAAGCCGTTCGTGTTCGAGCCGCCGATCGCGCTCGAGCTCGACTTCGTCTACACGCACAACGCCGACTACGTCGAGCTGATGCCGGGCTTCGAGCGCATCGGCCCGCGCAGCGTGCGCTTCGTGCACGACGACTACCGGGTGATCTTCCGCGCGTACGTTGCGGCGTTCCGGCTCGGCGCGGCGGCGAACGCACCGGCGTAGCGCGGCACCGTGCCGGCCGTCGCGTATCAAGGTCATCCCGGCGCGTTCAGCGACGTCGCGGCGCGCACGCTCGTTTCCGGCGCGCAGACGCGCGGCTACGGCTCGTTCGACGCCGTCGCCGAAGCGGTCGCTGCGGGCGAGATCGAATCCGGCATCTTGCCGGTCGAGAACGCGATCGCGGGACCGGTCCCGCGCAACTACGAGCTGCTCTGGGAGCACCCGTCGCTTCGCATCCGCGACGAGACGATGCTCGCGATCGAGCTCTGCTTGATCGGCGTTGCCGGCGCGAGCATCGAGGACGTGCGCGAGATTCGCTCGCATCCGGTCGCATTGGAACAGGTGCGGCGCTACGCCGCCGCGCGCGGCTGGAGCCAGTCGACGACGACCGACACCGCCGGCGCCGTGCGCGACGTCGTCGCGCTCGGCGACCGAGCCGTCGCCGCGGTCGGTCCCGCGCTGGCGGCCGAGCTGCACGGCGGAACGGTGCTCGCCCGCGCGATCCAGGACGAATCCGAAAACTACACGCGCTTCTTCCTGATCTCCCGCGCCGATGACGCTGCCGGCGACGATGGCGTGCAGGCCGGCGGCGGTGGACGCGCCGGCGACCGGGCGTGCGTCGGAATCGCCGTGGAGGACCGGCCCGGCTCGCTGCGCGACGCGCTCGGCGCGTTCGCCGACCGCGCGATCGACCTGCGCTTTCTGATCGCGCGGCCGGACCGCCGCGTTCCGTTTCGCTACCGTTTCTTCGTCGAGCTGGCGAACGTCGACGACGCGCGCCTGCACGCCGCCCTCGCCGCGATCGGCGGCGAGCAGCGGCTGCTGGGCCGGTACTGATCGTCTTCAGCGCGCGCCGGAATTGCGCTGCGCGTCCAGCGCGGCGGCGAGACCGCTCAGGTCTTGCAGGTTCGTCAGAGAAACCGCGCGCAGCGCGCACGACGCGACGCGGTCGGGCAGCGCTTCGCTCGCGAACGTCGCGCGCACGCGCGCGATCCACGGCTCGCCGAGATACGTCGCCAGGCTGCCCAGCACGATGACGTCGAGCACCAAAAGGTCGGCGAGCAGCGCGCAGGCGGCGCCGACCGCGCCGGCGTTGTCGTCGATCGCTGCTCGGGCAACGGCGTCGCCCCGCGCGGCGCGCGCCGCGACCTCCGCACCGTTCGCGGCGTCGAACGAGGGATCGCGGCGGCGCGCGAGCTTCGGCAGCACGCTCGCCGCGCCGTACGACTCGAACGAACCGGGCTTGCCGAACACGTCCGGGCCGTCGGCGCGATACCGCACGTGCCCGAGCTCCGACGAGGCGCCGCGCGAGCCGTAGCGTGCGCGCCCGTCGATCACGATCCCGGCGCCGAACCCCGTCCCGCAGGTCAGATATGCAAGACCCGACACGCCGCGGTCCGCACCCCAGCGGTATTCCGCGAGCGCGCACGCCGCCGCGTCGTGATGCACGGCGACCGGAACCGCGATGCGCTCGCGGAGCCGCGAGGCCAGCGGGAACCCGTGCAGCCCGGGGAGATGCGGCGGCCCGATCACCGTTCCGGTGCGCGCGTCCATCGGGCCGCCGACCGCAACGCCGACCGCCGCCGCGCGCGGCGCGATCTCTTCGAGCGCCGCAACGATCGCAGCGAACAGCGCCTCGCCGTCACGCGCCTGCGTCGGCCACGCGATACGTTCGAGCACCGTTCCTTCGGGAGTCCCGAGCGCGACGCTCGTCGTCGTTCCGCCGACGTTGACACCGACAAGTTGGTGGGCGGAATACGCGGGTTCCTCGCTACGCTCGTTCATTCCAAATGCTCCGCGGCATGCTAGACGACAATGACCTCGGCGTCGGGCTCGCTGGCGTGCAGGCGCGCGACCAGCGCGGCGGGCGGTTCGCGCACGATGAGCGCGCGCACGATCAGCGCGCGGCTCGGGTTGTCCGAGACGCCGTCGTCGCGGGCGATGCGGCGCATCGCGCCGGCGATCTGCGCGCGCAGCACGTCGCGGTCCAGACGCAGCGCGTCTTCCGATGGACACACCAGCAGCCCGATCTCATCCCGTCCTTCGCCGGTGACGAGCACGTCGGCCGCGTCGCTGCACTCGGCCAAAAACGTCGCGCGCAGCGCGGCGCGGTGCACCCAAGCGCCCGAGCTCAGCTTGAAGCGTCCATCGGTGCGCGCCAGGAGCTCGAGCCCGCGCGCCGGCTTGCGCGCGTCGATCGGGCGCACCAGATCGCCGGTGCGGAAGAAGCTTTCCTCGTCGAACGCCGCCGCCGTCCGATCCGGCCGCCAGTAATACGCGTGCGTCACCTGCGGTCCGCGCACGCGTGCCTCGTAGGCGTCGCCGTGCGGCACCAGCTTGAGCTCGACGCCGGCGAGCGGTGCGCCGAGCGCGTCGTACTTCGGCTCGGCCCCGATGGTGAGCGCGACCGGGCCGGAGGTCTCAGTCATCCCCCATGCCGCCGCGAGCGGGACGCCGATCGCGCGCAGCGCGTCGCGCGCCGCCGGCGCGAGCGGCGCACCGCTCCAGCACGCGAGGTCAAGCCGCGCGAGCCAGCGCTGCCGAAGCTCGTCGTCCGCGCGCAAGCGCAGCGCCCACGCCGACCAGCCGCGCGGAACGTCGAACGCTAGCGTCGGCTGCAGCTCCGCGCGCAAGCTCTGGCGCCGCGCAAACCCTTCCGCCGCACCGCCGTCGTCGACGTACAACGTCCCCGCCCCGCGCAACGCGATCCCCAGCACGAGGTTGCCGCCGAGCGCGCCGCTCCACGGCAACGCGTCGACGATTACCGGCGGGCGCGCGTCGAGAAACGGCCAGGCCTGCGCGACGCCCTGCAGCATCGCGCACAGCATCGCGTGCGTCGTCACCACGGCTTTCGGCTCGTCCGCGAGATCGGCGGTGAACATGATCTTCGCGATCGTCTCACCGCTCACCGCGACCGCGTCGCGCGGCAAGGGCCGATGGTGCAGCAGCCGCGCGTAGTCGTGCGCGGGAACGCCGGGCAGCGGCTCCGTCACGCTGACGAACGCGGCCTCCGCCGCGACCGCGTGCGCCGCGGCGCCGAACGCTGCACCGTCGTATGCGAAGACGACGCCGGGCCGCACGACCTCCGCGAGCGCGCGCAGCCGCGCCCGTCCGCCGTGCGCGGCAGCCGGCGAGACCGGCGCGACCGGAATGCCGGCGCGCAGCGCGCCGAACGTCATCAGCGCGTGCTCGATTCCGTTCGTGCCGAGGATCATCACCGGGCGCGACTCCGAGGCGCCGAGCGCACGCAGCGCGGCGCCGATGCGGCGCGAGCGCTCCGCGGCGTCCGCGAAGGTCAGCTCATGCCAGACTGCGCGCGCGTCGCGCTCGACGACGAAGGCGCGGTGCGGCGCACGCTGCGCCGCATCGTCGAGCAGCGCGTTCCACGTCGGCAGATGCGCGCCGAGCGGCTCGCCGCGCAGCAGCAGCGTGCCGTCGCGCGCGCGCTCGACCCGGGTCAGGTGCCGGCTCCCTCCAGCGCGGTCGCATCGCCGGTCGTGCCGCTCAGCACGGTCCCCTTGATTCGATAGCAGACGCCGCGGAACAGCGCGACCAAGTCGCCTTCGCCGCGCGTGACCGTCACGTCGTAGACGCCGGTCTTCGCTTTCGACGAGCGCTCCTGCGCCTCGGCGGTGAGCCGCTCGCCGAGCCGCACCGCGCTGATGTACGAGATCGACGCTTGCAGCGCGACGTTCGGCTCGTTGCGCGAGTTGCAGGCGAACGCGAACGCTGAGTCGGCGAGCGTGAACGTGACCCCGCCGTGCGCGATCGCGTGCCCGTTCACCATCGTCTCGGTGACCGTCAGCGACACGCGCGCGTAGCCGGGCCGCGCCTCGTCGATCACCATGCCGAGCGCGCGCGAGGCCGCGTCGCGCTCCAGCATCGCCGCCGCGCAGGCGCGCGCGAGCGCGCCGGCGTCGAGCTCGAGCGCGCTCACGCGCGCGGGGTGCGGGTTTCGATGACGCGGAAGCGGTTCGCCACGAACGCCGCGTCGGTGAGCGACGCGTTGCCGGCCGGGTTCCCGCCGGTGACGTGGTAGTCGCTGAACGCGGCCGACTGGTTGACCAGCAGTGAGCCGGTCAGGTTCACCGCGAGGTTGACCTTGCCGTCGTGCGCCCAGCGCTCCGCCTTCGCGAGCACCGCGTCGTCGGTCGTGTAGACGATCGCCGTGATCGCGCCGTGCTTGCGCGCCGCCTCGGTCGCCAGCCGCAGCGACTCGTCGGTGTCCGCCGTTCGCACGACGAACGCGATCGGCCCGAACGCCTCGCGCCCATAGCGCTCGCGATCGCTCGCGTCGACGACCGCGATCAAGGGCGAACGCGTCCGCGCGTCGGGGAACTCCGCGTTCGCCACGGTCGAGCTCTTGCGCACGACGCCCGGCTTCTCGTTCTCCGCGTCCACGCGCTGCAGCGTGGCGTCGGTCGCGATCGCGCCGAGCAGCATCGAGGCGCGGTCCGGATCGCCGAGCAGCCCGTCGACCGCCTTCACCAGCGCCGCGACGACGTCGTCGAACGAGATCCGCTCGCCGCTCGCCAGGATCCCGCCTTTCGGCACGAAGAGGTTCTGCGGGGTCGTGCACATCTGTCCCGAGTAGAGCGAGAGCGACATCGCAAGGTTGCGCGCCATCCCTTTGAGATCGTCGGTCGAGTCGATCACGACGCTGTTCACGCCGGCTTTCTCGGTGTTGGCCGGAGCGTGCGAG
>Ga0213878_10000068_pt1 | contig 60945 bp, 55 predicted proteins | sample VelepicoBEBS_R02_FD_161053 | JGI IMG/M metagenome (GOLD analysis project Ga0213878, IMG submission 161053) | Vellozia epidendroides bulk soil microbial communities from rupestrian grasslands, the National Park of Serra do Cipo, Brazil - BS_R02 | ecosystem: Environmental > Terrestrial > Soil >... | reverse complement strand
TCGCTGGAGCGGGTCGTCGGCACCGTCGGCGCGCTCTTCGCGGGCGCCGCGTTCTTGCCGATCGACGCGGCCTATCCGCCGGAGCGCGTGCGGTTCATGCTCGAGGACGGCGCCGCGGAGGCGGTCCTCGTCGCGCGCGCCGACGCGGCGGCGCACGACTGGCCGGTGCCGGTGATCGCCGTCGACGATCTCCCGCCGGGGCAACTAGCGGACGCACCGGCCGCGACGCCGCGCCCGGAGGACCCGGCGTACGTGATCTACACGTCCGGCTCGACCGGCCGGCCGAACGGTGTTGTGGTTCCGCACCGCGCCGTCGCGAACTACATCGGCTCGGTTCGCGCCGCGTGCGGGCTGGACCCCGGCGATCGCGTCCTGCAATTGACCTCGCCGAGCTTCGACATCAGCGTCGAGGAGATGTTCGGCGCGCTGTGCTCGGGCGCGACGCTGGCGATCTCCCGCGCCGGCGTCGCCAACACGGTCACGACCCTGCTCGACGAATGCGCGCGTCTGCGCGTCTCCGTCCTCGACCTGCCGACGGCGTACTTCAACGAGCTCGCGGCGGCGCTGGAGAGCCGCGCCGCGGCGCTCCCCGGCTGCATTCGCGCGGTGATCGTCGGCGGCGAGCTGCTCACCCGCGAACGCGCCGCGGCGTTCCTGACCGCCGCGCCCGGTGTGCGGCTCTTCAACGGGTACGGCCCGACCGAAGCAGCGATCGCCGTGACCTTCGGCGAGGTGACGCGCGAGCAGGCCGCGCGCGACGTACCGTTGCCGCTCGGCCCGCCGGTCCCCAACGTGCGCGTCTCGCTGGTCGGTGAGACGCTGCGCCCGGTGCCGATCGGGGCGGCAGGCCAGATCGCGATCGGCGGCCTCGCGCTCGCCGACGGTTACCGCGCGCGACCCGAGCTCGACGCCCGGCGGTTCGTGCGCGATCCCGCGAACGGCGAGCGGCTGTACCTTACCGGCGACCTGGGCCGCTTCGCACCGGACGGCGGGCTCCGGTTCTTGGGCCGTTCCGACGACCAGACGAAGATCAACGGCTACCGCCTCGAGCCGGCGGAAGTAGAAGCGCTGCTCGTCGCGCATCCCGGCGTCCGAGACGCCGTGGTGCTGGTGGACGACCGCCGGCGGGTGGTCGCCTACGCGGTCGCCGCACCACGCTTCCCGGCCGACGAGCTGCGCGCGCACCTCGCGCGGCATCTCCCCGCCTTCGCGATCCCGGACCGAATCGTGTGCGTCCCGCGGATCCCGCTGACGCCGAACGGCAAACGCGATCGCGCGGCACTGGACGCGCTCGCCGCGCGACCGCCGCACAAGGCCAAGGCGATCACCGCTCATCCGCTCTCGCCGGTCGAGCAACGTTTGCTGACCATCTGGCAAGATGCGCTCGGGCGCGACGACATCGGCATCGACGACGACTTCTTCGCCATCGGCGGGCACTCGCTGCTGTCGGCGCGGATGTTCACCCGCATCGAAGCGGAGTTCGGCGTGCGGCTGCCGCTGCAAACGCTCTTCGCGCGACCGACGATCGCCGCGATCGCGAGCGCGCTGGCGACCGGAATCGTCGAAGTGCGCTCCTTGATCACGGTCCACGAAGCGCAACGCGCCGGACGGCCCATCTTCTTCGTCCACGGCGACTTCAACGGCGGCGGTCTCTACACGCGCCGGCTCGCGAAGTCGCTCCGCGCCGACCGGCCGTTCTTCGCGCTCGCCCCGCACGGCTCGATCGGCGATCCGATCCCGCCCAGCATCGAGGCGATCGCCGACGACTACGTACGGCTGATCCGTGAGGTGCAGCCGGCGGGACCGTACACCGTCGGCGGCTACTGTCTCGGTGCGACGGTCGCGATCGAGATCGCGCGCCGGCTCAGAGCGGCGGGCGAGCGGGTCGATCCCGTCCTCGCGGTGCAGCCGCCCACCGACGTCTACATCTACGCGCCGCTCACCGCGGCCGCGGCCGCGCTCGCCCGGCGGATCGGCGCCCGCGACGCCGCCTCGCGCGTCGTCCATCTCGCGAAAGGGCCGTGGCGCGGTTTTGAGCGGAGCTGGCGCTGGGCCTCGAAGCTGATCGACCCGCGCCGCCGGCGCCTAGCCTATACGGCGCTCACGCGCCGCTGGAATCTCTACGTCGTGCAGCGCCGCTTCGAGCCCGAGCCGCGGTACTGGGGGAGCGAGATCGGCGACGCGCTGGTTCGCATCGTGAACCGTTTCGTCCCCGCCCGCTATCCGGGGCCGATCGACGTGTTGTGGCCGTTCGAGTCGGGCGCCGGACCGCTCGCCGGGCTCGCGCTCCGGCGCGCCGCCGCGTCCGCGCGGATCGCGTACACGCCCGGCAGCCACATCTCGGCGCTCAAGACCTACACCGACGAGCTCGCCGCCGTGATGAGCGACTTCCTCAACTCAGAACTGGATCGCGCTGAAATTCAGCTGTGAGGTCTGGCCGGCTGTCAGCGTCGTCCACGTCGCGACGAGCTTGAAGACTTTGTTCGTCGTGTTGTAGTTCGCCGGGAACGTCGTGCTGTTCGTCGCGTTGTAGTAGTACGTGACGGTCGTCGGCGCGGTGCCGGTCGACGTCGCGCCGGGCGTGTTCAGGTAGCCGCCGTCCTTCGCCCAGGAGTTCGAGTTCGTGCCGTCGTCGGTGAGGACGAGCGTCGAAGCGGTCAGCGTCGCCGAAGCGGGCGTCGTGCCGTTCGCTGCGACGCCGATGTTTCGCACGTCGACGGTGTACTTCAGCGTCGCGCCGGGGCACCAGCCGCCGGCCGGCGGCGGCGAGCCGCAGTTGTGCGCGGTCACGACGTACGACTTCGTCTGCACGATGAAGCCGCTGTAGAGCTCGTCGTGCACCTCGTTGTTGTTGCTCAGGTTTCCGCTGTCGATCACCGCAAGCACCGCGTCGAAGCGGTTGAACGCCTGCAGCCCCGTCGGCGCCGCATAGACCGTCCACACGAAGTAGTCGCCGCCGGCTGCGATCGAGACCGTCGAGCTGGTCGTGTACGAGTTGCCGCTGGCGGTTCCGGCGATCTGCGTGCCGAGCGCGCCGCCGCTGTCGTTGTAGACCGCGACGGTCCAGCTTCCCGGCGAGCTGGGAGCCTGCGCGTAGAAGAGAAAGTTCCCGGTCGAACCGGCCGAGTTGTGGACCTGGTGCCGCACCGCGATCCCGCTCACGGCGGCGGTGTAGGTGTTGCCGTTCGGTGAGCCGACGATCGCGGAGCTGTTGATCGCGTTGAAGCCCGGCGGCGTGAACGACTTTTCGACGAAGTCGTTGTTGTTCGTCGTCGCGACGTTGCCGTCGTAGCTGCCGGTCGCCGTCGGTGCGCCGACCGGTCCGATGAAGACCGTCCCGGTCGACGATCCGCACTCGGCGCCCGACGATGCGCCGGGAACGTTGACGTAGTTCAACCCGAGCAGCGCGCCGGTCGCGCCCGCTGCGGCGCCGTAGTGCGCGTCGGGATCCGGGCTGCCGTCGGTCACGCCGGCCACGCCGCCGTTCACGGTGTGCGTCGAGATTCCGCCACTGTCGACCTCGACGCCGCCGCCGCCGCCGCCGCCCGGCCCGTGCGCCGCGCCGCCGCCGTTCAGCACGTCGGCGTCCGTTCCGTTCGCGCCGTTCGCCGACACGGTGATGCCGCTGAAGTTCGCCGGCGAGGTCATGATCACGGAACCGCCCGCGCCGCCGCCGCCGCCGCCGTCGTTGTCCGGGTCGACGCCCATCATCCCGTTCGCCGTGACGGTCAGCCCGCCGACGACGCCGGCAACGCGCATCATCACGATCCCGCCGCCGCTGCCGCCGGACGACATCGTGCCGCTGCTGTTGTTGCGCGCGCCGGCGCCGCCGCCGCCGCCCATGACCAGCTGCGTTTGCGAAGGCGCGAACGTCCCGCCCTTGCCGCCGTCGGCGACGTCCGAGCTCCAGGACTTCCCGCCGCCGCCGCCGGCGCCGCCGTTCCCGCCGCCGCCGCCGCCGGTGTTCTGATCGTTGTTGACCGCGTCCGCGTCCGAGCCGCCGCCGCCGGCGTTTCCGGGCGCACCGCGGCCCATGTCGCCGCCGGGATAGCCGTCGGCGGTGCCGGAACCCGACTCGGTCGCGCTCACAGAGCTGTACACGTAGGTCGGCGTTCCGGCGGTGCCTTCACCCTTCTGGCCGTGCGCGTTCTTCGCGTTCGAGCTCGCCCAGTCGCCGTTCCCGGCGGTCGCGTCGCCGCCGAGCTGGCGCGCGCCGCCGCCGCGAAAACCGCGGCCGTCGACGCTCACCGTCGCGCCGTTGCCGGACAGCAGGTTCTGCGTGTCGATCGCCAGCACGCCGCCCGCGGTGCCGTTCCACGCCAGCGCGGTCAGCGCGGCGCCGATCGTCGGCGCGGCGTACTGCGGAACGCGGATGACTTGGAAGTGCGCGCCGCTCCCGGTCGTGTACGCGTGCAGCAGGCCGCCGCCGTTCGTCCCTCGGACCGCGACGGTTCCGCCGGTCGTCGCGAGGTTGCCGTTGGCGACGACGTACTCGTACGTGCCGGCCGTCGTCGACGTCGCGCCGCTGCCGCTGCCGCTGCCGTCGCCGTACGACGAGGTGTTGGTCGAGTTGAACGTCGCGCCTTGCATCTGGATGACGAGCAGCATGTCGCCCGTCGCGATCGCGACGTTGGCATCGCCGGCCGCGTGCGCGCCGACGGTGATGCTCGTCCCGCCGGCACTCGCGTTCGCGCTGCCGGTGAAGTACGTGTTGACGACGCCGGTGATCGTCGGGCTACCGTCGCGCGCCGGCGTTCCGCACAGCGCCGCCGCGCTCGCCGGCGCGCGAACCGTGACGACCAGCGTCGCCAGCAGCGCGCAGGATGCGAGCACCGCGCCGAGCCGGCGTGCGATCAACGCTTGCCCCAGCCGAAGAGGCGGTTCACCACGCTGGTGATCGTCACGTACACGCCGCGGTGCGCCGGCGTCGTCGAGAGCGAGGGATCCGCGGTCGCGCTGAAGTTGTAGCCGACGCCGAGCCGCGTCGTATCCCCGAGCCGCACCCCGGCCTCGACGCCGAGCGCGGTTGCCTTCGTTCCGGCGATCCCACGGATGTTCGACTGGCGGACCTCCGCGCCGGCGTCGAGCCGCGAGCCGACGGCTTGGTCGACGCGGAATCCGGCCAGCGAGCTGCTCGCCGCGTACTGCGAGTCACCGTTCAACTTGTACGCGTAGCGCCCGACCAGCGTGGTGCGCTCGCGCACGCGCAAGACTTGCTCCAGTGAAAGCACGCCGCTCTGCGTGTTGTTCAAGGTGGAGGTTCCGTCCTGTCGCTCGTACTGCAGCAGCGTGACGCCCTTGTCGCTGCGCGAGGGCCGCCAGGCCAGGCCGGCGCGCTCGTCGGACTCGTTGCTGCCGATCGCGCGCGCGTCGTTGATGAGCGCGAAGAGCGAGAGGTCGGGCGAGAGCGCGCCGGTCGCGCCGAGCGTCAGCGAGACGCCGGCGTCGTTCCCGGTGCGGAACTGGCCGGACGCCGAGGCGCGGAAGCGCTGCGAGGGATCGGCGTAGTTCAGCGACATCCCGTACAGGTTGAAGCCCGCATTCGCCGCGTTCTCGCCGACCGCGTTCGCGTGCTGGAAGGTCAGATCGCCGCTCGTGCGGCCGAGCTTGAAACGCTCGCGCGCCCCCATCGCGGCGTAGACGTCGTCACCGTTCGCGGTGTGGTCGATCGACCACGAGCTCTCGAGCGTCGTCGCCGGACCGAGGTTGCGCGTGATCCCGAACTGCGTCGAGCGCGTCCCGCCGCTTCCCGCGGTGAGGCTCTGCGTCGCGGCGGCGAAGCTTTGCACGGGCGAGGCGCTCCAGCGCTCGCGCAGGTACGCGCGCCCGCTCTTTCCCAGGTCGTAGGCGATCTGCGCGTCGGTCTGCGCCGGCTGCACCTCGTTCGATCCGGCGATCGTCTGCAGGCGGTTCACCGAGACGTCGACGTTGTGCGCGGCGCGCCAGTCGGCGCCGAGCGAGACTTGCGTCGAGCTTTCGGTCGGCGGCGCTTGGTAGGGCACGAGCGCGTTCGGAAGCGGCGAAAGCAGCGGGAACGGCGTCGGCTGCGCGGTCGCTGCCGAGCCGCCGGCGAGATTGCTCGTCGCGACGCGGCGCTCGACGGACGCGTTGAGCACGAAGCGCTTGCCGAACGCGCGCCGCATGCGCAGCGCCGCCGTTGTCTGCTCGTTGCTCCCACCGCCGCCGAGCCCGATGTTCGACTGGTGCCCGACGTCGAGCGAGAGCTCGCCGTTGCTCCCCGCGAGCTTGTGGGTGAAGGTGAGGCGCTCGTTGAGCAAGCCCGGCGTCGTCAGGCCGCCGAACGGGTCGTAGTAGCCGATTCCGGTGCGGTCGTAGAGGAACGAGAGCCGATCCGCGCCGGTCGCGCGGTTGTAGCTCGCGTGCAGCGCGCCCCCGCCGCTGCCGGCGAGCGGGACGCCGGCCGAGGTCGCGAGCAGCGCGCCTTGGCTGCTGGCGTGGGTGATGTTCCAGTTGCCGCCGCTGAACGTGCCGCTCAGATCCTGCGAGGCGAGCGTGACGTTGCCGGCGCCCGAGCTGTCGTTGACGTAGCCGGCGCCGAGCTTGATCGCGTGGCTGCGGCCGAAGGTCGTCTCGGCGCGCCCGCCCACCGTCATCGCGGAATTGCCGGGCGCGTTGAACTCGTAGGTGATCACCAGCTCGCGCGGGTTGAAGACTTCGTCGAACGGCAGCGGGACGTCGATGAAGCGCAGCTGGCCGGTCGCGTACTCGATCGCGTAGTCGACGCCGCGCGTCAGCGGCGTCTGCGAGAGCACCGCGCCGGTGTGCGCGTCAAGCGTGGCGAGCACGATCAGCTCCGAGCCGACGACGATGTCGGGCCGCAGCGCGATCCCGTTCGCCAAACCGCTCGGCGCGATGACGCGCCGGTCGTAGCCGACGTCGTTGCGCGCGGCGAACGCGCTGGCGCGGCGGAACTGTCCGTTGAGCTCGAGCTTCGCGCCGTCGACGAGCTGGTCGAAACCGCCCAGCGTGCTGTCGTTCGCGCTGGTGCGCGCGCGAAACTCGCCCCACTCGGCGCTCGTCCGCCCGGCGTCGATGCGCGCGAAGAGGTGATCGCGCGAGAGCGCGTCGTCGCGCCGCGTGCTCGCGTCGCCGGTGACGAGATACGGTTTGTCGTTCGGGTCGCTGTCGTACGCGCCGCCGTAGCTCGGCGTGCGCTGCAGCCGGTCGGCGGTGTCGTACGCGAACGTCGCGAGCGACTTGCCGAGCGCGCCGGTGCCGAACACCGCGATGCGCCCGCGCCGCGAGTTCGTTCCGTTCGGATCGCCGTCGGGCTGGTTCGGATTCCCCGGCACCGCGCCCGCGCCCGCGGTGATGAGCCCGTTGACGAACGGCTTGCGCAAGTTCGGTGCGAGGAAGAACCTCGCGTCGCGCACGCTCTCGCCGCACTCGGCGCGCACGACGAGATCGCCCGGCGTCAAGCCCGGGATCAGCTTCACCACCGCGGTGCCGTCGGCGCCGAGCACGACGTCGACCGTCTGCCGGATCGCGGCGGGCTGCTGCGGGTCGGGCGCGGCCGACGACGTCGCGAGCGGGACGGGCGTCGCCGATGCTTCGCGCGGTTCGTCCTTGACGCGCGCGAGCCGCGCGTCGCCGGAGATCAGCGTGACTCGCACGACGCTGCCCGCGGCGGCGCGGTGTCCCCACTGATCGTGCCCTTCCAGGTGCAGCTCGTCTTCGCTTGCGCCGTCGGCGCGCAGCGGTCCGCTCGCGCTCAGCGCGAGCGTCGTCGGGCGGCCGGGGCCGTAGACGCGGTGCGCGCTCGTCGTGCCGCGCGCGCCGCCCGCGCCGAGCGGCGTGAGCGAGACGACGTTCGGACCGGGCGCGAGGACGACGCCGTAGTAGACGTAGTGCGTCGAGCCGGTCTTGTTGTCGACGGTGCGCTTGCCGATCCGCGAGAACGGCACGACGACATCGCCGACTTTCACTTCGACGCCCGCGCCGCGCACCGTCTCGACTTCGACCGAGGTGGTCGTCGACGGCGCCACGGCGTCGTCGGCCGGTGCGATCAGCGACGCGCTCAACCCGTCGGTCGCGGTGAACGTCAAGTGCGTCAGATCGCCGGCTTCCGGCGCTTTCGGCTCGTCGGAGGCGGCCGGCGCGGGTGTGTTCTCTTGAATCGCGAGCGCCGCGGCCGGAGAAGGCGACGCTGCCGCGCTCGCCGGCGCGGACGGCGATGCTTCCGGCGAAGCGGGCGCCGACGCGGGCGCGAGCGGCGCGTCGGCGTACGCGCCCGGGATCTCACCGGCCGGGTTCACGTCGACGCTCGACAAGAACATCCCGGCGATGACCAGCGCGACGCCGGTCCGGCGGATCCGTGTGCGCACCACTTACGGCGCGCCCTCCAGCGCGAAGTTGACGTCCTGCATCAAGTCGGAGTCGAAGAGCCCGTGCACGAGCCGCTGCATGCTCTTCGGGCTGTCGTACCGACGCTCGCCGAACGGCCGCACGCCGGGCGGCAACGTCGACTCGTCGACGCGCAGCACGTGCTGGCCCGGGTGCACCGAGGGGAACGTGAAGCGGCCGTACTTGTCGGTCGTCACCGACTCGCCGTCTTCGAGGTAGATGCGCACCGCGCCGACGCCGCGGTCGCCTTCGCTGAAGCGGCCGGTGCCGTGCACGTCGACGAAGACGCGCCCGGTGATCACGATGCGGTTGCCGAGCGGGCCGGCGACGACGCGGGTGTCGGCGCTCGCGAAGCCGGTCACGTGCGCGCCCCCCGCGGTGAGCGCGTCGACGTCGACGACGTTGACCAGCGTCGCGCCTTCGGCGGCGTACGGCATCACCACGCACGCGTACGTGATCGTGTGGCCGTTGGAGAGATTCGGGAACGCCCACGTCAGCGTGCGCCCGATGCGCACCGGCTCGAGCGGAACGTTGTCGACGCGCGCGGTCCCCGGCGCGTAGACGACGCCGGCGGGCAGGGTGTCGATCACCTTCGTTGCGCCGAGCGAGGAGCCCGATGCGCCGGCTTGGATCGTGTAGAGCAGGCGATCGCCGCCGGAGGCGACGTCGCGGTCGACGGTCTTGCTCACCGCGAGCGGATGCGCGGCGAACATCGGCAAGTTTCCGAGCAAACCGAACACCTCGGGAAGGGAGACGCTGTTGGCGACGAGGGTGAAGCCGCCGGGCGCGGCGAGCATCTGATCGTCGAGCTCGCGCAGCACGGCGTTGTAGAGCAGACCGCTCGCGTCCGGGCTGATGGTGACTTGAATGCGGCGGTCGCGGTAGCCGGACGCGGAGATGTCGAGCTCGTAGACGGCGGGAGCCGACTGCGTCCCGAGCTGGCTGGGCGAAAAGACGAAGCTGTACGCGCCGTCGGAGCCGGTGACGAACGGGTTCGCGTTGCTGCGGTTCGGCGGGAGACCGTCGGGCGGGACGCCGATCAGGGCCTCGAGCGGCGCGCGGCTCGACGACGAGCCCGCGGTGCCGGTCTTCGGCAGCGCCACGATGCTCTTGGTCGCGAAGTCGCGCAGCGTCAGCACCGCGCCGCTCACCGGCGCGCTGCCGCCGGCGAACCCGTCGTACACGACGTTGGCGAGGCCGATCAGCACGCTCGCCGGCGAGGTCGCGACCGGCGCGATCCCGTCGGCTTGCACCTGCGCGACGTTGACGAACGAGGCGCCGGTCGGCGAGCCGTTCTGCACCGTCGCTTCGAACGTGAGCGTGTCGGTCGCCCCGACGGCGAGCGTGCCGATCTTCACCGTCAGCACCTGGCCGTTCAGCGACGCCGACGACGCGACGTTCGTCCCGTTCAGTGCGGCGGTGTTCGGAAGCGCCGTGATTCCGGCCGGAACGGTGTCGGTCAGCACGACGTTCGTCGCCGGGGATCCGCCGTAGTTCTTGAACGAGATCGAGTAGGTGACGGTCTCGCCGGGCTGCGCCGGATGGGTTCGCACTTGGTTCACCAGCTTCGTGACGATCGAGGTTGGTCCGAGCGGTCCCGCGATCGAGGCGCCGGGCTGGGCGATCGCCCATTGCCGTCCGCTGTCGCTCACGAGCCCGTTGGCGGCCGACGCGTTGGTCGAGCGCGCCGTCAGCGTGATGGGAAAGGTCGTGCCGGCCGCGATGCCGGTGGTGGTGATGACGAGCTGCACCTTGATCGACTCGCCGGGCTGCAGCGTCGGTGACACCGTCGAGTTGAGGGTGATCGGAACGTTGCCGGCACTCGTCACGAACGCGAGCGAGACGAGCGTTCCGGCGCCGCTCGCCGCCGCCGCGATCGTGTACGCGTCGGCGACGTTCCCGCCGTTGGTGATCGTGAAGGTTCGGGTCAGCGGCGTCCCGGCGGTATAGCCCTCCGTCGAAGCGTCGACCGCCGTCTCCTTCGGCGTGACGGTGATCGCCGCGACCGACGCGAGCGAGACGGAGACGGCGTTCGATTGCGCCGTGAACGTTCGCCCTTGGTCGTCCGCGTAGGTCACCGTCGCGGTGTTGGTGATCTTGGTGCCGCCGGGAGCGGCCTCACCGGCCGCCGCCGCAGATGCGAGCAGCGACGCGATGAGACCGGTCGTGCGCAGGACGCGCGCGAGCTTGCCCGGCGGCATTCGGATCCGTTACTTGATCTGGATCTTGAACACCACGTTGCCCGACGCACCCGCCGCGAGCGACGCAATGGTGTCGGTGAACTTGGACGAGCCGGCCGCGCCGGGGCCCGGGTTGTATCCGCCGAGCGTGCCGCCCGTCGAATCGACCGGGGTCGCGAAGAGACCGTTCGAGTTCGCCGCCCAGTTGTTGGTGTACGCGACGCCGCCCGTGCTCCCCGAGGCGTTGCCGTCCTCGGTGATGACGAGACTCGACGCGTTGAGCGTGATGTCGTTCGTCCCGCCGGTCGGCGCGACGTTGAGGTAGGTGACCGTGTAACGCAGGCAGTCGCCCGGGTTCACCGTCGTCGCGTTGTTCGTCCACACGGAGGCGCTCGCGCACGGCTGACCGGACGCGTCGTCGACCTGCTTCGAGAGCTTCACGAACCCGCCGACGAAGAACTCGTCGTTGGTGGTGTTGTTCGTGTTCCCTGAAATGTCGTTGGTCGACGTCGCCTTCACGCCCGAGCCGTACGGCGCGAACGTGTTGAAGACCGTCGCGCCGGCGGGCGGCGTCATCACCGTCTGGTAGTTCTGCGAGCTGCCCGACGGCACGCACACCGAGGTGATCACGGTGCCGGCGGAAACCGCCGCGCACCCGCCGCTCGCCGCTTGGCCCGTGCTCTTGAAGGTCACGGTCCAGCCGGCCGGCAGCGCGTTGCCGCTCAGATCGGCCGCGAGCGCGACCGTCGTCAGGTTGAAGGTGTCGACCTGGTTCGACGTGTTCTGCGCCGTGTTGGTGAAGGTGATCGCGGCCGATGCGCCCGGCACCGAGATCGTCGCGCCGTTCGCGCCGGCGTTGTACGTCGCCGGGATGTACGTGGCCGCCGTGTAGTCGTCGTTGTTGCTGCTCTGGCCGGTCGCCTGCGGGAAGCCGCTGGGGCCGTTGAAGAGCCCGAAGCTGCCCGGCGCGGCCGCCGAGTTGGCGAAACCGGAGCCCGTCAGGTTGCCGTTGGCGTTTCCGATCGCAGTGCTCGACGCGCCGGTGCCGGGGTTGCCGCTGTTCAGCGTGGTGAACGGCGTGACGCCCGGGCCTTCGATGTAGCCGGCGTTGTCGCCCCACAGCGAGTTCGCCACGTTCGTCGTCGCGTTCGCGTTCGCCGAGCCGTTCGCGGTCGAGCCGTTGACGACGAAGGTGAATGCGAGCTGCGCCTGCGCGGCGGTGACGCTGTTCTGCGAGGAGCCGGGGTTGGTGGCGAACGAGGCGCCGCCTTGCGAGTGCAGCGCGCTCGCCGGCACGAAGACGCCGACGTAGACGGCGCCCGCGCTCGAGGTCGTCCAGGTCACGCCGTCGGTCGAGTAGATGAACGCCGCGCCGACCGGCTGGGTGACGAACGACGGCGTACCGTTCAGCGTGAGGTTCGTTCCGGCCGGGAACTGCGGGACGTGGTCGGTGAAGATCAAGCCCGCGCCGGTGATCCCCGCGCCCGCCGGGAGACCGTTGCGCACGACCGGCTGCGCGTCGCGCCCGCCGCCGTCGTTGTAGCGCACGGTGTACGTGATCGTCGGCGCCGCCGGCGTCCCGCCGACGACCGCGAGCTTCTGCACGTCGATGTGCGCATCGTTCGTCACCGGGTCGTTGAACTGCCCGACCACGCTCGCCGAGGTGACGGCCGGCGCGGTCCCCGCGATCGGCTGCGTGATCGTCGGCGTCAGGTTCGTCGTGATCGTTCCGCTGGCGGTGTTCGTCGCAGTGTACTGCACCCCGATCGTGATCTGGTTCGCCGCGGTCGGCGCGCCGACGGCCTGCGGGACCGTGAACGGTCCGCCGGCGTTTCCGGTCGAGAGGTAGTTGTTCACGGCGGCGACGGTCGCGAACGTCTGCTGCGGCTGCCCCGGAACGTTCACGATGAAGTTGTTGAACGTGCCGTTGCCGGCCGTCACGCCTTCAGCCGTGCCGAGCGCCCCGGTGAGCTGGAAGAAACCGGGGCCGTTACCGAGGTTGGTGAGCGTGTAGGTGTCGGTCACCTGCTGCGCCGGCGAGACCGGGGTCGAGCCCGGCGTCCCTTGCGGCGGCGCGATCGAGAGCGCGGGCGCGTTCTGAACGGTCGTCGTGACCGTGTTCGACTGCGAGTTGTAGTTGTTGGTGCCGTCGGAGTACGTCGCGGTGGCGGTGTTGCTGATGTTCGTGCCGGCCGAGGTGCCGCCGTTTGCAAGCGCGGGGGACCCGGAGGCGATCACCAAGCCGACCGCGAGCGGCGCGACCAGTGTTGCGCAGGTGCGCAGCAGGGTCCGCACGTGCGGGTGCATCGAGCCGGATCTCCCTTCCGTGGAGAAAAGCGCAAAGGCCCGCCTCATTTGATGCGAACCTCGTAGGAGTAGCTGTCGGAGCCTTTCGGCGCGAGCGCGCCGTCGGAGACGAAGCGAAGTGCGTTGTAGAGCGACGGATCGGCCTTCTTGACCGTCGTCGTGCCGTCGGGGTTCCTGACGGCGACGGTCGGTGCGGCCGACCACGTTCGACCGCCGTCGAGCGAGAACTCGACGCGGGCGTGGCTGCCGCGCGCCGAGCCGGCGACGTACGCCGTCCCGGCTTGCACCCGCTCGACGGTAGCGAGCTTCATCGCCGGCGTGTCGCCGGCGTTCACCGCGACGATGTTCCACTCGATCTCATCGCCCGGCTTGGCGCTCGCGAGGGGCGAGCGCGTCACCTTGCCGTCGGCGGCTTTGGCGATCACCGAGCCCGTGAGCTTGAGCGTGACGTTCGGCTTCGCGGAGGCGATCCCGGGCAGGATCAGCGCGAGGATGACGAGCGACGACGCCGCGATGCTGCGCATTGGTTTGTAAGCTCCTGGTAAACGTGCGGAACGCCGCTACCGAGCAGACGCCGGGCGGCCGACGGAGATACTAGCAGGGAACGCGACCAGCCGGTCGAGCGCAACCTTGCCCGTAGCAAAAAGAAAACGGCCCCTTGTTGGGCCGTTTACACTATGAGCCATTTGGCTCAATTTCGCCGGGAATGTGAAGCGCGCTTAACCCGAAGACTCCCCGTTCGCATAGGCGCTGGGGTGGACGGTGGCGCCGTAGCCCGCGGCCAGCACGGCGACGATCCCGGGCGGGGTCAGCACGTCGGCCGCGTGATCCGGCGGGCGCGCGCGGCGCCGCCCGTAGCCGCGGTCGGTCCACTCCAGCAGCTCCGCGCCTTGGACGAGCCACGCCGCGCCGTCGAGCGCGACGTACGCGCCGTCCGGGAGCGCGCCGAGCCGGGCGCGATACGTGCGCTTGCGGCGGCCGTTGGTTCGCTGGGCGTGCAGCACGCGGTCGATCGCGTCGGCGCCGGCCGGCCCGCCGTGGACGCCTTCCCACAGCGCGCGGAAGCGCCGGTAGTCAGCGTTGCGGCACTCCGCGCACGGACGGTGTCCGGCCGCGAACGCCGCGGCCTCGTCGAGAAAGAACAGCGCGGTCCAGCGGCGCGGGGGCATCACCTCGCGCCGGCGGCCGCGAAACTCGGTGCGGCAGGCGATCCAGCGCCGCACCTGCCACGGCCGCACGATGCGCCGCGCTTCGTCGTGCACTACGCCGCGGTTGCCCATGAGCGTGCCGCGTCCGGCGAGCGCGACGATCTCGCCGAACGGCGTGACGCGGTTCTGCAGCGGCAGCGGCGGCTCTACTTGGGCGGGAGCAGCGCGAGCTCGTGCTCCGCTTGGCGCACGATCACCGGCTCGTCGGAGTTGATCGCGAAGCGGTACTGATCGCGCGCCAGCGCGACCTTTCCTTGCACGTTGTAGGTGACCGCGAGCATGTAGTGCAGCCGGCCGTCGTCCTGCGCGACCGCGAGCCCTTTCAAGTACGCCGCCTCGGCGAGCGGGAAGAGCCGCTGTTCGCTGTAGTCGTAGCCGAGGTCGATGTACGCTTCGGGACGCAGCGGGTCGGAGCGGATCGCGCGGTTGTAGTAGCCGACCGCGGTCTTCCAGTCGCCCTTCATGTCGTAGGTGTAACCGATGTCGACCAGCGCTTCGGAGCCTTCCGGGTGCAGCGTCAGCGCGCGGTCGAGCAGCGGCCGCGCGGTGACGGGGTCGCTCTTCTCGAGGTACGCTTCGCCCAGGTTGACCACGGCGGCGTAGTAGCTGGGGTCGACGGCGATGCACGCTTTGAGGTGAACGATCGCGGGATCGATGCGGCCCAGATCGACCAGCGCGTTGGCGAGGTCGACGCGCGCGGCGCACGACTGCGGGCGGATCCCGGCGACGTGGTTGAACGCGTCGAGCGCGGCGGCGTAGTGGTGCAGCGCGCGCTCGGCCTGGCCGAGTTCCGACCACTTGGGCAGGTTGAACGGGTGCAGCTCGGTCTCCGTGCGCAACCCGGCCAGGTACTCGGTGAGATCGCCGACCTTCTTGTGGATCATCACCAGCCCCACGTAGCCGGCGCGGTTCGGCAGGCTGAGCTGGAACTCGGACATCGACTCGTTGATGCGGTCCTGAACCGCGTAGAGCGCGCCCAGGCGGCCGTGCGTCTCCCGGTCGCCAGGGTCGAACGCGATCAGCGCCTTCCAGATCTTCTCGGCCTTGGCGTAGTCCGGGACGCGGAAGTAGAGGTCGCCCAGCAGCCGCCCGGCGGCGACGTCCTGCGGGTGATCGGCGACGTACGGCGCGAGGCCGGCGATCGCGCCCTTCGTGTCGCCGGCGGCGACCTTGGCGCGCGCCGCGTCCAGGACGGCGGGGTCGTTCTTCGGGGGTCCTCCGGGCAGGACGAGCGTCGTCTCGGTGGCGAGCGCGGGTCCGGCCTGAGCCGCGAGCAGGGCGGCGACGACGGCGATGGTGCGCAGCAGACGCATGGAAGACGCTCCTTCCGGGGCGAGAACGACTCCTAAAGTATACAGTGAACCGGGGCGGAGGACCTAGTGCCAAAGCTGACGGCGGAATGCCGGGAAAAGGCGCCACCCCTTCCCGAGTGGGCGCCGCTGCGACGTTTCTCGCGGAGTTCCCCGGGCCGCTCCCGCCGAAACCCGGTGCCATGTCCAGCACGCAGACGAACGGCTCCGTCGGCCGCAGCCGCGCCGAGAGCGACTCGATGGGGAAGATCGACGTCCCCGCCGACAAGTACTACGGCGCGCAGTCGGCGCGCTCGCTGATCCACTTCGACATCGGCGACGACGCGACGCCGCGCGACGTGATGCCGCGCGAGATCATCCGCGCGATGGCGGTGCTCAAGAAAGCGGCCGCGCTCGTCAACCGCGACCTCGGCAAGCTCGACGAAGAAAAGACGAAGCTGATCACGCAGGCCGCCGACGAGGTGATCGCCGGGAAGCTCGCCGACCACTTCCCGCTGCGCGTGTGGCAGACGGGCTCCGGCACGCAGACGAACATGAACGTCAACGAGGTGATCTCGAACCGCGCGATCGAGATCGCCGGCGGCGAGATGGGTTCGAAGAAGCCGATCCACCCCAACGACCACGTCAACATGTCGCAGTCCTCGAACGACACGTTCCCGACCGCGATGCACATGGCGGCGGCCGAGGCGATGATCGCGCTGCTCCCCGCGGTCGAGCAGCTCCGCGACGCCCTCGACGCGAAGGCGAAGGAGTGGCAGGACGTCGTCAAGGTCGGCCGCACGCACTTGCAGGACGCGACGCCGCTGACGCTGGGCCAGGAGTTCTCCGGCTACGTCAGCCAGCTGGACCGGGATCTGAAGCGGCTGCGCTTCGCGCTCGACGATCTGTACGATCTTGCGATCGGCGGAACCGCCGTCGGCACGGGATTGAACGCGCATCCCGAGTTCGCGGATCGCGCCGCGAAGAAGATCGCCGAGCTGACGGGGCTGCCGTTCCGCTCGCATCCCAACAAGTTCGCCGCGCTGGCCTCGCACGACGAAGTCGTCGCCGCGTCGGGCGCGCTCAAGACCCTCGCCGCCTCGCTGATGAAGATCGCGAACGACGTGCGCTGGCTCGCCTCCGGGCCGCGCGCCGGGATCGGGGAGCTGATTCTGCCGGAGAACGAGCCCGGCTCCTCGATCATGCCGGGCAAAGTGAACCCGACGCAGTCCGAAGCGCTGACGATGGTGTGCGTGCAAGTGTTCGGCAACGACGTCGCGATCGGGTTCGGCGGCTCGCAGGGCAACTTCGAGCTCAACGTCTTCAACCCGGTGATGATCTACAACTTCCTGCACTCGTGCCGGCTGCTGCAAGACGCGTGCACCATGTTCCGCGAGCACGCGGTCGAAGGGCTCCGCGCGAACGAGCCGGTGATCGCGAAGTATCTCGGCGAGTCGCTGATGACGGTCACCGCGCTCACGCCGAAGATCGGCTACGACAAGGCGGCGGAGATCGCGAAGAAGGCGCATCACGAAGGAACGACGCTCAAAGACGCGGCGCTGTCCCTCGGCTACGTGAACGCCGAGGACTTCGACAAGTACGTCGTGCCGGCCAACATGACCCATCCGTAGTGGCTTCACGCTCCGCGTGAAGCCTTCGCGTTCGGCCTGCGGCCGATCCGCCGCAACATGGCGTGATCGTGGCCGCAAATCATGAGCCCAGGGTGAAAACGGGGGGCTTCCGTTGCGGCCGTGGAATGGGCGGGCGCATGATCGTGCGGCGTCTCCTCGGCGGCGCGCTCCTGAGCGGGCTCGCCGTCCCTCTGCTCGCGGCCGCGCCGCACCCCAGCGCGCCGCGCGCGCACGACGTTCTGCCGTTCCTGCCGGGGGCGCGCGTGTTCGCGCGCGCCGAGCCGGCCGCGCGCGACCAGGCCTCGCCCGCGCCGGCGGCGACCGACGAGCCGCAGCCGCCGCCGCCGCTCGCCACCGGCCCGACGCCTGAGATCACTGCCCGCGCGCGCGCCGTCTTCGAGGCGAACCGCGCCGGGAAGATCGACCGCACCCAGTACACCGCCGACATGAACGGCCGGATCACCGACGCCGAGCTAGCGCGCGCGTCGGTCGAGCTGCGCAGCCTGGGCGAGGTGAAGAGCTTCACCCAGGTCCGGAAGATCACGCAGGGGCCGATCACGCTGTACGTCTTTCGCATCGAGCTCGCCAAGGCGCCGGTGATCGAGCAGGTCGTCGGCTGGAACGAGGCGGGACAAGTTCGCTTTTTGCAGTTCGGAGCGGTGCCGCAATGAGCGATCCGTACGACGCGCTCGCGACGGTCCCGGATCCCGGCTTCTACTTCCGGCGCTGGCGGGAGTGGAGCGACGAGCTGCGGGCGACGCGGCTGCACGCGCGCGACCTGCGCTACGGGCCCTCGGACGACGAGACGCTCGACCTCGTCGTGCCGCACACCGGCGCGCCGCTGTTCGTGTGGTTTCACGGCGGCTACTGGCGCGGCTTGCACAAGGACGACAACACCTTCGTCGCGCGCGGCCTGGCGCCGCACGGCATCGCGACGGCGATCGTGAACTACGGCCTCGCGCCGAAGCTCACCCTCGAAGAGATCGTCGCGCAGGCCCAGCGCGCGCTGAGCTGGCTGCGCGCGAACGCGAAGCAGCACGGCGCCGATCCCTCGCGCATCGTGGTCGGCGGCCACTCCGCCGGCGGGCACCTGGCCGCGATGTGCGCGGTCGACGCGCCGGTCGCCGGGGTGGTGACGGTGAGCGGGCTGCACGACCTGCGCACCGTCGCGCTGACGTATGCGAAGGAGTGGCTGCGGATGGACCATGCGCGCGCCGCCGCGCTGAGCCCGACGCTGCTCCGGCCCGCCGCGCCGACGGCGGTCGTCGCGCGCGCCGGCGCGCGCGAGTCGCAGGCGTTCAAGGAACAGGGCCTCGACTTCGCCGAGGCGTGGCGCGCGCTGCGCTGCGCCACCTCGTACGAAGACACGCCCGACGACAACCACTTCACCGTCATCGGGCGGTTTCTCGACCCGAACGATCCCCTCACCATCGCCGCCGCCGAGCTCGCCCTGGCCAACCGCCGTCCCCGCCCCGTCGGCGTCTGACGCGAAGTCAACGCTACAAGCGTTTCACGAAGTGCTGGTGGCCGAGCGCGTAGCCGCGGCGCTCGTAAAATCTCCGCGCGGCCTCGTTGCCGCCGACGACGTTGAGGCTCAGCATCCGGTAGCCGCGCTCGCGCGCCCAGCGGTCGACGGCGTCCATCAGCGCGGCGCCCGTCCCGCCGCCGCTGCGCACGACCGCGATCTCGGAGACGTGCGCGTACTCCTCGCCGGTGAAGAAGTCGCTCGCCGTCACCGCATAGACGAATCCGGTGCGCTCCCCGCGCTCGTCCTCGGCGATCAGGAACAGCTCGTCCGGCCGCTGCTCCTGCAGCGCAGTCCGCAACACGCGCGAGGTTCCTTCGATCACCGTCTGCGGCGCATGCCCGTCGGCGGCGCCGTGCTCGACGAAGCGCGGCACCAAGCCGAGGACGAACTCCTCGTCCGCGGCGCGCGCTTCGCGCACGCTCACTTGACGAGCGGAAGAACGTTCGAGGGCGTGAGCGGGACGAGGCCGAGCGCGAACGTCGCCACGGCGCAGACGCCGACGACGACCCACGGGAGCGGGTTGCGCGAACGCTCGTCGCGCACGTGGGCCGCATCGACCCGCACGAACATCACGCGCACGATCTTGAAGTAGACGTACGCCGAGATCGCGGTGCCGACGATCAGCACGCCGCCGAGCCAGGCATAGCCCGCACCGACGGTCGCGGCGAGGATCAAGATCTTTCCGGTGAAGCCGATCGTCGGCGGCAAGCCGGCCAGACCGATCAGGAAAAACGTCATCGCGGCGGCGAGCCACGGGCGGCGGTGCGCGAGCCCGGCGAAGCGCGGCAAGCCGACGACCGCGTCGCCCTCGCGCGCCATCAGCGCGACGACCGCGAACGCGCCCAAGTTCATGAACGTGTAGCCGGCGAGATAGAGCAGCGCGTAGCGCAAGCCCAGCGTGCTCGTTCCCGCGAACGCGGTGACGATGTAGCCGACCTGCGCGATCCCGGAGTACGCGAGCAGCCGCTTCATGTCGGTTTGCGCGAGCGCGGCGAGGTTTCCGATCAGCATCGAGAGCGCGGCGAGCACCCACAGCGGCCACAGGATCGCGGCGGCGTGCCCGTTCGGCAGCGCGGCGTACGCGAAGCGCGCCAACACGGCCAGCGTACCGGCCTTGGTGACGACCGACATGAACGCGGTGACGGGGAGCGGCGCGCCTTCGTAGACGTCCGGCGTCCAGACGTGAAACGGTACGAGGCTGAGCTTGAACGCGAGCCCGACCAGGAACAATCCCGCACCGAGCGCGAGCAGCGGAGACAGTTGCGCCGACGCCAGCGCGGCGAACGCGACCGAGCCGGTGGCGCCGAACAGCAGCGCCGAGCCGTACAGCAAAAAGCCCGACGCCATCGACGAGAGGATCAGGTACTTCAGCGCCGACTCGCGCGCAGTTTGCCGCGGCGACATCGCGCACAGGCAGTACAGCGCGAGCGAGAGCAGCTCCAGGCCGAGGAACACGATCATCAGGTTCGACGCGCCGGCCATCAGCAGCGCGCCGCACGCGCTCCACAGCACCAGCGCGGTCGTGCCGGCGACCTGATCGTCGCGGCCGACGCCGAGCGAGAGCAGCAGCGTGACGACGGTCGCCAAGATGACGATCTCGCTGAACACGATCGAGAAGCCGCCCTGCACGAACGCGCCGCCGAACGCGGCGTAGTCGTGCGGGTACTGCGAGGCTTCGAGCGCGCCGGCGACGATCAGCCACACGATCGCGATCCCGACCGCCACGGTGCGGCGCCACGGCCCGCGCTCGCGGTAGAACAAGTCGACGAACAGGATCAGCAGCGGTGCGAGCGCGACGACGAACGCGGGGAGCAGCGCGCCGTAGTCCGCGCCGGTGGGATAGCTAGCGAACGACGACGGCACGCGACTGCTCCGCGGTGGTGGTGGTGCTCGAGGTGACGGCGGCCGGCGCGGCCGCGCGCGCCGCGTCGGCGGCGAGCGCGATCACCTGCGCCGGGTAGACGCCGAGGTAGACGAACGCGGCGACGAGCGGCGCGAGCGCGAGCCCTTCGATCCACGTCAGGTCACGCCGTTCCGGCAGATCGGGGACGTCCGGGCCGTGCATGATCGCCTGGAACATGCGCAGCATGTACGCCGACGCGAGCACGATCGCGACCAGCGCCACGATCGCCGGCCAGGTGAAGCCGGCTTTGAACAAACCGGTGAGGATGAGGATCTCGCCGCTGAAGCCGGCCAGCCCGGGGAGCCCGAGCGCCGCCAGCGCGCCCAGCGTCAGCGCGCCGGCGAGCTTCGGGTTGCGCGCGCCGAGCCCGCCCAGCCGGGCCAGGTCGCGCGTCTCCTCGCGCAGCTCGACGGCGCCGAGCGTGAGGAAGAGCGCGGCACTGAACAGCCCGTGCGCGACGATGTAGACGACCGCGCCCGCGAACGCGAGCGAGGAGCCGCTGAACACCGCGAGCAGGATCAAGCCGAGGTGCGAGAGCGAGCTGTAGGCGACGATCCGCTTCGCGTCGCGCTCGGAGAGCGCGGCCAGCGCGCCGTAGATGAGCCCGATCGAGCCCAGCACCATCATGATCGGCTGCGCGCGCGCCATCTCTGGCGCGAGAAACGGGATCCCGATCACCAGGAAACCGTACAGCCCCGCCTTCGACTGCACCGCCGAGACGACCGCGGCGAACGGCGCCGGCAAGTCGGCGTACGTGTCCGGCATCCAGGTGTGGAACGGAAAGACCGGCGTCTTGATCAGAAACGCGAGCGCGAAGCCGGCGAAGATCCACAAGCCCCACGAGATCCCGATCGCGACGTGCGCGCTCGGGTTGCCGATCACGTCGGTCGTGCCGGCCAACACGCCGAAGGCCGCGGTCGCGAGCAAGAGCGCGAGCCCCCCGGCGAGGTTGTAGATCAGGTACTTCCATGCGGCGCGCGCGTACGGCCCGCTCTCGATCAAGACCAGAAAGACCGGGATCAGCATCAGATCCCAGAACAGCGCGAACAGCAGCAGGTCTTTCGCCAGGAAGACGCCGTTCATCGCACCTTGCAGGATCAGCAGCTGCGCGGCGAGGTCGCGCGCGCGCGGGCCTTCGAGCGCCAGCGCGCCGCCGAACGTGCACAGCGAGAGCAGCAGCACGATCCAGTACGATACCGGGCCGAAGCCGAGGTGGAAATACGCTTCGAACGGGCGCGAGAGCCAGCGCAGCGAGGCGTCCGGCGCGTGCGCGTCGGCGAGCGCGAGCACGAAGCTCAGCGCGGCGACCGCGGCCGCTGCGAGGCGCGCCGCGTTGCCGTTCGCGCGCGGGATCGCGTACAGCAGAAAGCCGATGACGACCGGACCGAGGACGAGGGCGGTGACGGTCATCGGCCGGCTCCGAACGCGAGCGCGTAGTAGACGACGAAGCACGCGACCCCGAGCGCGAGCGAGAGCGCGTAGACGCGCACCAGCCCGGTCTGGAAGCTGCGGAACAGGTGGCCGAGCCACTGCGCCGTCCAGCCGGCTTCGCGCACGCCCGCGTCCAGGACGTGCGGGTCGAGCACGGTGCCGATCAGCCGGCCGAGCGCGTACGCCGGACGGACGAGCAGCATCTCGTACGCCGCGTCGAAGTAGTACGCGTTCACCAAGACGCCCGGCATGCGCACCGTCTCCGCGCGCAGCCGCGCGACCGATTCGCGCAGCGCGGCCGGCGCGCCGTAGCGCCAGTACGCGACCGCGAACCCGATCACGACGACGACGAACACGAGCGCCGTCGAGACGATCTCCGAGAGCGGAACGTTCGCCGCTTCCGGGACGCGCGGGAAGAAGCCGGCGAAGAACTGCTTCCACGGCGCATTCGGTCCGTAGTCGAGCCAGCCGATCAGCACCGACGGCACGATCAGGATCCCGACCGGGATCGACATGAGCCACGACGGCGCGTGGTGGTGCGGCTCTTCTTCTTCTGCATGGTGTCCCGAGCTCGCCGCCGTTCCGGCCAGCTCCGGATGGCGCAGGCCGAGGTCCGAGGGGTCGACCTCGCCGCGGTACTGCCCGAAGAACGTGACGAACAGCAGCCGGAACATGTAGTAGGCGGTGATCCCCGCGGTGATAACACCGACCGCGTAGAGCCACGGATGCCCGCTCGCGAGCGCGCCGTAGACGACGGCGTCCTTCGAGAAGAACCCGCTAAAACCGGGAACGCCGCAGATCGCCAGCACGCCGACCAGCATCGCGGCGAACGCGAACGGCAGCTGTTTGCGCAGCCCGCCCATGCGGCGCACGTCCTGCTCGTTGGCCAGCGCGTGAATGACGATTCCGGAGCCGAGGAAGAGCTGGGCCTTGAAGAACGCGTGGGTGAAAAAGTGCAGCACGCCGGCGTCGTACGCGCCGATCCCGACGCCCATGATCATGTAGCCGATCTGCGACATCGTCGAGTAGGCCAGAATCCGTTTGATGTCCCACTGCGCACAGCCGAGGATCGCCCCGGCGAGCGCGGTCAAGCCGCCGATCACGCCGACCAGCTCCTGTGCGTCGGGCGAGGCCGACCACACCGGCGCGAAGCGCGCGATCAGGTAGACGCCGGCGGTGACCATCGTCGCCGCGTGGATCAGCGCCGAGACGGGCGTCGGGCCTTCCATCGCGTCGGGGAGCCAGGTGTGGAGCGGAATCTGCGCCGACTTCGCCGCGCAGCCGATGAACAGCCCCAGGCACACCAGGAACAGCTCGTGCGGCGTGAACGCCGCGCCGAAGCGGGTGAACAGGTCCGCGTACCCGATCGAGCCGATCTTGGCGACGATCAGGAAGATCGCGAACATGATCCCGACGTCGCCGACGACGTTCATCACGAACGCCTTGCGCGCCGCCGAGACCGCCGACGGCCGCTCGAACCAGAACCCGATCAGGAAGTAGGACGCGAGCCCGACCAAGCCCCAGCCGACGAGCAAACCGATCACGTTGTCGCTGAGCACCAGCGTGAGCATCGCGAAGACGAAGAAGTTCATGTAGGCGAAGAAGCGCGCGAAGGCGCGGTCGCCGTCCATGTAGCCGATCGAGTAGACGTGGATCAGGAAGCCGACCCCGGTGATGATCAGCGACCAGATCAGCGAGAGCCGGTCGAGCTGCAGCCCGAACGCCCAGCCGGGGAGCCAGCTCGCGAGCGTGACGTGCAATCCGCCTTGCGCCGTCGCGTCGGGCCAGAGCACGAGCGTCGCGACGAACGCAACGCCGATCAGCGCCGAGCCGATCGGCCCGCCCCACGACTTCAACTGCGGCCCGAACGCCCACAGCACCACCGCGCCGAAGAGCGGTAAGAGCCAGACGAGATAGAGCAGCATCGCGAGCGTCAGCCTTTCAGCGCCGCGACTTCGTCGACGTCGACGTGCGGCGAGCGGCGGAAGGTCATCATGACGATCGCGAGGCCGATCGCGGCTTCGGCGGCGGCGACGGTGATGACGAGGAAGGCGAAGACGTGGCCGGCGTTGTTGGCCCAGGCGCGCGCGTACGTCACCAGCGTGAGGTTCGCGGCGTTGAACAAGAGCTCGATCGACATCAGCATGATCAAGGGGTTCCGCCGCGCGATCACGCCGACGACGCCGATGAAGAACAGCACCGCGCTGAGCGCCACGTAGCTCTCGGGCGAGACGGTCATCGCGCCTGCGGCTCCGGTTTGACGATCGGCTCGCGGGTGCCGGCGCGGCGCTTCTTGCGGCGCGGGGTGCCGGCCGGACCTTCGTCGCCGGCGATGAGGACGACGCCGATCACCGCGACCATCAGGATGAAGGCCGTGACCTCGAACGGCAGCAGGTTCGTGGTGAACAGCGCGGCGCCGAAGTCGGCGACGCTGCCGAACGCGGCCGGCTCGCCGGTCGTCCCCGTCACCGCCGCGGCGTGCTGGGCGATCGGAACGCGCAGCGCGGTGACCGTGATCGCCGCCAGCGCGACCAGCGCGAAGACGACCGCCGGGATCACGATGCGCGGCGCCCGGTTCGGCCCGACCGAGAACGGGCGCACGCCGCTGGAGAGCAGCGCGATGACGAAGACGAACAAGATCAGGATCGCGCCGCTGTAGACGACGATCTGCATCACCGCCAGGAACTCGGCTTGCAGGATGAGATACGTCGCGGCGAGCGCGACGAAGTTCACCAGCAGGCCGAGCACCGAGTAGACCGGCTTCTTCGCGCTCACGGTGAAGACCGCGCTCGCGATCAAGATCACCGCCAGAATCCAGAACGCGATCACGCGACGTCACCTCGGCCTTCGCGCAGCGTCAGGCCCTGGCGCTGCGTTTTCAGCACCTGCCCGCGATGCGTCGCTTCGTAGCCCTCCGCGATGTCGACCGTGTCCTTCGTGCGGAAGACGCTGCCGAGGTCGGCGGGAATTCCGTTGGGGCGCTCGTCGGGCGGCGTGCCGGCGCCGGCCTCGGGCGGAACCAGCAGCCGGTCCTTGGCGTACACGAAGGCGCCGCGGCGGTAGTCGGCCATCTCGAAGCGCGGCGTCAGCACGATCGCGTCGGTCGGGCACGCCTCTTCGCACAGCCCGCAGAAGATGCAGCGCAATTCGTCGATCTCGTAGCGCGATGCGAAGCGCTCGCCGGGCGAACGGCGGTCTGCGGGCGAGTTCTCGGCGCCGATCACGGTGATCGCGTTCGCCGGGCAGGCGATCGCGCACAGCTCGCAGCCGATGCAGCGCTCCTTTCCGTCGCCGTAGCGGCGCAGCTCGTGCAAGCCGTGGAAGCGCGGCGCGTGCTGCTTCTTCACCGACGGGTACTGCACCGTCGGCATCCGCTTGAACATGTAGCTGAACGTGGTGGTGAAGCCGCGCACCAGCGCGCCGACGTTGAAGAGGTTCTTACGCATGGTTTGGCCACACCGCGACGGCGACCGCCGTCAGAATCAAGTTGAGGGTCGAGACCGGGAGCAGCACCTTCCAGCCGAAGTCCATCAGGCGGTCGTAGCGGAAGCGCGGCAGTGTCGAGCGCAACCAGATGTAGAAGAACAAGAACAGCGCGGCTTTGATGAGGAACCACAAGAGACCGATCAAGCCGCCCGAGGGAAGTCCCGGAATCGGCGAGTTCCAGCCGCCCAGGAACAGCAGCGTCGCCAGGCACGAGACCGTGATCATGTTGAGGTACTCGGCGATGAAGAACAGCCCGAAGCGCAAGCCCGAGTACTCGGTGTGGAAGCCGCCGACCAGCTCCGTTTCGGCTTCGACCAGGTCGAACGGCGCACGGTTCGTCTCGGCGACCGCCGTGATCAAATAGATGCAGAAACCGACGATCTGCGGGATGACGAACCACAGCCGCAGCTGCGCGTTGACGATGTCGCCGAGCGCGGTCGAGCCGGCCAGGATCAGCACGCCGATCACCGACATCGACATCGAAAGCTCGTAGGAGATCATCTGCGCGGTCGAGCGGACCGAGCCGAGCAGCGGGAACTTCGAGCCCGACGACCAGCCCGCGAGCGAGATGCCGTAGACGCCGATCGAAGAGAGCGCGAAGACGAACAGGATCCCGGCGTTGACGTTCCCGACGGACCACAGCGTTCCGTCGGGGTTGGCGGAGAACGGGATGATCGCGAACACGCCCATCGCGCAGATCAGCGAGATGAACGGCGCGATGCGGTAGATCAGCGGGTCGGCGGTGTCGGGGGTGAGGTCTTCCTTGAACATCATCTTCACCGCGTCGGCGGCGGGCTGCAGCAGCCCCCACGGCCCGACGCGGTTGGGGCCGGGGCGGAGCTGCATCCAGCCCATCACCTTGCGCTCGAACAGCATCGCGTACGCGAACGTCGTGATGACGACGAACAGCACGATGACGGCTTTGATCAGCACGATCAGCCAGATCGGGACGGAGCTCACGCGTTCACCAGCGCCTTGTCGAGCCGAACGAAGTGCGCGCCGCCGAGCGCGTTCAGCGGCGCCGCGGGGATCCCGTCGACCAGCGCGACCGCGCCGGCCGGAACCTTCTCGTCGACGATGACGGCGAGATCGCGCAGCTCGGCGCCGTTCGCGGCCGCATTCACCAGATCGCCCGGCGCAAGGCCGAGCGCGCGCGCCGTCTCGGGGTGGAGCTTCGCGCGCGGCTGCGTGCGCAGCGCGGCAAGCCGCGCGTCGAACGCCAGCGTTCCGCCGCCGGTGAAGATCGTCGTCTCGCGGATCACGCGCAGCTCGCCTTCGCCGGCGGGCGGGGACGCGGGCGGCGCGCTCGCGTCGGGCGCGAACGCCGGCGGCGTGCGCACGAGCTCGCGCACGCGCCGCTCGATCTCGGCGACCGGCGGGAGCTCGATCTCGAGCGCTTCCGCGAGCAGCACGAGCGCGTCGCCGTCGGCGAAGACGCCTTCGGGCGCGCGCACCGAGCCGACCACCGGCAGCACGTCGCCGGCGAGGTCGGTGGTCGTGCCGGTCTTCTCGAACGCGCTGCACACCGGCAGGACGAGGTTCGCGAATTCCGCGGTCTCGGTCAGGAAGAGATCGGTGACGACCACGAACGGCGTCGCGCGCAGCGCCGCTTCGACCAGCGCCCGGTCGGGGAAGCGCAGCACCGGGTTCGCGCCCAGGATCGTCAGCACGCCGAGCTTGCCGTCGCGCGCCGCTTCCAGCATCGCGCGCGCGTTCATCCCGCCGCTGCGCGGGCGGAGTCCGAGCGCGTCGGCGCCGCGGCCGTTCGGCTCTTCGGGCAAGACGTAGCGAAGCGCGTCGGGGTGGTCGTGCAGCGGCGCGGTCAGCGTTGGACCGTCCGGTATCATGACGCCGTCCCAAACGATTGCAACCTTGCCGGGATCGGCGCCGAGCGCCGCGCGGAGCTCGTCGGCCGTTGTTACGCGCGTCTCGGCGACGAAGCTGTTCGCCGCGTGGTCGCCGACCGAGATCAAGCGCGCGCCGCGGCGTGAGACCGCTTTGCGGATGCGCAGGTCGAGCACCGGCGCGAGCTGCGAGGGCGGGCGCCCCAGCGTGACGATCGTGTCTGCGGTCTCGAGGTCGGCGTGGTTGGCGAAGCTCTCGTGGTGCACGACGGTCTGCGCGCCGGCGCGGTGGTCGACGTGCTCGATCCCGAGCGCGCGGAAGAGGTGCGCAGCGAGGTACGCCTCTTCGTTGAGCAGCCGGCCGCCGCCGAGCACGCCGGCGTTCGCGCCGGCCTTCTTCAGCTCGCCGGCCCACAGCTCGATCGCGTCGTCCCAGCCGATCTGCACCCAGGCGCCATCCTGCTTGAGCAGCGGCATCGTGAGCCGCCGGTCGTCGCCCACGAAGCCGATGTTGTAGCGGCCGCGGTCGCACAGCCAGGCGTCGGAGATCGCGTCGTCCTCGGTGACGCTCATCGTGCGCAGCAGCTCGTCGCCGCGCTCGTCGACGTGCATCTGACAGCCGACGCTGCACTGCGTGCAGGTGGTCGTCGTGCGGTGATTGTCCCACGGGCGCGACTTGAAGCGGTACGTCTTCGAGGTGAGCGCGCCGACCGGGCATAGCTCGGTGACGTTCCCGGTGAAGTCGCCGGCGTACGGCTTGCCGGTCGCGGTCGCGATGATCGTGTGCGCGCCGCGGTCGTCGGTGCGCAGCTGGTCCTCGCGGCTGATGATCTGGTCGAAGCGCACGCAGCGCTGGCAGACGATGCAGCGCTCTTCGTCGAGCACGATCGTCGGGCCGAGGTCGACGGCCTTCGGCTTCGGCGTCTTCGGCTCGAGCATGCGCGAGCTGCCGGGGCCCCACGCCATCGCGTAGTCCTGGAGATCGCACTCGCCGCCCTTGTCGCAGATCGGGCAGTCCAGCGGGTGGTTCAGCAAGAAGAACTCGAGGATCGCGCGCCGTCCCTCGTCGACGCGCGGGCCGCGGGTGGCGACCTTCATCCCTTCGGTGACCGGCGTGTTGCACGCGATCTGCAGCTTCGGCATCCCGTCGATCTCGACCAGGCAGATGCGGCACAAGCCGGCCGGTCCGAGCTTCTCGTGGTAGCAGTAGACGGGGATGTCGGTGTGGATCGTCTTCGCCGCTTCGACGAGGAGCGTGCCCTTCGGAACGCGCACCTCGACGCCGTCGATGCTCAGCGTGACGAGATCGGTCTGCGGAACGGTGGCCGACATTATCGGCTCGCCGCCTGTGCGGCGCCGTTGCGGCGGACGTAGGCGCGGAACTGGTCTTCGAAGCGGGTGATCACCGAGGCCAGGAACGGTTCGATCGAGTCGCCCAGCGCGCACAGGTTCAGCCCGGTGAGCTGGTGTGCGGCGGACTTGATCACGTCGAGGTCGGAGTCGACCCCGCCGCCGGCGAGGATGCGCTCCAGCGTCCGCTGGATCCAGTGGCCGCCTTCACGGCACGGCGTGCACTGTCCGCACGACTCGTGCGAGAAGAACCGGATCAGCGCGTATGACGCCTTGACGAAGTCGGTGGTGTCGTCGAAGACGACCATCGCGCCGGAACCGAGCATCGAGCCGGCCTTGGTGACGGAGTCGAAGTCGTACGGCACGTCGAGGTGCTCTTCGAACAGGCACGCCGACGAGCCGCCGCCGGGCTGCACGCCCATGAACGTGCGTCCCGGGCGCAAGCCGCCGGCGCAGTCGTAGATCAGCTGGCGGATCGTCGTCCCCATCGCGACTTCGTAGTTGCCGGCCTTCACGACGTGACCGGAGATCGAGACGACCTTGAAGCCGGGCGAGCGCTCGGGACCGGCCTTCGCGAACCACTCGGCGCCGTTCTTCAGAATATACGGCAGGTACGCGAGCGTCTCGACGTTGTTGACGACGGTCGGCTCGCCGTAGAGTCCCTTCACCGCGGGGAACGGCGGCTTGAGCCGCGGCTCGCCACGCTTTCCTTCAAGCGAGTTCAGCAGTGCGGTCTCTTCGCCGCAGATGTACGCGCCGGCGCCGCGGTGGATCGTCAGCTCAATCCGCTTGCCGCTGCCGAAGACGTTCTCGCCGAGGAAGCCGGCGTCGCGCGCCTGCTGCACCGCGTCGCGCATGATCTCGTAGCCGCGCTTGAACTCGCCGCGAATGTAGATGTACGCGTGGTCGCAGCCGATCGCGTACGAACCGATCAGGATGCCCTCGATGATCTGGTGCGGCGTCTCTTCGAGGAGCATGTGGTCCTTGAACGTGCCGGGCTCGGCCTCGTCGCAGTTGCAGACCATGTAGCGCGTCTTGGAGTTGGGCGGCAGGAACGCCCACTTGCGCCCGGTCGGAAACCCCGCTCCGCCACGGCCGCGCAGGTTCGAGCCGCTGCAGATGTCGGAGACTTCTTTCGGTGTCAGCTGCGTGACGGTGCGGCGGAGCTGCTCGTAACCGCCTTGGTCCTGATAGACCTTGAGGTCGCGCAGGTTCAGCTCGCCGATCCCCTTGGTGAGGACGGGGGTGATCAGGCCGGGCATCTCAGTGATGTCCGTTTTCGGAGAGCTCGGGGCGCAGGTTCGTCTCGCGCACCAGCCGCTCGTTCGAGCGCGCTTCGTACTTCGGCCGGCCGACGATCAGATCGAACATCGCGATCCCGCTCGGATCGCCGATGCCGCCGGCGTTGTTCGGGCTGCTGACGTTTGTCGCGCCGGGCGCCTTGCGGCCCGTGTCCTGCTCGACCTTCCACCTGCGGCCGGGAGTGACCGTCTGCGCGAGCGGCTTGACCGGATAGTTGCCGGCGCGGATCGCGGCGATCATCGCGTCGACCGACTCGCGGGTCAGATCGTAGACGAACTCCAGGTTCACCTGCGCGCACGGCGCGCGGTCGCACGCCGCCAGACACTCGACTTCTTCGTAGGAGATCAGCCCGTCGGCGGTCGTTTGGAGATGATCGACGCCCAGCTGCTCGCGCGCGTACGCCATGATCTCGTCGGCGCCGTTCAACATGCACGACAAATTCCGGCAGATCTGAACCATGTACTTGCCGACCGGCTTGCGGTACAGCAGCGTGTAGAACGAGATCGTCGACTCGACGGTCGCGAGCGTCTCGCCGACGTGGTAGGCGATCGCCGCGATGGCGTCGGCCGAGACGAACCCTTCATGGTCTTGGAAGAGCTGAGCGAGCGGGATCAGCGCGGAGCGCTTCTGCTCGTACTGACCGATCGTCCGGGCTATCTCAGGGGTCAGGCGAGCGTACAGGTCGTCGAACGCATTCCCCGGCCGGCGGCGGTAGGGGGACCAGCGGGCGTCGGCTTCCCTGGAACCGGCGACGGGGCCACAGGTCGGACCGGGATGGACGCCGCTCGCGGCGTCGGTCTGGGTGCTCACCGGGAGTCCGCCTCATAAAACGATGGAAGGGAATGGGCCCGCGACATGGACCGGTTCCCCTTCTCAATGTAAAGCTCCGGTGCCTCCGGCTCGCGGCCGCTGAGCCCCGGACGCCATGCCTCTAGCATTGCCCGCAAATCGCCGCTCATCGGAGGGCATGACAACTAAACGCTTGGCACGGAGCAGGCACTCAGGAAACATTGAATGCGCGGCTCGGAGAGTACGCGATGACCCTTCGCTCGGCTCCCTAATCCTGATATCGCCTCGAAGTATCGACAACGCCCTGTTCCAGCGGGCCGAGCTCGATGTCCTCATAGAGGTCGTTGACGAGCAAATCGAGCGGGATCGACTCAAGCCGGAACGCCGTCCCTGGGCCGTGGTCCTTAAATGTCCAAAGATCCTCTCCGCGCCGCCAGACTTCGACCAGAACCTGGGTCGAGTCGATGACGACGTATTCCTCGAGTGTCGGAATACGACGGTACTCTTCGAACTTTTCACCGCGGTCGACCGCCGCCGTGCTGCGGCTGAGCACCTCGACGATCAATTTGGGGAAGCGCGTTATCTGCTCGTCTTCGAGGTCGCGTGGGTCACACGTCATGACGAGGTCAGGATAGCGAACCGATCGCTGCCCCGGTGGAACAACTTTCATATCCGCGATGTACGCATGGCATCCCGTTTTTCGGATCGCCGGCCGCACCAGAGCAGCGAGGTTCAATGCGATTGTTCCGTGGGCCCGCGAGGCACCGGCCATCGCAAAAATCTCGCCGTCCACGAACTCGTGCTTTGTCGGCTGGTTTGCCTCCCACGCGAGGAACTCCTCGAGCGACATTTCAGGCTGCTGTGGATGAATCGCCATTCACCTCCCGGATACCGACAATAAGGAAAGCATGTCAATACCTCACCTTCGTTGATGCGGCAACGCTAGCCTATGCGAGATCCTTGCCGTGACACCGGGCGCCGTCGCGGTGTGTCGAGCCGGCAAACGAGGGCCGCTAAAAGCGGTACGCTTCGCCTCGGGATAGGAAGAAGCCGTGGCGGTCGGCGTTCGTGCAGCGCAGGCCGCTCGGGCTCGAGGTGCAGCTGATTCGGCCGCCCTGCCAGGTCGTTCCGTAGCGGACGACCGAGGCGGTCGGGTTCAGTGCGGTGTCGCCGGCGCAGACGATGTGCGCGGCGCCGTGCTCGTGCAGCCAGAACCCTTGCCCCCAGTCGAGCTGGCAGCTTGGCGGCTGCGGCGGAAGCGGTCTGACGCCGTCGCGCACGTCGCAGCGCAGCACGCGTTCGTAATACGCGCAGCCGATGTTGCCCGACGGGGTGCGGAACTGCCCTTCACCGCTCGCGCGCGCCGAAGCCGGAATCATAAGCGCGCCGGCCGCGAGAACGACGGCGAGAGCGGCGGTCAGGTGAACGCGCATCGGGAGGGCTCCTTTCGGCGGCGGACGTGGGCGGCTTCCATGTGCAGGCGGGCGGTTCCCTGAAGTAAGGTTTACTTGACATCTGCGTCAGGTGTACCTTACACTATGGGCATCCGATTTCCGAGGAGGCGTCCAGCCTTGCTTGTACTTTCCTATGCTTCGGCGCAGCGCAGCGCTGAAGAGGTCTTCTCCGAGGAGCTCGTTCGCTGCACGCGCTGCGCGTTCGCCGTCGCGCGCGGTGTGCTGCACGACTTCGACGCCGCCGAAGAGGCCGTTCAGGAGGCGGCGTACCGGGCCTGGCGCGCGGCGCCGCGCTTCGACGGCACGCGTCCGTTCCGCCCGTGGTTCCTGCGCATCGTTCGCAACACGGCCGTCAACGAGCTGCAGCGGCGCGCGCGCGTGGCGCCCCTCGCAAGCGAGCCGCGCGGGGCAGAACCCTCGCCGGCCGACGTCGTCGTCGCGCGCGAGCGCGCGAACGACGTGCTGCGCGCGGTGCGGGCGCTGCCGAAGGATCATCGCGCCGCGCTCGTCCTGCGCGGCGTGCACGGGTTCGACTACAAGTCGATCGCCGGCGTGCTCGCGATACCGGCGAGCACGGCCCGCATCCACGTGCACCGCGCGCGCCGCGGCCTGCGCGCCGTCTAACGGTCGTCCGCGACGAAGATCTCTTCGACCCGCTTCTTGAAAAGGCGGCTCATGCGAATTGCGAGCCGCAGCGAAGGATCGAAGCGCTCGTTCTCGATCGCGATGATCGCTTGGCGCGACATCCCGAGCCGGTCGCCGAGGTCCTTCTGCGTCCAATTTCGTTCCAGCCGCAGCTCGCGCACGCGGTTCTTCATCCGCGCCGCATCGCCGCGAACACGGCGAGGAACGCGACGCCGAAGATTCCCGCGACCACCGAGACCGAACGGACGCCGAGGTTCACGCCGAACTCCGCGAGCGCGTACAGCACCGGCACGGCGACGACCAGGGTGAACGTGCACGCGTACAGGTACACGCGCTGGTAGAACTCGTCGGCCGCGCGCGAGTTCGCGACGCAGCCGGCGACGACGGCCGTCAGCGCCGCGACGCGCAGCGCCGAGAGCAGCGCGCCTGGGATCGTGGTGCGCTCCAGCACGTTCAGCACCACGATTCCGATCACGCCCGCGGCCAGGACCACGCGTGACGTGAGCGACATCCCGCGCCACGAGTCGAGCGTCTCCACGCACAGATCGTGCAGCAGGCTGCTGCGCTCCTCGGCTCTCACCCGGACATGGTAAGGTATACCTTACACGCGCGTCAAGCGCGGACGGCTATTCTACGCCAGGTCGGCGTTCTCGTCGACGAAGCTGCGCAGCGAGTCCAGCGCCTCGTGCGCCTCGTACGCGAGCGGCGCGCCCTCGGCGTCGCGGACGAAGTCCGCGACCAGCGAGCGCGCCTCGCGCCAGAGCCGGTGCGAGGGCCGCCCGGCGGCGACCGTCAGCGCATCGCCGAGCGCGCCGGTGGCGTGCCGCGCCGAGCGCGCCAGACGCATTTCCGAATCCCCGGCGGCGTCGACGACGAGCGCGACCGCGAACGAGAGCGATGCGAGCGCGCCGCGGACCTCATCGCCGTTGGCGGAAAAGTTCTGATGGACGGTCTGGGTGCCGGTGATCGGGAACATCGGGAACGGGCCTCCGCAAGAACAGACGCGTTTCGAGCACCGTGCGTGACATCTTGCCGTGATGCGAAAGTTGCCAGCGGTACTCGCGAGCGTGGCAAGATTGGACCTACCTTGCACGCTCGTCGGCGTTCACTACTACGACGTTCGGGGGTGCGGAGTTTCGACACGGCGCGCGAAAATCGGGCGCAAAAAAAACCGCCGGCGCCGCGAGGAGAACGGCGCCGGCGGTCGTTTGCGAGCAGACGTTCAGACGGCGCGCACCTACTTGAGCGCTGCGTAGAGGCGCGCGATGTCGAAGCTGCCCATTCCGGTGGTGTAGTCGTAATTGGGCTTCGCCGTGTAGAGGCCGTTCGTGCCGACCAGGACGTCGTGGAACGGGCCGTAGAGCTGCGTCGCCGGCGGGCCGTTCAGCTCTTGCGCCGAGCTTCGGCCGTAGATCGCGTACAGCAGCGGCGCCGCAAACCCGAGCGCGTTCCCGTGCCCGCTCTGCATCCGTGCGTACACGCCCGCGGCCATCGGCGAGGCCAAGCTCGTACCGCCGTTGATGAACGACGATCCGGCCGTGTTCCAGGTCAGGCCGCCGGTCTCGATCCCGGCATCGTACGCGACGTCCGGCACGCCGCGGAAGCTGTAGCCGATGGGCGTCGTGCCGACGGGCTGAACCCCTTGCTCCCAGTACGGCGAGTACTCGAACTGGCTCAGGCCGCCGCCGCCCGACTGCCAGGCGTCTTCGCCGAGATAGGTTCCGTCGACGTTGCTGAAGACGTCGACGCCGCCGACCGCGACCGCGTACGGCGACGAGGCCGGATACTCGACGAACGGCGCACCGCCGACGCCGCCGTTCGGCGGAACGCCGTCGACGCCGCAGTACGCGCCGGTGTCGCCGGTCGACGCGAAGAGCGTCTGCCCTTGCAGCGCCGCTTCGACCAGCACCATGTCGCCGGCCAGCATGTCGCCGCTGATGTACGGGAAGGCCTCACAGCCGCCGATCGAGGCGTTCAAGACCGGATCGGTGTCGTCGCTGGCCCACTTGTTCAAGGCGCGCACGAGATCCGAGTACGCCCAACTCGGCGCGGTGTACAGGTCGATCCGCTGCACGCTGTACGCCATTCCCTGAATGTACGTGAGGTCGAGCGTCCACTCGCCGTTCCCCGTCGTGTCGCTGGTCGCTGCGCCGACGTGGATGACGTTGAGCGGAACGCTCGGCAGACCGAACTTCTGCGCGCCGTACTGGTAGTCGGCGATTCCCTGCGACGGATCGCCAATCGCGACGATCGCGACCGGGGTGTTGGTCGCCGGCGGCGTGCTCCCAGCGTCGTAGGTGATGTTGAACGTCGCCGGATCGTACCAGCGCGGGCAGACCGGCGCCCCGGTCGTCTGGTTCGCGTTCTCCAGACAGCTGGTCGGATGCGGCTGACCGCCGGCGTCGAACGTGCCCGGCGACACGCCGGTCGCGGGCTTGGTGATCGGCGACGGCTTCATGCCCGGTGCATTGGTGAGCCCGAGCACCGCGACGACGTTTCCGCCGAGCGCGGTGGGCACGAACGCCGGCTGCGTGTTTGCGAAATACGTCTTGCCGCCGACGTTGAACGCGTGCAGCGAGGTGTCGAACGCCTTCTCGACCGTCGCGGCCGAGGCGGTCGCGGTGACGAGCATGTTGTTCGGCGCCGCCTGAACGTTGCTGAAGCCTTGGCTTTGGAGATAGCCGACCGCCGCGGAGACTTGGCTCGACGAGGGCGCGTACTGCGCGACGAACGCGCCGCGCGAGATCACCTGATGCGCCGCGATCGCGGCCTTGGCGGCGTCGACGTTGCGCATTTGCAGCGCGAGCGTGACGTCGACCGTTTTGCCGCGGTCGAGCTGGCCCAGGTCGGTGGCGTTCGCCAGCGGGAGCGCGCCCGTCCCGGTCGCGGCCCAGCCGGCCGGCGCGGCGATCGACTTCGGGCGCAGGTTGTGCGCGCCCATGGTGCTGGCCCCGGACGCCGAAGCGCCGCGGCCGGGGGGCGGCAGGGTCGTCGCGCCGTGCCCGCCGGAGCACGAGGCGGTCAGCACGCCCAGGCCGACGGCGAGAGCCGTGATTTTGGTCATGGAGCAGTCCTCCTCGGCTACACCCTAACGCCGGGCGGGCCGACTCCCCCATACGCAAAACCGGGTAGGCGGGACCGCGCCGAGGGGTCGGTTGAACCTGTCCGCCATGCTGCTCGACGCGCTGCTCGCTTGGCTGCACTTCGGCCTGATCTTCACCCTCGCCGGCTGCCTGTTCGCCGAGGTTTTCTTCTACCGCGAGGTCCTCGCCGGGCCGACGTTCGCTCGGCTGCGGTCGGTCGACCGCGCCTACGGTATCGTCGCCGGGCTCGTGATCGTCAGCGGGATCCTGCGGCTGATCTACTCGCCGAAGACCGCCGCGTACTTTCTGCACAACCCGATCTTCTGGACGAAGATGGCGCTGTTCGCCGCTGTCGCGCTGCTCTCGATCCCACCGACGATCCACTTCCTGCGCCTCGGCGCGACCGCGCTGGCGGACGGAACGATCCGCATCGAGCGCCGCGCATACGCGCAGACGCGCGCGCTGCTCGCGCTCGAAGTCACGTTGCTGATGCTAATCCCGCTCTGCGCCGCGTTGATGGCGCGCGGCTTCCGCTAGCGGTCGACTTCGCCGAACACCGGGTCCAGCGAACCGATCATCACGACCATGTCGGCGATCAGCTCGCCGAGCGCGATCTTCTTCAGCACCTGCAGGTTGTACATCGAGGGCGGGCGGGTGCGCACGCGCCACGGGCGGTTGTCGCCGTTCGAGACGACGTAGTACCCCAATTCGCCGCGCGGGCCCTCGACGGCTTGATAGACGTCGCCGGGCGGGACGCGGAACGACTCGGAGACCAGCTTGAAGTGATGGATCAGCGCCTCCATCGAGAGCGCGATCGTCTCTTTCGGCGGCGGCGCGAACTTCGTGTCGGGGATCTGCCACGGGCCGGGCGCGTCGAGCTCCTTGCGCACTTGGCGCACGATCCGCATCGCTTCGTCCATCTCGTCGAGGCGCACCAAGAAGCGCGCGTACGCGTCGCCTTCGGTGCGCGTCGGGACGTCGAACTCGTAGTTGTCGTAACCGGAGTACGGGAAGGCCTTGCGCACGTCGTACGCGATCCCGGTCGCGCGCAGCACCGGGCCGGTCAGGCTCCAGGCGACCGCGTCCTGCGGCTCGATGATGCCGACGTCGATCATGCGGTCTTGCAGGATCGGGTTCTTCTGGAGCAGCCGGCGCACGTCGCGCATGCGCGGCTCGTACATGTCGATCACCGCGTCGAGCTTGCCGAGAAATCCGTCGGGGAGATCTTGCGCCAGCCCGCCGACCCGAATGTAGTTGGGGTGCATCCGCGCGCCGCCGGACATCTCGAACAGATCGAGGATCCGCTCGCGCAGGTCGAAGCAGTAGAAGAATCCCGTCAGCGCGCCGAGGTCGATCCCGCCGGTGCCGAGCCACACGCAGTGCGAGGCGATCCGCGAGAGCTCGCTGACCAGCACGCGCACCTGCTGCGCGCGCGGCGGAATCTGCTGTTCGATCCCGAGCAGCTTCTCGACCGCGAGGTAGTAGCACAGCGCGTTGGTGAGCGGCGAGAGGTAGTCCATCCGCTCGATCACCGTCGAGGCCTGCGACCAGAACAGGTTTTCGGCGCTCTTCTCGATCCCGGTGTGCAGGTAGCCGATCTCCGGCGACGCCTTGGTGACGATCTCGCCTTCGATCTCGGTGACGATCTGCAGCACGCCGTGCGTCGAGGGATGCTGCGGTCCCATCGAGAGCACCATGCGGTTGTCGGTCTTCTCGACGACGTCGACGTTGTAGCCCGCCGCCTCCGCCGCGACGCTCGACATGGTCATGGCGTATTGTCTTTCGACTTCAAGTTGACGGGACGGTCCGCCAGCTGTTCCGGCTTCGCTTCACCCGCGGTTGCCGAGCCGCCGGGATGTTTCGCGCTTTGCGCGGCTGCGGCAGGATCGGCGGCGCCGTGGAGCTCGCTGCGGCCGCGCGCCTGCGCGATCTGCTTCTGCAGCGCGGCGGCGGTGCGCCCGGACGCGGGCGTGCCCGCGGCGACGTTCGACTTGAGCGCGAACGAGGGACGCGGGGTGCGCTCGCGCGCGGGGCCGCGCAGCGGGTAGTCCTTGCGCAGCGGATGGCCTTCCCACTCGTCCGGCATTTGAATGCGGCGCAGGTCGGGATGGCCGGTGAACGTGATCCCGTACAAATCGAAGATCTCGCGCTCCGCCCAGTCGGCGCTCGGCCACACACCGGCGACCGACGGCACCACCGGCGCGTCGCCCGGGACGCCGCACAGCACGCGCACCCGCTCGGGCGTTCCGACCTGCCCCGGGCTCGCCGGCGCGGTGGTGATCTTCATCAAATGGTAGACGACATCGTAGCGCGGCACGCGCTCGAGGTAGTCGACGCCTCCGACGTCGACCAGCATCGTCATCCCCTCGTTCCGCAGGCCGTCGAGCACGGCGCGCAGCTCGCCCGGCGTGGTGCGCACGACGCGCGCGTCGGCGATATCGGGACGTACCGCGGTGGGGTCCAGAGCGGTCGCTCCGGCCGGAGGCGCTTGAGGGCTGGGCATGTAGGCTTTCTCGTCAGGCGCGGGCGAGGACGCCGCCGCGGCCGCCGGCTTTGATCTGCTGCTGGATGAGGTTGACGGCGTAGAGCAGACCGTCGGGCGTCGGCGGGCAGCCCGGCACGTAGACGTCGACCGGGATGATCGTGTCGACGCCTTGCACGATCGCGTAGTTGTCGAAGACGCCGCCGCTGGAGGCGCAGGCTCCCATCGAGATCACCCACTTCGGCTCGGGCATCTGATCGTAGAGCCGCTTCACGATCGGTCCCATCTTCTTCGAGACGCGGCCCGAGACGATCATCAGATCGGCCTGCCGCGGCGAGGCCCGGAAGACCTCGGAGCCGAGCCGCGCGATGTCGTATTCGGGCGCGGTGGCGGTCATCATCTCGATCGCGCAGCAGGCCAGCCCCATCGTCAGCGGCCAGACGCTGGAGGCTTGCGCCCAGCGCGCGACCGAGTCGACCGTCGTGAGCAGAAAGTCGCCGCCGCCGTTCAGCGCCACGCGAAACCGCCTCGCTTCCACACGTATGCGTAGCCGACGGCGAGCACGATCACGAAGATCAGCATCTCGGCCAGGCCGAAGAGCCGCAGCGCGTGCATCTGCACGGCCCAGGGATAGAACGAGGCCGCCTCCACGTCGAAGATCACGAACAGCATCGCGATCAGGTAGAACTTCACCGGGAAGCGCCCGGAGACGTCGGAGGTCGGCTCGACGCCGCACTCGTACGCTTCCGATTTCACGGGGTTCGGCTTCTTCTTGGCGAGAAGACCCGGGAGGATGCAAAACCCGAGGGAAGCCGCGAACGCGACGGCGAGATAGATAGCGACCGGACCATAGGGAGACACGACCTGAAGATATACACGAACTTGACCCGGCGCGCCTCCGTCCTCGGTCTGGTCGCGCTTGCCGCGGTGACCTTGCTGGGCGCCAAGGGCTGCGAGAACCCCAACCCCGAGGGCGTGACCGAGCGCGGCTCGGTGACCGGGCGGCTGGTCGACGCCAACCATCAGGACCAGCCGATCCCGAACGCGACGATCCAGATCGGCACCCAGGTCATGCGCATCTCGCCGGCCGACAAGGGCGCGTTCACCGTAAACAGCGTCCCGACCGGGACGCAGACGATTACGATCAGCTCGCCGGGCTACAACACCTACACGGCGCAAGTCGTCGTCCGCAAGGACCAAACCAGCGAGCTCGGCCTGATCGGCCTCCAGTCGACCACCGGACTGTAGCGGCCAAGCCTCCGCTCGCGGTGCCGGCCGCAAGCGGTCTCCTTAAACGCGTCAATCGCGGCGGACTCGCGCTGAACGTGACTTACAGCCGGGATCTGTCGGGTGGCACGGATTTATTCGTCATTGCCGGATGTTCTCAGTGTCCGTCGGACTCAGAAATTCGACCCTTAAGTCCGTCGCCAAGCCGGAGTGGCTGCTCTGCTTCGTCGTGCCCACTTTTGTTGTGAAACCGGCAGTACTATAACCAAGCACGGCGTGGAACGGCCACGGATCATGGAGCGGTTTGTGCGCAGTGCTCCATGTTGACCACTGCGCGCCTTTAAGAGAAAATCTCGTATTAGGGCCAATTACGGCGAGCGGAATCTCATGATCGACTTGTCCGTGTGGACTAATGACGAGCAGAACGGCGGTCGCTGCACCACCGCCGAAATTGCAAACGTCGCCGTCGAGGCTCAGCATGTACGTGATTCCGCCGCGGTCTTCATTGCGCGCTATCACAGTCAGCGCCGCATCGAGCAGCAGCAGCGGGCGCATCTGTTCCGTATGGTGCCGTTCCGCGGCTTGTGTTGCGGCGACAGTGCCGCGCGCCAGTTCAGCGGTTTCGGAGGCCATTCGTCTCGTCTCGGTCGCGAGGCCTCGGGTGGACCATGCAAGCCACCCCGTGAACGCCGCTACGAGCACTTGTGCAACGCTTGCGCCGAACTCTAGCGGCGTGCGTGTGGCGCCGGGCATCGGTAAGGTGGTTCCTCGATGAAGCTCTTGACCTGTGGGGCGAGGCGACCACTTATGCTTTGGCCGAAAGGGAACCTTTTTTGCGCGGGCACTAGCGGACCTGGGTGGAAAGCGTGATCGAGGAGCGCCATGATGAATTACGACAAGCTTCCTCACCGGCTGAACAGCGGTGAAGCGGTCGCGAAGCTTCCTTCGCGTCGCGTAGTCGATCCACGCGACAAGCCTGCGCGGCGCTCCGACGCAGCCGCCGACCGCGCCTTCCTCGACGCGCATCAGAGCGAACTGGCGCAGCGATATCCCAACGAGTTCGTCGCGGTCGTCGACGGCGTCTTTGTCGATCACGACGTGAAACTGTTCCCGCTCGGAGAGCGCGTACGCGAGAAAACCGGGTGCGACGGCGGTCTCTTCTGGTTCACCGGATCACGGGAGCCGAAGTTCAGCCCCGGCGGCAAGCAGGTCTGGCCGTGAGCAAGCGCCGGACGTATCCGTACGATCGCAGCGGCTTCGTGGCTCAGCCGACGATCGGTTTCTACGTCACGCTGCACGGTGGGACCCGGCTTTGCAGCGGACGTGCACTCCTGGACACCGGCGCAACGATCAGCGCGCTTCCGGCAAGGATCTTGTCTGAGCTAGAGGTTCAGCCGGCTACGGTGGTCCCCGTTGAAGACGCGCTTGGTTTCGTTCGGGACGTCACTGCATACGACGTCCACTTCACGGTGCCGGAACATTTTTCCGCACCGTTGCGCGTCCTGTCGACGTCCTCCGAGGAACCGCTCATCGGACGAGACGTTATGGATCACTGGCGGATCGCGTTCGACGGTCCGCAAAGACAGATTGAGGTTGAACCGGTGATCTAGCGTCTTGAAGCGGCGGTGGTTCGGGGGTGGGCGGCGAGGAAGCGGGTTGCGGCGTCGATCGGGGTGGCGAAGCCGATCGCGCGCTCTTCCTCGAAGCGCGACTCCGCGATGCCGATGACCTCGCCGGTCGAGACGTCGAAGACGGGGCCGCCGCTCTCGCCGGGGATGATCGCGACGTCGAGCTCGAGCGCGCCTTTGCGCACGCTCGCGACGCGGCCGGTGTAGAGCGAGACCGTGCGGCCGAGGTGCTCGTCGTCGAAGGCGTCGGGGATCGGGTAGCCGAGGACGCCGATCGCCGTTCCCGGTTCCAAGTTCGCGATGGTGCCGAGCTTCGCGGGCTTCATGTTTTTCAGCGGCGCGTCGACGAGCGCGAGGTCGTCGCTCTCGCCGGTCGTCGCGACGACGCGCGCGGGCGCGTGCGGTCCGTCGCCGACCGTCGCCACCAAGTCTTTCGCGTCGGCGATCACGTGCGCGTCGGTAAGGATGCGCGAGCCCCACGAACCGCTCTCGACGACCACCCCGCTCCCGTACGCGTCGTCCCACTCGCCCTTGCGCTTCGGATCGTCGGCGGGAATCTTCATCGTGAACAACACCACGGAGGGGTGCAGCTGCTCGTACGCGCTGACGTAGCGGTCGCGCTCGGTGCTCTTCGCTTGCTCGCGCGGCGCGCAGCCGGTTAATGCCGCGGCGGCCGCGCACGCGAGCACGGCGTCGCGCACCGCGCGCCCGATCACCGGCTCGGCTCGACGCGTTGCGCGACCGCGGCGCGCAGCTTGTCGATCCCTTCGCCGGTCGAAGCGCTGACTTCGATCGCGTTCGGCGGGAGCGCCGCGCGCCCGGCGGCGTCGATCCGATCGATCTTGTTGAAGACCTCGATGACCGGCTTTTCCTCCAGCTTCAGCTCGCGCAGGATCGATTCGACGGAGGCTTTCTGACGCGGCCAGTCGGGATTCGCGGCGTCGTGGACGTGCAGCAGCACGTCGGCCGCGTCGAGCTCTTCGAGCGTCGCGCGGAACGCGTTGACCAGCTCTTGCGGCAGCGCGGTGATGAAACCGACGGTGTCGGCGAGGCGCACGTTTGTGCCGGGCGCGACGTAGGCCCGGCGCAGCGTCGGGTCGAGCGTCGCGAACGGCTGGTCGGCGACGAAGGCGCCTTCGCCTTGGCCCGTCCCGGCGAGCCGGTTGAGCAGCGACGACTTGCCGACGTTGGTGTAGCCGACCAGCGCGACGAACGGATCGCGCCCGCGACCGGCGCGGCGCGTCCCGCGCTGCTTGCGAACGTCCTCGAGCTGCCGCTGCAGATGCGTGACGCGCTGCGCGATGCGGCGGCGGTCGGTTTCGAGCTTCGTCTCGCCGGGGCCGCGCGTTCCGACGCCGCCGCCCAGCCGCGAAAGCGCGGCTCCGACACCGATGAGGTTCGACTGCCGGTAGCGCAGCTGCGCCAGCTCGACTTGCAGCTGTCCCTCGCGCGAGTGCGCGTGCTGCGCGAAGATGTCGAGGATCAGCATCGTGCGGTCGACGATCGGCAGCGGGATGACTTTCTCCAAGTTGTTGCGCTGGCGCGGCCGCAAGTCGTTGAAGACGAAGAGCACGTCGGCGTTCAGCTCTTCGGCTCGCTCGGCGATCTCGCGCGCCTTCCCGCTCCCGACCAGCGTCGCCGGATCGACGTGCGAGAGCTTCTGAACGACCTCGCCGACGACCGCCGCGCCGGCCGCCTTCGCGAGCGCGACGAACTCGGCCAGCTCGGGCGCGAGCGGCCGCTGCGGATCCTGCAGGTCGACCGCAACGACGAGCGCACGCTGGGCCGCGGGTCCGGTCGGATAGAGACGCCGGTGTTCTTGCACGTTCAACGGTGGTTAGACAACGCGGCGCGCTCGATCGTTGCGATCAGCCACGCCAGGCCCTCGTTGTAGCGCGGGCCGGGGCGTTCCAGGATCGCGGCGTCGGGAAGCGTGTAGACGCGGTGCTGCTTCACCGCGCGCAGCGCGTTCCACGGCGGTCGGCTCAGCGCTTCGTTCAGATGGATGTCCGGATCGACGATCAGGAGATCGGGCTGGCGCGCGACGAGCGCTTCGGCGCTGTAGCGCGCGTACGGCGCGCGCACGTCGCCGGCGGCGTTGCGCCCGCCGGCCAGCTCGATGAGGTGCTCGATGTACGAGCCGTGGCCGACGGTGTAGACCGGGACGTTGCCGAGCACGACGAACACCGCAGGCTTGCGCGCTCGCGGCTTGACGCTGCGCACGAGCTCTTGCGTCCGCGCGCGCAGGTGTTTGACCAGCGCAAACGCATCGCCGGTATGTCCGGTCGCCGCGCCGATCTGGATCAGGTTGCTGAAGATGTCGTCATAGCCGTCGTCGCGCAGGAGCAGCACCTGAACGTGCGCGCGCCGCAGGTCGCCGGCGAGCCGGTCCTGCGCGTCAATCCCGATCGCCAGGTCTGGATGCAGCGCGACGATGCGTTCGGTGGCGATCGACGCGAACGTGGCGACGACCGGCAACCGCTTCGCCTGCGGCGGATAGTCGGTGAACGTCGAGACGCCGACCACCTTGTCGCCCGCGCCGACCGCGAACAGATCTTCGGTCATCGACGGAACCAGCGAGACGACGCGGTTCACCGGCGGCCCGGCGATCATCTTCACTTCTGTCGTATATCCCGGCGGCGCGCACGACGCGAGCGCCATCAGCGCGGCCAGTGCGGCGATGCGAACGATCACCGCGAGGCGATACGGCGGCGAGACGCTCGCACCTCGTCGACCGGGACCAGGATTCGCGCAACCGGCGCCCCGAACACCGGCCCAGTTCGCGTGCGCGGGAAGCCGGTGGGAATCCGGCACGGTCGCGCCACTGTCAGCGGGGAGCCGCTGCGCGCCACGGTCCGGGAGGGCTGGAAGGCCGCAGCACGAGGCACCGATCCGCGAAGTCAGGATACCGTCGCGCGGACGTTCATCAACCTCACCCCTCGCGTCAAGGGAAGGACCCCGATGCACTTCAGCACCTCCGCGGCACTCTGCGCCGCCCTTATCGCACTCGCCGGCGCGCCGGCGCTCGCGCAGCCCGCGCCCGAGCCGAGCCCCTCGCCCTCATCTTCGACCGCCGGGCTCGGCGAGATCGGCCGCGTCTCGACCAGCGACCGCCGCGACGAGCCGGCCGCCGCGACCAGCAAGACGACGTACGTCGTCACCAAAGCCGAGATCGTGCGGCGCGGTTTCACCACCGTCGCCGCCGCGCTCGAAGACGTGCCCGGCGTCGTCGTCACCAGAAACGGGCCGGTCGGCTCGTTCGCCGGCGTCGCGCTGCGCGGAACCGGCACGAATCAAACGCTCGTGCTCGTCGACGGGCGCCCGCTGGCCGGCGCGCAGATCGGCACGATCGACCTCGGCGCGCTGCCGACCGCCGGCGTCGAGCGCATCGAGATCGTCGAAGGGAGCGGCGCGACGCTGTACGGCACCGGCGCGATCGGCGGCGTCATCAACATCGTGACCGTGCCGCCCAACCGGCGCGAGACGCTCGCGACCGTTTCGGCGGCGACGTTCGGCGAGAACGCGCTGGTGATCGACGCGCCGAACATCGCCTTCGAGCGGCGCGTCGCGCGCAACGACTTCGCCTTTCCCGCCGTCGGCAGCGATCCGGCCGGCGTGCGCACCGACGTCGACCTCGCCTCGACGTCGCTGCGCGGGCGCACCGCCACGCATCTCGGCACGTTCGGTCTCGCGCTCGACGCCGGCATCGTCGCGCGCCACCTCGGCGTGCCGGGCACGGTCGCGTTTCTGACCCCGAACGCGCGCCAAGACGACGTGACCGCCGACGCGCGCGCCTCGTTCACGCACGCCACGCGGCGCGCCGCGCTTACGCTCGACCTCAGCGGAACGCGCGAGTCGCTCGTCTACCGCGATCCGGTCGCCGCGGAGAGCTTCACCGGCGCGCCGTTCGCGCTGCTGAACGTGGAGTCGCGGCTGCAGCTCTCGCTGCGCGACGTCGTGCAGAACGAGGGCGGCGCGCTCGTCTACGGCGTCGACCTCGCGCACGGCGCCGACCGCATCGACGCCGGCGACGGCAGCCCGCCGGCGCACGGCTTCGCGCAAACGGCGGTCTACGCGCAAGACCAGCTGCGGCTGACGCGCACGCTGCGCGCGTACGCCGGTCTGCGCGCCGAGCGCGACGGCGCGCAAGGCGGCGCGCTGGCGCCTTCGCTCGGCGGAACGTGGAGCATCGGCGACGGCCTCGCGCTGCGCGCGAACGCTTCGACCGCGTTCCGCGCGCCGACCGCGGTCGACCTGTACTACCCCGGTTTTTCGAACCCGAACTTGCATCCGGAGCGCACGAAGAACCTCGACCTCGCGTTCGACGCGGCGAACGTGCTCGGCGGCGCGAGCCTCAGCTGGTTCGTCACCGCCGGCAACGATCTGATCGTCGCGACGTCCTCAAGCGTCGAGAACGTGCAGCGCGCGTCGATCGCCGGCTTCACCTTGGACGTGCGGACGCGGCCGCTGAACGGCGTGACCGCGCGGGTGAACTTCACCGACCTCTACCGCGCGCAGAACTTCACCGCCGCGGAGCAGCGGCTGCCGCGCCGGCCGGTGATCGTCTCGAACGTCGAGCTCGCGTACGCCGCCGCGCCGCGCGCGCTGCTCGCGGCGGCCGGGCTCGTCGCGCACTCGGTCGGGCGCAACGCGGATCCGTTCGGCGCGGCGCCGCCGTTCACGCGCGTCGACGCGTACGCGCGTTTGCGCCTCGCGCCGCGCGCGCTGCTCTCGCTGCGCGTCTACGATCTGGGTGGCGAGCGCTACGAAGACGTCGGCGGGTTTCCGATGCCGGGACGCACCTTCGCGGTGGAGCTCTCGACGCGGTGAGGCTGGCGGCGCTCGCCGCGCTGGTCCCGCTCGCGATGCTGGCGGGCGTCGCGTTCGGCGGCGCCGCGCTCGCGCCCGACGCGCTCCTCAACGCGCTGCTCCATCCCTCGTCGGGCGGCGACGCGGCGACGATCGTGTGGCAACTGCGCGTGCCGCGCGTCGTTCTCGCCGCGGTCGTCGGCGGCGCGCTCGCGTTCGCCGGCACGCTGTTGCAGGCGCTGTTGCGCAACCCGATCGTCGATCCGTATCTGACCGGCGTCGCGAGCGGGGCCGGCGCTTCGATCGCGATCGCCGCGACGCTCGGCGTCGCGCCGGTGCTGATTCCGCCGCTGGGATTCGTCTCCGGGTTGGCGACGGCGGTGCTGGTCGCGGTTCTCGCGCGGCGCGGTCCGCGGCTCGACGCGGAACGGCTGGTGCTGGCGGGCATCTCGCTTTCCGCGCTGTTGTCGGCGGTCGTCGCGCTCGCGCTCGAGCGGCTCGCGCGCGGCACCGCGAGCGAAGCGATCCTCGCCTGGCTCGCCGGCTCGCTCGCCGGGCGCGGCTGGTCCGATCTCGGCGCCGCCACGCCTGAAGTAATTCTCGGCGCGCTGATCGGCGCCGCGGCGATTCCGGCGCTCAACGTGCTGCGGCTCGGCGAAGGACGCGCCGCCGCGCTCGGCGTCGACGTCACCCGCTTGCAGTGGGCGCTGCTCGTCGCCTCGACGCTGCTGACCGCGGCTGCGGTCGCGCTCGCGGGGCTGCTCGGTTTCGTCGGGCTGGTCGTCCCGCATCTCGCGCGGCGCGTCGTCGGCCCCGATCTGCGCGCGCTCGTTCCGGCCAGCGTGCTGGTCGGCGCAGCGCTCGTCGTGCTCGCCGACGCGTTCGCGCGCACGCTTGCGGCACCGGCCGAGATCCCGCTCGGCGTGCTGCTCGCGTTCGTCGGCGTACCGACGTTCTTGGTGTTGTATTTGCGCGGTGCCGCACATGCGTACGCTTGAGCCGACGGGTGCGAGCCGAGCGGGCGGCGTACGGAGGGCGCCATGCATATGAACGCACGGGTGCGACCGGCTCTCGCGGTCGTTTTTTTCGCCGCACTAGCGGCATGCGGTGGCGGCGGCGGTGGCTCGATTCCGGGCGGCGGAGGAGGCGGCGGTTTGCCGACGCCGACGCCGACGCCGGTTCCGACGGCGACGCCGCCCGCGACCGGATACGTTACGCCGAGCGGCGGCGTGACGCAGCTCGCGGCGAACGCGTCGAACCAGTTTGCCTCGTCGATGCTGAACGCGTCGGCAGACGGCACGTTCGTCGTGCAGAGCACCGACACGCCGGCCGAAGCCGCGGCCGGCACCAGCTTGACGGAGTACGACGTGACCGCGAGCGAGAGCGCCGGCGGACAAGTGCCGGGCGCGCGCACACGCATCACCGCAACCGTGCGCGTTGCGGCGAACCAGCGAGCGCCGATGTCGATGGAGCGGGTGGCGGTCCTTCCGTACCGTCCGCAGCTCGATCCGCGGACCAGTGCCCTGACGCGCATCTACGCGAAGCAAACCCAGTCCCGCTCGCGGGTGCCGCTGAGCCGGCGGGCCGAGAGCCTGCGGCGGGCGCAGAGCTTCTCCGTTGGCGCCACCAGAACGTTCCACGTTCTGCAAAACGCGATCACGGGCGTCGGCGGAACGTGCAATCCACCCGATCAAAGCCAAGGCGGTCAGTGCTATCTCGACGTTCCGGCGACGCTGCAAGCGGTCTCCAACCACGCTTACGTTTGGGTGGAGAACGCGGTCACGACCGACCCGAGCTTCAACACGACCGCGGCCGACTGGAACACGACCGCGAGCACGTTCGACACCGACTACGCGCGAGAAACGGCCGCCTACGGCCCGGCCTTCTTCCACGCGAACCAGCAGTACACGCAATGCGACACCACCGGGGCGCAGTTGCCGCAAGCGTCGTATCAGCCGACCGTCGATCTCTCCGGAACCGATCCCCACGTCAGCATCCTCGTGACGAACGCACTCGCCGCCAACGGCGAGGGCGGCTACTTCGACTTCCGCAACGACTTGAACGACCAAGAGCTCAACTGTGCGTTCAAAGGCCCGCACGCACCCAGCAACCAGCTTCCGATGGTCGTCATCGGCGCCGACAAGTATAATACGGGCTCCAGCACGGTCGCCGACGAGGGGTTCTGGCGCACGCTCGACATGCCGCGCTCGGTGCCGCACGAGTTCCAGCACTATCTCCACGCGCTGAACAAAGTGCTGATCCCGGAGCTGCAGAACAACGTTACCGGCTACTTCGACGACCCGGTGGTCGACGAAGGCTGCTCCGAGCTGGCCGAAGATTTGGTGCTAGGCAGCGGCGTCAACTCGCCGCAGTCGTGGGAACCGCGCTACGACGCCTGGGCGTACATGTTCGCGCCGGGGAACTTCTCGATCCCCTCGTTCACCGGGTACGACCAAGACCCGCTGAGCACGTCGCAGACGCCGAGCTACGGCTTCTTCCACAACACGCAGGGCAGCTACGGCGGCGCGTATCTCTTGGCGCGCTACATGTACGACCGGTTCGGCGGCGACGCGGCGCTGCACCGGCTGTACGCCGACCTGAGCCCGTCCTCGTCGAGCGTCGCGAACCTGCACCCGATCGTCGCCGAGGCCGGAAACGGCGAGACGTGGGCGCAGCTTTACGACGAGTTCGCCGCGGCGCTCGGGGCGCGCAACGTCGCCTCGACCGATCCGCGCTTCACGTTCGGCAGCAACGTGCTGCTGAACGGGCTCACGACGATCACGTTCCCCGGCGGAACGACGTACAACCTGCGCTTCGACGGACCGCGCTCGCCCGAGGACATCACCCTGTCGAACCCGGGCGGCGCGGCGCGCATCAAGCTCACGCCGAGCGTCACGGTGCACGCCAAGCTGATCAGCGGCGCGACGCTGTTCTTCAATACGGCGAAATCCGGCGGCTCGCTCGTCGAGCTCAACTCGGCGTCCGCGCCGGGTGGATCCGTGCAGGGCGCGCTGACGCAGGGAAGCTACGACGACAACGGCGCCTGCATCGGACCGGCCGGTCAATGCAACTAGCGCTGCGGTGACGCTCGCCCTCGAGCGCGTCGAGATCGAGCGCGGCGGCCGAACGCTGCTGCGCGACGTCTCGCTCGCGCTCGAGGGCGGCCTCGTCGCGCTGGTCGGCGCCAACGGCGTCGGCAAGACAACGCTGCTGCGCACGATGGCGGGCGCGCTCGCGCCGGCCGCCGGAAGCGTGCGTTTGGACGGCGTCGCCGTGCGCGCGCTCGACGCGCGCGAACGCGCCAAGCGGATCGCGCTGGTCGATCCGACCGAGCCGGTTCTCGCCGCGCTGAGCGTCGCCGACGCGGTTGCGGCGGCGCGCTTTCCGCACCACCGCTGGTGGGAGTGGGAGGCAACCGAACACGACGCGGCCGTGGTGGACGACGCGCTGGCGCGCACCCGGCTTACGCCGTTTCGCGCGCGGGAGCTGGGAACGCTCTCCGCCGGGGAGCGGCAGCGGGTCTGGATCGCGCTCGCGATCGCGCAGCGCGCCGCGGTCGTGCTGCTCGACGAGCCGACGTCGCACCTCGACTTGAAAGCCTCGGTCGAGACGCTGCAGCTCGTCCGCGAGCTCGCGGACGATGGCGCGCTCGTCGTCGCGGTGCTGCACCAGCTCGAAGAGGCTGCCGCGTTCGCCGACCGCGTCGTCGTGCTGGGGTGCGAAGGCGTCGTCGCGGACGGCCCGCCGGAACGCGCGCTGACCGCCGAGTCGATCGCGCGCGCGTACGGCGTCGCGGTGACGGTGGAGCGCCGGCCCGGCGGCCTGGCGTTCCACCGCAACGCCGTCCCGCGCTGAAAGCTCGCGCGAGCTTCGGCGCGCTACGCTGCGGTGGCCAGCGGCTCCGGAGCGGCGCGCACGTGGACTTCTTTCGCTTGCCGCGGCGCCGCCGGCAGGACGAACCACGAGACGATCAGGGCGAAGAAGGCGATCAGCGAGACGATGATTTCCACCGAACGAAAGCTCCTTGCGGCGTTATGAGGGGCTGTAGGCGATCTCGGAATGCTGCGAGAGGTCGAGTCCCATCGCTTCCTCTCGCTCGGTGACGCGCAGCGGGACGATGACGTTGACGACCTTGAGGATGACGAACGTCATCGCGCCGCTGAAGATCCAGGCCGCGCTCACCGCGATCGCCTGCACCTTGAGCTGCGCCGGGTTGCCGTAGAAGAAGCCGTTCGCGGCGCCCGCGTTGATCGCGACGGTCGCGAACAAGCCGGTCGCGAGCGCGCCCACCGTCCCGCCGACGCCGTGCACGGCCCACACGTCGAGCGCGTCGTCGACGTTCATCTTGTCGCGCAGCATCACCGCGCCGTAGCACACCAGCGAAACGATCAGACCGATGAGGATCGACGCGCCGGGCGTGACGTAGCCGGCCGCAGGCGTGATCGCGACCAGACCCGCGACGGCGCCGGCCGTCGCGCCGACGACGCTCGGCACGCCTTTGTGCGCCCACGAGATCGTCAGCCACGTGAGCGCGGCCATCGCCGCGGCGGTGTTCGTGTTGACGAACGCGCTGACCGCGAGCCCGTTCGCCGCCAGCGCGCTGCCGGCGTTGAAGCCGAACCAGCCGAACCACAGCAGCGCGCAGCCGAGCACGACCATCGGGATGTCGTGCGGCTCGACGTCCTCACCCGTCTTGTGCGTGATCCGCTTGCCGAGCACCCACGCGGCGACGAGCGCGGAGACGCCGGAAGAGATGTGCACGACCGTGCCGCCCGCGAAGTCGAGCGCGCCGAGCTTGTTCAGCCAGCCGCCGTGTCCCCACACCCAGTGCGCGAGCGGATCGTAGACGAACGTCGCCCACAGCAGGCTGAACAGCACGAACGCCTTGAACCGCTTGCGCTCCGCGAACGCGCCGCTGATCAGCGCCGGAGTGATCACCGCGAACATCAGCTGGAACACCATGTACGCCTGGTGCGGGATCGTCGCCGAGTAGTCCGGATTCGGCTTCGTCCCCACCCCGTTCAGGCCGATCCACGAGAGGTCGCCGATGATGCCCAGCCCTTTCCAATCGGGTCCGAACGCCAGCGAGTATCCCCACAGCACCCACTGCACGCTGATCAGGCACAGGATGAAGAAGCTGTGCATCACGGTCGAAAGCACGTTCTTGCGGCGGACGAGGCCGCCGTAGAAAAAGCCGAGCCCCGGCGTCATCAGCATGACGAGGGCGGCCGATGCCAAGACCCAGGCGGTGTCGCCGGCACTGATCTTCTCCACCCGTTCATTCTAAACGGCGTGCACGCGCCCGCAATTAGGGAAATGGCGAACGAATCAGCCGTTCGTCACGACGTGTGTCGACAAATGGCGAAAGCGGTGCGGCGCTCAGCGGCCGGCGACGATTTGGTGGATGTCGTCCGAGGTGACCCAGCCGTACCGGCCTTTGTTCGGGCCGTTGGTGAGCTTGATCCCGATCGCGTCGCGCGCGTCGGCGGCGTATTTCGGATGGACGATCCCGGCGCTGCACGTCACGATCACGGCGCGGGTCCCCGGCTTGGCCAGCAGGGTGTGCTGCATGACGTCGCGGCTGTCGTGCCAGAACCCGCCCGCGTAGTCGACGACGCGCTGCTTGGCGTCCCAGACGAAGACGTCGGGGTCCAGCTCCGTCGACTTGAGCGTGACGACTCGCCCGACCGGTACGCCGCACGGCGAAGCTTGCACGGGGACACTCAGCGCGGCGAGCACGGCAAGCACGCCGAGGACGCGGGCGACCACGCCCCGCCTTGCGACAAGCGCGGGGGCGTGTCCTTGTGGGTACGGTGAAGAAGGCACGGAACCGCCCGCTTCGGCTGGCCGTTCCGTGACCGCAGGACATCGTGAAGAGAATCGTTCGACCTCTCGTCGCCGGCGCGGGCGTCACCGGCGCGATCGCTGCGGCGAATCGCGCGCTCGGCAACGCTCCGCTGCCCACCAACGCGCTCGGCGGAACCCGCCGCGCGTGGACGTGGCGCGGCCACGAGATCTTCGCGACCGAAGCCGGCACCGGACCGCTCGTCCTGCTGGTCCACGGCGTTTCGGCCGGCGCGTCGTCGTACGAGTTTCGCAAGCTCTTCCCGCTGCTCGCGCAGACGCGCCGCGTCGTCGCGTTCGACCTGCTCGGCTGCGGGCTCTCCGACAAGCCGAAGCTCGCGTACGGCGCCGACGTGTTCGTGGAGCAGATCGCGGCGGCGCTCGACGCGTTCGGCGCCGAGCCGGCGGCGCTCGTCGCGTCCTCGCTCGGCGCGGCGTTCGCGATTCGCGCGGCGGCGCGCGCGCACGACCGCATCGAGCGGCTCGCGGTGATCTGCCCGGCCGGGCTCGCCGGAACGCTCGACAAAGGGCCGCGCGGCGTGAGCTCGGCGCTGACGGTGCTGCTGCGCTCGCCGCTGGTCGGCGAAGCGCTCTTCAACGTGCTGGGCTCGAAGCCGTCGATCCGGTGGTTTCTCGAGCGGCAGGTCTACGGCGATCCCGCGCACGTGACCGACGAGATCGTCGAGCACTACTACGCGGTGATGCACCAGCCCGGCGCGCGCTACGTCCCGGCGGCGTTCGCCGGCGGCGCGCTCGACTGCGACGTCGCGCGCGACCTGCCGTTCTTGACGATGCCTTTGCACGTGCTCTGGGGCGAGCGCGCGCCGGCGCTCAACCCGCGCGCGAACGCCGACGAGTTCTTGCGGCTCGCGCGCGACGCGCGGCTGACGACGTTCGCGCACAGCGGCCTGCTGCCGCACGAGGAAGAGCCGGAGAGCGTCAACGCGACGCTGGAAGCATTCCTCACGCCGTTGACGGCGCGCTGACGGAGCGACGGGCCGAACGCACGTTCGTCACGGGACGGTAAAACGACGGTTTATATTGTGCTGAGCCGGCGGCGATCGCTTGCAACTGTGAGCTCGCTCGCTTATGCTGAACGTCCCGGTCGAGGTGTGGGACCTGTTGCATTCCCAAGGACAGGGCGAAGTGCGTATCTACCAGCACACGTTCGTTTTTCTACGGTCCATCTTAGGGCTCCCGAGCCGCACGTTCCGATATGCGCAAAGCGGGCTGGACGACACGGAAGATCACGTCTGGCGCTGCGGGTGCGCCGCGCGGGAGCACGCCGGCGCGTGCGATCTCGTTCCCTGCCCGCGGCACGCGGACTTGAACCGTGCGGCATTCTTCGAAGCTGCGCGCGTCCAGCAGCAGGCTCGGCCATGAACCGGTCCGGCACGGCGGCGATGGGCCCCAGCCCGAGCGGCGTCGAGTTCGCGCGCAGCCTGGCGTTCGACGTCTACGTCGCGCGCATCCGCGAAGCGCTTCCGATCCTGGTCCCCGGGATGCGGATCGAGAACGAGGACGGCGACACCATCCTCTTCCGCCGCGGCAACGCGACGGTGCGGATCGCGTACGACTCGCCCGGCAACGCGGCCGTCGCGTTCGTGCAGGCGCGCGTTCCGGTGCTGCGCTCGCGCACGCCGATGACGAGCAAGACGATGTACGAGGTGACCGCCGATCTGGTCGGCTTCTTCTGCGGCGCCTCGCTCTCGACGCTCTCGCTCTACCCGCACCGCGGACCGAAGCCCGTCCTCCAGCGCCGCCGCCGCTGGAACCAGCGCTTCTAAGCCGCTCACGGCGCCGGCCGGTTTCCGTTCGACCAGCGCGCGCCCGCGCGCAGGTCCGCGTCGGGATCGGGCGGCGCGGCGCCGGCGCAGTGCCCGGCGCCGTCGGCGCACTCGTAGCGCACGTGGATCAGCGTCCCGCCGGCCGGCCACGGGCTCGCCGCGGGCGGGGGTGAGGCGCCGCTGAGCGTCCCGCCGCCGAGGTCGCCTTCGTGCGCCGGCGGTGACGGAGCGCCGGAGTCGGCGGCGTCGTCCGGCGCCGCAGCGTCCTTGCGGCCGACGAGCGCGCTGTACGGCGGCTGCGCGAACAGCCGCAGCGTCACGTACTGATCGCGGCGCGCCAGCGTCTGCGCGCCGGCCGCGTCGAGCACGCTCACGGCGACGTGCAGCGAAAGGCGCGACTCTTGCACGAAGCCGCTGCACTGCAGCCACGCGACCGTGTCCGAGCCTTGCGCTGACGGCGCCGCGCCGAATTGCGGACAGTCCGGAGCCGCGAGCGTCGTCGGCGTGACGGTGTACGCGAGCGTGAAGCGCGGACCGGCTGGCGCGCTTTGATCGTTCGCCGGGTAGGTGCGCTGCAGCGGGTTCGGCAGCGCGGCGAGCGCGTGCGCGTACGCGTCGAGCGAGGGCGTGGAACCGGTGAACGGCTCGCTCGGCGCGAGCGGCGCGGCGCTCTGCGCGATCGCCGTTTGCAAGGCGTTCTGGTAGTCGGCGACCGCGTCGTGCAGCGCCGCCTCGACCGCGTGGTCGGCCGCGGCCTGCACGCCGGCGCGGGCGAACGCCGCGGCGCCGTTCAGCAGCGCGCCGGCCAGCACGCCGATCGCGAGCACGAACCACAGCGTCGTGCCGAGCACTACATCCTCGCCGGCGGCGCGACGGTGCGCCGCAGCACCTGGCCCGGCGGATAGACCGACGGCGGAAGCGTTTCGGCGAGCGTCACCGTCGCGGCGTTGTCGGGCGCGATCGCGCCCTCGCTCGCCGCGCGGCACGGATCGCGCGGGTACGTGACGACGACGGTGAAACGTTCGCTGGGCGCGTCGTACGCCGCGGTGACGGGGAGCATCAGCAGCAGCGGAGCTTGCACGCCGCACGGCGCGGCCGCGCGCAGCTGCGCGCCCGCGACGTACGTGCTCGGACCGGGAATCAACCCCCACGAACGGTCAGCGATCAGCGCGACACCGTCCTGCGTGGGCGAGGAGGCGTATGCGATCGCCGCACGGGCGCGCGCCAGCGCGTTCTCGCCGACCATCAGCGCCAGCTCGCGCGCGCTGCCGGTCGCCGCGTTGCGCGCGACCGCCGCGAACGCGCCGAGCGTCGAAGCGCTCACGAGCGCGAGGATCGCCATGCAGATCAGCAGCTCGAGCAGCGTGAAGCCGCGCTCGGCCGCTCGCAGCAAGTCAGCCGTTCGCATAGAATCCGCCGCTGGCTCCTTGCGTTTGCACGGCGTCGCAGCGCTGCTTCTCCGCGTCGACCGGCGCGCGCGTTCCGGCGGCCAGATACGGCGCGAAGTCGGCGAGCCACACCGCCGGCGACTCGGCGCGCACGTCCCACGGCGCGAAGCTTCCCGCGAGCGATCCATCGGCCGCCGAACGGTCCGGCGGAAACACCGCGTAGTCGCGCGCAGCGTCCCAGTTCGTCGCCGCGTACGGCTTGACCAGCGTGTCGGTTCCGCCGTCGGACGCGCGCGTCCCCGAGTACGTGAAGACGAAGCTGCCGCCGATGAACCACCCGCCCGGAAAGGTGAGCGAACCGTCGGCATTCGTCGCGTAGTCGCTCCAGCGCACGAACGTGCTCCACCCCGGCTGCCAGCTCAGCGCGCAGCTGGTGAGCGTCTTCGGTGCGGCGGTGTCGTGGCCGGCGTCGCAGCGCTCGCTGCACGTGTAGTGCAGCACCTCGGTGAAGCCGTTCGGAAAGACGCCGGGGAGCAAGTCGACGACGCGCGATCCGTCCGCCGTGTCGACGCGCAGCTCGAGGGTCGTGTTGCCGCCGCTCACCGCGTTCCCGCTCGCGTCGAGCACGCCGAGCGCGACCGGCGCAACCGCCGGAACGCTCGCGGCGACGAACGGCGAATCGGGCTGCTGCAGGTACGGATCGAGGTGCGCCGCGAGCGCGTTCGCCGCGAGGGCGCTCACGCCGAGCGGCGGCTGCACGTGCGAGAGCACGACCTCGCCGGTTTGCGCCGCGTCGCAGGCGGCGAGCGGCGCGCTCCCGGCGAGCCGCACCAGCGCGTCGCCGGGAGCTGCGTCGGCATCCGTGTGGTGCGGGAAGTTGCGGTAGCTCCAGAACTTCGGTCCGGCTGCGTCGGCGGTGAAGAAGTCGACTTGCACGCAGCCGTCGTGCGCCGCGTCCGCGGTCGGCGAGCTGCTCCAGATCGCGGTCGCCGTCCGCGCTTCGGCGCGCAGCTGCGCGCCGAGCCGCTCGAGCGACGCGTAGGCGAGATGCCGCGCGGTGAGCTGGCGCGAGCTCGCGACGAGCTGCCGCACCACCTCGAACGCGCCGAACGCGACCACCGCGAACGCCGCCGCCGCGACGAGGATCTCGATCAGCGAAAAGCCGGCCCGTGAATCCCGCACACCGGCTGCGGTGCCCGCGCCGCTCGGAAACGATGCACGCGGCGACCGCTCGCCGCAACAGCGTAGGGGTCGCGGGGCGGCCTTCCGAAACCGGCCCGGCCATGCCCAACGCGTTCGACACGTCGATCTTCAAGAGCTACGACGTCCGCGGGATCGTCGGAACCCAGCTCACCCCCGAGGTCGCCTATCTGATCGGACGCGCGTTCGTGCAGGCGCTGGGCCGCACCAACATCTGCATCGGCCGCGACATGCGGCCCTCGGGCGAGGCGCTGATCGAAGCGCTCACCCGCGGCGCGACCGAAGGCGGGGCCGACGTGACGCACATCGGGATGATCTCGACCGACGCGCTCTACTTCGCGGTCGGCCATTACGGCTTCGACGGCGGCGTGATGATCACGGCCTCGCACAACCCGGCGCAGTACAACGGGTTGAAATTCTGCCGCGAGGAAGCGCAGGCGATCTCGCTCGACACGGGGCTCGGCGAGGTGCGCGACCTCGCGCTCGCCGGCGACTTCAAGGAGCCGGCGCGCAAAGGGAAGGTCGGCTCGCGCGAGATCCTCGACGACTTCGGCAAGCACTGCGTCTCCTTCATCCGCGATGTCGCGAAGATCAAGCCCTACAAGATCGCGATCGACGCCGGCAACGGGATGGCCGGGCTGACCGTGCCGTACGTGTTCAAGTACCTGCCGCAGGTCGAGGTCGTCCCGCTGTACTTCGAGCTGGACGGAACGTTTCCGAACCATCCAGCTTCGCCGATCGAGGACGAGAACAAGCTCGCCCTGCGCAAAGCGGTGCTGGAGCAGCACTGCGATCTCGGCGCGGCGTTCGACGGCGACGCCGACCGGATGTTCATCGTCGACGAGCAGGGCGGCTTCCCCGACGGCAGCATCGTCACCGCCGCGGTCGGCGTCGCGACGCTCAAGAAGTATCCCGGCTCGAAGATCCTCTACAACCTGATCTGCTCGCGCAGCGTCCCCGAGGCGGTCACGGCGCACGGCGGGATCCCGCGGCGCTCGCCGGTCGGGCACTCGCTGATCAAGCCGATCATGCGCGAGGAAGACATCCCCTTCGGCGGCGAGCACAGCGGCCACTTCTACTTCCGCGAGAACTGGTTCGCCGACTCGGGGATGATCGCGCTGCTGCAGTGCCTCGATCTCTTCAGCGAGATCGACGGCCCGATCACGAAGGCGATCGCGCCGTACAACACGCGCTTCCGCTCGGGCGAGATCAACTTGCCGGTCGCCGACGCCGACCGCGAGATGCAGCGGCTCGAACGGCACTACACGGACGCGAAGGTCGACCACCTCGACGGCGTGACGATCGAGTATCCCGACTGGTGGCTCAACGTGCGCAAGTCGAACACCGAGCCGCTGCTGCGCGTCAACGTCGAAGGCGATACTCGCGCGCTGATGGAGCAGCACCGCGACGAGGCGCTGGCGGTCATCCGCGGCTGAACGCGCGCGGCCGCGTCACACGTTCGCGACGGCGATCTGCGCGTTGGCGACCACCGGCGGCCCGCTGCTCGGATCGACGATGGGGTACGGCGGCGGCGGGCCCACCGTGTAGCTTGCGATGGCGCCGGGTTGAAAGACGAGGCACATGCTGGAGCCGCCGTAGCTGAAGTAGCCCAGCTCGTCGCCTTTCGCGATGACTTGGCCCGGCTGCACCGTGATCGTGACCGACGAAATCTCGGTGATGCCGATCGGGATCACGCAGACCGTGCCGAGCACCGGATCGCCGCTGTCGATGTAGACGAGCCCGCGCGTGTTCACCGACGCGTAGTAGCCTTCCGAGAGCACGGCGTTCGGGTCGAGACCGGCTGCCTCCGCGTCGCTGAACATGAGGCCGCCCACGACCTCGGTGGAAACCACGGTGCCCGAGATCGGCGCGCGCCAGCGGTGGTAGTTGGCGCCGCTCAAGAACGTCTGCACGACGTCGCCGCCGACGAAGCGGTCGACGAACGAGCTGTCGTTGAGCATGTCGGCCAGCGAGAACGGCTCGTCCTTGAGCCAGAACTGAGCCGTCCGCTGCACGCCTTGCGCGATCGACACTAGGTTCCCGTCGTTGGCGGAGACGACGACCGTCGGATCGCCCGGTCCCGCGACCGGGCGGTTCTGCGGCTGGATCTCGCGGTGAAAGAAATCGTTGTACGACGTCCAGCCCCCGAACGGCGCATTCGGGTCGAAGATGAAGTCGTCGAGGTGGAACTCGGTGATCGCCGGCGGCGAGATCCAGCCGTAGTAACCGTCGTTGAGCACGCTCGTGCTGTCGGGGCTGTTGAGATAGGCGCACCACTGCTGCAGGATCGCCTGGACCGAGGCGTTGTAGGCTCGGTTGCGGAACAGCGCCTCGCCGGCGACCGTCATCATCAGGTACGCGAAGAGCGACGACATCGGAAACGCGTTCCGCTGGCTCGGATCGGGATTGTACTCCGGCGCCAGCGTGACGATGTAGTTGAGGGCTTCGAGCATTTGCTCGACCGACGTCACCGTCGAGGGCGGCGGGTTCGGGAGCTGCTGCACCTGGACGATCATCTCCTCGGCGTACATCCGGATGATCGGATCGGCGGCGATGAGGTCGGCCATCGCCTGCACGGTGGGATCCCACTGCCCGCCCTCGCCGGCCGCCGTGACGGCGTCCACCTTCTGCTTGATCTTGGCATGGAACTCGTCAAGGGCGGCTTTGCTGCGCGGCAGATGGAGGGCCGCACCGCGACCTCGGAGATAGCGCGGAATCGTTGTATGCTCGCTCAAGAGACACCCCGGTCGAAGCGTGGGCTGGCGAGTACGGGGACGCCGCGCTCGGTTCCTGCTCCGCCGACGCGGAGAAGCTGACGGAAGGCATCCAGCCGGTCGCGAAGCGGCCCGGCGTGAGCGCCGCGTGACCGACCCGCTCGAGATCTATCGCCGCGCGCGCGACGACGTCGCCGACTGCCTCGACGAGCTTCGCGCGGCGGTCACCGCGGACGCCGCGCGCCGCCATGACGGCGCGGACGACGCCGAAGCGCTGGCGCGCACGATCGCGCGGCTGCGCGACGGGCGCTTCGTGCTCGCGGTCGTCGGCGAGTTCTCGAGCGGGAAGTCGTTTCTGCTCAACGCGCTGCTCGGCAAGGTCGAGTTCGAGGAGCGTCCCGGCGGGAAGCGCATCGCCGGACTGCTCGCGACCGACATCAACCCCTCGACCGCGACGATCACCGAGCTCGCCTACGCCGCCGACGAGTCGGCGACGGCGGTCTACGCGAACGGTCGCGAAGAGCGCGTGCCGCTCGGGCACTTGGCGCGCTTCGTCGCGGTCGCGGAAGAGGCGCACCTGCACGACGCGACGGCCGCAGAAGACTCCGGCGCGCCGGTGCTGGTGCGCGTCGCGGTCGACTCCGATTTTCTCAAAGGCGGGTTCGTCGTCGCCGACACGCCGGGATTGGCCTCGATCAACCCGGCGCACCGCCGCGCGACGCTTTCGTACCTGCCGGGCGCCGACGCGGTGCTCTATTTGATCGACACGCAGCAGCCGTTCACCGAAGGCGACGCGTCGTTTCTCGGCATCGTCCGGCGCTACATCGAGTCGGTCTTCATCGTGCAGACGAAGATCGACTTGTGGCGGATGCGTGAAGGTTCCGGCACGCCGAGCGCGGACGCGCCCGAGGCCTGGCAGGCGGCGGCGCAGCGCATCGTCGCGCAGGCCGCGAAGCACGCGCCCGGGACGCCGGTCTTTCCGCTCTCCGCGCGCGAGTACGCCGAAGGCTTGCTGCAGCACGACGGCGCGCTGATCGAGCAGAGCCGCTTTCGGCCGTTTCTCGAGGCGCTCGACGCCTCGCTGGTCGCGACGACGGGCCGCTCGCGTCTGCGCCGCGCCGCCGCCGAAGCGCGCCGCGTCGCGACGCACGCCGCCGACGCGCTCGCGTTCGACGCAGCCGCGCTGGAAACTCCGGCGGACGAAGTGCGCGCGCGGCGCGACGCGGTCGCGCCCGCGCTCGACGCGTTCGACGCGGCGGCGCAGGCGGCGCGCGCGGCGCTCGACGCAAGCGGCGCCACCCTCGCCGCGACGACCCGCGCGCGCGGCGCCGAGATGCGCGCGGCGCTGGCGCGCACGATCGCGCGCTCGTTCGACGTCGCCGACGTCGCGCGCTTGCGCGACCGCCAGAAGCTGCACATCCTGGTCGACGACGTGCTGGCTACGGCGATCGGGCGCTTCGCCGCCGACGCCGCCGAGCTGGTTGCGAAACGCCTGCGCGAGGAGGCGAAGAGCGCGTCCGCTGCGGTCGTCGGCGCGGCGCGCGAGGCCGACCGCGGCGGCGTTCTGGCGCCGCTGCTCGACGCGCTGGCGGCGGAACGCTTTCCGGTCACCGAGGACGCCGCGCGCGCGTTCGGCGCCGACGCCTCGAGCGGCGCGTGGAGCACCGACATCGAAACCGGCTTGCGCAGCTCGATCGTCCTCGGCGCGCTCGGCGGTCCCGCCGTCGCGCTGGTCGACGCGGTCGCGCAGCGCTTCGGCGCCGCACCGCCCGACGCGTACATGAAGCGCGAGCTGCTCGCCGATCTCGGCGCGACGATCTATCCCGCCTTCGACGCGCAGCTCGAGGCGTACGTCGACCGCATCGCCGCGCAGGTGGAGACGATCGCGCGCGGGCTCGGCGCGCGGGCCGCCGCGCTGGCGCCGCGCGTGCGCGCCGAAGCGATCGGTCCGCTCGAGCGCGCGCTCGCCGCGCACGCCGCCGGCGAGGACCGCGCCGCGGCGGCGCAGGCGGCGCGCGAGCGCGCGTCCGCCGCGCGCATGCTCGCCACGCGCGTGGCGCCGCGCCCCGAAG
>Ga0213878_10000067_pt1 | contig 61125 bp, 52 predicted proteins | sample VelepicoBEBS_R02_FD_161053 | JGI IMG/M metagenome (GOLD analysis project Ga0213878, IMG submission 161053) | Vellozia epidendroides bulk soil microbial communities from rupestrian grasslands, the National Park of Serra do Cipo, Brazil - BS_R02 | ecosystem: Environmental > Terrestrial > Soil >... | reverse complement strand
CCCTATGCCCCTCGGCGGATAGCGGCATAACGAAGCGAGCGAGGACACCTCACTCCGGTGGGTCGGTCCTTGCCTTTTCGCGTTTGCGGCCCCTCCGAGCGCGCGTGAGCCCCACGCAGGAAGACCCTCAAGAACAGAATGGCGACGAAGACGACCGCGGACAAACCCAAATCGACGCGCAGCCGCAGCAAGAAAACCGATGCTGCGCCCGCCGCGCCGAACGGATCGGGGACCGCGGTCAAGCAAGAGAACATCGCGAGCGCGAGCTTCCACGTTCCCGAGGAAGCGTTTACCGTCGAGCTGCCCGAGGATCCGGGTGCCAAGCGCGACCGTCACTCGTTCGCGAAGATCACCGACGTGCTGCAGCTTCCCGACCTGATCGAGCTGCAGAAGGCGTCGTTCAAGTGGTTCATCAGCGACGGCTTGAAGGAAGCATTCGAGTCGATCTCGCCGATCAAGGACTTCACCGGAAATTTGGTGCTGGAGTTCGGCGAGCACAGCCTCGGCGAGCCGAAGTACTCGGTCGAAGACTGCCGCGAGCGCGACATGACGTACAGCGCCCCGCTGCGCGTGCGCGTCCGCCTGATCACCGCCGAGTCGGGCGAGATCAAAGGCATCCCCGACCAAGAGATCTTCATGGGCGACTTTCCGCTCATGACCGACAAGGGCACGTTCATGATCAACGGCGCGGAGCGCGTGATCGTGAGCCAGCTCGTCCGCTCGCCGGGCGTCTATTTCTTGCAGGACGTCGACACCAACAACCGGCCGACGTTCAACGCGACGATCATCCCGAACCGCGGCGCCTGGATCGAGTTCGAGACCGACAACGGGACGAAGAACGACGAGACCGAGGGCACGATCGGCGTCCGCATCGACAAGAACCGCAAGATCTACGCGACGACGTTCGTGCGCGCGCTCTCGCGCCCCGACCTCGGGTTCGACTGGGAGTCCGACGAGGCGATCGTCGCGCTCTTCGACGAGTCCCCGCTGATCAAGAACTGCCTTGAGAAAGACAAGGACGTCAAGACCAAGGAAGACGCCCTCAAGGAGATCTACAAGAAGCTGCGTCCCGGCGAGCCCGAGAACGCGGAGAACGCCGAGAAGCTGCTGGAGTCGCTGTTCTTCGACGAGAAGCGCTACGACCTCGCCGGCGTCGGCCGCTACAAGCTCAGCGGCAAGCTCGAGAAAGAGTATGCCGCCGCCGGGCTGCGCATCCCGCCGATCGACAAGAAGGCGCTCACGCGCGAGGACATGATCGCGGTGCTGCGCCGGCTCATCAAGGTGCAGGGCAAGGTCGTCAACAAGGACGACATCGACCACCTCGGCAACCGCCGCATCCGCAGCGTCGGCGAGCTGCTGCAGAACCAGTTCCGGGTCGGTCTGCTGCGTCTCGAGCGCGTGGTGCGCGAGCGCATGACGGTTCAGGACATCGAGACCGTCACGCCGCAGGCGCTGATCAACATCCGCCCCGTCGTCGCGGCGATCAAGGAGTTCTTCGGCTCCTCGCAGCTCTCGCAGTTCATGGACCAGACGAACTCGCTCGCCGAGCTGACGCACAAGCGCCGGCTCTCGGCGCTCGGGCCGGGCGGTCTTTCGCGCGAGCGCGCCGGTTTCGAGGTGCGCGACGTCCACCACTCGCACTACGGCCGCATCTGCCCGATCGAGACGCCGGAAGGGCCGAACATCGGTCTGATCGGCTCGCTCGCGACCTTCGCGCGCGTCAACCGCTACGGCTTCATCGAGACGCCGTACCGCGTCGTGAGCGACGGAACCGTCACCAACGAGATCCGCTACCTGACCGCGGACCGCGAGGACGAGTACATCATCGCGCAAGCGAACACCGAGATCGACGAGAAGGGGAAGATCACCGTCCCCGCCGTCGTCGCGCGCTACGCCGAGGAATACGTCGAGGAGCCGCCCGCCAAGGTGCAGCTCATGGACGTCTCGCCGAAGCAGATCGTCTCGGTCGCGACCGCGCTGATCCCGTTCCTCGAGCACGACGACGCGAACCGCGCTCTCATGGGCGCGAACATGCAGCGCCAGGCCGTCCCGCTGCTCCGCCCGCAGGCGCCGATCGTCGGCACCGGGATGGAGTACCGCGCGGCGAAGGACTCGGGCGGCTGCGTTCTCGCGCGCTCCGAAGGCGAAGTGGTGCAGGCCGACGCCCACCAAGTCGTCGTCAAGCACGACGACGACGGGCTAGAGCACGCCTACGAGCTGCTCAAGTTCACCCGCTCGAACGCCGGCACGTGCATCAACCAGCGCCCCATCGTGCGCGTCGGCGACAAGGTGGTGCGCGGCCAGATCCTGGGCGACGGGCCGTCCTCGGATCAGGGCGAGCTCGCGCTGGGGCAGAACGTGCTGGTCGCCTTCATGCCGTGGGAAGGCTACAACTACGAGGACGCGATCCTCATCTCCGAGCGCATGGTCAAGGACGACCGCTTCACCTCGATCCACATCGAGGAGTACGAGTGCGAGGCCCGCGACACGAAGCTCGGACCGGAAGAGATCACGCGCGACATCCCCAACGTCGGTGAGGATTCGCTCAAGGATCTCGACGAGAACGGGATCGTGCGGATCGGCGCCGAGGTGCGTCCGGAAGACATCCTGGTCGGCAAGGTCACGCCCAAGGGCGAGACCGAGTTGACGGCCGAGGAGCGCCTCCTGCGCGCGATCTTCGGCGAGAAGTCGCGTGAAGTGCGCGACACCTCGCTGAAAGTTCCGCACGGCGAGAAGGGCAAGATCATCGACGTCAAGCGCTTCTCGCGCGAGAACGGCGACGAGCTCAGCCCGGGCGTGAACCATCTGGTGCGCGTCTACGTCGCGCAGAAGCGCAAAATTCTGCAGGGCGACAAGATGGCCGGGCGGCACGGCAACAAGGGCGTCATCGCGAAGGTGCTGCCGGAAGAGGACATGCCGTATCTCGAGGACGGCACGCCGGTCGACATCGTGCTCAACCCGCTCGGTGTTCCCTCGCGCATGAACCTCGGGCAGATCATGGAGACCCATCTCGGCTGGGCCGCCGCGATGCTCGGCTTCCACATCGCGACGCCGGTCTTCGACGGGGCGCACGCGGAAGACATCAGCGAGTGGCTGCAGGACGCCGGTCTCCCGGCGGACGGCAAGACGTGGCTGCGTGACGGGCGTTCCGGCGAACGGTTCGGCCGGCCGATCACCGTCGGCTACATCTACATGCTCAAGCTCGCGCACTTGGTCGACGACAAGATCCACGCGCGCTCGACCGGTCCGTACTCGATGATCACCCAGCAGCCGCTGGGCGGTAAGGCGCAGTTCGGCGGCCAGCGCTTCGGCGAGATGGAAGTCTGGGCGCTCGAAGCGTACGGCGCCGCCTACACGCTGCAGGAGCTGCTCACCGTCAAGTCCGACGACGTGGTCGGCCGCGTCAAGACGTACGAGGCGATCGTCAAGGGCGAGAACGTGCTCGAACCGGGCGTTCCGGAGTCGTTCAAGGTTCTGATCAAGGAGCTGCAGTCGCTCGCGCTCGACGTCAAGGTGTTGACGGAGCAGCGCGAAGAGGTCGAGATCCGCATTCAGGACGACGACATGGCGGAGCGCGCGCAAGAGATCGGGCTGCTGATGGGCGACGAAGATCCGCGCCTGTCGCAGACCGCGCTCGCCGAGCGCGAAGCCGAGCGCGACCGCCTCTCGCAGGCTGCCGCGGCGGCGTCGATTGGCCTTCCCGCCGAGGACGAGGAAGAAGAACCAGAGGAAGCCGAGAGTGCTGAAGCTCCCGGCCCCGTCGCCGGCGAGGAGCCCGAGGAAGAAGAGGAAGAGCTCGACGATGAAGCGCCGCTCATCAGCGCCGGTCCGGCGCGCGGCCGCGCACCGGACGACGACCTCCTTCCGGCGTCGCCGCTCGGCGGACTCCGCGCGACGATGACCGACGACGGCGAGATCGTCGTCGATGAAGTCGTCGACGAGGAAGCGCCGCCGGTCGCGGAAGAGGAAGAAGACGAGGAAGGCTACGTCCTCGAGGACGAGGACGAGGAGTACAAGGACGACGAGGAAGAGGACGAAGGTCCGCTTGCGCACTCGACCGACGACGACTACTAGGAAGGTGTCGGGCTAGAGGAAGACCCGGGCTCAGCGAGCTCGGGTCTTTTTCATTTTTGATTGGAGTTGGGCGGGGGTGCGATGGTGTTGCCACACACTATCCTGACCCACCACGCCCGCCAAAATCCCATTCACCCGGAAATGCGGAAGAGGACCGCGCCTACACCCGCAGCGCGATCCTCCTCCGGCCCACACCCGATAGGGGCCTACCCGAGTGCCACTTCCCGACGCCCGACCGAGCGTGGCGCGTCCAACATTGCTATCATCGCGTCGACGACTTCCGCGTCCCATTGCGTGCCGCGGCCTTCGCGGAGAATCTCCATCGCCTCGCGCTGCGCGATCGCAGGACGGTACGGCCGTGCGCTGATCATCGCGTGGAAGGCGTCGGCGACCGCGACGACGCGCGCTTCGAACGGGATCTGCTCGCCTTTGAGCCCGTAGGGATAGCCGGTGCCGTCCCAGCGCTCGTGGTGTGCGCGCACGATCGGCGCGTACGCGGCGAGAGTCGGCAGCTCGCTGAGGATCTGCGCGCCGAACTCGGCGTGCTGCTGCATCACGACCCACTCGGCTTCGGTCAGCGGACCGGTCTTGAAAAGGATCTCGTCGGGAGTGGCGATCTTGCCGATGTCGTGCAGGACGCCCGCCTTGACGACGATGTCGGTCGTGCCGGCCGGCAGCCCCATCGCTTCGGAGAGGCGGCGGCACCACGCGCCGGTCGCGTGCGAGTGTGCGCAGGTCGCTTCGTCGCGCGCCTTCAGCATCGCCAGGACGCCTTCGATCACGCCGTTCGTCGTGCGCTGCGGGTCTTCGAGCCGCTGTCCCGGCGCGAGCGGGAACGCTTCGGCAACGTGCGCCTTGACGATCTCGAGGAAGACGAGCAGAGCCGGAAAGTCGACGTCGAGCGGCTCACCCGCAGCCGCCGCGACGTCGCACCCGGCCGATACCAGGTCGTGGATCACCGGCAGCGCCAACTTGGCGTGCGCGATCCGACCCCACGAGACGACGGCATCCGGACTGGCCGCTTCGATCGCCGTCGCAAGCGCGGACACCAGCGACCGCACCACGAGGACCGAAGCCTGCCCCGCCGAGCGGGGCCCAAGCCGACCGAGGATCGCCTCGACGGCGTCCGTCCTCGTCTCACCGAGTTGCCGCGCCAACGCGGCCCGACCTTCCATTTCTACAGCACCCCTGTCATCACGTGTCAGCAGCTCATCGGCGGGGTATTGCAAACCACGGTAACGACGCCGACGATTCCGAGAACAGCTTCCAGCACAGACAACTCCTTAGCGATGCGGGGGACGCCCTCACCGTATCAAGGAGCCGAGATGGCAACACTCGTCCGAAAGGACGAGGTCGTTTCGTCGCTAGACGAGTTCCCGCCGGCGGGCGGCTGCCACGGCCTCACCCCGGCTGGAGGCCTGGAGCTTTCGCAGGATGGACGAGACGTGCGAGCGGACCGTATTGATCGTCCGTCCCTGTTCGTCCGCGATCGCTTGGTTCGAGAGTCCCCGCGCCATCGCGCGCAGGACGTCGGTCTCGGCGGAGGTCAGCGCTTCGTTCTGGTCGGTCTGGTCCTGGGGTTCGAGGATCGCCGCGGTCACGATCTCGATCAGCTTGGCATAGCCGCTTTGCCCGGCAAGGCGCATCTCGCGCAGTCCCGTGGCAATGCCGTCCGGCTCGCGGAGCAGCACGCTCCCGAGTACCGCGTCGAACGCAGCCAGGTCCTCGCGCTTGCCGCGGATTGCGCGTAGGATGCGTTGCGCGACGGCGTTGCGCCCGACGAGAAGATTCGCGAGCGCAGCGAGCCGCTCGGCGAGCGCCCGCGAACGCGCGAAGACCGGCCGCGGATCGGTGTCACGCTCGACGGCGCGCTCGTAGCCCGCCAGCGCGTCGCTCGACGCGCGCTTGTTTGCCGCGGCGGCGGACACGACTGCGAGAAGGGCGTAGCGCAGCCGTTGCTGGTACGGCGTGAGCTCGTTGTCCGACGCGGTCGTGAGCAGCGCTTGCGCTTCGGCGAACTGCTTGCGCCATGTCAACGCCATGGCGCGTCCGACGAGCCAGCCCATGATGCCGGCAGGCCCGCGATACGAAAGCTGACCCAACTCGTGTTCCAGCTCGGCGACGCGTTCCGCGTTCCCGCGTTCGCCCTCGATGTCCATCAGCGTCCGCAGCCCGACCGCGCGCATCTGGGGATTTCCGGCCTTCTCGGCGTTCGTCGCCACCTGCGTCGCGTACCAGGCCGCAACCGGGATCCGGCCCGCGAACCAGTTCTGCGACGCGAGCGCCGAAAAGAGACGCGCGGCAAGCCCGAACGCCCCGCACTCGATCGCGAGCCGCGTCGCCTCACGCGTGTACTGTTCGACCGATGCGGCGTCGCCCGCGTAGAACGCCACCGTGGCGGCGCGCCCGTAGGTTCGCGTGCGCGTGTCGTCGTCGGCGAACTCGGCGAGCTCCAATGCTTCGGAGAGCGTTTCCTTTGCTTTGTCGAGATCGTTCGCAAGCGCGTAGGTTGTCGCGAGCGTGCCGAGAATTTGCGCGCGGTCGCTTGGATTCAGGTCGCCCCGAGCGCTAAACGTTTGCAGCACGGGAAGCGCGTCCAGGCGTCCTTGGTTGAACAGCAGGAGCCCGTAGCGCCAAGCGACGGCTGTCGCGAACGTGGAGTCGTCGCCGCCCGGTTGCGCTAAGACCGATGCGTACCACTTCTCCGCTTGCTCGACGCGCCCGTGCGCGTCCTCGATTGCGGCTCGCACGGCGAGCACACCGGGCAGCTGCAGCACCTTGCCGCTCGGCAGCGTGCGGATCGCCCGTTCCACCGTGTCCAAGTGGCCGTTGTCGAGGAGGGTGAAGTTGTAGGTCGAGATGACGCGGACGATGTGGTCGGTCGCGCGGGCTTCGATGTAGCGCTGCAATGCCGCCTCGGGGAGCCCGACCTTCTCGAGGATGCTGCCCGCGGTGACTTGGGCGGCGCGCAGCGCTTCGTCGCCCTCGAGCGCGATCTGGCGCTGAACGAAGTCGCGGAAGAGATCGTGCAGCTTGTAGACGCCGGAGTCGAGGACGGTGATGAAGGCGACGCGCTCGCGCAGCGACTCGATGATCGCCGCGGCGTCGTCGAAACCGGCGGCGACGGCGAGACGCGTCTCCAAGCGCGGAAGAAACGCGGCGGTGCGCAAGAAGCCGCGGATGCGGTCGTCCAGCGAATGCCACACCTGCTCGGCGAGATAGCGGTAGACCATCTCGCGCGTTCCGGCCGAGACCGCGCGCAGATCGCTGGCGCGGGTCGACGTGCGCAGCGCGAACGTCAGCGCCGCCGGCCAGCCGTCGATCAAGCCGAGGATCTGCTCCAGCTCTTCGTCGCGCACGGCGACCCGGGTCGCGCGGGCGCTCTGCTTCGCTTCGTCGATGCTGAAGCGCAGGTCGACGGCGTCGACGACCAGATCGGACTCGCCGTAGGCGAGCCACGAGGCGACCGGGAGCTGCAGCGGGCTGCGCGAGGAGAACAGCCAGCGCGGGCCGTCCTTGGTGCGGTCGACCAGCGCGGCGATGAACCGCGAGATCTCCTGATCGGCCTCGCCGTGGTGCAGGTCGTCGATGACGACCAGCGTGTCGAGCGTGCGAATGTGGGTCGCGACCCAGGTCGCAAGGTCGCGGCCCGGGGTCGCCGAGTTCCGCGCGCCGTCGAGCGCCGTCGCCAGCGAACGGCGCAGCGCCGGGACGACTCCTTCGAGCGCGTCGGCGAAACCGCGCACGAACGGCAGCAGCGTCGCGGCGTCGGGCGGCACGTCGTAGACGACCGACGAGGCGACGGTCGCCAAGTACTGCCTCACCGCGACCGATTTCCCGAAGCCCGCCGGCGCGATGATGGTCGCGATCCGGTACTGCGCCGCAGTCGCCAGGCGCTCGAGCACGCGCGGCCGATCGATCGGACGGAAAACTCCGCCGAGATCAGGACGCCCGTTGGCGGCGATGCTTCGGATCACTGCTGCTAGACCCTACTCCTCGTTCAGAGGATACCCCTGATCCCCGGGCCGGTGTCTCTACCGGGGTATCGGCTAGGTTCTCGGCGTTCGCTACCTCCCCCCGTCGCGCTGCGACGCAGGTCGCAACCCGCGGTCGGACCCCGGAAAGACGTAAGCGGGCGTAGTGTTCGCGTAGCGGATTCGACACGAACGCCGGCTTCGGCACCCGGTTCGGCATGCGAGCGCGCGCTGCCGCGTTCACGCCGTTTCTGGCCGAATGGTGCGGGTACGAGCCTTCGCATGACGACCCCGACGTGCGAGCACCACGCCTGCCTCTGCACGCGACCCTATCCGAAGCAAGCGCAAGCGCAGAGCACCGCGCCGATCGATCCGAACGGCGAGTACTGCAGCCGGCGCTGCCGCGAGCAAGAAGCCACCGGCCCGCTCGGCGACGGCGGCTGTCAGTGCGGGCATCCGCAGTGCCAGCAGGTCGCCGACACCGGGATCCCGCCGATGATGTGAGCTAGCCGCCGCGCTCCCGCGCGATCAACCGCAAGTAGCGCCGCGGCTCGAACGTGTTGTCCGCGTCGATCCGGCGGAATGCTTCCTCGCGAATCTGCACGGCGATCTCGCGCCGCTGGCGCATCGCGTTCTCGAGCTCGCGGAACGCGCGCTCGAAGTCGTCGCCGTCGAGCGTGGCGATCTGCTTCTTGAGCCGGTCGATGTCCGAGCCGAGCCGGCCTTGCATCTCGATGCTGACCGCGCGCTCCGTTTGCAGGATGCGCGCGAGCAGCGCGTTGAGCTCCTCAACCGTCGGCAATCCGAACGCCGCGCGCGCCGGCGGGCTCGCGGGCGCTGCGGCGGCGGAGCGAACCGGCCGGGGCTTGTTGCCCGGCCGCGGCGCGTCGAAATCGGGATAGAGGCGGATGATCGACTTGATGCGCTGCGGGCCTTTGGGTGACTGTAACCCCTCCGCGATACCAGCCATTATTAGCCGGGACCGCAAAGCGGTATCGTTGATGACGCGCAGATACTTCGGGTCGATTCCGACCGGCCGCCGGTTGGGGCCGAAAAAGTCTTCGTCGCGCGCCATGGGTAGGCTCATCGCCTTCTCCCAAAGATTGGCGCGCGCGCTGCGGGTTCCGTTCACGACGACTCGGTTACGTCACGGGTTACACGTCACCTGCGAGCCGGTCGTTTCCGTCCAGGCCTTCTTCGATCTCCGCGTCGGTGATGAGCTTTTCGCCCGCCAGCATCCCGGTCGCGTCGGCGGCTAGCACCGGCTCGTCGTACCGGTCGAGCCCCTCGTCCGCGGCGGGTTCGTCACCGGAGGCGTCGTCGCCGGTGGGAGTCAGTAGTTCATCTTTACCAGGGTTCGAGCGGTCGTCTTCCATGAGGCATCTCTACCCGCGCGGGTACGATCCCGTCATGCCAGCAAAGGGGAAGAAAGGCGAGTACGCCGAGTTGCCCTCGACGCTCGAGCGCTCGCCGAAGAAGGCCCAAGACACGTACGAGAAGACCCTCGAGAACGCGGAGCAAGAGTACGGCGGCGACGAAGAGCGCGCGCACCGCGTCGCCTGGGCAGCGGTCAAGCACTCGTTCGAGAAAGTCGGCGACCGGTGGGAGCCCAAGGACCACAAAGGACCGTCCGACCCCCGCGCCGCGCAAAGCGGCCCGAACGCGTCCGGTCCAAGTTACGGCGGCGTCGACGTCGAGGGCAAGACGAAAGAGCAGCTCCTCGACGAAGCGCGCCGGCTCGGGATGCACGTCTCGACGCATTTGACCAAGCCCGAGATCGCCGCGGAGATCGAAAAGGCGAACAAGCGCGCCGACCGCGCGGCGCGAGCGAAGAAGCGCTAGCGACAGGGGGCTGAGCGCTGCAGGGCGAACGTGTGTTCGGCCTGCTCATGTCGCGCCAACTCGCCCTCTTCGCCTCCGCCGCGAGCCCGCTGCGCCTCGTCGGCGACCGCGGCGACGTCACCTACGTTCCGGAGTTCATCGACCGCGCACTGGCCGACGCGCTGGTCCGCGAGCTGAACGCGGACACGCGCTGGCGCGCGGACTCGCGGCTGATGTACGGCCGGCGCGTGCTCGTCCCGCGCGAGACCGCCGGGCGCGGCGAGAAGATGGCGCAGCCCTGGACGCCGGCGCTCTCGCTCGTGCGCGCGATGGCCGAGCGCCACACCGGCACGGCGTTCGACTACTGTTTCCTCAACCGCTACCGCGACGGCAACGACGCCGTCGCCTGGCACGGCGACCGCGACGGGACGCGCGACGCGCGGCTGGTGGTCGCCTCGCTCTCGCTCGGCGCGACGCGCACCTTTCGGCTGCGCCCGAAGAAAGAGAGCGGACTGCACTACGAGCCGATCTCGGTCGACGTCGCGCACGGCGACCTGATCGTGATGGCCGGCGACACGCAGCTCTACTGGGAGCACTGCGTCCCGCGCGATCCGCACGTCACCGAGCCGCGGCTCAACGTGACCTTCCGGCAGCACCGCGCCCGCGACTGAAGACCGCACCCGCAGACCGCGCAGGGCGGCCGCAAGGCATGACATCCCGAAAACTGCGCGGAAACTGCCGCGCGATGCATTCGTCGTTCGTGCGGGCCGCGCTGGCGGCCGTTTTCTTGTTGTCGCTCGGTGCGGCGGCGTCCGCCAGGCCGCCGTTCAACTTCGACGCCACGCCGGGGCGCTTGTCCAAAGACGTCGTGCCGGTGGACTACCGCGTCGCGATCGTCCCCGACGTCGCGGCGAAGACGCTGGCGGGGACCGAGACGGTCGTGCTCGAGGTGCGCAAGCCGGTGCGCTCGATCGCGTTCAACTCGCTGAACGAGCGGCTGAGCGAGGTGAAGCTCGACGGCGCGGCGGTCGCGAGCGTGCAGAGCGACGACGCGCAGCAGCTCACCACGCTCACCCTCGCAAGGCCGCTGGCGAGCGGGCGTCACACGCTTTCGTTCGCGTACACGGGCAAGCTCGAGAGCGCACCGCAGGGGCTGTTCGTGCAGCCGTACCGCACGGGCGGTACCGCGGGGACGATGCTGTCGACGCAGTTCGAGGCGACGGATGCGCGCCGGATGTTTCCGTGCTGGGACGAGCCGGTGTTCCGCGCGACGTTCCAGCTCAGCGCGACCGTGCCGGCCGGATGGAGCGTCTTCTCCAATATGCCGGTCGAGCGCCGGGTGGTGAACGGTGCGAACGCGACCACGACGTTCATGCGCTCGCCGAAGATGCCCACGTACCTGATGGAGTTCTCGGCCGGCGAGCTCGGCCGGCTCGCGGCGACGGCGCACGGGCGCGGCTTCGGCGTCGTCGCGGTGCGCGGGCAGGAACGGTTCGGCGCGACGGCGCTCGCCAACGCGCAGCAGATCCTGGCCGACTACGACGCGTACTTCGACTATCCGTACCCGCTGCCGAAGCTCGACTCGATCGCGGTCCCCGGCGGTTTTCAGGGCGCGATGGAGAACTGGGGCGCGATCACGTACAACGATCAGGCGCTGCTGGTTCGGCCGAACGCGACGCTCGATCAGCGGCAGCGCGTGTTCAGCATCCAGGCGCACGAGATGGCGCACCAGTGGAACGGCGACCTCGTCACGATGAGCTGGTGGGACGACATCTGGCTGAACGAGAGCTTCGCCTCGTGGATGGCGGCGAAAGAGACGGCGCTTCGCAATCCGAGCTGGGCCTGGTGGGAGCGCCAGGATGCCTCCAAAGAGGTCGCGATGGGCGCCGATGCGCGGATCAACTCGCACCCGATCGAGCAGCACGTGACGAACGAGATGGAAGCCGAAGCCTCGTTCGACTCCGCGATCACCTACAACAAAGGCCAAGCGTTCCTGCGGATGCTCGAGGCGTATCTCGGCGCGGACACGTTCCGCGCGGGGATCCGGCGGTACGTCAAGGCGCGCGCGTACTCGAACGCGACGAGCGGCGATCTGTGGCAGGCGCTCTCCGCGGCGAGCGGGCGCGACGTCGAGCAGCTCGCCGCGGGCTGGACGACCCAGCCCGGCTTTCCGCTGGTGAGCGTGCGCGCGACGTGCGCGGTGTCGGGAGCCCGCACGCTCGTGCTGACGCAGCAGCGGTTTCTGCTGAGCGGGAGCGATCCGGCGCAATCGCGCTGGAACGTTCCGCTCGGGGTGCGCTCCGGCGCGCGCGGCGCGGTGCAGCGCGTGCTCTTCACCCACGACGGCCAACACGTCGCCGCCGGCCGCTGCGGCGAGCCGCTGAGCGCGAACGCCGGCACGGTGGGCTTCTACCGCGTCGCGTACGACGACGCCACGCTGAACGCGAACCGGCGCGCGTTCGCCGCGTTGCCCGATGGTGACAAGATCGCGCTGCTCGACGATCAGTGGGCGCTGGCAGAGGCGAACAAAGCGCCGCTCGGATCGTATCTCGCCCTCGCGTCCGCGCTGCGGACCGATCTCGACCAGCGCGCGTGGGAGCAGGTGCTCGACGCGCTGACGACGATCGAGCGCGACGAGCGCGGCACCGCCGGCCACGGCGCGTTCGCCGCGTTCGCGCGCTCGGTGGCGCGTCCCGCGTTCGCCCTCACCGGCTGGGATCCGCAACCGCACGAAGCGCCGACGACGCAGCTCGTGCGGCGCTCGCTGATCGCGCACTTGGGCGAGTGGGACGATCCCGCGGTGGTTCAAGAAGCGCGGCGCCGTTTCGCGAAGTTCGTCGCCGACCGCTCGTCGCTCGATGCCGAGCAGCAGGACGTCGTGCTGCCGATCGTGGCGCGGTACGCCGACCAGGCGACGTTCGACCAGCTGCACGCGATCGCGAAGTCGGCGCAGAACGAGACCGAGGCGCGGCGCTACTACGGCGCGCTGGTCTCCGCGGCCGATCCGAAGCTCGCGCAGCAGGCGCTCGAGATCGTCATGTCATCGGAGCTTCCGCCGCAGGCAGCCGGCGTGCGCGGCCGGCTGATCGCGGCCGCCGCACCGAACAATCCGCAGCTCGTGTGGCGGTTCTATCAGGCCCATGTCGACGAGCTGAACGCGTCGCGGTCCGAGTTCGAGCGCGCGCTCGCGGTCGCGAACGCGCCGAGCGAGTTCTGGAACGCGGCGCCGCTCACCGAGCTCGCCGCATTCGTGCAAGCGCGCGAGCGAAACGCGCCGGCGCTGTACGTCAACCGCGCGATGGAGCGCGCGCGCTTCTCGCTCGCGCTCCGCGACCGCCTCGTCCCCGCCGCCGACGCCTACGTGACCGCTACGCGGCAGCAGTCGTCGCGGTGAACTGGGCTTCTTCGGTAGAGCCGGTGAGTGCGGTGGTCGAGGAGGAGCCGCCGCCGACGACTTTGGCGACCTCGTCGAAGTAGCCGGTGCCGACTTCGCGCTGGTGGCGCGTGGCGGTGTAGCCCGCCAGCTCGCTCGCGAGCTCGCGCTGCTGGAACTCGGCGTAGGCCGACATGCCGCGCGCGGCGTACTCGTGCGCGAGCTCGAACATCGAGTGGTTCAGCGCGTGCCAGCCGGCGAGCGTGATGAACTGGAAGCGGTAGCCGTACTCGAACAGCGCTGCGCGGAAGCGCGCGATCGTCGCGTCGTCGAGCTTGAGCTTCCAGTTGAACGAGGGGGAGCAGTTGTAGGCCAGCATCTTGCCGGGGAACTGCGCGTGAATCCCGCGCGCGAACGCCTCGGCTTCTTCGAGTGAGGGATGCGAGGTCTCGCACCAGATCAGGTCGGCGTACGGCGCGTAGGCGAGGCCGCGCGCGATCGCTTGATCGATCCCGGGCTTCACGCGGAAGAAACCCTCCAGCGTGCGCTCGCCGGTGAGGAACGGGCGATCGCGTTCGTCGATGTCGCTGAGCAGCAGGTTCGCCGCGTCCGCGTCGGTGCGCGCGACAAGGACGGTCGGCACGTCGCAGACGTCCATCGCCAGCCGCGCCGCGACCAGGTTGCGGACGGCCTGCGAGGTCGGGATCAGCACCTTGCCGCCGAGATGTCCGCACTTCTTCTCCGAGGCGAGCTGGTCTTCGAGGTGAACGCCGGCCGCGCCGGCGGCGATCATCGACTTCGCCAGCTCGAAGACGTTCAGCGGCCCGCCGAACCCGGCTTCCATGTCGGCGACGATCGGCGCGAACCAGTCTTTCTCGCCGGCGCGTCCTTCGAGCACGTCGATCTGGTCGGCGCGCACAAACGCGTTGTTGATCCGCTCGACGACCTTCGGCACCGAGTCGTACGGGTACAGCGATTGATCCGGATAGATCTGGCCGGCGGTGTTCGCGTCGGCGGCGACTTGCCAGCCCGAGAGATAGATCGCTTTGAGACCGGCCTTCACCGCCTGCACGGCCTGACCGCCCGTCATGCATCCCAGCGCCGCGACCGGTTCGTCTCGCGCGAGCAGCGCCCGCAGCTTCTCGGCGCCGCGTCGCGCGAGCGTGTGCTCGATGTGAACGCTGCCGCGCAGGCGCGCGACGTCGTCGGCCGTGTACGGGCGCGCGACGTCGGCGGAAGCGGCGGCTTTGCCGTTGGACGCTTTGCCGCGAGGCGCTTTGCCGTTGGACGGCTTGCCGTTCGGGCCGTTGGTCGAGGGCGCGGGGAACTGCACCGGAATAACTCTCCTCGTAGACAGCTAGCGATCCCCGAGAGTATAGCCGGGCGGGGCCGCAGACGGCCCGAATCGGCCGCGAAGCGTGGTTTCGAGCGCGCAGAATGCCGATTTTCCGCCCCGAGATGGGGCGCTGCGCGCGCGTTTCGAAGAGGCGTCCCGATGAGGCAGAGCACGACCTTCCGAGCGCTCGCGATACCGGCAATGGCGGCGGTCCTGGCCGCCGGCCTCGCGCGCGCTGCGGCCGCCGAGACGACGATTCCGCTGACGGCCGACCGCTGGACGGCGACGAACACGATCAAGTTCGAAACGTATCTCGGCCGGCCCAGCCTCTACATCGACAAAGGCGTCGCGCTCGCGCGCGGCACGTCGCTGCGCGACGGAACGCTCGAGCTCGACATGGCGATGCCGGAGGGCGGTAACTTCATGGGCGCGGTGTTTCACGCCGCGTCCACCGACAACTCCGAAGTGATCTGGCTGCGTCCGCGCGCGAGCGGAACGCCTGAAGCGGTGCAGTACGCGCCGGCGCTCAACAGCGTCGGCGGCGCGTGGAAAATCTATCACGGTGACGGTGCCAACGCGGTCGCGACGCTGCCGTTCGGCGCCTGGGTACACGTGAAGATCGACGTGAGCGGTTCGGTCGCGAACCTCTATCTCAACGGCGAAGCCAAGCCGACGCTGACCGTGCCGGCGCTGGCCGGCGTCGACGGCGCGTCAGTCGGCGTGTGGACCGGCGCGTTCGGCCGGGGCGCATACTTCTCGAACGTCCGCTACACCGCGCACCCGCCGGCGCCTCCCGCACCGCAACCGCCGCTTCCGCCCGGCACGCTCGCCGATTGGCAAATTTCCGACGCCCTCGACGCGACCGCGTATCCGCCGGGCGCGATGCCGAACCTGAGCGACGTGCGCTGGCAAAATGTACGTCCGGAGACGACGGGCGTGGTGCTGATCAACCGCTATCGCCGCTCGCCGCAGCTCAGCTTTCCGTCCGATCCCGCGACAGGTGAGCCGCTCGTCGACCGAATCATGAACAACCAGGTCGCGGGCGAAAAGATCGTCTTCGCGCGCACCCTGATTCAGTCCGACCGCGATCAACTGAGACGGATCCTGTTCGGCTACGTGAACGGCCTCGTCGTCTATTGCAACGGAACGCCGCTGTACTTCGGCGCGGACGTCGGCGGCGGGATCATGAACCCGGTCGGCGACGGCGTCTTCTTGCCGTTGCACAAAGGCGCGAACGAGATCGTGTTCGCGGTGTCCAACATCACCGGCGGCTGGGGCTTCTGGGCACGACTCGCCCAGTTTCCCTGAGCCCGACGAAGGGGGCCGATAGAATCCCGATTTTTAGAGCGCTGATGCGCCGAAGAACTCGTGCGGGACCAGGCCCATGCGCCGCGCATACGACCGGTTGGGCCACCCCTCCAACCGCTGATTGCTCAAGAAAACCGAGGCGTTGTAGAGATCGCGGCTCCGTGTGATGCTCCTCTGCAGCGCTCTCAGTGCTTTCAACAGCGATGCGCGTTCCGGATGCGTGTGCAGCTCGGCGCGGCTGCCGGCCGCCGCGCAGAATTGCTCGACGGACGCCGAGAGCCGGCACTCGGCGTCGACGCGATCGCGACTCAGCGGTCCGCCTCCGGTCAGCGGTTGCAGCTGCACGATCTGCGCCAAGGGACCGCTGTCCTCTTCGTGTGGCGTCCCCCAGGCCGCAAGAACGTTCCCGAGCGCATCGTGGCGCTGTTTGAGCAACGCATCGAGAGCCGCCGATCGGCGGTCGACGTCGCCACGAGTCTGCTTCATCCGAACATACGGCATAACCAGGGCTTGGATGCCGAAGAACATCGCACCGACGATGAGCAGCGCGGCCGTCACGATGGCCGCTTTCCAGGTCGAACTATCGATGCCGGGCTCCGGTCCGCGCAGGAACAACGCCCACAGCATTCCTACGATGCCGCCGAGCGCCAGCACCAGCCCGGCGACGAACTCAAAGCCAAACCACGACCGAAGGTTTATTTCGAAGTCATTCCGCGATTGTCCCGTGATGATGAACGGGCTTCCGGGCGACGCTCGAATGACGAGCTCGTCCGGTTTGATGCCTGCGGCATCCAGCGGACCGATTTGCGACGCGGGCATGGCGGTGCCGTACACCGAGACGTGCGCGTTCGGCGCTAGCACGCGCTCGTAGACGTTCACCAGGCAACCTTCACCGATCGGCAGGCCGAACATCGGAAAGACCTCGGCGAACTCATCACTGACGCGATGGGTCTTGCCCGGATATTTCGTCTCGTCGAGTTCGACGTCGGCGTAAGTGGCCTGGACGAGAACCGATCCGGTCTGGTCTTCGACACGGAACAGCGGGATCGGCGGCCAGCAGAGACTGCCCATGTCGTACCACGACCCGCCCTTGTCGTTCGGCGTCCACACCTCGCATCGTTCGTACGCGAAGATACAGTCGATGCCGGCGCCGGGTGCCGTGACGACGCGCGTCGCCTTGGCCGTGCCCTCCACCGCGACCGGCCCGGCCTTGCGCGCAGCGGTATTCGCCCGCAGCATCTTCGCGATCTGCTGGTCCTCCCTGCGGTCCATGAACGTCGCAACGAGCACCAAGACGCCGAGCGCGATAGCGACGACGCAGCCGACAAAGATGAGCGCTTGGCTCGACATAACGTGTCGCCGTGAGCTTCGAGAGCGCCGTCACCCTGAGCCTGCCGAAGGGGCCGAAATAGTCCTGAAGCTCACCGTGACAGGGTTAACGTTGACGTCGTCGCGGCACGCACCGCGGCGTCGGAGAACGGGAGCGGGGTGCGCGCGAAGTCGACCCAACCGGCGTTCTGGTCAGCGTAGTGCGGTGAGCCTGGCTCGCCGGACTCGCCGGCGTCGACGTCGATCGTGCCGCGGTCCCAGTCGCCGGCGATCCAGACCGCGCGGAACGACTGCGCGTGCGCGTTCCACTGCACCGCCGGCGCGAAGCTGCCGCCGCGGCCCGGCATGGTGGGACCGTTCCACAGCGCGAAGCCGAACGGCGCGAGCGCGTGCTTGAGCGGCTGCGCGGCGTACGTCCCGAACGGCGGAACGTCTGCGCCGAGCTGCGTCGCGACGCGCTTGAGCGCGCCGGTGACGAAGAGATCGTAGTCGTCGCGCGCGACCCAGCCGCGCGGGCGCTCGCGCAGCGCGCGCAGCACGACCTCGAAGCCGGGGCTCGTCGACGGATACGAGGGCGCGAGCCACGCCGGCAGATGCTGCGCGGCGAGCGTGCTCAGCATGTCGCGCCGCAGCGCGACGACGGCGGTGGCGCCGCGCGACGCGGGGATCAGCGTGCCGTCGAACGAGCGCAGCGCGCTCAGCAGCGGCGCGAGCGTCTGATCTCCCTCCGCGTGCTTGCGCGTTGCCGCGGCGAGGACGAGATCGGCGAACTCGCGCTCCGCGGGTGACGTTGCGTCGCGCTGCTCGGCGGCGATCGCTTCGGGCGACAGACGATGGTGTGCGTCCGCGGCTGCGGCGAGCGCGCGGCGAATCTCGAACGCGCGGTACGGCGGCGGCCAGAACGGCGCGAGCCGCGGTGAGCCGTCGCCCGCGGCGCGGTTGTTCGCGGTGACGACGAGCGCGCTGCGCGAGGGGTCGACGTGCGGTGCGTCGTCGTAGGTCGAATAAGCGGGTTCCGGTGCGTTGTCCGCTGCGGCCCAGCGGCCCCACGAAGGTTCGAGCGGGACGCCGCCGGCGAAGTGGTATGCGACGCGGCCGGTGTCGTCGGCGAAGATCACGTTGAGCGCGGGTTCCGGCAGCGCGCGCATCGACGCGACGCCGTCGGCCGCGGTGCGCGCGCGCAGCAAGCCGAAGAACGGCGCCAGCGTCGAGACGGGCTTGCGCCGCAGCCGCCAGTCCATCAGATAGGCGACGCCGTTGCCGGCGTACATCACGACGCCGCGGTCGGTTTCCAGCAGATCGACGTCGACGCTGCCGCCGAAGCGCACGCCGACGATCTCGTGCCGGTGCCGCGCGTGAACCCAGCCGTCGCCTTCGAACAGCTCGTCGGCGCCGCGCAGCGGTTCGCGCACGACGTGCATGGCTGCGGTTTCGCCGGCCGTGACGCCCCAGGCGAGGTGCTCGTTGTGGCCGAGCGTCACGCCGGGCGTTCCGGCCAGCGCCGCGCCGGCGACGTGCAAGCCGGGCGCACTTCCTTCGACCAGATACCAGATGCCGGGGATCGCGATGTCGAGGTGCGGGTCGTTCGCGAGCACCGCTTTGCCGGTCGTGGTCCGATCCGCGCCGACCACCCAGCCGTTGCTCCCGACCGGCGGCCGTTCATCGCGGTCGCGGAGCGCGGTCGCGTAATCCCCTTGACGGACTCCCGGCAATGCCGGCAGCGCGGCGATGGGGCCGGGCGGGCGGCCGTTGGTCGGAACGTCGTACTTCGGGTCGGTCAGCGGGTAGAGGGCGTCGGTGCCGGCCGGGCCGAGCGCGTCGCGGACGAAGTCGCGCACGATCACGTCGTCCGGCTTGTCGTCGAGGTCCAGCACGGTCGCGAAGCCGACGGCCAGCGCATCCTGCGGCTGCCAGCGCTCGAAGCCGAAGAAGAGCGCCCGGTACTCGGGCGGGACGGGCTGGCGGGCCGCCGCCGCGTTGATCCCGTCGGCGAAGGCGGCCAGCATGGCGCGCTCCTCCGGGGCGGCCGCGGCGTACGAGCGCGCGGCGAGGTCGCGGATCCCGAAGCGGCGCATCCGCCGGTCGACCTTGACCAGCGGGCTGCCGAGGACTTCGGCGAGCCGGCCCTCGACGTAGCGCCGGGTGAGGTCCATCTGGAAGAGCCGGTCGCTCGCCATCGCGTAGCCTTCGGCGACGAAGAAGTCGTGGGCCGAGCCGGCCCGGATGTGGGGGACGCCGCGCGCGTCGCGGGCGATCGTCACCGGGCCGTCGAGCGGCAGTCCCGTCTCGGTGCCCTCGGTTCGCGCTACCCCGGCCTTCGTGGCGTAGAGGACCCACAGCACGTAGGCGAGCGCCAGCAGCAGAACCAGGGCTGCGAGCCCTGCGAGGGTAAGCAGCGAACGGAGAATCCAGCGAAGGGCCACGGCCCACACATAGGACGCCCGCGCCTGCTTCCCTCGCAGGCAGCCCGGCCGGCGCGCCTTGAATTTCTTGCGGATCCGTGATACGATTCGCGCCTATGCCCTTCGGCCGATAAGCGGACCCAAGGAACGTCGAGCCGGCGTCTCCTGGGTCTGTTCGCCTTTTCAAGCGGAACCCAGCCACCCCGGACTTCCGACGTCACCTCGGCCGCCTCTGTCTCGCCGACGCGCTGAGCAAAGGAAAAACTTGAACCTCCTCGACGTCAACAATTTCGACGCGATGCGCATCGGCCTCGCGTCCCCGGAACAGATTCGCGCATGGTCGTTCGGCGAAGTCAAAAAGCCCGAGACGATCAACTACCGGACCCTCAAGCCGGAACGTGACGGGCTCTTCTGCGAGAAGATCTTCGGCCCGACCAAAGACTGGGAATGCCACTGCGGCAAGTACAAGCGCATCCGCTTCAAAGGGATGATCTGCGACCGCTGCGGCGTCGAGATCACGCGCGCCAAAGTGCGCCGCGAGCGGATGGGCCACATCGAGCTCGCCACGCCGGTCACGCACATTTGGTATTTCAAAGGCGTGCCCTCGCGCATCGGCATCCTGCTCGACATGTCGCCGCGCCAGCTGGAGAAGGTCATCTACTTCGCGGCGTACGTCGTCACGGACGCGGGCGACACGACGCTGGTGAAGCGCGAGATCCTCACCGAGCAGAAGTACCGCGAGAGCCGTGAGAAGTACGGCACCCGCTTCAAGGCCGGGATGGGCGCGGAAGCGATCCGCGAGCTGCTGCGCGACCTGAACCTGCGCAAGCTGCAAGAAGACCTGCGCCGCGAGTTCAAGGAGACCTCGGGCCAGAAGCGGATCAAGGCGATCAAACGGCTCGAAGTCGTCGAAGCGTTCCTCGCCTCGGGCAACAAGCCGGAGTGGATGATTCTCTCCGCGGTGCCGGTGATCGCGCCGGAGCTGCGCCCGATGGTGCAGCTCGACGGCGGCCGTTTCGCCACCTCGGACTTGAACGATCTCTACCGCCGCGTGATCAATAGAAACAACCGGCTCAAGCGGCTGCTGGAGCTGAGCGCGCCCGAGATCATCATCAAGAACGAGAAGCGCATGCTGCAGGAAGCGGTCGACGCGCTGATCGACAACGGCCGCCGCGGCCGCCCCGTCACCGGGCCCAACAACCGTCCGCTGAAGAGTCTTTCGGATATTCTCAAGGGCAAGCAGGGCCGCTTCCGCCAGAACCTGCTCGGCAAGCGCGTCGACTACTCGGGCCGCTCGGTCATCGTGGTCGGCCCGAACCTCAAGCTGCACCAGTGCGGGCTGCCCAAAGAGATGGCGCTCGAGCTCTTCAAGCCGTTCGTGATGAAGAAGCTCGTCGACCGCGGTCAGGCGCACAACATCAAGTCCGCGAAGCGCATGGTCGAGCGCGTCCGTCCCGAAGTGTGGGACGTGCTCGACGAAGTGATTCGCGAGCACCCGGTGCTGCTCAACCGCGCGCCGACGCTGCACCGCCTCGGCATTCAGGCGTTCGAGCCGGTGCTGGTGGAAGGCAAGGCGATCCACCTGCACCCGCTGGTCTGCACGCCGTACAACGCCGACTTCGACGGCGACCAGATGGCCGTGCACCTTCCGCTGAGCGCCGGCGCGCAGGCGGAAGCGCGCATCCTGATGCTGTCCTCGAACAACATCCTCCAGCCTTCGTTCGGAAACCCGGTCTCGATTCCGACCCAGGACATGGTCCTGGGTCTGTACTGGCTCACCTTCCAGCCGGACGAGTACAAGGGGCCTGCGAAGGCCGCGCTCGCCGACGACGCGCTCTATGCCGGACCGGTCTACCGCAACGGCAGCGCGCGCAAGAAGCCGGACGGCTCCAGCGCGCCGGTCGCGTTCAAGGACGGCACCGAAGCGATCACGGCGTACAACCACCGGCTGATCGGGCTGCACGAGTGGATCGAGGTGCGGATCAACGGTGCGCGGGTGAAGACGACCGTCGGCCGCGTGATCCTCAACGAAGCCTTCCCGGCCGAGTGGCAGTACCCGTTCCTCAACGTCACGCTCGACAAGGGTGCGCTCAAGAAGCTGATCACCGAGTGCTACCGCAAGTACGGGAACGCCGCCACGGCGGAGTTCCTCGACGCGGTCAAGGCGCTGGGCTTCCGCTACGCGACGCAGTCGGGGACGACCGTGTCGATCAGCGACATCATCGTCCCGCAGCAGAAGCACGACATCCTCGACAAGGCGCAGGCCGAGGTCGACGAGCTGCACGGTCTGTTCGACCAGGGCTTCATCTCGGACGACGAGCGCTACAACAAGACGATCGAGATCTGGTCGAAGGCCGGCGACGACGTCACCGCCTCGATGCAGGCCGCGCAGAACCCGCTCAACCCGGTGTTCATGATGGCGACCTCGGGCGCGCGCGGCTCGATCGCGCAGGTCAAGCAGCTGGGCGGGATGCGCGGGCTCATGTCCGACCCGTCGGGCCGCATCCTCGAGATCCCGGTCAAGGCTTCGCTCAAAGAAGGGCTGACCGTCCTCGAGTACTTCATCTCGACGCACGGCGCGCGCAAGGGTCTGGCCGACACCGCGCTGCGCACGGCGGACTCGGGCTACCTGACGCGCCGGCTCGTCGACGTTGCGCAGGACGTGATCATCCGTGAGGAAGACTGCGGGACCGCCAGCGGGATCACCGTCGGCGACATCACCGTCGGCAAGGAGACGATCGAGCCGATCAGCGATCGGATCGTCGGCCGCCGCGCCGCCGAGGACGTCCGCAACCCGGAGAACTCGCGCGACAAGCTCGTCAAGCGCGACGAAGAGATCGACGAGGAGAAGGCCAAGGCGATCATCGCCGCCGGCATCAAGACGGTGAAGATCCGCTCGGTGCTGGCGTGCCAGGCGAAGTACGGCGTCTGCGCGATGTGCTACGGGCGCAACCTCGCCACCGGCCTGAAGGTCGACATCGGCGAAGCGGTGGGGATCATCGCGGCGCAGTCGATCGGCGAGCCCGGCACGCAGCTCACCCTGCGCACGTTCCACACCGGCGGCGTCGCGCAGGAAGACATCATCACCGGTCTCCCGCGCGTCGAGGAGATCTTCGAGGCGCGCAAGCCGAAGGGCGAGGCGCCGGTGGTCGAGTTCTCCGGCACGATCAAGTTCGGCGAGGAGAAGGGCAAGCGCGTCGTCTTCGTCGTCGACGACGAAGGCGTCGAGCACGAGGTCGACGTTCCGGCGAATACGCACCTCACCGTGACGGAAGGGCAGCGCGTCGAGGCCGGCCAGCCGGTGGCGGAAGGCTCGCTCAACCCGCACGACATCCTGCGCATCAAGGGCGAGACCGCGCTGCAGAACTACCTGGTGCAGGAAGTGCAGAAGGTCTACCGCTCGCAGGGCGTCGACATCAACGACAAGCACATCGAAGTGATCGTGCGCTCGATGCTGCGCAAGGTGAAGATCGTCGACGGCGGCGACACGCGGATGCTGCCTGGGCAGCTCGTCGAAGCCGCGGTGTTCGCGGAGGAGAACGAGAAGATCAAGGGCGAGGGCGGCAAGATCGCGGAGGGCACTCCGGTGCTGCTCGGCGTCACGAAAGCCTCGCTCGCGACCGAGTCGTTCCTCTCGGCGGCGTCGTTCCAGGAGACCACGCGCGTCCTCACCGACGCGGCGATCAAGGGCAAGCACGACCCGCTGCTCGGGCTCAAGGAAAACGTCATCATCGGCAAGCTGATCCCGGCCGGGACGGGGATGTCGCGTTACCGCAACCTCGCGATCGAACCGGAAGGCCAGGATCTCGACGAAGAGGGGCGGCCGCGCAACATGGGCGCGTTCCTCGACTTCAACCCGGACGGCGACGGCTTGAGCTCGTACGGCGACGTCGTGGCGCCGAACGGTCAGGAGCTGAACCCCAAGGTGCTCGGCCCGTACGAGCGCCAGCGGATGGCGGAGAACACCGTCCAGTACGAAGGCGAGTACGAGCCCGACGCCACCGTCGGCACGCCCTCGCAGCGCACGCAGTACAAGCAAAAGGGCATCAACCCGGAAGACTTGTAGGACCATGTCACCCTGAGCTTGTCGAAGGGCGGCAGACAATCGAGAGGCCCGCTCGAAAGAGCGGGCCTTTTCAAATCAACTCCACGAATACGACGAACACGACCCGAAGCAAATCTAACCCTTCTACCGTACGAGCGCCTCAAGCGCGGAGACGAATCGGTCACAGTTCGGGCATCGGCTTCGAACTTGAGCAACGTCGATCGCCTTGAGTAAAGCCTCCGCGTGGGCAATCTTATGATAAACACCCTTTTGCGTCTGAGCGGTCGCCGCTCTGAGAGCGCGCTGGACGTCATTCTTCGGGACGGCCTCTAGATTTACGTTTCTTGGCAAATTTGTTGGCCTGAAGTGTTGCCCATAGAATATTGCAAGTGCCTGTGGATCCGCAACAATCCATGTTTCCATCACCTGAGCCATCAGAAACGCCGCCGTGGCCGACGTTCCGGGAAAGGTCCAGCCGCTATGGACGGAGAGGTGCTGTGCCGGATCCGCGGCAGTCACAAGGACCTCTGAGTCGACAAGGAGCAAAGGCACGTAGCCGGGGTCGGCGCCTAGAGCATTGAGAAACGCGTCATAGGTATCGCCGCGCCCTCCCGAGGGAACAACTTTCCATTTGATTCCTTTTCGCCATGCCGCCTCGCGTATGGCGTGCAAGAACTCACCAAACCCGCGTCGAATCGCAGCCCTGCCATCAGCTGTATCGCCGCCACCCTCAACGTAAATCGCGATGCCGCTCATGGGTTGCCGCCGATTTCTCCGATCTTCCAGATATCGCCGAGCTGATACTTTTCAAGCCAATACGCAAGTTGCTCACGCTGTAGTCGGCGCAATTCGGTACGCCCCCCAACGTTCTCGCACACCATGACTGCTTCGACATTTTTCGTTAGCTGTGACACGAGGCTGTCCGATTGGGTGGTGACCACTATTTGAGTCGTCATGGCAGCTTCGGAAAGTAATTCAGCAACAAGCGCTATCGCGTCTGGATGAAGGCCGAGTTCCGGCTCCTCCAAGCAAATCAACGGCGCTGTTTCGGGCTTGAGCAGAATTGCCAAGAGGGCAATAAATCGTATCGTCCCGTCTGAAAGCCGCGTGGCAGGAATTGGTGTGCGCAGATCTTCCTCGTGGAGGAATACTTGGACCGTTCCTGATTGAATACGCGTGGTGAGGTTTCGAAAGCGAGGGAGAAAGCGCCGCATGTACTCGATCAAGCGCTGCCATTGATCGCTGTGCTCGATAGAATTGAGGATCAGTCCGAGGTTGCGCGCATCCGGGAGCAAGCTGTCATTGGGCAAGTCTGCCGGTTGCGGTTGACGCAAGGGCGCGTACCGTCCAATCGACCATTCCCGATAAGTAGCAATTCTTGAAAAACGGCTTGCGACGCCGGTCAGTTCCGGGTAGAGATCGGGATCTCGGCGCTGCGAAAGGACCGATTCAGAAGGGACGAGGCTGTCACGGCTTAGTGCTCGCTTTACAGCTTTGCCGTTGACCTGTCGGGTATTAATTGCCGGCCGACCATCTTGATATCGGTAATAGAAGTAGACGTCTTTGTCAGACGATCGCCGCGGCTCACATTCCTCGAGCAGTTCGTCCAGTATTTCCAGTCGCTCACCTATTGGTGCAACTTCCACTTTATACCGTAAGGCAGTCTTGGCTTCTGCAATATTACAAACTGCTGATATGGACGCGCGTTGGCGCGAATTGTTCCCTTTCCATATCCATTCGTTTATGCCGCCGCCATCTCGAATCACGCCCGCCAGATCCGTCGGCGCGGCGCGCAGAAGTTCCAATAATTCGATGACGTTTGACTTGCCGGAGCCATTCGGGCCGATCAAAACATTTAGGGACTGGAGATCAATGGGAGCAGCGTCTGGGCCGAATGATAAGAACCCTTGAGGCGTCAACTTCTCAATGAATCGTTTCAACGAGGTTTTCTCCGATTTGCTCTATGCGCGAGCACAGTAGAATCTTAGAAAGACGAATTCCGCGTTCCTGGTGCCGAGGGCCTCTCGGGAATGAAGTATGAAATTCGGGGCAGGACGTGGGCGGGATCATGGCTCATCCTTCGACGGGCTCAGGATGACAAATGCTCGTAGGATAACGTAGCGGTGGAAAGTCTTAGTTTTGACGAGGCGATGCGGCGGCTGATCGATACGGCGCGCTGGAATTTTGCGGGCCTTCGCGGCGCGAATCGTGAGCCCGCCGAGAAGGTCCTTACCGAGTTCGACCTCCCGTTCGTCGTGGAAGGTGCCTATGACGCGTGCATCGCTCTGCTGGACTATGACGTACCGAGGTCACATATCAAGCTGTACTGCGGGGACAACGCCGACGCGGCACAGCTAATTTTCGCCCTCTACGAGGAGCGTTTGCGAGGATTCGCCACCGGCGCGGGAACGAGCACCGAAGAGGTTCAGCACCATAAAGGGGACACGAGATGTTGGCTCATGGCTTCGTATTCAGCGCGCGGGGGCGGTTCGATCGGGGTAACGCACTTTTCGTACCGCCCGAGCGCGAGCGAACCGATAAAAGAACATCGCGTCTGGGTAGAAGTCGCGGGCAACGACGTGGAGTGCATTCACGGTTTACCGGAAGAATCGCCCTGGCACATCATGTTCGCCGGAACGTCCCTTCAGGCAAAGAGACGTGACATTCCGGCGGCGGGAGTCCGCAAAAAGCGTCAGCAGCGCCGCTCGCGCCGCGACCGCCCTAGTCCAGATTGAGGAGTCGAAATGGACGAAGAAGATGCCGTCGTCGTTCGGAGACCGGAGCGCCACCCGCGCGAGGGGTGGGCTGAGGCGAGCCGTTCGCTTTCGGCCGGAGGCGACGATGTGCTCGTGTGGCCGGAATTCGGAAACGAGGACGATGCGAAGATCGCATGGTGACCCGCCGCTTCATTAGGTCGCATGACCTGCCCGGTTTGGTAGAAAGAGCCTGCTCGCGAGAGCGGGCTCTTGCGTTGGGGTAGCTTGGGCGAACGGAGGGTTCGCCGGATGCCGCTGGGGTCGCCTCGGATTGCCGTATCGTTGGCTGCAGTACTCGGCTTGATGGTCGTGTTGACGCCGCAGCGCGCGCTGGCGGGCGAGCTTGCGATTGCGGAGGGGACGGTTGCGATCTCTACGCCGGCGGCGGGGCAGCGGGCGCCGGCGTGTGGGGAGTTGGTCGTCGAGGCTCGGGATGCGCTGGACAGTCATTTGATCGGGCGCACGCGGCCGGAGGCCGGCGCGGACGGCGCGTGCCGGTATGCGATCAGCGTGCCCGCGCAGAGCGCCGTGTGGCTGCGGCTGCGGCCGGCGCTCGTTGCGAGCGCGCGGGTCACGCCGGCTGATTTTTCGGGCGCTGGTCTCGCCACGGCGGGCGTCGGGAGCGCGCGCGGCAGCGCGAGCGCGCGGAGCGTCGCGCTGCGGTTCACCGTGTTGGCGCCGTCGACGTACTTCTTTGCGCCGGGCGAGCGGAAGACGGTGCCGCTCTCGTACTAGTCAGCGTTCCGGCCGACCCGAGCTGATACCGGCGCGCTGTGGAGTGACGGCGCCGCCCGGCGTGGAAGCAGCCGGGCGGAGGTCGTCGCGTGGCTCACCGGTTCGACGTGACGGACGTATTCTCACCGCATTACCGCGTCGCGCCGCCGGTGCCGCACGTTCCGGCAGCCGGCCGGCCCGACGTTGCGGTTGCCGTGCGCGGCGGCGCGATCGCGTGTGCCGCGAGCGCGCTGGTCCTCGCGCTCCTGATCGTCCCCCTGCCGCACCGCGGCTCGCTCGACACCGGCGTTCTGCTCGCGCTGAACCACTTCGCCGCACGGATCCCGCTGCACAATCTGCAGTGGCAGCTCAACGACAACGAGATCCCGCAGCTCCTTCTCGCCGCCGGCGCGATGATGCTATGGAACCGCCGTGCCGACCGCAAATGGTCGCGCGATCTGACGCTGCTCGCGCTCTCGGCGTGCGTCATCACGTACGTTGTCTCGCGCGTCGTCCAGCACTTCGTTGATCGCCCGCGGCCGCTGCTCGAGGTGCAGTTGATCCCGTTCGTCAACGCCGGCGTGGTCGACGAGGTCCGCGCCAGCTTCACCCACTTCGGCTCGCTGCCGAGCGATCACGCCGCGCTGTACGCGATCGCCGCCGTGGTCGCGTTCACGGTGAGCCGGACGGCCGGGTTCGTGGTCCTCGCGATCGGCCTCTGGGGTGTGCTGTTCCGCGCCGCCGCGGGGTTTCATTGGCCGAGCGACGTTGCGGCGGGCGCGTTGCTGGGCACCGCCGTTGCCGTGCTGGTGCTGCGCTTCGCGGACGCCTTCCGGCCGGCGCTGCTGCACGTTCACCGCGCGTTTCGGCGTGAGCCGGCGCTGATGAGCGCGCTCGGGTTCATCGCGCTAGCCGAGTTCGGCGCCAGCTTCCCGGTAACGAAGGCGCTGTTCCGCGGCCTCTTGCACGCGCGCCTCTTCCACTAGAGTAGAGGCGCGCTGCGCTACGTCGCGACCGGCTCGGCGCGGGCGGCTTCGAAGACCGCGGCCGGCGCCGGGCGGCCGAAGTAGAAGCCCTGCAGGCGGTCGCAGCCGAGGTCGGCCAGGATGCGCGCCTGCTGCGCCGTCTCGACGCCTTCCGCGGTGACCGGCAGGCCGAGCGCGTGCGCGACGCTGACGATCGCGCGCGCGATCGCGAGGTTCTCGTCGCGCTCGATGCTTTCGACGAAGGTGCGGTCGATCTTGAGCGAGTCGACCTCGAAGCGCTTGAGGTAGGCGAAGCTGCTGTAGCCGGTCCCGAAATCGTCGATCGCGACGCCGATCCCCATGCGGTGCACCGCTTGCAGCGTCGCCAGCACGGGCTCGACGTTCGACATGATCGCCGCTTCGGTGATTTCGATCTCGAGCATCTCCGGCGCAGCGCCGCTCTGCTTCAATGCGTCCGCCAGCGTGCCCACGAAGTCGGGGTGCGCGAACTGCCGCGGTGAGACGTTGACCGCGATGCGAACGTCGAAGCCGCGCTGCTGCCAGCGCGCGGCTTGCGCGCAGGCCGCGTTCATCACCCAGGCGCCGAGCGCGAAGATGATGCGGCTGTCCTCGGCGATCCCGATGAAGTCGGGCGGCAGGTGCACCCCGCCCTCCGCGTCGGTCCAGCGCACCAGCGCTTCCGCCGCGACGACGCGCCCGCTGCGCGCGGTGACGATCGGCTGGAAGTGCAGCTCCAGGCCGCCTTCGCCGAGCGCGCGGCGCAGCTCGTTCTGCACGTAGTGCCGGCGTGAGGCTTTCTCGTGCAGCGCGTCGCTGAAGAAGGCGAACCCGCTGCCGAGCTCGTGCTTCGCCTGGTACATCGCAGTGTCGGCGTTGCGGATCACGACGCCGGCTTCGGCGCCGTCGCGCGGCGAGATCGCGATCCCGACGCTGGCGGTCACGGCGAAATCCACGCCCTCGACCGAGAACGGCGCCGCGATCGCCAGAATCAAACGCGCCGCGAGCTCCTCGAGCGCCGCCCGGTCGCGCACGACCGGCACGATCGCCACGAACTCATCGCCGCCCCAGCGGCCGAGCACGCCCGCGTTCCCGAGTTCGACCGTGACGCGCCGGCTCAGCTCCTGCAGCACGCGGTCGCCCACGTCGTGGCCGAGCGTGTCGTTCACGTCCTTGAAGCGGTCGAGGTCCAGGAACGCGACGGCGCAGCGCGAGCCGTCCTTCGCCGCGCGCGCGAGCTCTTCGGCGAGCAACTCTTGGACGGTGGCGCGGTTCGGCAAACCGGTCAGCGCGTCGTAGCGCGCCAGCTGCGTCAGCGCTTCTTCGGCGCGCTTGCGGGCGGCGAGCACGTCGAGCAGCTCTTCCTTCATGCGCTGCGCTGCGAGCCGGTTGAGGATCTCGCTGTTCTGAATCTTGATGCGCAGCACCGCCGGGATGAACCCGATCAAATAGCCGCTGCCGAAGGTGCCGATCGCGGCGAAATTCATCGGCGTCCAGAGCACACCGTGCCACGCGGAGTAGAGCAGATGGAAGGAGAAGCCGATGATGAACGTCGCGGCGAGATCGCCGACGCGGTAAAACGCTTGCTGCGCGCCGACGATCACCAGCAAGCCCGCGGCGATGTACGCATAGTGGTTGCCGCTGTTCACCACCAGCACGACGACGGCGAGCAGCACGACCAGGACGTTGACGAACTGCAGCGTGACCGCGTAGCGGCGCAGCGGCTTGCACAGCACGATGGCCGCAGCCAGCAGGGTGGAGAAGGTGGCCGGGATGCACCGCAGCGGCATCGAGTCGGAGCCCGACGGCACGCCGGGAAGCGAGCTCAACACGAAGTGGAACGCCGGCAAAAAGACGGCGATCAGCCCGCTGTAGATGAGAATCGAGGTGGTCGCGTTCCGCTGCCGCCACTGCGAGAACTCGCCGTCCTGGCGCCGGCTCACCATCCTGCTATCGGCCCGCCCCCGGCTGGGCTGAAGAGCAGGCAGTCGGTCTGGACGACTCTTAACGTGAGCGCGCGCGGCAGGTTCGGCAGGGCCGCGCTCCGCACGGTTACGGCACGATGCGCACCCTGACCGACGTCTTCGCTGCCGGTACCCCGCCGCTGCCGGAAGGGCTGCGCACGCTGCACGTCTCGCCGGGGCGCGTCGTCGAGCCGGGGATGACGGTCCACGCGAACTTCACCTTCCGCAACTTGGGCGGCGGGACCGCGACCGGGTTCCGCGTGCGCTTCCGGCTCCCCGAAGGGCTGACGTACTTGGTCGGGACGGCCCGCATCGACGACGCGCCGATCGACGAGCAAGGCGGGCTCACCTCGCTGCTGCAAGGCGCGGGCGCGCAGATCGGCGACGTGCCGCCGGGCGGCGAGCGACGGATCTCGCTGGCGTACAGCGTCGCAACGACGATCGAGAACGGCACGCCCATCTCGCTGCAGGCCGCGATCTCCTCGTTCGAAGTTCCGGTGATCGGCTCGAACGTGGTGCGGCTCGTGGTGCGCAGCCGGCCCGTGCTGCAAGGGCCGGCGACGAAGCTCTCGCTCTCGGCGGTGCGCGAGCTGGTGCCGGGCGCGGAACTGCAGATGCGCGCGCAGATCCACAACTCGGGGCAGAGCAGCGCGCACGACGTCGTCGCGCTGATCCCGGTGCCGGCGAACACGAGCTACGTGCCGCAGAGCGCGCGCATCGACGGCCGCCCGCCCGAAGATCTTTCCGAGGCGGAGCCGTTCGGGTTGACGCGGCCGACGGTCGTCGCGCCGACGCTCGGGCCGGGCGCGACGATCGACGTGGGCTACCGCGTGCGGATCGATCCGACGCTCGCCGACGGCACGCCGATCGCGGCGCACGCGTCGGTGTGCACGCAGGAGCTGGCCGAGTTCGCGCTCGCGCCGGTGACGCTGAAGATTCCCTCCGCGCCCTCGTTCGCCGGCGAGGAGACGAGCTTCCGCGTCGAGTGCGAGGACGACGTCGTGGCGGGACAGCGCGTGCGCTGTGCGGTGCGGCTGCGCAACGGCGGGACGGCGCGCGCGAAAGGCGTGCGCGTGCGCGTGACGCTGCCGGAAGCGATCGCGTACAGCGCGGGCTCGCGCAGCATCGACGGCGCGCCGGCGGTCGACCGCGACCGCGATCCGGGCGTCTTCGAGCTGGGCGACGTGGAGCCGGGGCGCTCGCTCGAAGTCGGCCTCGCGGGCGTGGTGCGCTCGCCGGTCGCGAACGGGTTGGAGCTGCCGCTGGCGGCGCGCGTCCACTGGTCGAAGGGTGAGCGCGCGTTCGAGCGGACGCTGACGGCGCGCTCGCAGCCGGCCTTTCCGGCCGCGTTCAACGCGCTCGAGCGCGAGACGCCGCGGCTGCTCGCGCCCGGCGACGCGGCGGCGTTCACCGTGCGCTTGCAGAACATGGGTGCGGACGCCGCGAGCGACGCGCGGCTGCGGATCGAGGCGGACGCGGAGCTCGAGCACCTGCGCGTGACCGAGCGCGACTCGGAGCTCGTGCTCGGCGACGACGGCGAAGTGCACCTCGACACGCTCGAGCCGAACGTGCCGCGCACGCTGCGCATCGACGCGCGGCTCGCCGAAGCGCTCGAAGACCAGCGCCAGCTGCGCGTGCGCGCGACGCTCGAGACCGCGCAGCTGCCGCCGGTCGATCTCGGCTCGGTCGCGCACGTGGTCGCCTCGCGGCCGCGCTTCTCCGCCGAAACCTCGCGCCTCGCGCCGGAGAGCAACGAGGTGCTGCGGCCGAACCGCACCACCGCGTTCCGGCTCACCGTGCGAAACGAAGGGACCGATCGCGGGCGCGACGTGCGCGTGCGCTTGCAGCTGCCCGAAGAGTTGCGGCTGGAGAGCGTCGACGGCGCTTCGCGCGACGGCGAGAGCGTCGTGTTCGGCGAGGTCGCGGCGCACGAGACGCGCGAGGCGGCGGTACATCTGCGGCTGATGGGCGCGGTCGGGTTCGGCGACGTGCTCGAGGTCGGCGCGCGCGTCGGCGGAACGAACGTGGTGCCGTTCGCGCTCGAGCCGATGCGGCTCGCGACGCACGCCGAGCCGACGTTCGGCGAAGGCGCAACGCTCAGCTCGCTGCCGAGCGACGCGGTCGACGCGGGCGAGGAGATCGCGTACGCGCTGGCGGTGCGCAACTCGGGCGACGGCGTCGCGAAGCGGCTCAGCCTGCGGCTCGACCCGCCGAGCAACGCCGTCTACGCGCCCGGCAGCACGACGGTGAACGACGTGCCGCTGCTCGACTTCGCCGGCACCTCACCACTGCTCGCCATGAGCGGCTTGACGCTGGGCGACGTCGGCGCCGGCGTCGAGGTGATCGCACGCTTGCGAATGATCGTGAACACGCCGCTTCCCGCCGACAGCTACATCGAGACGCGCGCGTACGTGACGTGGGACGACATGCCGGAGATGATCGTGCGCGCGGAGCCGCTGCGCGTGCGCTCGGCGCCGGCGCTGCCGATCGTCGACCCGCTGCTGCCGTTCTCGGTGATCGACGCCGCCGCCGCGCCCGGCTACCGCAACGGCCGCCGCGCGCTTCCGCCCGGTGAAGAGCTCATGGAGCTTCCGCCCGCGGTCCCGGTGCGCAACGCCTTGCCTGACGTCACGCTGAGCTTGTCGAAGGGGGAAGCGGAAGAGATCGCCGGCGCGCCGGCGTTCGTGTCGCTGGAGCTGCCCGAAGACCGGCTGGCGTGGACGGTGCAGTATCTCGAAGAGGCGCGCTTCGGCGGGTTGATCGCGCACTTGATGCTGGTGCGCGCGCTGTTCCCGGACGGTGCGAGCGCGGACGGCGCGACGCCGGAAGTGCGCCGTCACGCGGCGGTGCTGAGCGAATTGATCGACCGGCTCTTCGTGAAGCTGCGAATGCCCGGCGTCGAGCTGCAGCCGGCCGATCTCGAAACCGCGGCGACGCGCAAATCGCTGAAGGCGCTGCTCGCGACGCTGCGCCGCGCGAGCTCCGCCGACGTGTCGACCCCGCAGGCCGGGCTGCGATTGGTCGGCGTGGTCGAGCCCGAGGAGCTGGCCGCCGCGGCGCGCTCGCTCGAGCGCGAGCGGCTGGTGACCGCGGCGCCGTGGCGCGCGGCGGCGCTGCTGCTCGGCACCTCGCTACAGCGCGACGGAACCGAGGTCGCGGACTTCGCGGCGTATCGCGACGCGCTGCTGCGCGCGTTCGACGGGATGCGCAACCTCTCGCCGACCGAGTTCGAGGCGGCGCTGCACGAGCCGGGCGACGTGGACTTGGAGGTCGAGCGCGAGACGGTGCTGCGCGCGCTCGCCGAGCAGCGCCGGGTGACGGCGTAAGACGCCGATGCTGATTCTCGTCATCGCGATCGTGGTCGTCGTGGGCGCCGTCATCGTCTTCGTGATGTCGCGCGCGCGCGAGGGTGACGCCGTCGCCGTGGCTGCCGACTCCGCGCGTGCGCCGTTCGACGACGACGGCGAAGCCCGAATGATCGAGCGCGAACCCGAGGTCACCTGGCCAGCGCTCTTCGCGCCCGAGTCGAAGGACCTCGACGACGCGGCGCGGCTGCGGATGATCAACGATCTCGCGCTGGTGCGCGCACCGTGGTGCTTGCCGATCCTGCGCAAGGCGTGTGAAGAAGAACGAGAACCGGCGTTGCGCCAGGCCGCTCACGACGCCGTAGCAGCCTGCGAGTCGGCTGCCGCCTCCGCGCATTAGCGCCGTGGGTTAGCGTTTCGCGAGAAATAGCCGGTTTCGGTCAGTTGCCGCAGGCGCGGCCCCCGGGCGGTCTTGAATCACCGGACATGCGCTCTTATCATCTCGCGTTATCATTGGCGTTGGTCGCTTGCTTGGCCGGCGCCCCTCCCGCCGTTCGCGCCGCCGACGCGCCGGCCGACACGTTCTGCCCGCGGGCCGTGCCGCAGCTGGTCGCCTTCAACGAGCTCACCGCTGCGGGCGGCAAAGACATGGCGAAGGTCGCGACCGTCGCCGGCGCCGCGGCGCACGAGTACCAGCTCTGCATCGGCGAAGCGACCACGCGCGTCGTCGACGAGCCGCGGATCAACTACGACCGCGTGCGCGCCTCGCAGTTCCTCGTCGTGCAAGGCCGGGCGCTCGCGGCGACGGGCGATACGAAAGGCGCGCTGCAGGCGTTGAAGGACGCGCGCACGCTCGCCGACTTCGTCGCGAAGTGGGAGCCCTCGGCGCAAGACTTCTCGCAGTCGAACAGCGGCAGCGGCTACAGCGCCTCGCGCGGCACGCCCGATCACACCGGCTCGCGCTACCGTGAAGCGGCCACGCAGATCGTCAACGCAGCCGACACGGAGTTGACGAAGCTGAACGCGCACCCGCAAGCGCAAGCGACGACGAAGCCGTAGTTCGTCAAGGCTTCGAAAGGGCCGCAGCCCGAGCACAGGAGCCTGACCGCTTCTCGCTAAGCGGCAGCGCATGAAGCGGGTTGTCTTTGTAGCAGCCGCGGCGTTGCTGTTGTCGGCGTGCGGCGGCGGTGGAGGAGGCGGCGGGAACAGTGCGCCGCCGCCGGTTCCGCCGCCCAACGGAACGCACGCGATTCAAAGCGCGAGCGTGCAGCGCGCGGTCGCGAACCAGGCGCTGGCGATACCGTCGGCCGCCGGGGCGGCGTTCACGTTCGGCGGCCTCACCGGCGCCGACGTCGCGCGGCACGTGCTCGGCGCGGCGCGGCAAGTCGCCTCGCGCCGGCGCGCGGGCGCGTCGCGCTCGGCCTCGCCGCAAGGGCTGCGCCGGGTCGCCGGCGTGACGTATTCCGCCTGCTCGAACGGCGTCGAAAGCGCGAGCAACACGATCTCGCAGACCGAGGTTCAGGCGTACGAGCGCGTCTTCTACGACAACGCGTGCACGAAGCTGTACCAGGACATCTTCCTCGACGTGGTCGCGACGTCGCAGACCGCTGCTTCGGCGAGCGGAACCGACACGTACTACACGAGCGGCGGAAGCGTGTACGACTACACCACGCTAGCGCTCGCGATCACGCTGACGAGCTCGAACTCCGGCACGATCAGCGTGCAAGCGACGGATGCGCCCAGCCCGACCGCGGCGCAGACCGCGGCCGTCGGCGTGGCGTGCAACCTCGCCACCGGCACCGTCGGCTGCGGAGTCGGCGGCGTCGTCCACGAAGCGGCGGCGTCGCAGGATCTCGGCACCACGATGTCGTTCAACGCGACGCAGGGCGCGGTTTCCGGGGGGACGGTTCCGGTGTCGGTCAACGGCTCGGGGTCGTCGTACACGGGCGGCCTTCAGGCGCTCTCGCTGAGCGCGGGCCAGTTCCCGAACTGGGTGATCGGCGGCGGCAGCACCGTCGACACGGCGACGTTCAGCGGAACGCTGACGTTCACCACGAGCGGCAACCTCGTCGCGATGTCGATCACGCTGACCGACGCCGCCGACGACGGCACGGTGACGCTCAGCGCCGGCGGAAACCCGGTGACGGTGAACGGCACGGTGAAGCAGACCGACACGGGAACGACGCTGGCGACGTTCACCACCGACGCCGCCGGCAACGGCACCATCACCTACAGCAACGGCACGACCGCAACGATCTCGAACTGGAACGTGCTAGGCTAGTCGCCCGGGCGCGACGGAGTTAGACCGCGGCGGAACGTCCCGGCGTGTGGTATGCGAAGAGGTCGATCCAGGTGAGTTGTGGGACGGCGCTGATCCCGCTCTCCTGAATCGCAGGGCCGAGCCGGTCTTGCATGAAGCGGCCCTGCGCTTCGCGCGACTCCCATACTTCTGTCACGACGAACCGCCGTCATCGGCCATTCCTGCGGCGTGACTCAGCGGGCCAGTTGCCGGTGCCGCTCGTCATGTCGATGCCGAGCTTCGCGTTGACGGCTTCGTACTCGGCACGGCCGAGCCGGTGAAACGAAAGATCAAACCGACAGCCATGAAGAAATCCTCCATCGGGTTGAAAGCCCCGTAAGGCGGAGGTACGCGTGAGCACCGCCCGGAGCCTGCCGCTGGTAAGCGCTGCCGCTATCCCCCGATAAATCGTTGAGCTATGCCACTCGAGGGCACTACGACCGGGGTGATGATCGGCGGCCTCGGGCACCGCGACCGGATGATCGTGCAGATCGTAATAGATCAGGCCGTAGTGGAACTGATCTCGATCTGGGCACTTACCCGGAAGTGATGGTCGGGCGTTACGGTGACGTATGCCTAGTCGAAGAGGCGGTGGATATCGCTCCGCATCAAAATTCCGGTTTGAACTTCGTGTGACGCCTCTTCGCTGAACGGTCGAATGTGCGCAGCATCAAGTGCCGGAAGCGTCTTATCGCGCGTCACGGCGCAGCGCCGCCCGTATGGTACATGCTCGGCGCGCCGTATCAGCCTGGGACGGATTGCAGCGCGCTTGACCGTAACGCTTGGCGGTTCCAGCGCCGTAAGCGTGGCCCATACGCGGGCGCCCTCTCCGACGGTGAGATCGTAGTATTCGCCACGGACCGTATTCGGCTTCCAATCGCGTGGCGCGGCAACATATTCGTCGGGGACATAGCACGACGAGATCGGACAGCACGACGGAGCCGATCGAGTCGTCCGCTCCGCCGGGCCGCCGGGGATCGGCAAGAAGCTGCCGGAGTCTACGTAAGACTCGACGCCGTTCGCAAGACCGAACGTTTCCCACGCCACTCCGGCCGGCACGACCGAGTACCACGAAGAACCCGTAGCCGGCCGATGCGGTCGAGTCCGCAAACCTTGAACAGCCACGGCGTCCCCTGCCCTGCCGAAGTACGGACGGGCGGGTTGCCAGAAATTCGCCTCCCGCCCCATGGGCACGCAGGCGACGGAGCATTGCGGATCGGTGACGGCAATGTATGAAAGTCATCACCAGTCCGCAAATGAGCCGAGTAATAAGTTCACAAGGAGGTATTTGCGGAAGCGTGAGAAACGGGACTGGTGCCCCAAGCTAAGGTGTGGAGGTCGGAGTTTGCACAAAAGTCCGACCTCCTTCGACGCAGGACGACCTTCTAATGCCCCAAGCTGTAGATAAGTGGCGAAGCTTGTCGACGTCAGCCGTAGCAAAGCTCCCTGGATTTGTCGCGCTAGTAACAGCTTGCTTGCCCGCTCAACTTCAAACCCGGGAGATTTCATTGCCTCGATGAAGCCGAAGCCGCTCGACTCGGCTACGTCGACACGGATGCGAGCGGTCCGGCGCGCTGGTACCAGGCCAGAGCAACAAGTTCGCGCCGTACTGCGTATGCTTGGTTTGCGCTATCGCCTCGATTGCCGCCTACCGGGACGCCCCGACGTAAAACTCGTCGGTTCAAAGGTCGTGATTTTCGTCCATGGATGTTTCTGGCATCGACATCCTGGGTGTTCTCGCGCGACTCTTCCTCGTTCAAATCAAGGTTGGTGGTTAAAGAAATTCGCAACTACGGTGGCGCGCGACGAGCGCGTCTTTGAAGAGCTGAAGCGGCGAAAATATGTCGTCGTTACTATTTGGGAGTGTGATGCGGCGAACGTAGAGCAGCTAGTCCACGTGATCAGCCACGGCCTGGCGGCGGTGGAGTTCCGTCGAGTCCAACGTGTCGCCGAAGCGCTTCGTCAAACGTTGAATGTTGGGGGTTCGCGAGGCAAATCGATCGCTGCAAATTAGGCGGATCCGGAAAATCGGGGACGCTGAGGATGCCCGTAAGTGCCGGATCGCACGGATTTGACGGATTCCGAAAGTCGTCGAGATAAGCGATGAGCTTGTAGACCCCGCGTCCGACATAGTTTGGGTTATCCGAGTTCTTGCATTCCACTAGCACTACGCGCCGGTCACCTTCGCTTGTCACCGCAATCGCAATGTCGGGACGAAGCGCCACGGCATTCCAGCTGGGATAGTCTTTCATAATCGTGGCGTACCAAGACGCAGGAGCGATTCGAGCCTTGACGGGCGACTGATCAAAGTAGACGGCAATGGTTTTTGAAGCAAATTCGAATACCGCTACTGCTTCCCGACGCTTACGGATCAATCCTAATCGTCTGGGTGGTGCACCGGTGCTGGACTCCAAAACGGTTAGCGTCTTTACCAGCGTGTAAACTTCGAATAGATGGTCGACACTAAGCGGTGCGAGCAGTTGTGCATCGAGTGTCGCCGCAAGGGCGCCCCATGTCGCCGTGTCCCTATTCAGCATCATCGCTGCACGGGCTGCTGCCAGTTTTGCGGCCGTCTTGTATCCCTTGTGTCTCATGCCGCGCATCTGTCTGAGTGCGACTTTATCGGACCCGCCGAGCCGTGGAATGTCGCGCAAGTACGGGTTTTTTAGACCCTGCTCACACGCATCGCGAATGCGCTCAACTTGCTCGCGCATTGCACCCTTTCCGAAAGAAGCCAAGAATCGCTTTGCTGCTTGGCGCACATCTTCAAGGACGCCTCGAAGGACACGGTTTGCGGGAATAGCAAAGTCTTTCGTTGCTACGCTGCCTACGTACTGATCTGGTCTGATACGAAAGCTTCGTTGATGACGCTCCGTTTCGGCCCACCGAACGCTTCCTGCAACGTTCGGCCCGACCACGGAGGGGCGTGCCGTAATCGAGCGGGCAACGCTTCGCAGCAAGTCGTCGAACTCCTCGTGAAAGAAGCGGCTGCACGTCTCAGACGCCAGGAGCATGGTATCGAGAAAAAGTTCAAGATCTCCGGTCGCGCTCAGTGCATCGAAGTATTGGGACAGTCGCCCAGCAGGCCTCCCAAGCGCGGCGACCTCCGCGCCCCCGATGCGTGAAAGGTACCGATAAGCGGAGTCCGCTTCACGGAGTGCGGACAGCCAACGCTCGCGTGTGCTAGTCTTCGTGACCAAGCCAGTCCTTCAAATCGCGCCGGAACGAGTCGGGTAAGAGTTCAAGACCAAGGAGGCCTGGTAGTCGCTCGGAAACAGGGTCGTAAAATTTGTCGCGACCTTCAAGCTGCGGCAACACAAACATGCGGTAGGTGTCGAGCATCGTTTCAATGTAGTCTTTTGCGAGTTCGTCGACGGTTCTGGACAAGTAGCGAATAACGTCAATCACGATAGCAGGGCCGATAGCGAGTTCGGCATCACGCAAAGACGTCGGTGCTTCCGATGCGAAGGACGCGGTCAAATGCTCAACCGCGCGAACCACGGGTTCGGAGTCGCGAACGTCGGCATCGAACTCTGAGTCAGCCTGACTCCGTATCAGTTCGGCGTACTGGTCCGCATTCGGCAACGGAACTTCAATAAATGCAAAGCGCCGCATGAATGCGGCTGACATCCGAAACAGGCTCGCCTTGTCAAACGTGTTCATCGTTCCAATGATTCGCCAATTGTCGTCGGCAGCGATCCCGAGTTCCGTCTCGTTCTTCGGATCATACTTTGCTCCAAGGCGAATGGGTAATGCGTCTCCCTCTGCCGTGACGTAACGATACGGAAGAGTTACCGGTTGACCGGAAAGGACGCTAAACAGTTCGCCGAAGCATTTGTCGATGTCTGCTCGATTGATCTCGTCGATGATGAGCCATTTGTTCTCGAGCATTGACCGAGTGACGAGCCCAGGGTTGAATCTGAGATCTCTGTCAGTACCCGTTGGAAAGTACCCACCAATCGTCTCGAACGTGGTCCATTCCGCCGTGGCCGTCACTTGCAGGCATTCGACGTGCAACGCCTCGCAAATGTGTTTCGCTAGCGAGCTTTTACCGACCCCCGGCGGGCCGAGTAGTATTATGTTCTTCTCACGATCTTTTGGATTGAGTTGCAGTGCTGCCAGCGCACGGTGATAAGCAGCCGTAACCCCGACTAGATCTTTCGGAGGGTTGTCTTTCGCTTCATCCCATGCGACGATCAGCGCCGGAGGGATGTTCGTCAATTCCGCGCGTGGATCGGTGCGCTCCCGTGCCTTTGCGGCGACTTCCTCTGGTACTACCGCAGGTTCAGGAGTTGTGCCGTATTGATTGATGAGCGCACTTGCTACGGCGTCCGGTCGGGCTGAAGATGTTAATAGGCGAGAAAGCTCGTACCCATCATCGGTTAACGTGAAGATTGCGACGGTTTGAAGTGCAGCGTACCACTTCTTTCGGACTTCGCGCTCCAGCGCCTCAGCAATTTCTCGGTCAAACGCCAAGAAAACGACGTCAGTTGCCCCGCGATCGAACTGTTCGCCGACACGATTATATGCCTGTTTCTTCTCAGTAACTAACGATGCAGCCCATTTCGCCCCTGGGTCAGTTCCCTGAATCCAGCGACCGAGGGCCGCGCCTTTACGAGAATTTTGGCGTGACGCGGCGCGTAACATGTCGAGAGCTGCCTCAAGCGTCGCACCGTCGTCGTTCATCACGGTACGCCCCGAGAGTGACGATCCAAGCTTTCAAGAAAGCCATCCGGAAAGCGCATCGTTCCGCGGCGGGCTCTTTCGATGAAGCCTTTCGTTGCCCGCGCGCTGAGCGGGCGCAATTCGAAGCGAAGGAAACCCTCAAGCTCTTGGCTTGGGCGCTGTAACTGCGCTGAACGGGCTACGGCAAAACGACCATGCTGGTCGCCGAATGCCGCGGGCGGGAACGTAGACGTGGGAAAGGGCGAGTGCTGGAACGTGCGTTCGCGAGGTGGCGCGGCAATACGGCGGGCGAGCCACCGGGCAACCGGAACGGCGACCGCGTTGCCAACCAAGCGCCATCGGTGCGATGCACGTCCGACCTGTTCCGCTGGCTTTGTCCAGCCTGGCGAAAATCCCTGAAGCCGTTCTGCATCGCGAATATCCGGTGTACCGAGAAATCCGTCGGGAAAGTGAATTGCCGGCGGGGACGGTATCCCGATGGTCGACCCAGGCTTGAGGGCTGGCACGGAGTTTGGGGAGAGGCCCGTTGCATAAGTTCCCTCAGTCCAATAGAATCCGATTGGTTCAGCGAGACTCAATTGGCGGGGCTCGCTTGAAGCGCTGCCGTGCGTCAGAAGAATCCGTGCTGCCTCTCCGGTCTGCGTTGCGACAATGAAGAGACGCCGACGCCGTTGGGGTACGAACGACTGAGCGTCGACGATACGATAGGCCCAGTCATAGTGGAGGCGCTCCAGTTCGGCCAAAATGTGGCGGAGTACTTCGCCGTTGGCAAGATGGAGCATGAATGGTACGTTTTCAAGCACGACGTACGGAACGCGGTCGCGCCGTAAGAGATCGAGTACGACTGTCACGAGCGAGGTTTTCGTTCCCGTCAGGCCATGTTTCGGACCGACCGACGAGACGTCTTGACACGGAAATCCAGCCAACAATAAATCAACATTGCGCCCGAGGCGATCAACGGACCGCACGTCCGGTACGATTGGAACGTCCGGAAAGCGAGCGTGCAGCACGGCGGACGCAAATGTGTCGCTCTCGCAAACGAACTTCAAGCTCGTAACGGCTTTGGCGAAACCCAGTTCGAGACCACCGATCCCGGTAAAGAGGCTAACGGTGCGCACCGATAGCCTCGATCAGCAGCAATGATTGGACTATGACGTACGACAGCTTTGGCGGCACCACGTTGCCGATAATCTTCGCCAAGGCGGTCTTGCTGCGGGCCGGTGTGAGAGAAAAATAGTCCGGAATGAACTGAATTCTTGCCGCTTCATGCGCGGTGATCGAGCGCGGCTCGTCCGGATGAACGTAGCGACCCATGCAAACGCTAAAGAAGCCGCGCGTTATGGTCTGAGCTGGCTTGTCCCAGTGTAACCGTCCATAAACGCTTTTGTACGAGTGGTCCTTCTCCGAGTGGCAGGGCGGTCGTTTTGCGTCTGGGAGGTCGTACAGCCCGGCCTCGAACAGGTACCGTATGCGGTCCCGATTTGCGCCCTTTGTCTCACCCGGTGAGTCTGTCAATGACGTGACGTCGCAGCGGCCCGAGAGGTCCCCAATCGCCCATGATAGAGGTCTCAGCGGGAGTTTGTGCTGCTCGATGAGATCAGGCAAACCATATAGCGCATCACGTGAAGCAATTAGGAAGAAGCGCTTTCGGTATTGTGCGACGCCAAAATCCGCGGCGTTGAGTAGTATCCCGATCACGTTATATCCGAGCTGTTGCAGCGCGGCCGCAGTTTGGTTTGCGACGCCCTTACGGTCGTGCCGCACACCTGGCACATTCTCGATAATGACGTGACGCGGCCGGAGAACTTCGGCCGCGCGCGCTACGGTGAAGTACAACTGATTGCGGTGATCTTTGCGCCGCGTATAGTTGTTGAGGTCCGAATTCCCCTGGCACGGTGGACCCGCGAGGAGCAGGTCGACATGGGCAGCCCGAACACGTCGCTCCCGCAACGTGAGCGGCGACCCGTATGTGCCAAACACCTCTCGGACGTCACGCTCGAACGTCTCCACGCTAAAGTTCTTACGATACACGGAGGCCGCCGAGTCGTCATTCTCGATGGCGCCGACGATGTTGAGACGTCGGCCGCGCTGCGCGGCGGCGACGGCGGTGCCCAACGAAAGACCGCCGCCGCCAGCAAACAAGTCGAACGCTGTTACCGCGGCGCGGCCATCGGGGCGAATTGGAGCGTTCGACCGGAGAAACCCGATGTCGCCTCCATATGCGGTTATCTCGGGATCCACGAGATTGAACGCGCTTGTAAGCGCCGCCTTAGGTTCCAGTAAGCCTAGCTGCACAACGAAATAGTCCGTCGCCTCTGTGACAGGTGGGTGGCACTGAGCCGCGAGCCCGGCGGGAAGTCGCTCGCTTTGCCCATGAATCGTCGTGTGGGGCTATGGATTCCTTCTAGAACGGCAACTTGGCTCGCTGACTACGGGCGGCGGGAAGCGGCCACGATGCCCGAACCACGTTTGCAGAACCACGACGCGGTATGGTTCCAGATCCAGCCTCGTCTAGGTCGATGCCAAGACGGCCTAGCTTCGGACGCTGCTTTGCCGAATCGAGTTCACCGTCTGGCGCGTGTCAGGCTTTGGCGAACTGGCGACCATTCAGCTCCCGATAACGTCCGATTTTCCCACTCGCAAAATATAAGATGACGCGTAGCCGGAAGACCTACGAAGTCCGGTAAGACGCAGCAAGGTTCGGCCCTCGTCAGCGCGAACGGGCGCTTGATGAGACGGCTCGCCGCTTTGTTCGTCGGCTTTTCGTGCGTGGTCGGGGCGACCGGGCCTGCCGGCGCCCAGCCGCGGCCCGCGGAGAAGCCGGCGGCTACCGTGGTCGCGCTTCAGGGGGTGGGGTATTTGCGGTCGAAGGTGTTCCACGCGTCTTCGCATTGGAAGCTGGATTGGTCGTTCGACTGCTCCAACGTGCGCGGCGGGTCCGATTTCTTCGTCGTGAACGTGGTTCGCACGGCCAACGAGCGGCAGACCATCGGCATCGTGAACGAAGCCGGAAAGCGCGGGAGCGGGACGGCCGCGCCGCCGTTCGCCGAGCCGATCTGGCTCGACATCGTCTCGCCCTGTAAGTGGTCGGCGCGCGTCGTCGATCCGGGCGCCGCCAAAGCGAAGACGTGATGAACGTCAGTGGCGCGAGATCTGGCTGATCGTCGCCCTCAACGTCCCCGCCGACATGCCGGCCGGGCCCGCGACCATCGTGACGACCGACGTGAGCGGTAAAGAAACTGCGCTGCGCGAGAAGCTCGTCGTGCATGCCGTCGCTGCGGAACAATCGAGTGCTGCGCCGGAAGAACGAGCCGAGGCTGAGCCGGCGTAGTTTCCCGGACGCCGGAGGCTCGACGCAGCCGCTCTCGAACCTCATACGCATGCGCTCCTTGCGGATCGGGTTCGCTGTTGCGTTCATCGCCGGGGCGGCCGGCGCCGTGCCGGCCGCGGCTGCCGACGCGCCCGCCGACCTCGTGTGTCCGCGCGCGGTGCCGAAGCTGGTCGCCTTTCACGACGCCTCGGCGACGAAGGACCTGGCGAAGATCCTCCCCGCGGCGCGCGGGGCGGCTGAAGCGTACCTGACCTGTCTCTCCGAGGCGAAGACGCGCACCTACGAAGAGCCGTACATGAACTATGACCGCACGCGTGCGGCGCAGTTCCTGGTGGTCGAAGGGCGCGTGCTCGCGTTGACCGGCGACTCGAAGAGCGCGGTCGCGGTGCTCGAAGATGCGCACGATCTGGCAGAACAGGTCGTGACGTGGCTGCCGATGTCGCAGACGTACGTCCAGTCGAGCAACGTCCACGTCGGGAACAGCGCGGATCGCTCCACCGATCGCGACGGCTCGCGCTACCGGGGCGCCGCGAAGGCCGTCCTGGCGGCGGCCGACGACGAGCTGGTGAAGCTCGACGCGACCCCGCGCCGGCAAGCCGCAGCTTCGCCCTCGCCGGCGCCTTCGCACTCGCCGTAGCCGGGCGCGGTCGTGAACGACTGCAGCGGTCCGCCGGTGGCGACGCGCTGAGATCGGCCGCCGGGCACACTATTCGACATGACGATCAAGAAAATGGACCACGTCAGCGTCGTCGTCGACGACCTCCCGGCGGCCATCGCGTTCTTCAGCCGCTACGACCAAAGAGCGCCGTTGGCGTTGACGTACGATTGGGCGAGGGCGAGGGTGTCGTCTTGGTGTTTGCGGAGCTGCATCGCTAAGATGACCTCGGCGAAGTCGGCTGCGGCTTGCAAATCTTGGGCGACTTCACCTTGACGTCGGGATACGGCTGCGAGCAGAAGAAGCGAGACCAGGCCGCTCATGCCCGAGGACGTCTCTTGCGTGAGAAAGGCTTCGCGCACGAGACGCTCGCGCTCGGTCGTGGCGGGTTTCGTCCAATCGATGCCGAGGCGGGCGAACGTGTCGGGCGCTTTGAAGGGTACAACGTTTTTCATCTTGCTGCTGTTGTAGTACCGATCGGGCCGCTTTGTTATTTGGTGAGGAGCGCACGTTTTCGGCGTGCATTCGACCCGAAAATATATTAGCAGAAATGCTGCGCGGAGGACATACCTAAGTTGTCGCTTCCTGACCAGTCAGCGCTTCGCAGAAGACACCTCTGTCCAGCGGGCTTCGATCGTTACGCGGTCGCCGTCGAGGGACATCGTGTCCACCAGCGGGTGCACGCCGTAGGCGACGGCTCGGCCGATGTCGTCGAGCGAGACGCGGCCGAGTTGTGACTCGCGTGCGAGGCGCTCGTTCACGAGGACGGCGAGCGCTTCGACCGTGAGCGGCGCCGAGGTGCGCTGTACTTGCGGGTCGGCGTTTGCGAAGAGCTCTTGGTACGCGAGACCTTCCTCCAGGACATAGCGGTAGGCCACGTGCGCGCGCTTTCGGTCGCCGTGCACGTGCAGCAGCGCGAACTCCGCGATCGCGTCCGAGGCGCGGCCGGGCGCGAACAGCGGCACGAGCCGGGACCACCGAATCGCGTGCACCGCGTGCGCGCGCAGGAGCTTCACGAGATCCTCGGTGGTCCACAGGGCGACGCGATGCGTCTTCAGCTCGCCGTCGAGCTCGGCGGCGCGCGGGAAATCGGCGCCGAGCAGCACGGCGTAGTCGCCACCGACGAGATCACGCAGCCGGCCCGCTTCCTGCGCGGCGGGGTTGCGAACCTGGTTGTCGTCGGTCGCGACCGTCTTGCACTCCACGACCACCGTGTACGCTCGGTCGCCGAGCGGCGCCGTCGCGACGACATCGGGCTCGCCTTCGCCGCCCATGCGCTTCGCGGTGAAGCCGAGGGCTTCGAACGCCGCCGCGACGTCGCGCTCGAACGGCGCGCCGACGTTCGGGCCGTCGCCGGGCTCGGGCGGCGTGAGGCGATGTACGCTCGCCTCTAGGTGTGCGATGAGCGTCTCGATCGCGGGATTGCTCGGCGAGGGATCGTCGTGGCCGGCGAAGGCGTCGACCGGCATGTCGAGCCGGTAGCGGCCGTCGCGCAGCAGCACGAACTCCGGTTTCTCGCCGCGGTCGCGCTGGCGGTCCAGCAGCGTCTTGATCGCGTTGCGCACGTAGTTCGGGATCGTTCCGGGCGCGAGGAGCTTGTGCTCGATGCCGAGCGCGCACAGCTCTTCGGCGGAATACGCCTTGCCGTCTGCGAGCAGCGTCCGGATTGCTGCGAGCACGGCGCCGTGCCCGCCGCCTCGCACCGTCGTCCTCAGGAGCTTCATTGCTGGTCTATCGTCCGGGCCAACATCTCAACGCAGCCTACGAGCCTTCCATTCGGGTGGCGAATTGTTCCCAGGTCAGGAGCTCGCCGTGGCGTTTGGCGTCGCGGGGCCACCAGTCGACACCTCCGCGGCTGATGCGCAGCTCGCCGAACTTTTCGCCGTCGGCGTAAACCTCGTAGACTGCGTCCACGCTGCCGAGCTCCGCCGCGGGCGATCTGACGACAACACGATGTTCGGGCATCCCGGGTGTTTCGGCAACAGGACCGGTGATGCTAGCGCCCAATCGCGGGGCATGCGAACGATGCTCCTGGCGGGCCTTCTCGCGGCGCTTGCGCCCGCTGCCACGGCCGGCACGGCAACCGCCGCGGACAACCGGGCGAATGCCGGTGCGCCGGTGACGATCTCGGTTTGCAGCGGCGGGATCAGCAGCGTCGAGTTTGTCGAGATCGCTTCCTACGACGTCACGTTTCGGAACCGGAGTTCCGTTGCGGCCGACGAGGTTCGGTTGAGCGCGCGGTACGGGCGGCACGAGAAGCGCGCGACGTTCGACGTGAAAGGCAGCTTCCCGCCCGGTGTGGACGTTAGTCGTCATCTGCGGCGCACGGTGAACGGCGGTTTGTTCGCGTACACCTCCGATCAGAACGACTGCTTCGTCGACTACGTCCACTTCGCCGACGGCACGAGCTGGGTTCGACCGGCGCGATAAAGCAGTAAGCCCGCTCGGTCACCGAGCTCGAGCGAGACGCGGCGTGCCTCGGGTGCGGAGGATTGCATCCACTGCGGCGGCGAGTGCGCCGGCGAGGAAGATGCCGCCCGAGAAGACGGGGACGGCGGCGAGGCCGAAGCGGTCGGCGATGGTGCCGGCGATCAGCGGGCCGATGAGCTGGCCGCAGCCGAAGATCGCGGTGACGGCGGCGAAGGCGCGCGCCGCGGTGGCGTTGTCGCTGCGTTCGCGCGAGAAGGCGCTGGCGACGGCGGCCGTCGCGGCGAGGCCCAGGCCGACGCAGACCGTGCCGACCATTGCGCCCGCGACGCCGGGGAGGTTCGCGAGCAGGCTGCCCGCTCCACCGCACGCGAGTGGGATCGCGAGCGACCAGTGGTGCGCGCGGCTGCCGAGCACGACGCCGACGCCGAGCGAGCCGCACACCACGGCGATCCCGCACGCGGCCCAAATCAGCGTCACCGCGTTCGGTGCGATGCCGCGCGCGGCGAACGCGGCGATGGCGAAGGTGACGAACGCGATGTAGGCGCTGCCGAAACCGGCATAGGCGGCGACGAAGAAGACGTTGTTCGCGCGCAGCAAGTCGCTCCAGCGGAACGGCACGTCGAGCGGCGCCTCCGCGCGGTGCGGCTGCGACGGCAGACGCCACGCGAAAACGACGACTGCCAGCGCGGGCAGCGCCCACAACGCTGTTGCAACGCGCCACCGAACGGCTTCGCCGAGCGTCCAGGCGCCCGCGGGCGATGAAGCGAGCAGTGCGACGCCGATCGAGCTCCAGGCGAGCGCGCTCGCGAAGCCGCGCCGTTCCGGCGCGACGCGCTCGAGGGCGTCGGTGACCGCGCTCGCGATGCCGACGCCGCTCGCGAGACCGATCGCCAGCCGCGCCAGCGCGAGCACGACGACGTTCGGCGCGCAGGCCGACGCGATCACGAACAGCGCGACCAGCGCGTGGGTTTGCATGGTGATGCGCGGGAGGCGGGCGCGGTCGCGCAACAGCGCCGGCGCGGCGATCGTCCCGGCGAGATAGCCGCCGAGATGGATCGCGGCGATCAGGCCGTAGATCGCGTAGTTTCCGCCTAAGTCGTGCCGGATCGCCGGCAGCACCAAGCCGTAGCCGACGCGGGCCAAACCGATGTCGGCGGCGATCGCGAGCGCCGCGACCGTGACGGCAAGCGCGGAAGAGTCGCGCGGCATCACGCGCACGTCGCGGAGTGTAACGCGTCCCGTTCCAAATATCAAGAAACCCGATATCGTGCGCGCGCTTGCACCGGCCGGGATCGGGGCCGCGGGCGGGAGAAGAGGCGCGCATGGCCCTGCCAGGTGTGATCGCCGCTGCCGCCGCTTGCGCGCTCTCAGGAACCGTGCACGGCGACGACGGCGCACCGGTGCGCGCCCACGTCGTCGCCGCCGGCCCGGCGACGCGCGCGACCGATGCCGACGCGCAGGGCCGCTTCTCGCTCGAGCTGCCGTGCGGGCGCGTTCGGATCACCGTCTCCGCGCGCGGCTACGCGTCGTCCGACGTCGACGTCGATGCGACCGGGAGCAACCGGATCGACGTGCTGCTCGACTCGGCCGGCGGCGGGCGGCTGCGGCAAATCGGCCGGGTCACCGTCGACGGGCGGCTCGCCGTTCCGCACGGCACGGTCCCGACGCGCACGATCACGCGCGCCGAGATGGACGCGCAAGGATTCGACCGCGTCGTGCAAGCGCTGGCGCAAGTTCCCTCGCTGACGCTCACCCGGCCGGACGGCGGCGCGACCGGCGCGACGACGGTCGTCTCGCTGCGCGGCCCGGATCCGTCGGAGACGCGCATCGCGCTCGACGGACAGCCGCTCAACGACACGAACACCGGCGATTTCGACTTGGCGACGTTTCCGACGACCGCGCTCTCGGCGATCGACGTGAGCGAAGGGCTCGGCGCGGAAGACGCGCGCGGCAGCGACACGATCGGCGGCGAGGTGAACCTCGTCTCGCTGCGGCCGACCGCGCAGCCGATGCGCACCGTGCGGCTCAGTCTGGGCTCGTACGGTGCGTCGAGCGCGGAGCTCAATGCGACCGGGCGGCACGGGCGGTTCGGGTACGCGGTCGCGCTCGGCGACGAGCAGCGGCGCGGTTTCGTGCACGACTATCCGGTGACGATGCAGGTGACGGACGCGAACGGCAACCCGCAGACGGTGACGACAATTCTCGGCTCGGCGTTCTCCGCGCGCAGCGCGCTCGCCAACCTGACCTACGATTTTTCGCCGCGCTCGACGCTGCGGCTGCGCACGCTGACGGTCGACGACGTGCGCGACGAGAGCGCCTCGCAGACGGCGCCCGCCGATCCGGCGAACGGCGTGCCCGGTGCGCTCTTCGTCGGCAGCGGGCCGGAGTTGGCCTCGCACAGCTTGCGCGCGACGCTCGCGAGCCTCAGCGTACCGCTCGGCGCGGGGACGCTCGTCGCGAGCGGCGCGTTCTCCAGCTCGACGCGCGCGGTGGCGCGCAGCATCGACACGGGTGAGGGAACGACGCCGTACGATCCTTCGCTGATCGACAAGCTCGGCTCGATGACGCTCGAGTGGACGCACGCGACGGCGAGCTCGTCGGTCGCGCTCGGCGCGCAGACGCGCGCGGAGACGCTGCTCTCGCCGGATCAGTTCGGCGCCGGGGCGCTGCACGAGTACGCTTCGCAGCTGTGGGTGCGCGCCGGGACGCAGCTCACGCCGCGCGTGCGGCTGGCTGCGAGCCTCGTCGACTCGGCGTGGTCGACGTTTCCCGCCAGCCTCGACGGACGTGCCGGGATCGCGCTCGACGGCATCGCCGGCGGAACGCTGCGCTTCGCCGTGGGGACCGGATTTCGCGCGCCGCTGCTGGCGGAGAAGTTCGTGTTTCCGCTCGCAGCACTCGTGCCGGATGCGAACTGCGTGGGCGCCAACGGCAACGCGAACGAGCGCGCGGAGCACGCGACGGAGTACGAGCTCGGCTACGGACGGCGGTTCGGCGCGACGACCGCCGATCTGACGCTGTACCGCACGAACTTGCGCGATCCGATCGAGAACTTCTATCCGTTCGGCGCGACGTGCAATCCGCCGGGCGTCTCGCGGGTTGAAGCGCAGTCGTTTCCGGTGAACGTCGGCAACGTCGTCTACCGCGGCGGCGCGCTGCGGCTCGCGCACGTGTTCGGCCCGGGGTATTGGACGGCGAGCGCGGAGTACGGCGTGAACGCCGCGTATCCAACCAGCTTGCCGGATTTCGTGAGCGCGGCGAATCCGACGTCCGGATCATCGCTGGTGCCGGGACAGCAGTTCGCCGGGATCCCGCTGCAGCAGTATGCGGTCAGCGTGCGCTACGCGCGCGGCGCAATGCACGGCGCGCTCGCGCTCGCCGGCAAGAGCGCGAACAACGAGCTCGCGCAGGGCCGTTTCGCGACGCTCGACGCCGCGCTCGGCCGCACCTGGGGACACGCGGACGTCACGCTCGCCGGCACGAACTTGACGAACGCGGTCAGCGGTCCGTTCACGCGAATCGGCCTCGGCACGCCGTATCCCACCCCGCTCGGGCTGCAGCCGCGCGACGCGCTGGTGCTGGAGCCGGCTGCGGTGCGGCTGATTTTGACGTTGCGCTAAGCTTCAACTAGCTCGTCGACGTGCGCGCCCAGTAGGTTGGCCCGGAAGCTCCCGAGCGCGCTTTTCTCGTTCAGGCAGCGGTATATCGAATAGGACGTGCATCAGGTTTCGATATTCGGTGGACTCGGAATAGTCGTGTACCCATTCGTCCACGTCTCGATGGCGACTGTGCTTCCTAAACTCATCAACGAGTCGCCGATCCTGTGAGGACCGCGGCTTCAGGTGGCGCGTAAATACTTCCAGCACGGCGTCCTGCACGGCACTATGAGCGACGAGATTGCGCAGCGCGGCGTGAATCAGCTTTGCGTCTGCCTCTCCGTGAGGCGCCGTTTCCCCGCTCTGAAGTCCCCTGTCCAGGACGCGCTCGATCGTGGCTGTGATCGTGCGGTCCTTCATAGCTTTCTTTTCAGCCAGGATTGCGCGATAGACATTCGGATCAAGACGTAGCGTAACGTGAACTTTGGCGTCTTTGGTTTGCGCTGGGGATAGCGTCACCGCATCCCGCCAAATGGCTTCGTCGTTCTCGGTGCTCTTTTCAATTCGTTCAGTCATGGTGCTCTTCTCCGATGCCTGCTGCTCGCGCACGCCGTACGTCGGCTTGTCCTGAGGGGAACGCAGAGATTACCCACCAAAATCGGTCTGCTTCCTCGCAAATCACGGTTATGTAATCACTGTTGGTCTTCGCGAGAATCTTCCGCCGAGTCTTGCGCTTGTGCTTGTACGGACCAGATACGTGAATGCGGCGGCCGATGAGGGCATCGAGAACATCGTCCTCATCAAGGTTGTGCTGGTGGTTCTGATCCAGAAAATATTCACTGAACTTCAGGTCCGGCAAGCGCACGGTGTGGCACATTGTAGCACGCCAGGTACCGATTTGTCGATGCCGGGACATGACTCGGCGTGACTTACTTGATTAGTTTACGAAAGTAAGTCAAACCCCGTAGAGCGACTCAATGACGCCCAAAACTCTGCTCCGCTCACTATCGGCATGATCTCGAAGTCCACGAGGTCGTCCCAACGGCGCGTCCACGGCGTGAGCGCTTCCGCGCTCGGCGCTTCCATGAGCTGGAAACAGCGGTTCCCGGCGGCGTCCATCCAGCTGCCGACGTATGAGACGCGCTCCGGCAGCATTCGGCCCTCCCGCTTGAACCGCTCTCCGACGAGGCGGGTGCTGCCGTCCTTGAAGCGCTCGACGACCATGAAGAGCATGTGGTAGACTTGGGCGTTGCGCCTGGGCGTCCCCAGGCCGCGGACGGCCCGCATTACCCCGGCGGCCGGCGCGTTCACCAGCGGGGGAGGGTCGCTCGGGCAGCCGGGCGAGTCGAAAGGACAACTTAGTGGCTAAGAAAGTCGTCGGGAAGATCGGTCTCGCTCTTCCCGCCGGGAAGGCGACCCCTGCGCCTCCCGTCGGTCCGGCGTTGGGCCCCTACTCGCTCAACATCATGGACTTCTGCAAGCAGTACAACGACCGGACGAAGGCCCAAGAAGGCTTCATCATCCCGGTCCAGATCACGGTGTTCGAAGACCGCACCTTCACGTTCATCACCAAGACCCCGCCGGCGTCGTTCCTGATCAAGCGCGCGCTCGGGCTCGAGTCCGGCTCGAAGGAGCCGAACCGCAACAAGGTCGGGAAGCTGACTCGGGCTCAGGTGCGCGAGATCGCGCAGGCGAAGATGCCCGACCTCAACGCGAACGACGAAGAAGCGGCGATGAAGATCGTCGCGGGCACGGCGCGCTCGATGGGCGTCGAGGTCGCGAGCTGATGCGCACGCACGGCAAGCGCTTCCGCACGCTGGCGAGCGCGTACGACCGCAGCCGTCTCTACGATCCGCAGGAAGCGACGCAGATCGTCAAGCGCAACGCGAACGCGAAGTTCGACGAGACGGTCGAGATCCACATCAAGCTGGGCGTCGACCCGAAGAAGTCCGATCAGAACGTGCGCGGTACGGTGAACCTGCCGCACGGCACCGGCCGCGTCGTGCGCGTGATCGCGTTCGCAAAGGGCGACGCCGCGAAAGCCGCGCAGGCCGCCGGCGCCGACGTCGTCGGCGAAGCGGATTTGATCGAGCGCGTGAAGGGCGGCTTCACCGAGTTCGACGTCGCGGTCGCGACGCCGGACATGATGCCTTCGATCGGTAAGGAGCTCGGGCGCATCCTGGCGCAGAAGATGCCGAACCCCAAGGCCGGCACCGTCTCGCCGAACATCGCTCAAGCGGTGCGCGACATCAAGGCCGGCAAGGTGGAGTACCGCCTCGACAAGACGGGGATCGTGCACACGATCGTCGGCAAGGCGTCCTTCCCCGAGGACCAGATCACCGAGAACCTCAGCGTGCTGCTCGACGCGATCGTGCGCGCGAAGCCGTCGGCCGCAAAGGGCACGTACCTGAAGTCGATCACGCTGGCTTCGACGATGGGGCCCGGCGTGAAAGTCGACCCGACCCGCATCAAGGCGACGGCGAGCACCGCCTAAAGCGCGCGGCGCGATGCGCGGGCTCATTGCTTGCGCATCGCGCTCTGGGCGTTCAGGTGGGTCCCGAACGCCGCACCTTCGAAAGACGCCGCCCGCGCTGTGCGATGGCACGGAGCAATTCATCGGTAAGCGGCTTTGTTCGACCCGCTTCGACGTCTGCGACCCCCGCATCGACCGCGTCTCGCAGGTGGCGCAATTTGTCGTTTCGTGCCCGGAGGTCGGAAGGCGGAATCGGCTCGCCGCGCTCCGCGAGAATCTCGACGTACCCGGTTATCACATCGCGGGCGTTCGACAGGGTCTCCTCGATGGTGTCGCCCTGCGTGTGCGCGCCACGAAACGCCGGGATATGGGCGGAATAGCCCCCCGCGGGTTCCGGCTCGAGCACGACCACATACGAGCGCGCGTCCATGATAAGGGGGTTCGCCGGGACGGCTATCAGTCCGCTGGCGTTGCTATGCCCTCTCGCCGGCCCGGTGACACTGTCGCGAGCCATTGTATTTGAACTTGAAGACGCTGAGCTCGACGATGGGCCCCGCGTGAAGGTCGACGCGACCATCAAGGCGACGGCGAGCACCGCCTAAATGCGCATCGCGGGGGCGGCAGCAGTGCCGCCCGGTCCCGTCAGTCTGCACGGAGAGATTCTTCCGCCCTTGGCGAATGTCAGGGGCGAGAGGCGAGCATGCAAGACCCCACTCCCGGCCGGATGAGCGTAACCGATTTCGAGAGTCTCCTGGAGCGGTCCGCCGACAAGCTCGAGCTCCTGGAAGGCGAAGTTCTCGCCTTCGCCGGGGGTTCGGTCGCTCACGGCATCCTGTGCACGCGTTTGGTCGCCGCCGTGAACGCGGCGACCAAGCTGCCCTGCCAAACGTTCACGTCGGACATCGCCGTCCGCGTCGAGAGCCGCGCGTGCTACATGTTTCCGGACGTCTCGCATACCTGCGAAACTCTGGACCCGAGCGCAACGGCGATTGTCGCGCCCGATCTCGTCATCGAGGTGATCTCGCCGGAAAGCAAGACCCGCGACCGTAGCGAGAAGCTCGACGCGTACCGCAGCATCCCGAGCGTCATGGAGTATGTGCTCGTCGATTCACGCCGCGTCTGGGTCTGCGTGTACCGGCGCATGCCGGGCGGCGTTTGGACCGACGCCATCTACGGGATCGACGAAACCGTCGACATTCACACGGTCGGGATCAGCATACCGGTGGTGCAGTTGTACGCTGGAACGCGCCGGGTGTTGAGTACCGAACGCTCGTAAGGTCGCAGGGCGGGGATGACCAAGTACAGCCGCAGTGCGACGCGCGATGCGTGAGCAGCTCGCCGTCGAACTCGGCGGCGAGGGAAATCCGGGCCGAGCAAAGTCGCGTAGTCACCTCGAACTTGTCTATGCAATATCGTCGCATCAACGATAGTATCCAAACCTTCTGATTTGTCGTCTTACGGACCCATAGAAAGCCGGCAAGACGTAGCGCAGCGAAGTCAGCCCAGATCGGACTCATGCGAGAAGGTATGCGATTAAAGAGGTGCGAGCGCGAAGGAACGGCACCCGAACGCGGAAGAGATTTCCCTCGAAATCCTTCACCGTGAACTCCTCGTTCTCCAGGAACTCGAGCGGCTGTCCAGCGCCATTGTTGATGGAGCCATCCGGGCGTAATGCCCAGATATTGCGACGCCCGATGCTGTCCTCGGTGACGTGAAGTTCCGTGTGCAAACCCGGAACGGTAGCGCGCCCATCAAGTCCAAGCACGGAGCCGGCTGAACCTTTCTCGCTCATAACGATCGGAAACTCCATATCTTCGAACAGGTCGCGCGGCGTTACCGCCCCGGGGTAGTCCTCGTGGGCGACTAAAATGGTGTACTGAGAGGCTGGGACTTCCAGGCGCACGACGCCCCATTGGCCGCTGCGCCTCGGCGGGCTCGGGACTCCTTCATCAGAGACGGCAACGACGGCCGCTTGATCAAGTGGAACGCCATTAACGTCGGAGACAGTAATCTTCACCGCAACTCGAGCGATTCGCGAAGGTGCTTTGGACCGGCCGCGGTCGATCGCATGCGTCTCATGGTGGTTTTCGACCACAGCCGAATGAATCGCCCGGTTTCCCGCTGAGCCCGGCGATGTCATCGTCTCTAGAGCGAGGTCGTCGTACTTCGGGAAGGCGCCACTGTTTAGCCAGTCCGAACCGCCGGTGGTCACGGTGCAGCCTGCGTTGCGCAATCGCTCGACGAGGGCGTGCCGTGACGGCGCACTACCGTCGAATCTTAAGTAATTCCGACCTAAAACATCGGATGCGACTAGTACATTACCGGCTATCACTAGGATCGTACGGTCCGCAGCTAGGCCGAATGCCATCCCCGCTTCGTACAATACGTTTTGGCGCGGATGGAAACGAGGCTGAGTTTCATCGCTCGGCTCTTCAAGGTTCCAGAGTCCAGGTCTTAACCGGGCTTCATTATCGGGGGTAAGCAAAACGAGCACGGCCTGCGCGACTGAAAATGCCGCCACCAAGACTTCACCGATATAGGGGCTCGATTTTCGAGTCAAAGCAACGGCTTGCTCCCATTCAAGAGGCTGAAGCCCTATCGAGCGAAGGAAGTCAGCCATCGCATTTCGGAATTCGCGGTCACGCCCATGAACGACGAACACTGTGCGTTTCTCTGAAGGCTCCGCGATGGACGCAGTTGCCGTGCCGGTCGTGTAGGAGCCGCCATCAACAATCTGCTTCGCGCGCTTTTGACCATCCCGGCTCAAGCGATATCGATCGTGCGAAGTCGGGTCCGGTACGAGAAACAGACCCGCAACGAGCGACTGTATCCCTTCCATGATGTGATTTAGTAGCGATAGATCGGAGTGGTAAACATCCTCACAGATACCTCGTGCGATCCATTGCGGCTCACGGCTCCCACCATGCGTCAGGAGATCGTTCGAGACTAAGGGGAGGATTGCAAGACCGATTTCGCGCGCCTCCATCCTGCGGAGCCGGTCAGGAGTGGGGGCTTCGTAGCTCAGATACACGACTTCCTCGGGATGTGACGAACCTCACAGGGCAGGTTGCTTCGGGCCATCGTGCGGTATTTCCTTAAACGTATAGAGACACCGTGGCCCAAACCCGCCCGCGCCATACACCAGAACCGGCAGATATCGTCGTCCGCAACGCGGAGCGTTTGGCATCGACCATAATGAGGTTGCCCGGCGGCATCTCATGGCACCAGAGAACAGCACGACCTAAACCTCACGCCATTTGCACCGGCCGGGAATCGCGTCTAATCCGCGGGTGCGATTCGAAATTAAATCGCATGAAAACCAATACGGAACAATGCGCGCAGGCTGATTGGTGAATCGAAGCCGCCCTCAACGATGCCGAGGCGTTCTTTGGTGCAAGCCAACGAACCGTTGTACCGGGAACCACGCTGAACTGAAGGTCAAGCTGCTTCCTGCACAATGAGTCGTGCGAAACCCGAAGGACCGGGTCTGCACAAGTTCGTACCCGCGCTCCGAATGGGCGGAGAGCGCGCAAGACGTAGCGGCCGGAAGGTTGAAGAGGGCGCTCCAACGTACTTCCGGAGGAGCAATGAGTTTATCCATCGACATCGATACCGTTTCGGCCGTCCTGCTCGCTGATGGGTGGCATGACGTAATCGATGACTCGTTTGAGGTTGACGCCTACGAATACGTGCAAGGCAAGGCACTCCGATTCAGAGGCGGGCAGTCTGCCTTGATTCCTGCAACGGGCTTCCAGTTCAAAGAAGCGCAAGGCGTCGGTGGTGCAGTAATGGTATACGGGCCGCTGACCGCGATTCTGGCTGTTAAGGGCAAGCAAGACGCAGGTCATGTAGGGCCGTTTTGACTCGTGCAGGAGCCGCGAGAAATCTCGGCCGTCTTGCAATCAGTTCCATAGCAGCGGCGTACGCCATTAGCCCACGTGGCCGCGCGGCGGCATCGCGCCGGAACAGCGGCACCAGCCCGATGCTGCCTCGCGGAAACGCGGATCCATGCTCGGCATTCGACGTCGCGTGTCGCCTGCGCATGCCTCAACGTCCGAGTTGGCTCGCATCTGCCTTGCAGTGCATCGTCTCGCGAGAGAGATTCGGCGGGTCATACTGCGCTCAGCGTAATCGCATCGCGTTCGGGCGGCGAAGCTGGTCGGCTGGAACACACGCTTTCTCGGCGCAGTCGTGCTCGCCGCAGAGGAGGTGGCAGAGCGGCACGCCAAGCGCTGTTGCAACGGCCGGGAGAGCGCGCTTGTCGACGGGCTTGCCGGCCTTGAGGCAGCGGATGGTGCCTACATCAACGCCGGGAAATTCGGCGAGATCGTAGGTGCTGAGGCCGCGTGCGATGCGAAGGCGGAAGACGCGCGCCGACAACAGCTCGACGGGCTTGATGACTCGGTGGCCGTTCCAGCGGATGCGGCCGCGGAACGGCGGACCCTGGTGCGGCGTCATCGTTTCGCCTCGATGCACCAGTATGCGGCTTCGATCGCGTAGCTAATCGATGCGCGCACACAGACACAGGCGAAGCGTGCGTGTTTCTCGCGTGCGGATCGGCGAGCTGGTAACGGAAACAGCCGGTATTAGCGTCGTCGGCATGCGCGTCGATGCCGTTGCGGCGCAGGAAGCGCACGACCACGTCGGCGTTGAAGTCTTCCGGCTGCACCAGGTCGGACATGTTCTGATGGTGCTCGTCCGTCACGTCAGCGATCGTGGCGTGGAACTCATGGTGTTCCGGTGCGGGAAGGCGGCGCCGGGGGCTCGACGGCAGTGCGTCGAACTCATGGGGTGTCATTCGATGTTGCCTCATCGGGTGACGGGCTCGGCCGGTGCTTGTAACGCCGGTCGAGCCGCTGTATTTTTATGAGCGAAGTTTTCGCTGCGAAAATTATAGCACGAACATGCGTTCGTATCAATGAGTGCGGCGCATATTTTTTAAGACGTAGTATTTCAGCGCATTCCCGAGGTCGGAGAAAAGTTTTTTCCTAGTTTAACTTGGCGCTCTGACGATCGGGTTCGCCTCGACGAACGCCTGTGATCGGTATGCGTACGGTCACCAACGGGTCTCGCGTGTGTGTGATCATAAGAGGATCGTCGCGATGTTACATACTACGGCACGCTTGGCGTAAGACTTCGAGGTGGTTTTGTGAGTAGCGCTTCAAGAGCTGCTGCGGCCCACCGCGATTCGGCGAGAAGTGCGGTGTGAAGGCGATCAGTCTAGGTTTCCCACCGAGGACGCGCTCAAGCGGCGCGTCCGGAATAGGAACGCCGGCACCGAGAAACCAGCGCTGTGCGAACGCGCCTACCGAGATGATCACACGCGCCGCGGCGACGGACATGACGTTCTCCATGTGCCGCTCCGCGCACGTCTTCGCCGCCTCCCGTACCCCGATCTCGCGCGGCGACTTGCAGTGCACGATTTCGGTGAGTGCGTAGTCCCGGCCCGGGGCTACGGGCCGGTCGGGTATCAGCTCGCGGGCTCGAGCTAATGCCCCTGACCAGTAGCGGACGGCTTTAATCGGCGTGCCGTCGGGTCGGACGGTACGGATCCCGTCGAGGATGTACTGCCGCCGGCCGCCGCCGTGGGCGAGGTGATGTGACTCCCAGAGTTCTTCGTCCGGCGTCACGCCGGAGGCGTGGTCGTCGTCGCCGATGGACGGGTTGGAGGCCACGAAGAGGATGGGCGCGACGTCGATCTCGCCGACCCACGGCTCGGGTACCTGGTAATCGTCGTAGGACCGTACGCCGCGGGCCTGGACCTGGTAATCGACGATCATACGACAAGGATGCGGCTGGGACGTCTCTAGGCAAATACGCACGTTCGGGCAGCGCGACACTGTCTCAAAGACGGCTCGTGTGTTGGCCCGTGGGTCGGCGGAGCCCATGTGACTTCGTTGTGTACCTCAAGTCCATCACGCTGACCTCGACGATGGGGCCCGGCGTGAACGTCGACCCGACCCGCATCAAGGCGACGGCGAGCACCGCCTAAGCGCGCGGCGCGATGCGCGGGCTTATTGCTTGCGCATCGCGTTCTGGGCGTCGTCGAGCGTGGCGACGATCGGGGTGCCGCGGGTGAGGCCCGCGATGCTGAGCGACTGAATCCAGCGCTGGTTGCGCGCCACGATGACGAGCTTGCCGGCGGGGCGCGACTTGGCGCGCAGCAGCTCGGCGATGACGGTGTCGGCGACCGAGTCGTCGTGCCGCAAGCGCGTCAGGTCGACGATCACGCGCGGGTTCGCACGTGCGCGCTGGAAGGCGAGCTGCACGTTGTGGCGCGTGAGAGCGACTTGCTCTCCGTCGAGCCGCACGATGGATCCGCACGTTCGCCCACAACCTCACCCCTCGTCAGGCGCGGTTCGGCGCGGCGCGTCCGATCCCCGCGCCCGCTCGCTACTCGCGGCGCAGACGGCGCAAGGTCGTCACCCGGCCGAATCCGGCGCGCTCGGCAGCGCGCGCGGAGGCGCTGTCGTCGACCGCCTTGAGCGCTGCCCGAGCCGCCCCGTGGGCCGCGCCGAACGCGGCGCGCGCGCTCAGCAGCGCGCGGTGGACGCCGCGGCCGCGAAACGCCGGGAGCACCGCGGCCGAGAACAGGAACGCGACGTCGCCCGCGATGGCGACCGCGCCGCCGCCGGCCGGGACGCCGTCGGCCTCGGCGAGGAACAGGCGGCTTGCCGCGGCCGCGGTGATCTCGGCCGAGCGGCGGGACTCGGCGTCGGGCGCGCCGCCCTCGGCGAACGCGCGCGTCACCAGCCGCACCCACCCGGCGCGGTCGGCGGCGGCACGGACGACCACGCCCGGGGCGCTCGCCTCCGGGACGGCGCTCGACTCGAAGAGGACGAAGCGGATCTCCGCGAGCGCGTAGCCGTGGGCGGCGAGCAGCGCGCGGTCGCGGTCGAGGACCTCTTGGCGGACCTCTATCCGGACCGGCAGCTTGCGGCGGCGGTAGAACCCGTCGAGCACGTCGAGGTCCGTGGCGGTCAAGGGGCGCGTCGAGCCGACCGCCAGGGCGACTTGGTTGTAGGTCCCGGCGATCGCCAGCGCGTAGCCGCCGGCGACCGCGACGGCGCCGTCGTCGGCGGTCCCCAGGTCGACGTTGCGGTTGCGCACGAAAGCGGCCCAGAACGCCGCCTCGGCGCGGTCGGCATTCATCGTTGACTTGGCGCTCCCGGGCGTGATATAACGTGCGTTGGCTCCAATGACCGCAGGTCGACCTCCGCGTCGATAATGTGCGCTCCCGCGAACGCACGCCTGCCGAGGACGGCCGAATCGAGGAACCTCTCTTCTTTTCGTGCGCCTCGCCCCGTCGGCGGAGGCGTTTTTCTTTCCCCTCTCGGAGCACCCGATGCCGACCGCGAAAAAAGAAGCGACGATCGAAGAGCTGCGCGAGAAGATCGCAAGCGCGAAGCACCTGTTCTTCACCAACTACACGGGCCTGTCCGTCGAGCAGATCACGAAGCTCCGCAACGAGCTTCGCAAGGACGGCAGCACCTACGGCGTGGTGAAGAACACGCTCTTCAAGCGCGCGGCGAGCGAGGAGCTCGCCTCGCAGCTCGATGCGATCCTCGCAGGCCCGACCGGCGTCGTCTTCGCCGGCGAAGATCCCGTCACGCCGGCGAAAGCGATCAAGACGTTCTCGGACCACACCAAACCCGTCGACGTGAAGGCGGCTTGGATCGATGGCAAGCTCGTCGACAAGGCGCAGGTCCTCGCGCTCGCCGCGCTTCCCCCCAAGCAAGAGCTGTACGCGAAACTCGTCGGTACGCTCAGCGCCCCGCTGTACGGACTCGTCTACGTCCTCAGCGGCAACCAGAGCGGACTCGTCCGCGTCCTCAATGCGATCCGCGAGAAGAAGAGCGCGGATCAGCCCGCCGCCGCCTAGGAGCACCACCAGTCATGGCACTCGCCGAACTCATCGAACAGATCGACAAACTCACCGTCCTCGAGCTGGCGGACCTCGTCAAGCAGCTCGAAGAGAAGTACGGCGTGAGCGCCGCGGCGCCGGTCGCCGCCGCCGCCGCGCCTGCCGCCGCCGCGGCGCCCGCCGAGGCGAAGACCGACTTCGACGTCATCCTGGAAGAGGCCGGACCCGAGAAGATCAAGGTCATCAAGGCCGTCCGCGAAGTCACCTCGCTCGGGCTCACCGAAGCGAAGGCGTTCGTCGAAAGCGCGCCCAAGCCGGTCAAGGAAGGCGTCCCCAAAGACGAAGCCGACGCGGTCGCCAAGAAGCTGCAAGACGCCGGCGCAAAAGTCACCGTCAAGTAACCGCGC
>Ga0213878_10000066_pt1 | contig 61551 bp, 61 predicted proteins | sample VelepicoBEBS_R02_FD_161053 | JGI IMG/M metagenome (GOLD analysis project Ga0213878, IMG submission 161053) | Vellozia epidendroides bulk soil microbial communities from rupestrian grasslands, the National Park of Serra do Cipo, Brazil - BS_R02 | ecosystem: Environmental > Terrestrial > Soil >... | reverse complement strand
CCTGCAACTCGTCCAAGACATCAAGTTGTAGACAGCAGCCGCACCCCCGATTCCCGCCAAGTGCTTGAATCAACAGGGAAACTCGGCCGGAGGCTCGAGGAACTTCAGGCTAATAAGAGGAAGTCGGCAATGACCAGGGAGCAGCTGAATAAAAACGTTATGACGGAGGCCGATACCCGCCGGGAATTGGTCACCCCGAAGATCGTTCAGGCAGGGTGGTTCAGTTCGCCTTTCTCCATCGGGGGAACAACGCACGTTCACCAACGGCCGCATCTTCGTGGCAGGTGGCAAAGTCAGGCGTGGAAAGCAACACCGGGCTGACTACATCCTCTTCTACCGCCGCAACCTCCCCCTGGCCGTGGTCGAGGCCAAGGAGGCCAGCCTGCCCGCCGAAACGGGTGTGCAGCAGGTCCGCGAGTACGCCGAGGCCCTGGGGCTCAAGCTCGCCTGTGCCACCAACGGCCATCGGATCATTGAGATCGACTACCTGGCCGGCACCGAGCGCGAGGTCACCCTAGTCTGCAAACGACTTGTTCGTGGTGGCCGCCGTGCTCTTGTGCTGGTAGCGCCGGCTGACAGGTTCAGTTTGAGCCGGTCGCCCAACTGGAAAGCAGTTGGCACCCCAACACGGTTGCACTGTCTTGAGTGGCTTCCATTTGTCCAGAATGCTGGTCAAAAGTTGATGTTTTGACCATAAAGCTGAACAAACGATTGTGCCGACTGGCTGCCCGTCAAGGGCCCGTCGCAGCAGCCCGCGCCAATCACCCCACCGCAAGCAGCGGCACCGGCACAGAGGCCGGCGCAATGGCCACACCCGCCTGTTCGAGTATCCAGGCCTCGATGCGCTCATGGCGCATGCGCAGCAGGTCCAGGGGGCGTCCATGTACGGATTTAGGATCAGTCTTCAGGTGTGTCTTCGGGGCTTCCCCCCGCTCCGTCGGTCGGACCCAGCCGCGCCTTGTAGAAGCTGAAGAACGCCTCCACCGTCCTGTCCTCGCGTGCATTCCTCGCTGTGAGGAAACCGAACTCGGTCGTCAACTCGGGCACCAGCAGACGCGTGTTGCGGGTGCCCTCCGGGCGACGATTGCGGGCGAGCAACTCATCGACCAGCGCAATGCCGACGCCGGCCTCCGCCATCGCGCAGGCCACCGACGCGTTGTTGGTCTCGCTCCTGGACTTCGGAATGACCCGGTGACGGCGAAACACATCGAGCAGCCGTGAGCGCGTCGTGCTGCTGTGGCCGATCAGGATCAGGGGTTCATCGGCCAGGTCGCGAGGCGTCAGGGTCGGCTTGGCCAGCAGGGCGTGCCCAGGCGGAAGCACACAGGTGATGCGGGTCTGCAGCAGGCCGCGCACGCGAATGTCGGGATGCTCGCAGGGGAGCTTGCCGATGCCGCAATCCGCCGCCCGCGCGGCCACCATGTGCATGGCGGTCGGCCTCAGATGCGCCATCACCGAGATGCGCAGCTGCGGGTGAAGGCGCTGGAAGTCGGCCAACACCGGCACCAGCGCCCCTTCCGCGAACGTTGGCGGCGCGACGATCCGAAGGTGTCCCGCGCTGAGCTTTTGCAGATCTTCCGCGAGCGCACCAATGCGATCCATGCCCTGCAGGGCGATGTCCACTTCCTCGTAGAGCGCCTGGGCACGGCTGTTGGGCTGCAGCCGCCCGTTGACGCGGTCGAACAGCTTGAAGCCCAGCTCAGCCTCCAGTCCGCTCAGCAGCCGGCTCATGCCCGGCTGACTGATCCCCAGCGACCGCGCGGCCTCCGTCATGGAGCCCAAGGCCATGATCTCGCGGAAGCACTTGAGGCTGCGCAGACTTTCGATCTTCATCCGGGCCAGGCTCGACGAGCCGCATCAACGTTGAGGACGCATATGCTCACACGAGAAGGCGTGTGAGCGCCGAGGTGCAGCGTATTGCGGGCCACGCGGCTCTCTCGCCAGTCACCTTCGGGAGCGCCCGTGTTCGGGTTCGGGTCGAAATGCGGGAAGTTGCTGCTGGAGATATCGATCCGCAGGCGGTGTCCGGCGCAGAAGCGGTTGGCACTGGGGAAGGGCTGAACGGTCGCCTCGAAGACCTTGCCGGGCTCCATCAGACTCGGCTGCTCCCAGCTGTCGCGATACCGCATGCGCAAAATGCCGTCGGTGATGTTGAGCGCAAAGCCGTCCGGGTAGTCGGGGGTCGGTGGATACCAGTCGATCAGCTTCGCCGTGAAGTCGGTATCCACGGCGTCGGAAGAGACGAACAGCGTGACCTTGACCTCCCCAACGAGATCCAGCGGCCCGGCCAGCGGCGCGCTGACAAAGCTCAGTACATCGGCACGTTCCGCCAGGTCGCGACCGCTGCCCTTGCAGCCGAAGAAGCGCGGGTCGTCCCGCTGGTCGAATCCGCCCCCCACCATGACCGGCTCGGCCGAGGTGATGGTGCCGCCCATCGTTGGCACCGGATGCCTCGGGTCGTAGTCATAGCTGAGCGAAGCGGCGTCGGCGGTCGGGGCATCGGCGGCCAGACGTCCATCCGCGTGCAGGAACAGTTCCAGGTTCTGGCTGCCCGGCAGCGGCCATGCGTCGGCGAAGTGCCAGCGCCCGCCGTGGTCCATGCGCCCTGAGGGCAGCTTGCGGCCGCTGCCCCCGCCCATGATGAAGACCGCCACGCGCCGGCCCGACAACGGGTCGGGCGGCACACTGCCGTCGGCGGCGGCCCGACCCAGGGCATGGTCGAACCATTCCCGACGCAGCGTCAGATAGTCCTTCGCGAGGTTGCCGTCCAGGGTGGACTGCGGCCCGAAGTCCACGTCCCCGGAGAAGGTCTGCGAGCGGCGCCCATGCACCCAAGGCCCCATGATCAGGGACGGTCGGCATTGCTTGAACCGGCTCAGGCCCAAGTAGTTGCTGATGGCCGTGCTCGCATACGGGTCGTACCAGCTGGACATGTGCACGGTCGGGACGTCCGCATAGCCGGGATAGTGGCCCGCCGCCCAGAGAGCCGGACGGCGCCAGTAATCGTCGAAGCTGCCATGGCGCCACTGCTCGAACAGGTAGGCCTCGTACTCCGGCGCCGCCGTGACGGGCGAGTGGCCTGGCCACCAGGGCAGCCGCGTCAGCCACTCGCGGATGTCCACCGACGCGAGGGCCGCGGCCCGTGCGGGATCCTCCTGCGTGCTCGGGCTCAGGCGCGCATGCTTGAGGGCCCATGTGACCTGCTTCAGCTCGAACGCCCCCCCTTGCCGGATCCCTGCATGGAAGGCGCTCGCAAAGCCACCGGAATCCATCCACTGCGCGGCCAGCCCGTCGGGGTTGAGTGCCCCCAGCGCCGACTGCGTGTGGGCACAGTAGGACAGCCCCCAGGTGGCGATCCGCCCGTCGCAGAACGGCTGATCGCGCAGCCACGCCAGCGTGTCGACGCCGTCCTCCGCCTCGTCCAGGTACTTGCGGAACACCCCCTCGGAGCCATAGCGCCCGCGGCAGTCCTGCAGCACCACCACATAGCCGTGGCTCGCGAAGTACCGGGCGATCTCGGGCTTGCTGAGGCCGCTCGGGTTGGCCACGCTGCGGTCGGCCGCGTTGCTGCCGCGCTTGTTGTAGGGCGATCGCTCCATGAGCACGGGCAGTGCCTGCGTCAGCAGCACGCCGTTCAGCGCGGGCCTGTAGATGTCGGTGGCAAGCCGGACGCCGTCGCGCATGGGAACCATGTGTTCGACGCAGTCGACGTCATAGGGACCGTGGTCGGGCGCTGCGGGCAAGGGGTGATCGGTCATGGCCGGCTCCGCTCAGGGGTGGGGGCGCGACTCACGTTCTGCGCCAGCGTGCGCTCGTCGCGCCGTGCTGTGAAGGCCAGGCCCGGCCGGCCGGCCCAGCTCGCCTGCTGGTGATACAGGGGAATGATCGCCACGTCGGCGAACGCCGCGGCCGCGGCCTGACCGACCAGCGCGTCCAGGGCGGGGCCATGCTCGGCGGCGCTGGCCTGCTCCAACAGCCGGTCCACGAGGGCGTTGCGGTAGTGCCCGCGGTTGTTGGACCCGAAGCCGCGCCTGGGGTCCGGGCTGGCCAGCAGCGAGCGCATGACGTGCAGCGCCTCCCCGGTAGCGGCGCCGAAGCCGTAGAGGTAGAACCCGTATTCGCGCTTGCTCGCGCGCGGGAGGAACACGTTCTTGGGCACGGTATCGAGCTGCATCTGGATGCCGAGCTTGGCGAGCTGGATGGCCAGCCCCTGTGCGACCAGGGCGTCGTTGGGGTAGCGGTTGTTGGGGGCGTGCAAGGTCAGCCTGAACCCGCGCGGATAGCCGGCCTGTGCGAGCAGTGACCTGGCCTTCTGCAGGTTGAACTGCTCCCGCGGGATCTCGCCGTTGAAGCCGGGCGTTCCCTTGGGCACGACCTGATTGGCGGGGATGCCCATGCCGTCCAGCAGCTTGTCGACGAGCTGCTCCCGGTCGATTGCCAGTGACAAGGCCTGGCGTACCCGCAGGTCCTTCAGCGGATTGACCTTCAGGGGGCGGCCCTCGATGTCCGTGATCGACGGATTGACGTCGCGCTCCAGCTCCATGCCCAGGTACAGCAGCGTGACCGTGGGGGCCTGCCACAGCTCGAACCGGGCCTTGTGCTTCAGGGACTCGAGGTCGAACACCGGCACGGCGTCGATGAGATCGACGGTACCCGACTCCAGAGCTGCGAGGCGGGCCGCGTCGGCCGTCATGTAGCGAACCGTCACCCGCTCGAAGTCGGGCTTGTCGCCCCAGTACTGATCAAAGCGCAGCAGCTCCAGTCGGTCCGCCGGCACCCAGCGGACGAATCGGTAGGGCCCCGTGCCGATGGCGGCGCGCCCGGCGTTGAACTGCTGGGTCTCCAGCCTGGCGCCCAGCTTGCTGCTGACCATCATCACGGTGGAGATGTTGACCAGGGCCTGGGGGTCGGGCTTGCGGGTGGTCACACGTACCAGCAAAGGCCCCAGCACCTCGACCTTGCTGATGTTGGCCACCCGCGACCTGAACGGTGCGGGGCTGTTGGGCACGTTCGCCGCTCGGTCGAGGCTGAAGCGCACATCCTCGGCGTCGAACGGTTGGCCGTCGTGGAACTTGACGTTCGGGCGCAAGGCGAACTCCCACTGTGTGGGACTCACCCGCGTGGCAGACAGGGCCAGGGCCGGCTGCAGGCGCAGTTGCGCATCCCGGGTGAACAAGGGCTCGAACATCTGCATCGCCGTGGCCTGATTGGTCCCCACGGTCGAGAACTGCGGATCCATGGCGTTGGGCTCGGCCCGGGTCGCGATGACGAGGGTGGTGCGGGAGTCTGCGGCCGTGGTGGCGCCATGGCAGACGCCCGTGGTCATCCCGATGAAGAGCGCGGACACGATAGCCCGCCATCCTCGCATCGCTGGTCTCATGCTTGTCACTGGATATCCGTCGTCTGATGCAGATGGCAGGCTGCGCCGTGGCCCGGCTGCAGCTCGCGCCATGCCGGCGTCTGCTGCCGGCAGACCGGCATCGCGTGCGGGCAGCGCGGGTGGAAATGGCAGCCGGGCGGCGGTGCAAGCGGCGACGGAATCTCGCCCATCACGGGCGTGTAGGCGCCTTGCCGCTTGCCCACCTGGGGCAGCGCCATCAGCAGTCCCTTGGTGTAGGGGTGCTGCGGACGCTCGAAGACCTCCTGCACGGGCCCCGACTCCACCATGCGGCCCAGGTACATGATGACCACGCGGTCGCTGACATGGCGCACGACGGCCAGATCGTGGCTGATGAAGAGGCTGGCGAGACCCAGCTGCCGGCGCAGGTCCATGAACAGGTTCAGGACCTGGGACTGCACCGAGACGTCGAGCGCGGCCACCGGCTCGTCGCACAGCAGGAGCTCAGGTTGCATCGCCAGTGCGCGCGCGATGCCGATGCGCTGGCGCTGGCCGCCGGAGAACTCGTGCGGCCAGCGCTGTGCCGCGTCCGCCTGCAGGCCGACCTGGTCGAGCAGCGCAGCCACACGTGCCGCCTGCTCATCCCGGGCCCAGAGTCCATGCACGACGGGCGCCTCGCCGATGAGGTCCAGCACCCGCAAGCGTGGATTCAACGAGGCCATGGGGTTCTGGAACACCATCTGAACGCCGCCAGAGGCCGCGTGGGCCGCGGTGGCCCGCGCGCTCCGCCCCTGCCAGACGATGCTGCCTTCGGTGGGGCGGTCCAGGCCGCAGATGAGGCGCGCGAGCGTCGACTTCCCGCAGCCGCTCTCGCCGACCAGGCCGACGACCTCGCCGGGCTGGATCTGCAGGGAAACGCCGTCCACGGCGTGCACGACCTGTCCTTGCGCCCTCCTGCCGAGCAGCAGCCCGCGTGCGCGGGCCCACAGGCTGGGCGGCCGGCTGAAGCGGCGCACGACCTGACGCACGTCCAGCAGAGGCGGCGGCAGGAGCGATGTTGTGTTGACAGCGTTCACGGACGACATCCAGTCGGTCAAACCAGGGGGTGGTGGCACAGGGCCGACCGTGGCGCATCGGCGGTGCCAAGCCGGACCACGGGCACCGGCGTTGCGCAGCGCTCGTCGGCGCGTGAGCAGCGGTCGCGGAAGCCGCAGCCAGGATCCTTGCCCACTTTGCTGGTCACCATGCCGGGGATCTGCCGGAGCCGCTGACCGGGCGTGTTGGCCGCGGGGAGGGAGTCGAGCAGCCCGCGCGTGTAAGGGTGTGCGGGTGCCGCCAGCACCTCGTGGGTCGGCCCTTGCTCCACGATCCGCCCCCGGTACATGACCGCCACGCTCTGCGTGAGGCCTTCCACGACGCCCAGGTCGTGCGTGACCCAGATCGCCGCCATGCCCTCCTCGCGGGCCAGGCCCTGGAACTCCGCCAGGATCTGGCTCTGGATGGTCACGTCGAGCGCCGTCGTCGGCTCGTCGGCGAGCACGACGCCGGGGCGGTTCAGCAGGGCGATGGCGATCGCGACCCGCTGCCGCATCCCGCCGGACAGCTGATGCGGGTACTGCGCCAGGCGCTCCTGCGGCGAGGGAATGCCCACGCGTGCCAACATCCGGGCGGCCAGCTCCTGCGCCTGGGCGTCGCTCACGCGGCGGTGCGCGTGCACCGCCTCCGTCATCTGGCTGCCGATGCGCAGCACGGGATTGAGTGCAGTTGTCGGGTCCTGGAAGATGAGAGAGATGTCCTTGCCGCGCCTGGCTTGCAGCTCCGTCTCGCCCATGGCCACCAGATCCACCCCTTGCAAGAGCACCTGGCCGGCGGTCACGCGCCCGGGCGCGTTGATCATTCCCATGATGGCGCGCGCCGTCATCGACTTGCCCGAGCCCGATTCGCCGACCAGCCCCAGGACCTCCCCGCGCCGCACGCTCAGGCTGACATCGTCCACGGCGTGCAGGGGGCCGGCCGGTGTGTCGAACACCACGCTCAGGCCCTCGACGCGCAGCGGCCTGTCGTCGGCGTCACTGCCGCGGGAGGCCTGCCGTTCGCGGGGCGCGGGCGCAAGGTCCAGCGGCAGCATGACGCCCTTGCGCAGCCGGGGATTGAAGTACTCGCGCAGCCGATCGCCCACCAGGTTCAGGCTGCCGACCAGCAGCAGCAGGGCCAGGCCTGGATACAGGCTGATCCAGTAGTCGCCATTGAGCAGGAACTGTGATCCGTTGGCGATCAGCAGGCCCAGGGACGGCTCGCTGATGGGCAAGCCGATGCCGAGGTAGCTCAGCGTCGATTCCAGCAGGATGGCGCTGGCCACCTGGATGGTGAGCACGACCAGCAGCGGCGGCAGGCAGTTCGGTAGCAGGTGCTTGAGGAGCTGGCGCCACAGCGGCAGCCGCAGAACCCTCGCGGCGTCCATGTACTCCTGATGCACCTGGGGCAGGGCGGCGGCCCGCGCGGTGCGCGCAAACGGCGCCCACTGCACGATGATCAGTGCCAGCACGATCTTGTCCAGGCCCTTGCCGAGCACGGCGAGCAGGATCAACGCCACCAGCAGCGTGGGGAAGGACAGCTGCAGGTCCACCAGGCGCATCAGCAGGGCATCCACCCGGCCGCCCCGATAGGCGCTGAAAAGACCCACCGAGACGCCCACGGCGAACGCGACGATGCCCGCGGTCAGGCCCACCATCAGGCTCATGCGCAGCCCGTACAGGATCGCCGACAGCACATCGCGGCCCAGCACGTCGCTGCCCAGCAGGTAGGTGGCGCCGGAGGCCGCCCCGCCGAGCGGCGGCGTGCGGCTGTCCTCCAGCCTGAGGCTCGCCAGGTCATAGGGATTCTGCGGCGCCAGGTAGGGCGCGAAGCTTGCGCCCAGCAGGAGCAGCATGAGCACGGCCAGGGCCACGACAGCCACGGGGCTGCGGGCGTACTCCCGCCAGAACTCGGCAAACGGCTTGGAGGATGCGCTCATCGGGCCTGGTCCAGCCTCACGCGGGGATCGAGCGCGGAATAAAGAAGGTCAACCACGAGATTGATGGTGATGAAGATGACGACCACGACCATCAGATAGGCAACGATCACCGGGCGGTCCAGCACGGCGATGCTGTCGACGATGAGCTTGCCCATGCCCGGCCATGCGAACACGGTCTCGGTGACGACGGCGAAGGCGATGAGCCCGCCAAACTCCATGCCCGTCACCGTGAGCACCGGCACCATCACGTTCTTGAGGGCATGCACGGCCAGGATGCGGGTGCTTGCGACGCCCTTGGACCTCGCATAGTCGATGTAGTCCATCGTCAGGGCCTCGCGCATCGCGTTGGCGGTCAGCCGGGTCACGAGCGAGATCTTGAACAGCGCCAGATTGAGTGCCGGCAGGATCAGGTGACTGAACCGGTCCCAGCTCCACAGCGGACCGTTGCCGCGCCCGCTGGACGGCAGCCAGCCCAGCAGCACCGAGAACACCAGCACCAGCATCAGTCCCTGCCAGAAGCTCGGGAACGAGACGCCCAGGATGGCGCCCGTCTGTATGGCCCTCCCCGGCAGGGACTTGGGCCGGGCCCCGGCCCACAGGCCCAGCGGCACGCCCAGCAGCAGCGCCAGCAGCAGAGCGGTGGTCGCGAGCTCCAGCGTCGCCGGCAGGCGCTCCAGGATGAGTTCCAGCGCGGGCTGGTTGTAGACGAAGGAGCGTCCCATCTCGCCCCGCAGCGCATTGCTGACGAAGTGGCCGTACTGGACCCAGACGGACTGGTCCAGCCCGAGCGTGCGGATGGCCTCCAGGCGTTCCAGCTGCGTGGCTTCCGGGTCGATGAGGATGTCGGCCGGGTTGCCGATGACGAAGACGCCGAAGAACACCAGCGCCGACATCACGGCCACGACCAGGACGCTTTGCAGCAAGCGCCGAAACAGAAATCCCATCACGGTGAGATGCCCTCGTCCTTGAACATGTGCCTATCGGGTCAGAAGCGCACCGCCGCCTTCACGTACACGAAGCGCCCGCGGGGATCGTAGGTGCCGATGTTGAAGTTGTTGTCCGTGGCGCCGGCCAGGTAGGACAGGGGCGGCTTGCGGTCGAACAGGTTGTTGATGCCCAGCGACACCGAATGCAGGCGCTTGGGATCAGCGCCGAAGCTGTAGGACATCGACAGGTCGTTGGTGACGGACGCCGAGACCGGCGTGGGCACAAACTGCTTGGTCGTCGGGTCCTGGACGGACTCGGTGTAGCCGCCGATGTAGCGCAGCGCCCAGTTCGCGCCCCACGCGCCCCGTTGCCACGCCAGCGTGAAGCTGCCCTTGATGCGCGGATAGGCCTTGCGGCTGATGCCCGTGCCCTGCAGGTCCTGGTGGATGGTGCTGCCATCGCTTTGGGGGATGACCTGCTCGAAGCGGTCCAGATAGGACAGGCTCAGCGCCGTGCTGAAGGCGCCCAGGGACTGCGCGCGCCAGCCGTAGCGCGCGGTGCTGTCCAGGCCGGCCACGCGCAGCGATGCGAGGTTCAGATAGGCCGCCGTCAGGTTCGCGATGCTGCCGTCCGCGTTTCGCTGCACCACGTCGCAGCCCCGTCCGGTGCGGGCGCACAGCCCCAGCAGCGTGTTGGCGTCTATCGTCTGGATGGTGTTGTCCATCTTGATGTCGTACCAGTCCATCGACCAGGAGAACTCCTTCAGCGCGGAGGGCGTGAAGACGAACCCCAGCGAGCGGTTCAGGGACGTCTCTGGCTTGAGTGACGGATTGCCCCCGGTGATGCCGGGCACCTTGCCCGCCGTCGTGGCGGCCTGGCTGTAGGTGGCAGGGACGCCGGCGCAACCGGGCAGGCCCGCACCGCCGCCGTCGCAGGGGTCGGCGCTGATGGGGAAGACGGTGCTGCGCAGGCCGCCGTACAGCTCCAGGATGTTGGGGGCACGGAAGCCCTGCGCCACGTCGCCGCGGATCATGAGGTCCTGCACCGGGCGCCAGTTCAGGCCGGCCTTGCTGTTGAGCGTGTCGCCGAAGTTGCTGTAGCGGCTGTGCCGCGTCGCGAGCGTGGCTTCTAGCGAGTGCGCGCCCGGCCGCTTGGCCAGCAGCGGGATCTTGAACTCGGCATAGGCCTCGCTGAGGTGGTAGCGGCCGTCGGTGGGCGTGCTCGCCGTGCCGGTGGTGGTCGTGGAGCCGGAGAACTGCGGGGTCGCGTTCAGGAACGCGTCCGGCTGGTCATAGGCACTCTCTTCCCGGTACTCGACGCCGGCCGCGAACGCGAGCGCCCCGGCAGGCAGCCGCATGATGTCGCCGGTGATGTTGGCCACCATGTCCAAGGACTTGGTGCCGTTGCGCCCCACCAGCGCAGGCGCCCGCACGGCATCGGCCATGGCCGGGGTGAGCGGCCCGAACAGCGCGATCGGCGTGCACTGACGAGCGGCGCAGCGGGCCGTGTCGCCGATGCCCAGCGCCACGTTCTCCAGGTTCAGCTGGTTGAGCGCGGTGAAGCTGGCCTTGTTTTCCGCCTGGCTGACGAACGCATTCCAGGTCCAGCCGTTGGCCAGGGACCCGTCCAGGCCGATGCCCAGGCGGGTCGTCTCGACCTTCTGCAGGTTGAAGCGGTCGCCGACTTCCACCATGGTCCGGTTGACCGTGAAGCCGCTCAAGGTGCTGCCAAACGGGTTGTAGGCATGGTTCGCGGGCATGACCTGCCCCTTCATGCCGGCGCCGCCGATCACGAGGGCCGCAGGATTGAAGCGCTGACTGGACTCGCGGGTGTTGTAGAGGCCTTCGGCGATGAGGTCCAGGGAGTCGCTGATCGCCACGCGCGCCTGTCCGTAGACGGCCTTGCGCTCCGACGGGCCGATGAGATAGCCGTCGGTATTGGTGTCGTAGACATCGCTCGCCACCTTGAGCCGGAAGTCGGACGGTTTGGTGCCGGCGGCGCCGTCCACCCGCGTGAACGCCTTGCCTGCCTGCACACCGGGGACCACGTAGACGCCACCGGGAAGCTGCGTGCTCTGGATGGGTTGATATCGGGCCAGCGCCCAGTCCCTGTCGGTGGTGGCGATGGGATCGGACTTCGCGAACGAGGCGGAGACCAGCGCGCTGCCCCATTCGCCGGACTTGCCCCACAGCACATCGGCGCTGCGGCTTTGCCCGTCACCGCGGCTCGTGGCGCCCGCCTGGAGATTCAGCTGCCCGCCTTCGTACTTCTGGTAGGTGATGATGTTGACGACGCCGGCAATCGCGTCGGAGCCGTAGATTGCCGTGGCGCCGTCCAGCAGGATCTCGACGTTCTGCACGGCCGCCAGCGGGATGGTGTTGAGGTCGACGAAGTCCCGGAAGGAGCGTGATCCCGCGCCCACCACCCAGCGCCGCCCGTTGACGAGCACCAGCACCCGGTTGGGCTCCAGATTTCGCAGGTTCACCGAGCTGCTGCCGTGCGACGTGCCCTGGGAACCGTTGGAGTTGGCGCTCGACCCGACAGACGGGAGTTGCTGCAGCAGGTCGCCGACCGAGCTGACGCCCGTCGCTTCGATCTCCTTGCGATTGAGCGTGACCACCTGGTTGGGTGCGCTCTCATCCAGCCGGCGAATCCGCGATCCCACCACAAGCACCGAGTCCAACTTGCCGGCTTCACTCTGCGCCACCGCCTCGAGGGGCGCCACGGTCAGCGCCGTGGGCAGGGCCAGCGCCGCCAGGGCCGCTGCGGCGACGGAACTGAGACCGCTCGCTGAATCGAACGATCGCAGGGAACGAATGGGGGCGCGAAGCATGGAAGAGCCTTGTTTGTGCTTGATGACCGCTCGCGGAGAACCGCAGGAACGGGGCCGAAATGAAGGATAGGTTTGCGCCTCCAGCTCATGCAACTTCATTGTGTTTAAAGATGGCTCCATGCTGCTTTGGTATGAAATATCGAAAACCCGTAGCCGTTTCCCCGAGGTCGCCGGCGGGCTCTGTGGCCGGGGCGAAGGGGCGGATCGGACCTTCGGCGAGGGGGGCGCAACGCTGGTAGCGGCTGCCGCCATGGGCCATCGGCCAAGTCGGTATCGACTTGCGGGGGCCGTGCCCGGAAGGACTCAAGATCGAGGCGGCCAAGCAGAACACGGAGCGAGGCCCTCGGGTGGCGCTTGTCGACCGGGGGGGGGCGGCAACTCGGGTCGGTCTGCGTGCCTTGGCACGGACAGGGCGCGGAGGGGGGGCTTTCGTCGCCGTCAGCAAATGCGCGCTATGGCGCATTCGACGGTGCAAGAGCAACGGACCTGTGGGCTCGTCCGGTCTATTGCCGCTCCGCCGAGGCGAAGCTGATCCTCAGCTTGCCGTCGACGACCTTCACGTCCTTCACCGCCAGCTTCGCCAGCGCTCCCTTGGCCGTGCCGGTGTCGATGGTGTAGACGGGACGGGACCGCAGCTGAGCGTTGAGCGCCTCCGGCCCGCTCCGCTTCACGAGGGCCGCGTACTCCTCGGGAAGACCGGCGAACTCCAGCGTCGTGATCTGCAGGTCGTCGAGGAAGAGCTGGCCTTCTGCGGGCACATAGCGCGGCCGGCCGGAGAAGCCCAGGCGGCCGGTGCGCTCGCGCCCGCCCAGCGCCACCTTGGCGTCGACGTTCAGGCCGATGCGATCCTCGCCCTCGGTCAGAACGACGACCGGGTTGGCGAGGTCCAGGCAGGCGATGACGAGCTTGCAATGGTGCGTCGGGAAGCGCGTCGCGATGCGGGCTTGCAGCTCGGCCGGTTCGATGTCGAGATGACCGGCCGAGAGCTTGTCCACGATGGCGCAGGTTGCCAGCGCCGCGGCGGCAAGCAGGGCGACGGAGAGGGCGGCGAGGCGGCGGTTTATGGCGCAAGGCTACGCCATCGGCGTCGGCACGCGCGCCGGCACCGGCGACGCGGGGGCGGGCCGGACTTGTGCGCGGCCGACTCCCGCCTCGCCTCGTGCCTTCCCTCGGCTTTGGCATGGCTCGGCCCGCGGGCGCTGCCTGCCATGCCGCCCGCTTCCGCAGAGTTGGGGAGCCGCCCGGGCCGGCCCCGTGGCGCGGGGCGCTGATTTGCCCGAGGCTTTGCCCTATCGACAGCAGCCATCAAGCCGACGGGAGGGTTCATGACATCCGTGGTCATCACTGGAAACCGCTATCTGATCCACCCGGAGCAGGCCGACCGGTTCGGCCCCTTCGAGAAGACCTTCCTGGCCGAGGGCGATTCCTGGATGGATGCCAGCGCGGCCGTCCAGGGCTCGTTGCCCTTCTACCTCGCCGAGGAGTTCAACCGGCGTGGCAAGACCCACCTCATCGTCAACATCTCCACGTCGGGGCAGACGCTGCAGCGCATCTCGCAGACCATGAGCGGCGAGTACCTGTGGTGGTTGCAGCAGCTGCGCTACGACGCAGTCCTGCTCAGCGCCGGCGGCAACGACTTCATCGACGCCGCCCGCGACGAGGCGCCGGGCGAGGGCCTGCTGCGCGACATGCAGGGCCAGCCCTTGCCCGCCGATGGCTATGCCTGCGTCCGCCAGGACGCACTGGCCAGCCTGGTCGACGGCTACCTGAACCCCAACTTCGACGCGATGTACCAGGCGTTGCGGTCCAGCGCCAGGAACGCAGGCACGCCGCTGCTGCTGAACTGCTACGACACGCCGGTGGCCCGCAACGCGCCGGCCATTCCGAATCTGGTGGGACCCTGGCTCTGGACGGCCTATCGCAACAACCACATCGATCCCTCGCTGTGGCCGACGCTGACTGCGGGCCTGTTCAAGGACATCAAGGGTGCGGTGCAGGCCTGGCCGGTCGGGCGCACGGGCGTCGTCGCCGTGCCCACCACCGGCGTGCTGGTGCCGGCCGAGGCCGACTCGACCGGCAGCAGCGGCGACTGGAAGAACGAGATCCATCCCAACGCCAGCGGCTGGCGCAAGCTGGCCAGGATCTGGGCCGACCTGCTGGCCTGAGGTGGCGCGTCCGTCACGCCCCTGTCACGCGGCGCGACCAGCATCGCCGGTTTTGCACAGCCGCGTCGCATGAAACTGCTGCCCGTCCTGCTCGCCCTGAGCGGCCTGATCGCCACCGCGTCCGCCACCCACGCCGTCGCGGCACCGCTGGAGCTGGGCTTTGGCGACTTCTTCGTGCAACCCATCGGCCCGCGCGGCCTGGAGCCGACCGCCCGGCTGCTGGCCGCCAGCGGCCACGAGGTGCGGCTGGTCGGCTTCATGGTGCAGCGCGAGCAGGCCCAGCCGGGCCGCTTCCTGCTGACGCCGCGGCCGGTCGCCATGGCCGAGCATGCCGACGGCGAGGCCGACGATCTGCCGGCGGCCACCGTCACCGTGTTGCTGCCCGAGGGCCAGCGCACCCGCGTTGTCGCCCACCAGGCCGGCCCGCTGGCCTTGACCGGCCGCCTCGAATACGGGCCGGCCGAGGACGAGACCGGCCGCGTGTCCTGGCTGCGCCTGCGCCTCGCACCCGACGCGCTGGCCGCCACCCCCGATTCGCACTGAGCTCCATCCGATGAAACAGACCTTGCTCCTCGCGGCCCTTGCTGCCGGCTCCGCTGTCGCCGCCCCCACCGTGACGCGCCTCACGCCGCCCAGCGAGCTCTTCGCCAGCGGCCGCGCCGATCCCGTCATCGCCCGCTTCCTGCCCGGCCAGCGCTTCGACCTGCAGGCCACCATCAGACCCGACGCCGGACAGAAGATCACGGCCGCGCGCTTCCTTGTCGACGGCAAGCCGGTGGCCGCCGCCGTCGCGCTGCGCGACTGCGCGACTGGCTGCGTGAAGGGTCTGGCCGCCGAGACGGCCATCGCCACCGTGCGCGCGGTCAGCAGCGACATGGCCGGCCGGCACGAGTTCAGCGTCGAGGCGACGCAGGCCGACGGCCAGAAGGTCGTCGCCAAAGGCAACTTCGAGGTGGTGCCCTTCACGGCAGCGCTGGGCCCCAAGGTCAAGAACATCATCATCCTGCTGGGCGACGGCATGGGCGCGGCGCAGCGCACGGCGGCGCGCATCGTGCACGGCTACGCCCAGGGCAAGGCGTTGCAGCCGCTGGCCATGGACGGCTTCTCGGCGACGGCCCTGGTGAAGACCGCGTCGCTGAATTCCATCGTCACCGACTCATCGCCCGGCATGACGTCCTATGTCAGCGGCAACAAGAACAACAACAACGAAGAGGGCGTGTTCCCCGACGACACGACCGACCCCTTCGACAACCCGCGCATCGAGTACCTGTCCGAGTACCTGCATCGCACCCAGGGCAAGCAGCTGGGCATCGTGACGACGGCCGACGTCTTCGACGCCACGCCCGCCGGCAACGCCGTGCACACCAGCAACCGCGGCGCCGGCACGGGCATCGTGGACCAGTTCTTCGACGACCGCGCCCGCACCGGCCTGACCGTGCTGATGGGCGGTGGCCGCAAGTGGTTCCTGCCCGCCGGCACGCCGGGCTCGGCGCGCACGGACACCAGCGACTACGCCTTCTCCACCACCGACCCGCACACGGCCGAGATCGTCAAGCGCTGGGGCGCAGCCGCCGGCGCGCTGGACAAGGACCGCGACCTCATCAAGGACTTCCAGGCCGCCGGCTTCCAGTACGCCGCGACCAAGACCGACCTGGACAAGACCGATGCGGGCAAGCCCTTGCTGGGTTTGTTTGCCTTCTCCAATATGAACGTCGCCCTGGACAAGATCAACGGCCGCCGCGGCACCGACAAGAACGGCCTGGGCGGCGCCAGCGTCGTCCAGGACTTCGGCCTGCCCGACCAGCCCATGCTGGACGAGATGGCCGGTCAGGCCCTCAACGTGCTGAAGCGCGCGCCCAAGGGATTCGTGCTGATGATCGAAGGTGCGTCCATCGACAAGCAGGCCCACAACATGGATACCGAGCGCTGGATGCTGGACACGCTTGAGTTCGACCGCGCCGTGCGCGTGGCCCAGGACTTCGCGGCCGAGCGGGGCGACACCCTGGTCATCGTCACGGCCGACCATGAATGCTCGGGCGCCGCGCTGATCGGCGGCTCCGTCGTGACGGACGCAAAGCTCGCCGAGCTGGCGACCAAGAAGGGCGTGGCCAACCTGCGCAACCAGGTCGTCGGTCCCTACGAGAAGGCCGGCTTCCCGCGTTACCGGCTCGCGGCCGACGGCTACCCGGAGACGACCGACATCGACTACCGCCTGCTGGTGGGCTACGGCGCCAACGCCGACCGCTACGAGGACTGGCGCACCAAGAAGACGCCGCAGCGCGACGGCCAGCAGCCCTTCGCCAGCGAGATGCCGCTGAAGTGGTACCCCGCCAACGCGGCCGAGCGCGACGACGCGCTGGGCGAGTACCACGTCACCGGCCAGGTGCCCGGCGAGCAGGCCGTTCACACGGGCACCGACGTCCCGCTGTCGGCCTACGGCCCCGGCGCGCTGGCCTTCACCGGCGTCATCGACAACACCGACGTGTTCTTCAAGCTGGCCCAGGCCGCCGTGAAGGGCGTCGTCGCGCCGGCCGACGCTTCCGGCGCCAGCAAGCCGCCCAAGCCGCGGCGCTGAGCTGCCGGGGCGGTGGCATGGGCTGACGTTCGGCAGGGGCCGGGCGAGACGGGATACTGGCCCGCTCGAACCGAGGAGACTGCATCCATGAAGACGACCTGGCTCACCGCCGCCCTCGTTGCCGCCGCTACCGCCGGCGCCCAGGCCCAGCCGGCCGATCCGCTGAAGGCCGCCATCGCGGCCGATCACCGCACGGTGGGCAACGCTGCCCGCGATGGCTGGCGCCACCCCTACGAGACGCTGAGCTTCTTCGGCATCAAGCCCACCGACACCGTCGTCGAGCTTGCGCCGGGCGGCGGCTGGTACACCGAGATCCTCGCGCCCTATCTGCGCGAGCGGGGCCAGCTCTATGCCGCCGGCGGCGGGGTGCGCTTCAAGGCCAAGATGGATTCGGTGGCTGTCTACGGGAAGGTGCAGATCACGCCCTTTGATCCAGCCAAGGGCCAGTTCGACATCGCCCCGCCCGGCAGCGCCGATGCGGTGCTGACCTTCCGCAACGTGCACAACTGGATGAACGGCGGCACGGCGCAGGCGGTCTTCGACGCGGCCTTCAAGGCGCTCAAGCCGGGCGGCGTGCTGGGCGTCGAGGAGCACCGCCTGCCGGCCTCGCGCACGCAGGACCCCAAGGCCGGCACGGGCTATGTGCAGGAGGCCACCGTCATCAAGTTCGCCGAGGACGCCGGCTTCAAGCTGGCGGGCCGCAGCGAGGTCAATGCCAACCCCAGGGACATGGCCGATCATCCGGACGGTGTCTGGACGCTGCCGCCGACCTATGCGCTGAAGGACAAGGACCGCGCGAAGTACCAGGCCATCGGCGAGAGCGACCGCATGACGCTGAAGTTCGTCAAGCCCTGAGGACGGGGCAGACGTGACCCATGCCGTCGTCGGCCATGGCCGCTTGGCGCGCGCGCTGGTGCCGGCGTTGCGGGCCGCGGGGGAGGTGGTCGTCGTCGGGCGGCGCTCGCCCGGCGCAGGCGAATTCCTGCCCGTGGACGCGGCCCGCGCGGCCGACTGGGTCTGGCTGACCGTACCCGACGACCATATCGCCGCAACCGCCGCGTCCCTGCCTTGGCGGCCCGGCCAGCTTGCGCTGCATTGCAGCGGTGCCACGCCGCTGGCCGCGCTGGCGCCGGCACCTGCGGCGGCCGGCTTTCATCCGCTGAAGCTGCTGGCCGGCGACACCGGCCTCGCTGGAGTGCACGTGGGCATCGAGGCCGACGCCGCGCACCGGCCGGTGCTGGAGGCGCTCGCGCGCGCGCTCGGCCTGCTGCCGCTGGTGCTGCCGTCGCCCATGTCGGCGCAGGCGCGGGCGGCCTATCACGCGGCGGCCAACCTCGCCGCCAGCGGCGTGCTGGCCGTGCTGGCCGAGGCCCAGGCGCTGTGGGAGGCCGCCGGCTTGGCGCCGGAGCAGGCCTTGCCCGCACTGGCGCCGCTGAGCCGCGGCGCGCTGGACACGGCGCTGGCTCGTGGCCTGGCCGGCGCCGTCTCCGGCCCCATCGCGCGGGGCGACGCGGGCGTGCTGACGCGCCATCTCGACGCATTGGCGGCGGCGGGCCTGGACGCCGACTTGCTGCTGGCCCTGGCCCGGCGCCAGCTCGCGCTTGCCGAGGCGGCCGGTCGCCTGGACGCGGCCCAGATCGCGGCGCTGCGGGCCAGCCTGGCCGCGCGATGAATGCGTTTGCAACGGGCAGCGTGACAAAGGCCGCGTTCGGCCCGGGCTGCGGTGCCGTCGCGTCGGGTCTGGACTTCTAAACTTTCCGGTCCCGCCACCGGTGGCGGGCGTAGCCAGGGAGTTCAGATGTCCGACGCCTCCATTCAAGCCATGATCCGGGCCGACGCGGCCAAGATCCTGCACAACGTCGTCGACGAGCTGCCCGATGCCCGCGAGCGCCTGGCCTATGTGCGCAGTATGACGGAGCAGGCGGCCACCAAGGTGCTCAACCTTGTCGAGGCGGCGCAGGCGGACGCCGAGGCCGTGCGCAAGAAGGGCCGCGAGCTGTCCGACGCGCTGAACCGCCTGGCCCTGTCCTCCAACATCAGCCAGGAGCGCGCCCGTGCGCTGATGAAACTGTGCGCGGCCTATGCGGCCGACGCCGCCAGCTTCGCGTCGCGCGAGAAGTCGCTGCACACCGAGATCATGATGTCGCAGGACTTCCAGGATCTCTCCGGCCAGGTCATCAACAAGGTCAGCCGGATGCTGGAGCGTGCGGAGCCGCCGCTCAAGGACCTGATCGACTCCCTGCCGCCGCCGCCCGCCGTGGACAGCACGACCATGGAGCTCGGCGGCGTGCAGACGCCCGACAAGGCCCTCAAGCAGGACGACGTGGACGACCTGCTCGCCTCGCTGGGCTTCTAGGCCCAGGACGCCGGATCCAGCCGGTAGTAGCCCCTGAGCTCCGCATACAGTGACGGGTGGCCCGCGGCCAGCTCGATGGGCCGCTCGAAGAACAGCTCGCTGATCACCGCGAAGAACTCCGCCGGGTCGGTGGCCGCGTAGGCATCGATGAGCCCCGGCTTGCCGCGTGCCAGCCGCCAGTGCAGCGCGTCGAATTCGTTCTGCATCACAGCCGACCAGCGCCGGTAGGCCTCGGCCGTCGGCAGCGCTGGCGCACCGTTGGCCGGGCCGCCAGCCTGGTCCAGCTGGTGGGCGAACTCGTGGATGACGACGTTGTGGCCGTTGCCCGGCGTGGCCGCGCCGCGCTTCACCTCGTCCCAGGCCAGCAGCACCTGGCCCTGGCTCCAGCTTTCGCCAGCCAGCACGCGGCGCTGCTCGGACAGCACGCCGCCGGATGCCGTCACCGGCCGGTCGACGACGAAGGCGCTGGGATAGACCAGCACCTGGCGCAGCTCCGGGTAGATGCCGCGCGCCGCACCCAGCAGTGGCAGGCAGGCCAGCGCCGCGATGGTCACGCGGACCTCGTCAGTCACGCGCAGGCCGCGGCAGCCGAGGATGGGCTTCTCGGCCAGGAAGACCTGCATCAGCCCCTTGAGCCGCAGTTGCTGGCGTGCCGGCAACCGGGCTACCAGCGGCACATGGCGGCGCAGCAGGCGGCGCCAGGCAGCCGGGAAGGGGCGGTTCGCGATGCGCTCGCGGCGCCGCCTCACCCACAGGGGCCACAGCGCGATGCCGGCAGCGGCCAGCAGGACCAGGCAGAAGCAGATGAACAAGGCCATGCCCGGCAACTGGGTCCGGTCGCGCGGTTTGCAAGCCGCGGCGAAACCCGCAGCTGGTACAACCCGGCCATGCCCAAGTCGCCTCCTCCCCAGTTGCTGGCCTGGCAGGTGCTGCTGGGCGGCATCTGCGCGCTGGTGTTGACCATAGGTCTGGCACGCTTCGCCTACACGCCGCTGCTGCCGCAGATGCAGGCCCAGGCGGGCCTGGGTCTGGCTGATGGCGGCCTGCTGGCGGCCATCAACTACGCCGGCTACATGAGCGGCGCGTTGCTGGCAGCCTGGATCGAGAGCCCGCTCTGGCGCCAGCGCCTGTACAGCTGGGGGCTGCCGCTGGCCCTGCTGGTCACGGCGCTGATGGGCTGGAGCTCGTCCTTCGGTGCGTGGGCCGTGTCGCGCTATGTCGGCGGCCTGTGCGGCGCCGCCGGCATGCTGCTGGGCTCCGGCCTCGTGCAGGGCTGGCTGATGCGCGCCGGGCACCGGCCCGAACTGGGCATCTACTTCATAGGCCTGGGCCTGGGCATCGTAGTGTCGGCCCTGGGCGCGATGGGCATGACGCGGTTGCAACTGGGCTGGGCCGCGCAATGGCAGGGCTTTGCGCTGCTGGGCCTGGCCTTCCTGATCCCGGCCTGGCGGTGGCGTCCGCCGGTGCCGCCGCCGCCCGCGAAGGCGGCGGCCGGCGCGAGCCCGAGCCGGCGCTGGATGGCGCTGATGGTGGCGGCCTATTTCTGTGCTGGCTGGGGCTTCGTCATCAACGCGACCTTCACCGTCGCCATTGTCGAGAAGCAGCCACTGCTGGCCGGCCAGGGGCCCTGGGCCTGGCTGCTCGTGGGCCTGGCGGCCACGCCGGCGGTGTTCGTCTGGGACCGCATCGCGCGGCGCACCGGCGATGTCGGCGCGCTGCTGATCGCCTTCGGCGCACAGATCGTGGGCGTGCTGCTGCCGGCGCTGGCCGGAGGGCTGGCCGCCGCGCTGGCGGGCGCGCTGCTGTACGGCGCGACCTTCATCGGCATCGTCAGCCTGACGCTGGCCCTCGTGGGGCGGCGCTCGCCCGCCAACCCCGGGAAGGCGATGGCGCGGCTGACGCTGAGCTATGGCGTGGCCCAGATCAGCGCGCCGGCGCTGACCGGCCGCATGGTGGAGGCCAGCGGCAGCTTCGACGCCGCGCTGTGGCTGACGGCGGCCGTGCTGGCGGCGGGCATGGGCTGCCTGATCGCGGTGCTGCGGGAGCCGCGCGGGTCCTGAGCCGCGGGGCGTACACAGTCCACCACGAAGTAACTCTGTGTGATCCGGTCATCCGGCAGGGCGGATGAACGGTTAAAGGCGGGTGGCCGTGCCTCTTTCCGCGGCCTGGAGTTGCCTCATGAAACGACTGGCTCTGGCCCTTGCGCTGATCACCTCAGCAGCTCTGCTGTCGGGCTGCATCATCGTGCCACCCCGCCATGGCGGCTACTACCATGATGGCTATCGCTCCTACCAGGGCGATGGCCGCTATCAAGGCGGGCCTTATTACGGTCAACCGGAGTGGCGGCGATGAGCCGCGCCGCCCTGACCCTGGCGCTGGCGTCGGCGGCCCTGCTGTCGGCCTGCGTGATGGTGCCCGCCCAGCGGGTGGGCTATTACGGCGGCTATGCCGATGGCTCCGACGTCGTCGTGGACGTGCCGCCGCCGGCACCCTATGCCGAGGTCGTGCCCGTCGCACCCTATCCGGGCGCGATCTGGATCGGCGGCTACTGGGGCTGGCGTGGCGGCCGCCACCAATGGGTGCCGGGCTACTACGAGCGCCCGCGTCCCGGCTACCGCTACGAGCCTAACCGCTGGGAGAACAGTGGTGGGCGCTGGCACCTGCGCATCGGTGGCTGGTTCCGCCTGTGATCAGACCCGCTCGATGACGGTGGCGATGCCCATGCCGCCGCCCACGCACAGCGTCACAGCGCCGGTCTGAAGGTCGCGCCGCTCCAGTTCGTCGAGCAGGGTGCCCAGCAGCATCGCGCCGGTCGCCCCCAGCGGGTGACCCAGCGCGATGGCGCCGCCGTTCACGTTGATGCGCTCCGGGTCCAGCCCGAGGTCGCGCGCCGTCTTCAGCGGCACGGCGGCAAAAGCCTCGTTGATCTCCCACAGGTCGATGTCACCCGGCCGCATGCCGGCCTGTTGCAGCGCCTTCCGGCAGGCCGGCGTCGTGCCGGTCAGCATGATCGTGGGCTCGCTGCCAGTCACGGCCGCGGCGCGGATGCGGGCGCGGGGCCTGAGGCCGGCCGCGTCACCGCCTGCCTTGGATCCCACCAGCACCAGTGCCGCGCCGTCGACGATGCCGGATGAATTGCCGGCGTGGTGGCGGTGCGCGATGGCGTCCACCTGCGGATACTTGCGCAGCGCCGCCGCGTCGAACTTCTCGCCCAGCTTGACGAAGCTCGGGTTCAGCGTGGCCAGCGTGTCGGCGGTGGTCTGCGGGCGTATGGTTTCGTCCTCGGCCAGCAGCAGCTTGCCGGCACCGTCGCGCACCGGCACCAGGGCGCGGCCGAAGTGGCCGGCCGCGCGCGCCGCGGCGGCGCGCTGGTGCGAACGGGCCGCATAGGCATCGAGCGCCTCGCGCGAGAAGTCCTCCAGCGTCGCGATCAGGTCGGCGCCTATGCCCTGGGGCACGAAGCCTATGGCGTCGACGACGCGCGCGTCCAGCAGCCAGGCGCCGCCGTCGCTGCCCATGGGCACGCGGCTCATGCTCTCCACGCCGCCGGCGACGACCAGCCGCTCGAAGCCGCTCGCCACCTTGGCCGCGGCGAGGTTGACGCTTTCCAGCCCCGAAGCGCAGAAGCGCGACTGCGTGACGCCGGCGACCGACTCGGCCCAGCCGGCGTCCAGCACGGCGATGCGGGCGATGTCGCCGCCCTGCTCGGCGATAGGCGTCACGCAGCCAAGCACGACGTCGTCGACGAGGCGCGTGTCCAGTTGCGTGCGCTCGCGCAGCGCCTGCAGCAGCGTGCGCACCAGCCAGATCGGCGTGGCCGTGTGCAGCGAGCCCTCGGGCTTGCCCTTGCCACGCGGTGTGCGGCAATGGTCGTAGAGATAGGCGTCGAAGCTCACGGTTGCCCCCTTTGCGCCGCGCGCTGTCCCGCCGGGCGGGAGCGAGTTCGCGCGGGGCGGTCCGGCGCCGTGCTCGCGGCGATGCCCACGGCCTCCTCCAGCGCCGCGACCTCCTCCTCCACGTAGGCGGCCAGTCGGCCCAGGTGGGGCAGGGCGTCTGTGGCGATCAGGCCGAAGTGGAGCGTGCCCGCGTAGCTGAACAGCGTGATGTTGAGCAGGTGCGTGGCCGGCAGCGTCGAGACCGGGTGCATCTCCAGCAGCGGCGCGCCCTTCAGGTAGAGGCGCTCGGCCGGCCCGGGCACGTTGGACACCAGCGTGTTTCCCATGGGCGTGACGACGTCAGCCAGCTTGAGCATGCCGGCGATCTGGCCCAGCAGGCCCGTGAGGATGGTGTAGGTCTCGACGGCCTCGGGCGCGACGGCGTCGATCATGCTGCGCACATTGCGCAGCGAGTAGCCGACGTTGCGCAGTCGCACATAGGCGTCGTCGGTGGGCGGCGACAGGTCGACGAGGATGATGCCAATCTTGTTGCCGCCACCTTTCTCGCCTTCGCGACGCAGGTTCACCGGCATCTGGATGGTGATGGGCCGGTCCAGCGCTATGCCCTCGTCGGCCAGGTAGCGGTGCATGGCGCCGTCCAGGCAGGTCAGCGCGACGTGGTTGAGCGTCGCTCGGGACTGCTTGCGGATGGCGTCGATGCGGGCCATGGGCACGGCCGCCGTCGCGAACTGGCGACCCGGCGTGGCGTTGCCGGTGAAGGGCGTGTCGCCGCTGGCCATGAAGGGCAGCGCAATGGCGTTCTTGGTCAGCCGGACCGCCTCCAGCGCCAGCATGGCTGTGAGTCGGCCGATGCCTACGGCGCGCTTGCTGTTGGCGGTCAGTTGCTTCCAGACGGTGCCGGCGATGGCCTGGTCCAGGCGCTTGCTGCGGCCATCGCCGCGGCGGGTATGGGCCAGGGTCCAGACCGGCGTGACGGTCGGGTCGCCCGGCGTCGTGCGCAGCGACTCCACGCCCCAGCGCGTCATCGTGATGCCGTCCGCCACCGCGTGGTGCATCTTGTAGTAGACGGCGAACTGCCGGTCCCAGAGGCCGGCGATGACGTGCACCTCCCACAGCGGCCGGCTGCGGTCCAGTACCGGCTCGTGGAGGCGGGCCGCCAGCGCGTAGAGGGCCGCGCGGTCGTTGGTGCCGCGTTCGAGCCTGTGGAAGAAGACGTGTTGCTTCAGGTCCACGCTCTCTGCCGCTCCCCAACTCGGCATCAGCGCCGGCGACACGAAGTGAATGACCTGGTCGAAGGGCGGCTGAACGTCGGTGTGCGTCAGGAACTCCTCGTAGAGCTGCCTGGCGAAACCCGCCTTGCCCCCCTTGGGAATCTGATGGATGTGCAGCCCGGCCACATGCTTTGGGGAGGCCTCGCTCTCGGCAATGAAGAAGGCGAGGTCGAGCAGGGAGAGGCGGGTCATGGCACCCAGCATAGGCGGGCGCCCGGGACGGTCAAACCAGGGGAATCACGCGTCGCCGCTGCTGGCCGCGCGCCTGCCGCTGCGGCGCTCCTTGTCCGCCAGCCGGTCGGCCTCCGCTTCTTCCGCCTTGCGCGCCTCCTCGGCGGCGGCGGCCCGGCGCCAGGCCGCCATCTCCTCGGGCGTCTCCAGCGTGATGCGGCCGAGCAGTCCCTGGCGGTAGTCGATCAGCAGCGCCTCGGCGGCCTTGTGCATCTGCACGCCGCCGCCGCGCACCTTGGCGCCACGCTTGACGCCGATGGCCTCCAGCACGGCCTCGTCGGCGCCCAGTTCCGCCAGGCCGAAGCGCTCCCGCAGCCGCTCGGGGTAGCGGCGCTTGAGCACGGCGATCAGTTCCAGGGCCACCTCCTCCTCGTCGAAGGCGTTGCGGCCGATCGCACCGCTGGCCGCGAGGTGGTAGCCACTCTGCTCGATGGCGATGCGCGGCCACAGCATGCCGGGCGTGTCGAACAGGTAGAAGCCGTTCTCCAGCACGATCTTCTGCTCGGTCTTGGTGATGCCGGGCTCGTCGCCGGTCTTGGCCGCGCGCTTGCCGACCAGGGTGTTGATCAGCGTGCTCTTCCCCACATTGGGGATGCCGCAGATCAGCACGCGCAGCGGCTTGTGCAGATCGCCGCGCCCCGGCGCCAGCTCGCGGCACGCCTTGGCCAGCGCGCGGGCGGGCGACTTGTCGCCGGCGTCCAGCGCGATGGCGCGCGTGTGTGGCTGGGCGTTGTAGAAGTCCAGCCAGTCGGTCGTGGCGGCCGGGTCGGCCAGGTCCTGCTTGTTCAGCACCTTCAGCGACGGGCGGCCGGTGGTCAGCGCGGCCAGCAGCGGGTTGCTGCTGGAGCCGGGCAACCGGGCGTCGAGCAACTCGATGACCACGTCCAGCCCCGCCTTCACGCGATCCTTGATCGCCTGGCGGGTGGAGTTCATGTGGCCGGGGAACCAGTTGATGGGCATGCGCTGACGAGTTTGGGGGCTTGCAAAAAGCGCATTGTCGGGCTTACATCCCGTTGCTGCGGTCCCAGCCATCGCCCCCAAGAATTCGGGCTCTTGTTGAGGTGAGCATGAGATTTGAAGGAGTGCTGAGCGCCTGGAACCATGACGCTGGTTATGGCGCCATCCGGCCTTCCGGCGGCGGCGAGGAAGTCTTCGTCGGCCTGACCGCCTTCCCGACGGACGGCGAGGGTCCGCGGCTGGACGAGAGGCTCAGTTTCGAAATTGTGACGGGACGTGACGGCCGCAAGCAGGCCGTCCATCTGCGCCGCCTGTCGCGCACTCATTTCGGTCCCGCCCTGCGGGAGGCGGCCGGCGGAGCCCGCATCCGCGCCCGCCAGGCGCAAAGAAAACGGCGCCTGGGCCTGATGGCCGGAGGCGCCGTGGTGGCGGTGATGCTGCTGGTTCTGGGTGGAGTGCGCTGGTGGCACCATCCGATGAGCAAGGACGTGCCGCCGGTGTTGCGGCGGTAGGCTGCGGTCCCTGTTCATGCCATCCGGCAGGCATGCCGCATGGCCTTGGACAGGCGTCGAACAGCGCGCAGGCGCTGTGCTCGGCCCAGCCTCAGTCCTCGTTCTTGAAGACGAGCTTGACTTCGTGGCTGGCCTTCTCGCCCGGCTCGAACTTCCACTCCATCAGCGCCGCCTTCACTGCGCGGTCGAAGACGCGCTTGGGCTCGGCCTCGAGGATCTCGACGTCGCTGACCTTGCCATCGGCCTCGATGACCAGCTTGGCCTTGACGACGCCGGTGGAGATGCCCTTCTTGGCGGCCTCGGCCGGGAAGTCGGGCGGCACCTTCTTGACGATCTTGGGCGTGGCCTGGGCGGCCAGGGCCAGCATCAGGCCGGCGGCGAGGACGGTGACGGAACGCAGGAGTGACATGGCGAACCTCGGCGGGTGAAGGATTGGGGTCAGGCGGCGCGGAAGAAGCCGACCGCTTCGATCAGGCGGGTGGAGCTGTCGCGCAGCGCGTCGGCCGAGCGGCTGAGCTCGCCGACCAGGCTGGTGTTCTGCTGCGTGGCCTTGTCCAGCTCGCTCATCGCGCCGTTGACGACGGTGACGCCGGTGGCCTGCTCCTGGGCCGAATGCGAGATCTCCTCGATCAGCTGGCCCATGTTGTTGACCTCGTCGACGACGCTGCGGATGGTGACGCCGGCGTTGTTGACCAACGTGGTGCCGTTCTCGACCTTGACGGTCGATTCCTGGATCAGCACCTTGATCTCCTTGGCGGCGCCCGCCGAGCGCTGGGCCAGCGCTCGCACTTCCGACGCGACGACCGCAAAACCGCGGCCATGCTCGCCGGCACGGGCGGCCTCGACGGCGGCGTTCAGCGCCAGGATGTTGGTCTGGAAGGCGATGCCGTCGATGACGCCGATGATGTCGCCGATCTTCTTGGAGCTGGCGCTGATCTCCTCCATGGTCTCCACGACCTTGGAGACCACGGCGCCGCCGTTGCTGGCCGACTGGCGGGCCGTCACGGCAATGCCGGCGGCGCGGCGGGTCAGCTCGCTGGCGCCCTTGAGCGTGGAGGCGATCTGCTCGACGGAGGCGGCGGTGTTCTGCAGGCTGGCGGCGGAGCGCGTCGTGCGGTCGGCCAGGTTGGTGTTGCTGTCGGCGATGGAGCCGGAGTTGTGGGCCACTTCGCTGGCGGCGGTGGAGACGTCGCGCACGACGCCGGACAGCGCGGCCTGCATGTCCTTCATGGCCTGCAGCATCTGGCTCAGTTCATCGCGGCCCTCGACCTGGATGTCCTGGGTCAGGTCGCCGGCGCGAATGGCCTCGGCCGCGGCCTGGGCCTTGCGGGCCGGGCCGACGATGGAGCGCGAGATGACGAGGAAGGCGCCGAAACCGAGTGCTGCCGCGACGACGACCAGGACGGCCGTCAGCATGACCGAGGTGCGCGCCACCTCGCCGCCCCTGGTGGCGAGCTCCTTGCCGCTGTCGAACTGCATGTCGACGAGCTTCTTCAGGTCCTCCTGCAGCGCGGCCTGGGCGGGGCGCAGGTCGGTGATCAGGCTTTCGCGGGCTTCGTCGGGGCTGCCGTCGGCCTGGATCTTCTGGAATTTCTCCAGCGCTGCCAGGAACTTGGTCTTGCGCTCGCGCACTTCGTTGACGACGGCCTTCTCCTGGTCGTCGGCCACTGCGGCCTCCAGGCCGGTGAGCTGCTTCTCGGCCTCCTCGGTCGCGGCGGCGATGGCGGCCTTCTGCTTCTTGATGGCGCCGGCCGTGTCCAGCAGCAGCAAGTCACGCACGGCCCGCGAGATGATGTTGACCTGATTCTCCAGCCCATTGGCCGCGCCGATCTTCACGAGGCTGGAGTTCGCGGTGCGGTCCAGGTCCTTGGCCAGGTTGTTGGCGTTCTTCGCGCCGTAGACGCCGATGGCGACCAGCAGCACGATCAGCAGGCCGAAGCTCACGAAAAGGCGCTGGCCAATGCGCAGTTGGGTCAGGAAGTTCATGCGATTCAGGTCCTTGTCCGGTGATCTCGGGTATAGGCGGCGGGGGGCCGCTCTTGAATCCAGCGGCGACTGTAGGGCTCGCGGCCCTGCTTTTGCGGCCCTGCCCCGGGGCCGGCGCGCAGTGTGTCGCGACCTGTGAGCATTTGCTTCATGACATTGGGAGGCTTGCGTGAAGTCGTTCACGTCGCCTTCCCCGCCCCGTGGGTTTGGGCCGTCAGTGCCTTGCCGCAGCGGCGCGCAGCCTCAGGACCTCGACGGTGTCGACTTCGCCCGCGTGGTGGCCGAAGGACTGGCGCAGATGGCTGGCCAGGGCGGCCAGTTCGTCGGCGTCGAGCAGGCCGGCAAAGGGCGGCATGCCGTAGGGACGCGGGTGGCCGGGCGTGGCCGGCGCGAAGCCGCCGCGCTCGATCAGGCGGATCAGGTTGGCCGGGCTGGCCTGCGTCACGAGGCGGCTGCCGGCCAGTGCCGGGTAGGCCAGCTCACCGCTGTCGTCGCGCCGGCCCTCGCCCTTGGCGCCATGGCAGGCCGCGCAATGCTCGCGGTAGAGGCCCGCCCCGTGCTCGCGGCGGCGCGCGTCCGGCCGCACCGGCGCGGGCCGCGCGGCGGCCTGCTCGGGCAACGTGCGCAGATAGTGGCTGACGGCGGCCAGGTCGGCATCGTCCAGCGCGGCCGTGCTGCCGAGCACGACCTCGGCCATCGGGCCCTGGGCGATGTAGCCGTCGGCATGGCCGTCGCGCAACCAGCGCTGCAGCGTCGTGTCGGACCAGCGCTGCACGCCGGCCTCGGCCGGGTCGAGCAGCGAGGGCGCCACCCAGCCCAGACCCAGCAGCAGGCCGCCGCGGAAGTCCGCCGGGCCGTTGTCACCGCCCAGCGTGTTGCGCCCGGCGTGGCAGGCGCTGCAATGGGCCAGGCCCTGGCTGAGATAGGCGCCGCGGTTCCAGGCGGCGTCGCGGGCGGGCTCGGGCTGGTAGACGCCGGGCCTGAAGTGCAGCGCCCGCCAGGCCGCCACGGCGAGCTGGGTGCCCAGCTCGCTGTCCATGGGCCAGCGCAGCTCGTGCGCGCGGCGCGGCGCGGACACGGCGGGCTGGACCTGCAGCCAGGCATGCAGGGCGTCGGCGTCCTCGCGCGTGACCAGCGTCGTGTTCGTGATCGGGTGGGCCGGCACGAGCAGCCGGCCGTCGCGGCCTATGCCCAGGTGCAGCGCGCGCCAGAAGTCGTCGGCGCTCCAGCCCGCGAGGCCGCTGGCGTCGGGCGTCAGGTTGCTGGAGAACGCCGTGCCGAAGGGCGTGGGGATGGGCCGGCCGCCGGCCAGCCGCGCACCGCCTCGCGCCGTGTGGCAGCCGGCGCAGTTGCCTACCGCCGCGAGATAGGCGCCGCGCTCCAGGCTGACCGGCGCCGTGGAGGCCGGCGTGTGGTCGCTCAGGCCGCGCTGCCAGGCCAGCAGCGCAAGGGCGACGCCAACCAGCAGGCCGGCCAGTGCGACGAGGACGGTCAGCAGGCGCTTCATTGCGTCAGGCCCCCGCAGCGCAGCGGCGCCGGTGCCGCCAGCGCCGGCGCGGGATGCGCGTCGGCCGGCATGGGCTGGCCGGCGAGGAATTGCGTCATCGCGTTGATCTCGGCCGCCGTCAGCGCCTTGGCGATACCGGCCATGCAGTCGGGCGCCTGAGCATGCCGCTGGCCGCTGCGCCAGGCGCCAAGCTGGCCGTTGAGGTAGTCGCGCGACAGGCCCAGCAGGCCCGGAACGGTCGGCTGGGTGCCGGTCAGACGCTCGCCGTGACAGGCGGTGCAGGCGGGCAGTCGGCGGGCAGCGTCACCGTGGCGGATCAGCTGCTCGGCGCGCGCGAGTTCCGGTGCGGCCAGCGTGGGCCCTTGCGGTGGTGGGTAGGGCAGGTCCAGAGACGCGAAATGGCCGGCCAGCTCCTTCAGGTAGGCATCGGACAGCGGCGCGATCAGCTCGCTCATCAGGCCGTAGTCGCGCCGGCCGTCGCGGAAGTTCAGCAGCTGGTTGTAGAGGTAGCCGGCCGGCTTGCCGGCCAGGCGCGGGTAGTAGCCGTCCGGCGCGGCGCGGCCCTCCTTGCCGTGGCAGCCGGTGCAGGCCAGCGCCCGTTGCGCCAGCGTGTCCGGTACCACCCGCGGCGCGGCCGCGTCGGGCTGGGCCGCGACGGGGAGGCAGAGCAGGGCGGCGAGCAGGCAGGCGAGGCGGCGCATGACCGCCATCTTGCCCGGGTGCACGGGGGCGCGTAAGGAGCAGATCAAGCGGATTGCGACCGTATCAGTTCGCCCAGCCTCGTGACGGCGCGGACCAGTGCGGGCGTCCAGGGCTGGCCGCCGTTCAGGCGCAGGCAGGCGCGGAAGTCGCCACCGGCAGAGAACAGCGGGCCGGGCGCCAGGCTGATGCCCTCGGCCAGCGCGGCGCGATGCAGGGCCAGGCTGTCATGGCCCGGCGGCAGTTCGACCCAGACGAAATAGCCGCCCAGCGGCCGCGTCACGCGTGTGCCGGGTGGGAAATGCTGCAGCACCGCCGTGCGCAAGGCCCGCTGCTGCTCGGCCAGCGCCCGGCGCAGCGCGCGCAGGTGGCGGTCGTAGTCGCCGCCTTCCAGATAGTGGGCGATGGCCGCCTGGGCCGGCCAGGAGCCCGACAGGCTCTGGCTGAGCTTGGCGCGCAGCAGCGCCGGCGCGTAGCGCCCCGCGGCCACCCAGCCGACGCGGTAGCCCGGCGCCAGCGTCTTCGCGAACGAGCCGGCATGCAGCACTTCGCCGCGCGTCGAGTAGGCCTTGGCCGGCAGCGGCGGCCCGCCCTCGTGCGGCAGCTCGGCATAGACATCGTCCTCGATCAGCGGGATGCCGTGGCGCTCCAGCAGCGCGACCAGCGCGCGCTTCTTCTCGGGCGGCATCAGGCTGCCCGTCGGGTTGGAGAAGCTGGTCATCAGCCAGCAGGCCCTGGGCGCATGGCGCGCGATGGCGGCAGCCATCGCGTCCAGGTCCGCGCCCTCGGCCGGGTCGGCGGGCACCTGGACGGCGCGCAGGCCCAGTCGCTCCAATGCCTGCAGCGCGGCGTAGAAGCCGGGTGACTCGATGAGCACCGTGTCGCCGGGCCGCGTCAGCAGCTGCAGCGACAGGTTCAGGCCCTCCAGTGCGCCATCGGTCAGCACGATCTCGTCGGGCGGAATGCTCATGCCCAGGCGCAGGTAGCGCAGCGCGATCAGCCGCCGCAGGGCCGAGTGGCCACCCGGCAACTGCTGCGTCAGCTCCGCCGGACTGGTGCGCCGGCTGCCCGCGGTCAGCGCGCGACGCAGGGCGTCCAGCGGGAAGAGTGTGGGGCTGGGGAAGGCGGAGCCCAGCGGCGCGTGGATCTCGTGCGGGCCCGTGCCCAGCAACTGGAACACCATCTCGCTGACGGCTACCGGCTGCGGTGCGCGCTCGCGCGGTGCGGGCGGTGGCGGCGCGGCCGGCGCGACGAAATAGCCGGAGCGCTCCGCCGCGCGCACCAGGCCGCGCGATTCCAGCAGGTGGTAGGCCTGGAACACGGTGGCTGCGCTGCAGCCGCGGCTGGCCTGGGTCTGGCGCACGGAGGGCAGGCGGTCGCCGGGGCGCAGCGCACCGCTCCTGATCAGGCCCGCGATGTCGTCGGCCAGCTGACGGTAGCGCGGTGCGGCCCCGCTCACCTTGCGCCGAACACCGCCGTGCCGATGCGCACCATCGTGGAGCCCGCCGCGATCGCGGTCTCCAGGTCGGCGCTCATGCCCAGTGACAGGGTGTCCATGTCCAGCCCCTGCGCGTTCAGCGCGTCGAACAGCGCAGCCATCGCGCGATGCTGGCCGGTGGACTCGGGGCCAGGCTCGGGGATGGCCATCAGCCCGCGCAGCTTCAGGCGCGGCAGGGCGGCGACCTGCCGCGCCAGCGGCGCCACCTCGGCCGGCAGCAGGCCGCTCTTGCTGGCCTCGCCGCTGATGTTGACCTGCAGGCAGATGTTCAGCGGGGGCAGCTCGGGCGGGCGCTGCTCGGACAGCCGCTCGGCGATCTTGAGCCGGTCCACGGACTGCACCCAGTCGAACTGTTCGGCCACCGGTCGGGTCTTGTTGGACTGCAAGGGGCCGATCAGATGCCATTCGAGCCGGCCGCGCAGGGCGACCAGGGCCTCGATCTTGGCCAGCCCTTCCTGCACATAGTTCTCGCCGAAGGCCTGGGCGCCCGCCGCGAAGGCCTCGCGCACGGCGGAGGCCGGGAAGGTCTTGCTGACGGCCAGCAGTCGGACCGCATCGGGGGCGCGGCCGGCTGCGACACATGCCGCAGCAATGCGATGTTTGGTGGCTTGCAGGGAGTCGGAGATCGCCATAATGAAACGAGGACTCCACCGCACATCATGGACATCACTCAGCTGCTGGCATTCTCGGTCAAGAACAAGGCGTCGGACCTGCACCTCTCGGCCGGCCTGCCGCCGATGATCCGGGTGCACGGCGACGTGCGCCGCATCAATGTCGAGGCTCTGGATCACCGCGCGGTCCACGACATGGTCTACGACATCATGAACGACTCCCAGCGCAAGGTGTACGAGGAGACGCTGGAGGTCGACTTCTCGTTCGAGATCCAGGGCCTGGCGCGTTTTCGCGTCAACGCCTTCAACCAGAACCGCGGCGCGGGCGCCGTGTTCCGGACCATCCCGAGCAAGATCCTCAGCCTGGAGCAGCTGGCCGCGCCCAAGGTCTTCGCCGAGCTGGCGCTGAAGCCCCGCGGCATGGTGCTGGTGACCGGCCCCACGGGCTCGGGCAAGAGCACCACGCTGGCAGCCATGATCAACCACCTCAACGAGAACGAGTACGGCCACATCCTCACCATCGAGGACCCGATCGAGTTCGTGCACGAGTCCAAGAAGAGCCTGATCAACCAGCGCGAGGTGGGCCCGCACACGCATTCGTTCAGCAACGCGCTGCGCTCGGCGCTGCGCGAGGACCCGGACTGCGTGCTGGTGGGCGAGATGCGCGACCTGGAGACGATACGCCTGGCGCTGACGGCGGCCGAGACGGGCCACCTGGTGTTCGGCACGCTGCACACCTCGTCAGCCGCCAAGACGGTGGACCGCATCGTCGACGTGTTCCCCGCGGCCGAGAAGGAGATGGTGCGGGCCATGGTGTCCGAGTCGCTGGTGGCGGTCATCTCGCAAAGCCTGTGCAAGCTCAAGGACGGCACCGGCCGCGTCGCGGCTCACGAGATCATGCTGGGCACCTCGGCCATCCGCAACCTGATCCGCGAGAACAAGGTGGCGCAGATGTACTCGTCCATCCAGACCGGAAACTCGCTGGGCATGCAGACGCTGGACCAGAACCTGACCGACCTGGTCCGTCGCAACATCATCTCGCCGGCCGAGGCTCGTGCGAAGGCCAAGTTCCCCGAGAACTTCCCTGGCTGATTGCGAAGGACATCGACCATGGAACGCGATCAGGCCTCCAAGTTCATCAACGACCTGCTGCGGCTGATGCTGTCGCGCAAGGGCTCCGACCTCTTCCTGACCGCCGAGTTCCCGCCGGCCATCAAGGTGGACGGCAAGCTGACCAAGGTCTCGCCGCAGCCGCTGACCGGCCAGCACACGCTGCAGCTTGCCCGCTCCATCATGAACGACAAGCAGGCGGCCGAGTTCGAGCGCACCAAGGAGTGCAATTTCGCGATCTCGCCGCACGGCATCGGCCGCTTCCGCGTCAACGCCTTCATCCAGCAGAGCCAGGTGGGCCTGGTGCTGCGGACCATCCCGTCCACCCTGCCCACCATTGCGTCGCTGGACCTGCCCGTCGTGCTGCGCGAGGTGGTGCAGCACAAGCGCGGCCTGGTCATCGTCGTCGGCGCCACGGGCTCGGGCAAGAGCACGTCGCTCGCCGCGATGATCGATGAGCGCAACGAGACGACCTATGGCCACATCGTGACCATCGAGGATCCGATCGAGTTCGTGCACCCGCACAAGAACTGCATCGTCACGCAGCGCGAGCTGGGCCTGGACACCGACAGCTGGGAGGCCGCGCTGAAGAACTCGCTGCGCCAGGCGCCCGACGTCATCCTGATGGGCGAACTGCGTGACCGCGAGACCATGGAGCATGCGGTGGCCTTCGCCGAGACCGGCCACCTGTGCATGGCCACGCTGCATGCCAACAGCGCCAACCAGGCGCTGGACCGCATCATCAACTTCTTCCCCGAGGACCGTCGCCAGCAGTTGCTGATGGACTTGTCGCTGAATCTGCGGGCCCTCATCAGCCAGCGCCTGCTGCCGCGCCGCGAAGGCAAGGGCCGTGTCGCGGCGGTGGAGATCCTGCTGAACTCGCCGCTGATCTCCGACCTGATCTTCAAGGGCGAGATCAGCGAGATCAAGGAGCTGATGAAGCGATCACGCGAGCAGGGCATGCAGACCTTCGACCAGGCGCTGTTCGACCTCTACGAGGCTGGCAAGGTCACCTACGAGGACGCGCTGCGCAACGCCGACTCGGTCAACGACCTGCGCCTGCAGATCAAGCTCAACAGCGAGCGAGCCCGTTCCGGCGACCTGTCGTCCGGCACCGAACACCTGACCATACTCTGAGCATGAGCACCCGCTCCTACGATCCCGTTCCCGCCCGCCGCGTCGCCTTCCTGGGCCTGGGCGTCATGGGCCATCCCATGGCCGGCCACCTGGCGCGCGCCGGCCACCAGGTCACGGTCTACAACCGCACCGCGGCCAAGGCCGAGGACTGGGTGAAGGAATACGGCGGCACTTGCGCGGCGACGCCGGCCGAGGCCGCAAGCGGCGCGGAGTTCGTGTTCTGCTGCGTGGGCAACGACGACGACCTGCGCTCGGTCGTGCTGGGCGACAGCGGCGCGCTGGCCGGCATGACCTCGGGTGCCGTCTTCGTGGACCACACCACTGCCTCGGCGGCCGTGGCCCGGGAGCTGCATGCGGAGGCCGCCCGGCGCGGCGTGGCCTTCATCGACGCGCCGGTCTCCGGCGGCCAGGCTGGCGCCGTCAACGGCGCGCTGACCGTCATGTGCGGCGGCGATGCGGCACCCTTCGACATGGCCAAGCCCGTCGTCCTGGCCTTTGCCAAGGCCGTGACGCTGCTGGGCGGCCCCGGCTCGGGCCAACTGGCCAAGATGGTCAACCAGATCTGCATCGCCGGCGTCGTGCAGGGGCTGGCCGAGGCAGTGCGCTTTGGCCAGAACGCCGGCCTGGACATGGTGCAGGTGCTGGACGTCATCGGCAAGGGCGCGGCCCAGAGCTGGCAGATGGACAACCGCGGCAAGACCATGGTCGACGACAAGTTCGACTTCGGCTTCGCCGTCGACTGGATGCGCAAGGACCTGGGCCTCGTGCTCGACGAGGCCCGCCGCAACGGTTCGCGCCTGCCGCTGACGGCGCTGGTGGACCAGTTCTACGCCGACGTGCAGGCGCTGGGCGGCAGCCGCTGGGACACGTCCAGCCTCATCAAGCGTCTTTGAATCAAGCGCGCCGCCGGGCTGCCCCACGGCGCGCTTGAGCCGATGTGCGAGCGGGACATCACCCCCGAGCGTCACCCCCCTGGGTACCGGTCAGGCCTTCAGGCCTGGACGAGGGGCTATTGCTTCTTCGGCGTGATGCGGGCGAGCTCTTCCTCGCTGATGATCTCGAACGCCCGCACCACCTTCTTGACGCCGCTGACCTGGCGCGCGATCTCGGTTGCGCGGTCGGCCTCGCGCTCGGTCACGCGGCCCATCAGGAAGGCCTCGCCGCGCTCGACGACGACGTCGAAGGCATTGCTCAGCAGGTCGCGCGCGTCGATGAGCTTGGCCTTGATCTTGCCCTGGATGACGACGTCGTTGGAGCGGCTGCTCAGCGAGCTGAGCATCGTGACGGCCGTCTCGTTCATGACCTTGGTGACGTTCTCGACGCCGGCGACGATGCGCTCCGCCTCGGCGCGGTCCGCCTCGTTGCGGACCTCGCCGGTGATCAGCGCGACGCGGTTGTAGCTGTTGACATTGATGTGGACCCGGTCGCCCAGCTGCTCGCGGATGCGCGCGCCGGCCTTGAGCTCTATGGTCTGGTCTTCCAGCTGCGTGGCCGAGGTGCGGCGGTCGGTGGCGACCTGGACCGTGCCGACCATCGCGCCACCGATCAGCAGCGGCGCGCAGCCGGTGGCAAGCGTGCTCACGAGGACGGCGGCGGTCAGGGAAAGGGTGAGCTTCTTCATCGGTCTTCCATCGAAAAGGTTATTCGTCGCTGCCCAGCAACTGCAGGTCGACAGCGTCGGCCAGCGCATGCAGCAGCACGCGCTGGACTTCGACAACGCGCGGCTCGCGGCCGTGGCTGACACGGATCTGGATGTCGGTGTCCTGCAGCAGGCCGCGCCACTCGTCGGCAGAGCCGGGCGGCTGGGCCGTCAGCGCGATGATGCTCATCTCCTGGGCATGGGCCACGGCCAGCGCCGGCTGCCAGGCGTCGCGCTGCTCGCGCAGCGGCTCGATCATGACGAGCACGTCGCCCGGGTGTCCATGGGCCTGCAGCAGCCGGGCCAGGTCCAGCCCGGCTGCGTCGCGGGCCTGGGCGGCCAGGCTCCAGGCGGCCAGGCCTGGGCGCTCCTGCTCGAAGCGGCCCGCCAGGCGGGCGGCCAGGTAGTCGGCCTCCATGCTGGCCAGGCCCTGGCCGGCGCAGAGGATGCGGTTGCCGCCGGTGATGGCGTCCACCACCATCTGCGCGGCCATCGCCAGGGGGCGGGCCAGTTGTTCGGCGGCCTGGTAGAGCAGGTCGGCGCTCTCGAAGAACTGCTGCTGGATGCGTTGTTCAATCATGCGGCGCGAATGATAGGGTCAACCCGCATCGAAGGTGTCCTGTATCCAGTCGAGGTCGTTACCGTCTATGGCCACGACATCGAAGCGGCAGGTCGCCAGCGGGGGGCGTCGGTGCGCGCCGCGGCAATGGCCGGCGTGCCGTCGTGATTCACCGGGATCAGGTCCACCTTGCCCTCGTGGCGGCCGGAGCCGGCGGCGACTCGATAATTCCGCTCCAGAAGGCGCAGGCCCGCGCGTTGCGGACAGGCCGGCGCCGCGTCCTCGCCCGCGAGGCCGGTTTCCGCCCGCTTTGATCGAGAGCCCCAGTTGAGCATTGACGCCTCCACCGCCACCCAGTTGCGCCAGGCCGCCGCGGCCGCGGCCGGCGGCCAGCAGTATCCGGCCGCCACGCTCTATCTCGTCGCCACGCCCATAGGCAATCTTGCCGACCTCAGCCTGCGCGCTATCCACGCCTTGGGCCTGGCCGACGCGCTGGCCTGCGAAGACACGCGCCAGGGCGGTGCGCTGTTGCGCCACCTGGGCCTGCACAAGCCGCTGATCGCGCTTCACCAGCACAACGAGCGCGAGGCCAGCGGCCAGGTGCTCGCGCGGCTGGCGGCGGGCGAGCGCGTGGCCTATGCATCCGATGCTGGCACGCCGGCCATCTCCGACCCTGGCGCCGTGCTGGTGCAGGCGGTGGTGGCCGCCGGTTACCGCGTGCTGCCGCTGCCGGGTCCCAGCAGTGCGGTGACGGCCCTCAGCGTCGCCGGCGACACCGCCGGCCAGGGCTTCGCGTTCGCCGGCTTCCTGCCGACCAAGGCCGGCGAGCGCCGCACGGCGTTGCAGGCGCTGCTGGCCGTGGAGGGGCAGAGCCAGATCGTCTTCGAGGCGCCGCACCGCATCGTCGAGCTGCTGGCGCTGCTGGCGGACCTGGCGCCCGCGCGCCGCGTGACGGTCTGCCGCGAGCTGACCAAGCAGTTCGAGACCGTCCACACCGCCGAGGCCGCCACGCTGCCGGCCTGGCTGGCCGAGGACGCGCAGCGCCAGCGTGGCGAGTTCGTGCTGGTGCTGCATGCCCAGGCGCCGGCCGCCGCGGCCGACGGCGAACTGCCGCCCGAGGCGCTGCGCGTGCTGGGGTTGCTGATGGTCGAGCTGCCGCTGAAGCAGGCGGTTGCGCTTGCCGCGCAGATCAGCGGTGCGCCCCGCAACGCCCTGTATGAGGCGGGGCTGGCGTTGAAGCACGCGCCCAAGGGTTGAGCCTGGCATGCGGCGCCGAGCGTCCATGTAGAGCCCCGACGAGCGCAGCGCCTGCTGCCGACCCGAGACAAAGGATGCCCGTTGGAGAACCAGACCAAGAACCTGAAGCCGCCGGCCCAGATCCATGCCATCGCCAGAAGGATGTTCGGCGGCACCGGGCTGGACGGCGGGCGCGCCGAGGAGGTGCGCGGCTGCTGGCTCTACACGCTGCATCTTGCGCTGGGCATGCCTGTGGAGTGCCTCTTCCGCGACTACGGCGCCGACGAGGCGTTCAACAACTCGCGGGAGCCGATTGGCTCGGCGATGAGGTGGCTGCGGGCGAGCTGATGCCGCCGCCCTGCCCAAGCGCGCCGGGCCAAATCGCCGAGGCGGGCGTTGCGACTGCGGTCGTTCTTAGAATCGTCCCATGATCGCCGTCGAACCCACCCTGGCCCGCCTGGCCACTGCCCGCTCGCAACTGCTGGAGCCCTTCGGCCTGACCGAGTCCTCGCTGTCGCAGGCGCTGCGTCTCATCACCGAGCATCGCGTCGACGACGCCGACCTCTACTTCCAGACCACGCGCGCCGAGGGCTGGAGCCTGGAGGAGGGCATCGTCAAGAGCGGCTCGTTCAGCATCGACCAGGGCGTGGGCGTGCGCGCCGTGGCCGGGGAGAAGACGGCTTTTGCCTATTCGGACGACATCTCGCTGGACTCGCTGCTGGATGCCGCCCGCACCGTGCGCACCATTGCCGCGGCGGGGCAGAGCCGCAAGGTCAAGGTGCCGTCGCAAGGCGTCGTAGCCGGCAGCCGGGAGCTCTACGGCGTGGCCGACCCCATCGCCAGCCTGGACAGCGCCGCCAAGGTGGCGCTGCTGGAGCGTGCCGAGAAGATGGCCCGAGCCAAGGACCCGCGGGTGTCCCAGGTCATGGCCGGCCTGGCCGCCGAGCATGAGGTGGTGCTGATCGCCCGCGCCGACGGCACGCTGGCGGCCGACGTGCGCCCGCTGGTGCGCCTGTCCCTCACCGTCATTGCCGAGAGCAACGGCCGCCGCGAGGTGGGCTCGGGCGGCGGCGGCGGCCGCTTCGGCCTGGCCTATTTCACTGACGAGATGATCGCCAGCTACGTGGACCAGGCCGTGCATGCGGCGCTGACCAACCTCGACAGCCGCCCCGCACCGGCGGGCGAGATGACGGTCGTCGTCGGCCCCGGCTGGCCCGGCGTGCTGTTGCACGAGGCCGTCGGCCATGGCCTGGAGGGCGACTTCAACCGCAAGGGCTCCAGCGCCTTCTCCGGCCGCATCGGCCAGCGCGTGGCCGCCAAGGGCGTGACGGTGCTGGACGACGGCACCCTCCCGGACCGCCGCGGTTCGCTGAACGTCGACGACGAGGGCTGCGCCAGCCAGCGCAACGTGCTGATCGAGGACGGCATCCTGAAGGGTTACATCCAGGACGCGATGAACGCGCGGCTGATGAAGGTCGCGCCCACCGGCAACGGCCGCCGCGAGAGCTACGCCCATGTGCCGATGCCGCGCATGACCAACACCTACATGCTGGGCGGCAAGGACGACCCCAAGGAGATCGTCGCGTCCATCAAGAAGGGGCTGTACGCCACCAACTTCGGTGGCGGCCAGGTCGACATCACCAGCGGCAAGTTCGTGTTCTCGGCCAGCGAGGCCTACTGGGTGGAGAACGGCAAGATCCAGTACCCCGTCAAGGGTGCCACCATCATCGGCAACGGCCCGGACGCGCTGACCCGCGTCAGCATGATAGGCAACGACATGCAGCTGGACACCGGGGTCGGCGTCTGCGGCAAGGAAGGCCAGAGCGTGCCAGTCGGCGTGGGTCAGCCGACGCTGCGCATCGACGGGCTGACGGTGGGCGGGACGGCCTGATCCTGCAGCATGAACGACAAGTTCGAGGGCTTCCTGTACGGCGCTGCAGCGGTGCTCCTCGGCGTTGTTTTCAAGTGGGCCGTGGATGGGTTCACCCGCCGCCAGGAGCGCAGGCAACATGCCGCCTTCCTTTCGGTCAGGACCGTCTACGAGCTGGACCGGTTCACGCGCGCTTGCTTCGACATCGCCAACGATTGGGGCCCCTCGGCGGATCAGTCCCCAACGGATGTCGCCCCCGGGGCACCCAGCTTCTCCCCGCAAGACCTTCCGGTGGACTGGAAGTCCATCGACATCAAGGTCACCTATGCCGTTCTGAACCTGCCCAGTGACCAGGCGGCAGCCGAGGACCGCGTGCTCAACCAGTACGGGAGGGATCCCTCATCGCTTCGCGATGCCGCCTTCATGCGCGCGGGTGAGTACGCGGCGCTGGGGGTGAGTGCTGCGCGCCTGGCCTTGACGCTGCGGGAGATTGGGAACCTGCCTGCGCCCGACGCGGACTTGCTGGGCCTGATGACCGTTGCGCTGGATGCTCACAAGGCCGAGGAAATGCGGCGCACCACCAGCGGCGGGGGCACGGCGGCGCAGAGTTTGCACCGGCCCCTGCCTGTCGGCTGAAAGGCGGGGCGGGTCAGCCCACGACCTTGACGCTCAGCAGCGGCAGGCCTGCAATCGACCCCTCCATCAGATCCCCCGGCACCACGGGCCCCACGTTCTCCGGCGTGCCGCTGAAGATGATGTCGCCGGGCATCAGCTCGAAGGCCTCCGACAGCTTGGCGATCTGCTCGGCCACGCTCCAGATCATCTGGTTCAGGTTGGCGTCCTGCCTGACCTGGCCATTGACCTTCAGCGTGATCGCGCCGGCCGTGAAGTGCCCCACCTGAGCCACGCGGTGGATGGGGCCGATGGGCGCGGAGCGGTCGAAGCTCTTGCCGATCTCCCAGGGCTTCTTCTGGTCGCCCATGCCGCGCTGCAGGTCGCGGCGCGTCATGTCCAGGCCGACGGCGTAGCCGTAGACGAGGTCCAGGGCCTTGTCGACCGGCACGTTCTTGCCGCCCTTGTGCAGCGCGGCCACCGGTTCCAGCTCATAGTGATAGTTCTTGGTCAGCGGCGGGTAGGGATGGTTGGCGGTGCTGCCGATGGCGACGAACTGCACGGCGTCGCTGGGCTTCTGGAAGAAGAAGGGCGGCTCGCGCGTCGGGTCGGAGCCCATCTCGCGGGCATGGGCCGCGTAGTTGCGGCCTATGCAATAGATGCGCCGCACGGGGAAGACCTCGCTGCCGCCGGCAATCGGCACGACGGGCTGGGCGACCGCGAAGGGCGTGGCCGAGGCGGCCGTCGTCGTGGCGCAGCCGGCAGCTGCGAGGCCCGTGACGGCGGCGCCCAGGGCATGGCGTCTTTGCATGGCTTGTCTCCTTGGAGCGAGGCCTCGATTGGCCGGCAGGCGCGTGCGGGGGTCAAGCCGGGCTTGCCCGCTGCCGAAAGCTCGTCGCGGCGGCCGTGCTAGATTCCGGTCCCATGTTCCGCGCTGCGTCCTACTTTCGCTTTTGGTTTTTTCCCCGCCCCGGCGGTGGAGAGTCCTGAGCGCGCGCGCTGAATCCAGACTCCCTACAAACCGCCGGGCCTCCAAAGCCCGGCGGTTTTTCTTTTTGAGGTGCCCGAAGATGAATGCGACCAAGCTCCAGTCCGTCGAACCCGAAGCCCAGCGCTGGTACTCGCAGGACGACAAGACCAGCGCCACCGATGACGAGCGCATCCTGGACATCACGCCGCTGCCGCCGCCGGAGCACCTGATCCGCTTCTTCCCCATCCGCGGCACGGCGATGGAGGGCCTGATCAGCCAGACCCGCCAGCGCATCCGCAAGATCATGAGCGGCGATGACGACCGCCTGCTGGTCGTCATCGGCCCCTGCTCCATTCACGACCCCAATGCCGCCATCGAGTACGCGCGCCGCCTGAAGGCGCAGCGCGAGCAGTACGCCGACACGCTGGAGATCGTCATGCGCGTCTACTTCGAGAAGCCGCGCACGACGGTGGGCTGGAAGGGCCTGATCAACGACCCCTACCTGGACGAGAGCTTCCGCATCGACGAGGGGCTGCGCATCGCGCGCCAGCTGTTGCTGGAGATCAACCGCCTGGGCGTGCCGGCGGGCAGCGAGTTCCTGGACGTGATCTCGCCGCAGTACATCGGCGACCTGATCGCCTGGGGTGCCATCGGCGCGCGCACTACCGAGAGCCAGGTGCACCGCGAGCTGGCTTCAGGCCTGTCGGCGCCCATAGGCTTCAAGAACGGCACCGATGGCAACATCAAGATCGCCACCGACGCCATCCAGGCCGCGGCGCGAGGCCACCATTTCCTGTCGGTACACAAGAACGGCCAGGTCGCGATCGTCGAGACGCGTGGCAATGCCGATTGCCACGTCATCCTGCGCGGCGGCAAGGCCCCCAACTACGACGCACAGCATGTGGCGGCCGCCTGCGCCGACCTGGAGAAGTCCAAGCTGCCGCAGCGCCTGATGGTGGACTGCTCGCATGCCAACAGCAGCAAGCAGCATCAGCGCCAGCTGGACGTGGCACGCGACATCGCCGGCCAACTGCTCGAGGGCAGCCGGAGCATCTTCGGCGTCATGGTCGAGAGCCATCTGCACGATGGCGCTCAGAAGTTCACACCCGGCAAGGACGATCCGGCAGCGCTGGAATACGGCAAGAGCATCACCGACGCCTGCCTGGGCTGGGACGACTCGCTGGCCGCGCTGGACGTGCTGTCGCAGGCGGTGAAGGCGCGGCGCTGACACAATCGGGGCCATGCAAGCCCGGATCAGCGTCGTCTTCGAGGCCGGCCCGCCCGTCGAGATTCAGCTCGACGGTGCCGAGGTGCTGGGCTTCGAGGCCGCCCGCCGCTGGCTGGACGAGGCCTTCGTACGCCTGGAATGCGAGCCGCTGCGCGGCTCGGGCAAGGTGCTGCTGGCCGACAAGCTGATCCAGGTCGCCGCCGCGGCCGGCCCGGCCGGCTTCGCGGACCCGGCCTGGGCGCTGGACTATGGCCGCGCGGCGGCAGGCGCCCTGTCCAAGGCCTTGATCAAGGTCGACGTGGCACGGCTGGCCGTGTCGTACTGAACCGGGCCCGCGGCCCGGTTCATTTGCGGTCGGCCCTCTTCCCAGACAGGGGCTCGCCAAAGAGCCAGAAGACCGGCAGCCAGACCAGCACGGCGGCCCAGACGCCAAGCAGCTTGGCGCCGACGCTCGCGCTGGAGATCCAGGCATAGGCGATGCCGCCGAACATGGCGGTGTAGACCAGCCATCCCTGCCAGGTCAGCGGCGTGGACCAGCCCAGGCCGCCTTTCTTGGCCTTGAACCAGTATTTCCGTTCGGTAACCATGCAGCCTCCCCAGCGACAGACGGAAGAATAGCGCCGGCAACGGCGGGCCAGGCGGACTTCGCAACGCGCCCGTTGAAAATCACGCCACGGGCCGCATGTCGGCCACCGTCTGAATTCACTGACATCGCATCCCATGACCAAGCAAACCCACGCCTTCCAGGCCGAGGTCAAGCAGATCCTGCACCTCGTCACCCACTCGCTGTACTCCAACAAGGAGATCTTTCTGCGCGAACTGGTGTCCAACGCCAGCGACGCCTGCGACAAGCTGCGCTTCGAGGCGCTGGACAACGCTGCGCTGTGGGCGGACCAGACCGACCTGGAGGTGCGCGTCAGCTTCGACGAGGCCGCCAGGACGCTGACCATCAGCGACAACGGCATCGGCATGAGCGCCGACGAAGCCGCCGCCCACCTGGGCACCATCGCCAAGAGCGGCACGCGCGAGTTCATGGCCAAGCTGGAGGGCGACCAGAAGAAGGACGCCCAGCTGATCGGCCAGTTCGGCGTGGGCTTCTACTCCGGCTTCATCGTCGCCGACCGGATCACGGTGGAGACGCGCCGCGCCGGGCTGCCGGCCGACCAGGGCGTGCGCTGGAGCAGCGAGGGCACCGGCGAGTACGAGCTGGAGACCATCACCAAGGCCGGCCGCGGCACCGACGTCATCCTGCACCTGCGCGAGGGCGAGGAGGAGTTCCTGAAGACCTGGCGCGTCAGGTCGACGATCGCCAAGTACAGCGACCACATCTCGCTACCCATCCTGATGAAGAAGGAGACCTGGGACGCGGAGGCCGCCAAGCAGGTCGTCACCGACGAATGGGAGCCGGTCAACAAGGCCTCGGCGCTGTGGAGCCGCAGCAAGAGCGACGTCACGCAGGAACAGTACGAGGAGTTCTACAAGCAGATCAGCCACGACAGCGAGGCTCCGCTGGCCTACACGCACAACCGCGTGGAAGGCCGCAGCGAGTACACGCAGCTGCTCTACATCCCGCAGAAGGCGCCCTTCGACCTGTGGAACCGCGACAAGCGCGGCGGCGTGAAGCTGTATGTGAAGCGCGTCTTCATCATGGACGACGCCGAGGCGCTGATGCCGGTCTACCTGCGCTTCGTCAAGGGCGTCATCGATTCGGCCGACCTGCCGCTGAACGTCTCCCGCGAACTGCTGCAGGAAAGCCGCGACGTGAAGGCCATCCGCGAGGGCTCGACCAAGCGCGTGCTGGGCATGCTGGAGTCGCTGGCCAACAGCGAAGACCAGGCCGAGAGGGACAAGTACGCCGCCTTCTGGACCGACTTCGGTCAGGTGCTGAAGGAAGGCATTGGCGAAGACCACCAGAACCAGGAGCGCCTGGCCAAGCTGTTCCGCTTCGCGTCCACGCAGGCCGACGAAGGCGTATCGCTGGCCGACTATCTGGGCCGCATGAAGGATGGCCAGGACGTCATCTACTACATCACCGCCGACTCCCTGGCCGCCGCCAAGCACAGCCCGCAACTGGAGATCTTCCGCAAGAAGGGCATCGAGGTGCTGCTGCTGGTGGACCGCGTGGACGAGTGGATGCTGAGCCACCTCTACGAGTTCGAGGGCAAGTCGCTGCAGTCCGTCGCCAAGGGTGCCGTGGACCTGGGCAAGCTGCAGGACGAGGACGAGAAGAAGAAGGCCGAGGAGACCGCCGAGAGCCTGAAGCCGCTGCTGGACAAGCTCAAGGACGCGCTGAAGGACCGCGCCAAGGACGTGCGCGTGACGACCCGCCTGGTCGACTCGCCGGCCTGCATCGTCGTGGAAGAGGGCGACATGAGCGGCCACCTGGCGCGGCTGCTGAAGCAGGCGGGCCAGAGCGCGCCCATTGCCAAGCCCACGCTGGAGATCAACTCCGAGCATGCGCTGGTCAAGAAGCTGGACGGTAGCGCCCACTTCGACGACCTGGCCCAGGTCCTGTTCGACCAGGCCGTGCTGGCCGAGGGCGGGCATCTGGAAGACCCGGCCGCCTACGTGAAGCGCGTCAACGCGTTGCTGACGGGCTGAGCGGCCGCGGTCCGCGCCGCCGGCACGCCAAGGCGGGGGCCTGGAAACGGTCATGCGGGGCGGTTAGGCTGCGCCGCCATGCGCCGTCTCCCCCTCGTCCTGTCGGCCGCCCTCGCCATTGCCGGCTGCGCCGCACCGCTGCCCACTCAGACGGTGGCGCTCGGCGCCACCCGCATCGCCTATCTGCAGACCGGCGGCGGCCCGCCGCTCGCGGTGTTCCAGTCCGGCCTGGGTGACGGCAAGGACGTCTGGGCCGCCGTCATCCGCCGCGTCGTGCCTGACGTGGCCGTCTTCGCCTACGACCGCCCCGGCTATGGCGACAGCAGCGCCGCGCCGGCCGCCGCCACGGCGCCGCCGCGCGATCCCTGCACGATCGCCCATGAGCTGCACCTCGCGCTTCAGGTTGCCGGGCAGCGCCCGCCCTACATCCTCGTCGGCCATTCCATAGGCGGCCTCTACCAATACGCCTTCGCCAGGCTCTACCCGGCCGAGGTCGCCGCCGTGCTGCTCGTCGACCCCACCCATCCCGACCATTGGGTGCGCATGCAGCGCGAGGCACCGGCCGCCGCGCGCATCGCGGGCGGCATGCGCATGGCTGCCTTCAGCCCCGTCATGCGCGCCGAGTTCGACGCCCAGGCGCTGACCGGCTGCGCCGTCGAACTCGACGCCCGGCCGCCGCCGATCCTGCCGGTGAGGCTGCTCGTGCGTTCCAGCTTCGGCCTGGCCGAGACGGGCGCGTTCGAGAGTCTGGTGCGCCGCCTGGAGAAGGGCTGGCCCGGACTGCTGCCGGGCACCACGCGCCGCCAGGTGGAGGGCGCCGGGCACTACATCCAGAAGGACCGCCCCGACGTCGTCGCCGACGAGCTGCTGGCGCTGGCCCGGGCGGTGCCGCGCCGGCCCTGATCGGCGTTCTTTACACGGTTCTGTTACGGTTTTGCTACAACTCCCCCGCAAGCGGGCTTCCACCTCGGGCGGCTCGCGGCTACGCTCCTAGGGTTTTTACCGAGTTCTGCGCTTCATGGTCCAGATTGAGTTCAGCGAGTCCGTCGCCGCCGTGCCGGCAGCCATGCTCACCCGCCGCCTGGTGCTGCGCCCACCCCGGGACAGCGATCTGGACACCCTGGCCGCATTGCATGCCGACCCGGCGGTGAACCGCTTCTGTGCCGCGGCCACGCCGCAGGGGCAGGCGGCGGTCGAGGCCCAGTTGCAAGCCTGGATCGCACATTGGCAGGCCCATGGCTTCGGCCACTGGGCCATTGCCGAGCGCGACCAGCCCGACACGCTGATCGGCTTTGGCGGCCTGATGAATCGCAGCGTCGCCGGCCATGCCGGCCTCTACCTCTATTACAGGATCACGCCCCAGGCCTGGGGCCGCGGGCTGGCGTCCGAGATGTCGCAGTACGCCATCTGCCAGGCCTTCGAGCAGCGCCACGAGGGGGCCGTCGTCGCCGCCGTGCTGCCGAACAACGTGCCCACGCGCAAGACGCTGGAGGGCCTGGGCCTGCGCCTCAAGGGGTCGCTGTCCGACGGCCCCGGCAGCGCCGCGGCATTGCTCTACGAGCTGGGCGCCGAACGCTGGGCGACGCTGCCTCGTGGCGAACCCGAAGCGGTCGCCTTCGCCGCCTGATGCGGCCCGTCGCCGGGCGAAAAGCCGCGCAGGCCGAGTAGATCCAGGACGCGCAGTCCGCCGTATTCGATGCGGATGAGGCCCTCGGCCGACAACCGGCACAGCGCCTGGTTCACGCGCTGGCGCGACAGCCCGACCAGATAGCCCAGCTCCTGCTGCGTGATGCGCAGGCCCTTGCCCACGCCCGGATACAGCGTCGGGTGGAAGAGGGCGGCGAGGTTGCGCGCCACGCGCACGTCGGGGTCGTGGATGCGGTCCGTCTCGCGCGCGGCGATGAACTGGCCCAGGCGCTCGTTCAGTTGGTCCAGCACGAAGCGGTTGAAGGCGATGCTGCCGTCCAGCAGCGCATGGAAGCTGTCCAGCGGCAGGCCGGCGACGATGCTGGGCCGCAGGGCCTGGATGTTGTAGCGGTAGCTCTCGCGCTTGAGCAGCGTGCCCTCGCCGAACCAGCCGCCCGGCGGGATGCCGGTGAAGGTGACGGCCTGGCCGGTCGAGTCGTCGTTGTTCATCTTCAGCAGGCCGTCGACGACGCCGAACCAGAAGTTGGCGGGCCGGCCGATGCGGCACAGGCGCTCGCCAGGCTCGGCATCCGCGACCTCCAGCGCCGCGACGGCATGCCCGCGCTGCGGGCCGTCGAGCAGCTTCAGCCAGGGGATGGCGTCCAGCTCGGCCGGCGTCGGGCGGCGCGCGCGCTGGCGCAGGCTCAAGGGGGCGTCGGCCATGGTGGGCGGCTGGGGCGGGAAAGTCTGGGCCGTGAAGACCCGTAAATTGTCGTCGTACTGACAGATCGGCGTCAAAGTCCCGATCAGAATGGGCTCACAGACGGGGGTGCCAGCCCCTGCACCGGAGACAGCTTGGTGGACACCTTCCCGCGGCTCCTGCTAGCCCACGCGGCCCAAAGGCCCGACGCGCCCGCACTGCGCGAGAAGGCCTTCGGCGTCTGGCAGACACTGCCGTGGGCCCAGCTCGCGACGCTGGTACAGGAGCTGGCCCTGGGCCTGGCGGCCGCGGGGCTGCGCCGTGGCGAGCATCTCGTCGTCGTCGGCGAAAACCGCCCGCGGCTCTACGCCAGCATGCTGGCCGCCCAGTCCCTTGGCGCCGTGCCGGTGCCGCTGTACCAGGATGCGGTCGCCGCCGAGTTCGTCTTCCCGCTGAACAACGCGGAGATCGCCTTCGCCGTCGTCGAGGACCAGGAGCAGGTCGACAAATTGCTGGAACTGCGCGAGCTTGTGCCCCAGCTCAAGCGCATCTGGTTCGACGACCCGCGCGGTCTGCGCAATTACGACGAAACGGGCCTCGCGTCGCTGGACGAGCTGATCGAGCAGGGCCGCGCGGCCCGCGTGCAGCGGCCCGATTTCTTCGCGGCCGAGGTGGCGGCCGGCCGGCCCGACGACGTTGCCGCGCTGTTCTTCACCTCGGGCACGACGGGAAACCCCAAGGGCGTCATCCACACGCATGCCTCGCTGATCGACCGCGCGCGCGCCGGCCAGCGCTTTGACAAGCTCACCGAGCGCGAGGAGGTGCTGGCCTACCTGCCGCCGGCCTGGATAGGCCAGAACATCTTCAGCTTCGCGCAGTGGCTGGCGGTGGGCTATGTCGTCAATTGCCCGGAATCGGCGTCGACGGTCAGCATCGACCTGAAGGAGGTGGGCCCCACCTACTACTTCGCACCGCCGCGCGTCTTCGAGGGCCTGCTGACGACGGTGATGATCCGCATGGAGGACGCCGCCGCCCCCAAGCGCTGGCTGTTCGGGCGCTGCATGGAGCTGGCCCGCCGGGTCGGCACGCGGCTGATGGATGGTCAGCCCGTGGGCCTGTGGGACCGTCTCGCCTATGCACTGGGCAATGTGCTGATCTACGGTCCTCTGCGCAACACGCTGGGCTTCTCGCGCGTGCGCGTCGCCTACACGGCCGGTGAGGCCATAGGCCCGGACCTGTTCAGTTTCTACCGCGCGATCGGCATCAACCTGAAGCAGCTCTACGGCTCGACCGAGACGGCCGTGTTCGTCTGCCTGCAGCCCGACCACGAGGCCCGCGCCGACACGGTGGGCGTGCCCATAACGGGCGTTGAGATCAAGCTCACCGACGACGGCGAGCTGCTGGTGCGCTCGCCGGGCCTGCTCAAGGGCTATTACAAGAACGAGGCCGCCACGCGCGAGGCGCTGACGGCGGACGGCTGGTTCCACACGGGCGACGCCGGCTTCCTGACTCCCGGCGGCCACCTGAAGATCATCGACCGCGCCAAGGACGTGGGCCGGCTGTCGGGCGGCGCCTTCGATGGCGCGATGTTCGCGCCCAAGTACGTGGAGAACAAGCTGAAGTTCTTCCCGCACATCAAGGAGGCGGTCTGCTTCGGCGACCGCCGCGAGAAGGTTTGCGCCTTCGTCAACATCGACTTCGAGGCGGTGGGCAACTGGGCCGAACGCCGCAACCTGCCCTACGCCGGCTACACCGACCTGGCCGGTCGTGCAGAGGTCTACGAGCTCATCCTCGACTGCGTCGAGAAGGTCAACGCCGACCTGGCCCGGGACGAGCTGCTGGCCGGCAGCCAGATCAGCCGCTTCCTGGTGCTGCACAAGGAGTTGGACGCCGACGACGGTGAGCTGACCCGCACGCGCAAGGTGCGCCGCGGCGCCATCGCCGAGAAGTACGGCGTGCTGATCGCCGCGCTGTACGACGGCAAGGGGTCGCAGCACATCGCGACGCAGGTGAAGTTCGAGGACGGCCGCACGGCCATGATCGCGGCGGACCTGCGCATCGTCGAAGCCCGGACCTTTCCGGCCGTGAAGGCGGTGGCCGCATGAAGAAGATCGGCGGCGTCGTCCTCGACGTGAAGAACATCTCGCTGGCCTTTGGCGGCGTGAAGGCGCTGACCGACATCAGCTTCGACGTCCGCGAGCATGAGATCCGCGCCATCATCGGCCCCAACGGTGCCGGCAAGAGCTCGATGCTGAACTGCATCAACGGCGTCTACCAGCCGCAGCAGGGCAGCGTGACGCTGCGCGGCAAGACCTACCGCGGCATGAGCCCTCGCCAGGTCGCGGAGATGGGTGTGGCCCGCACCTTCCAGAACCTGGCCTTGTTCAAGGGCATGAGCGTGCTGGACAACATCATGACCGGGCGCAACCTGCGCATGCGTCGTGGCCTGTTCTGGCAGGCCCTGCACCTGGGGCCGGCGCGGCGCGAGGAGACCGAGCAGCGCGCGCATGCCGAGCGCATCATCGACTTCCTCGAGATCCAGGCGCACCGCAAGACGCCCGTGGGGCGGCTGCCCTATGGCCTGCAAAAGCGCGTGGACCTGGGCCGGGCGCTGGCCATGGAACCCAGCCTGCTGCTGCTGGACGAGCCCATGGCCGGCATGAACGTCGAGGAGAAGCAGGACATGTGTCGCTTCATCCTGGACGTGAACGACGAATTCGGCACCACCATCGTGCTGATCGAGCACGACATGGGCGTCGTCATGGACATCTCGGACCGCGTCGTCGTTCTCGACTACGGCAGGAAGATCGGCGACGGTGCGCCCGACGAGGTGCGCAGCAGCGAGGACGTGGTTCGCGCCTACCTGGGGGTGAGCCAGTGATGGGCCCGTTCCTCGAAACCCTGATCGGCGGACTGATGTCCGGCATGCTGTATTCGCTGATCGCGCTGGGCTTCGTGCTGATCTTCAAGGCCAGCGGCGTCTTCAACTTTGCGCAGGGCGCGATGGTGTTGTTCGCGGCGCTCGCGATGGCGCGCTTTGCCGAATGGCTGCCGGCGCTGACCGGCCTGGACGGCAAGCTGGTCGTCAACGCGCTGGCCTTCGTCGGCGCGCTGGCGGTGATGGTGGTCGTTGCCTGGCTGGTGGAGCGGTTGGCGCTGTCCCGGCTCGTCAACCAGGAGGGCATCACGCTGCTGATGGCCACTCTGGGCATTGCCTATCTGCTCGAAGGCGCCGGCCAGATGCTGTTCGGCAACGACATCTACAAGATCGACATCGGCCTGCCCAAGGACCCGATGTTCCTGTTCGAGCAGACGTTTGAAGGCGGTGTCCTCGTCAGCAAGGAAGACCTCTACGCGGCGTTGATCGCGGCGGCGCTGGTCGCCGGTCTGAGCCTGTTCTTCCAGAAGACCGCCATCGGCCGCGCGCTGCGCGCGGTGGCAGACGACCACCAGGCCGCGCAGAGCATAGGCATCCCGCTGTCCCGCATCTGGGTCATCGTCTGGAGCGTGGCGGGCTTTGTCGCGCTGGTGGCGGGCATGATCTGGGGCAGCAAGCTGGGGGTGCAGTTCTCGCTGTCGCTGGTCGCGTTGAAGGCGCTTCCTGTGGTCATCCTGGGCGGTCTCACCAGCGTGCCCGGCGCCATCGTGGGCGGCTTGCTGATCGGAGTGGGCGAGAAGCTGTCGGAGGCGTATCTAGGACCGGCGCTCGGTGGCGGCATCGAGTACTGGTTCGGCTATGTCCTGGTGCTCGTGGTGTTGCTCGTCAGGCCTCAGGGGCTGTTCGGCGAGAAGATCATCGACAGGGTCTGACGATGTTTTATCGAGAGAACGGCCAGTTCAAGACGAGCTACGCGGCGGACAGCCAGATCCTGCCCATTCGCCAGGACCGCATCGGCATGGCGCTGTTGCTCGGCGTCGCCTTCGTCGTCGTGCCACTGCTGTCCAGCGAGTACCTGCTGCGCGCCATCCTCATCCCCTTCCTGATCCTGTCGCTGGCGGCGTTGGGGCTGAACGTGCTGGTGGGCTATTGCGGCCAGATCTCGCTGGGCTCGGGCGCCTTCATGGCCGTCGGAGCCTACGTGGCCTACAACTGCCAGGCGCGCGTGGAGGGCATGCCACTGATCGTCGCGCTGCTGGCCGGCGGCCTGGGCGCGACGGTGCTGGGCGTGGCCTTCGGCCTGCCGTCGCTGCGCATCAAGGGGCTGTATCTCGCGGTCGCGACGCTGGCGGCGCAGTTCTTCGTCGACTGGGCCTGTCTGCGGCTGAAATGGGTCACCAACGATTCGACCTCGGGCTCGGTCGGCATCGCCCACCTCGACGTCGCGGGCTTCAGCGTCGAGTCGCCCGCCGCGCGCTACCTGCTGTGCCTGGGCTTCGTCGTCGTCTTCGCGCTGGCCACCAAGAACCTCGTGCGCGGCCACATCGGCCGCTCCTGGATGGCCATGCGCGACATGGACGTGGCGGCGGCCGTCATCGGCATCCGTCCCATGCAGGCCAAGCTCAGCGCGTTCGCGGTGTCCAGCTTCATCATCGGCGTGGCCGGCGCGCTGTGGGGCTTCGTGCACCTGGGTTCCTGGGAGCCGGCGGCCTTTGGCATCAACCGCTCCTTCGACCTGCTGTTCATGGTCATCATCGGCGGCCTGGGCTCCATCTCCGGCGCCTTCTTCGGTGCGGCATTCATCGTCGTGCTGCCGTTGGTCCTGGACAAGCTGCCCTACTGGACAGGCCTGCCGATGGACACCGCCACGGCTTCGCATCTGGCGCTGATGATCTTCGGCGCCCTCATCGTGTTCTTCCTCATCAAGGAACCGCACGGCCTCGCGCGACTCTGGGCGACTGCCAAGGAAAAGCTCAGACTCTGGCCATTTCCCCACTGATACCCACAACGACAGGAGACAGCTCATGAAGACCTTCATCGCCTGTGCGGCACTGGCCGCGTTGCAACTCTTCAGCCCCGTCGCACAGGCCGAGGCGGCCAAGGAGCAGTTCTTCCCGCTGCTGGTCTATCGCACGGGGCCTTACTCGCCCAATGGCACGCCCTGGGCCAACGGCAAGCAGGACTACATCAAGCTCATCAACGCCCGCGACGGCGGCATCAACGGCGTGAAGCTGAGCTACGAGGAATGCGAGACCGGCTACGCCACCGACAAGGGCGTGGAGTGCTACGAGCGCCTGAAGGGCAAGGGCGCCAGCCTGTTCGACCCGCAGGCCACCGGCATTACCTTTGCGCTGACCGACAAGGTGCCGGGCGACAAGATCCCGCTGATCACGCTGGGCTATGGCCTGTCGGCCTCCGCCGACGGCGGCGTCTTCGCGTGGAACTTTCCGCTGATGGGCAGCTACTGGACGGCGGCCGACGTGCTGATCCAGCACCTCGGCAAGAAGGAGGGCGGCCTGGACAAGCTCAAGGGCAAGAAGATCGCGCTGGTCTATCACGACAGCCCCTTCGGCAAGGAGCCCATCCCGCTGCTGGACGAGCGCCAGAAGATGCATGGTTTCGAGCTCATCAAGATCCCGGTCACGGCGCCCGGCGTGGAGCAGAAGTCGGCCTGGCTGCAGGTGCGCCAGGCGCGGCCCGACTATGTGCTGCTGTGGGGCTGGGGCGTCATGAACTCCACGGCGCTGAAGGAGGCACAGGCCACCGGCTACCCGCGCGAGAAGATGTATGGCGTCTGGTGGTCGGGCGCCGAGCCCGACGTGAAGGACGTGGGCGAGGGCGCCAAGGGCTACAACGCGCTCAACCTCAACACCTCGGGCCAGAGCCCCAAGGTCATCCAGGACATCCTGAAGTACGTGCATGGCAAGGGGCAGGGGACGGGGCCCAGGGATGAGGTTGGCTCGGTGCTCTACACGCGCGGCCTGGTCATCCAGGCACTTGCCGTGGAGGCCGTGCGCCGCGCGCAGGAGCGCTTCGGCAAGGGCAAGGTCATGACCGGCGAGCAGGTGCGCTGGGGCCTGGAGAACCTGGCGCTGGACGACAAGAAGCTCGGCAGCCTGGGCCTGACGGGCGTCATCCGCCCCATCAGCACCAGCTGCACCGACCATCAGGGCTCGACCTGGGTGCGCGTGCACACCTGGGACGGCAAGCAATGGGCCTTCAGCTCTGACTGGTACCAGGCGGACGAGCAGATCCTCAAGCCCATGGTGAAGGCGGCCGCCGACAAGTACGCGGGCGAGAAGAAGATCACTCGCCGCACGCCGGCGGAATGCCAGAGCTGAGCTGACGCGATGGACAAGCCGCTGCTCGATGTGAACGGCATCGAGGTCATCTACAACCACGTGATCCTCGTGCTGAAGGGCGTGTCGTTGCAGGTCAGGGAGGGCAGCGTCGTGGCGCTGCTGGGCGGCAACGGCGCCGGAAAGACGACGACGCTGCGTGCCGTGTCCAACCTGCTGGAGGGCGAGCGCGGCGAGGTCACCAAAGGGGCAATCGAGCTGCGCGGCGAGCGCATCGAGAAGCTGTCCACGGCGGCGATGGTGGAGCGCGGCGTCGTGCAGGTCATGGAGGGCCGGCACTGCTTCGCCCACCTGACCATAGAGGAGAACCTCATGACCGGCGCCTACACGCGACGCGACGGCCGCGCGGCGGTGGCGGCCACGCTGGACAAGGTCTACGGCTACTTCCCGCGCCTGAAGACGCGCCGCTCCAGCCAGGCCGCCTACACGTCCGGCGGCGAGCAGCAAATGTGCGCCATTGGCCGCGCGCTGATGGCCAACCCCAAGATGGTGCTGCTGGACGAGCCCTCCATGGGCCTGGCGCCGCAGATCGTCGAGGAGGTGTTCGAGATCGTGCGCGACCTCAATGCCAAGGAGGGTACGACCTTCCTGCTCGCCGAGCAGAACACCAGCATGGCGCTGCGCTATGCCGACTACGGCTACATCCTGGAGAACGGCCGCGTTGTCATGGACGGTGCCGCCGCCGAACTGCGAGAGAACGAGGACGTCAAGGAGTTCTACCTCGGGGTGGGCGGCGAAGGGCGGCGCAGCTTCAAGGACGTGAAGAGCTACAAGCGCAGAAAGAGGTGGCTGGCATGACGAGCCGAGTGCAGGGGCGCCCCAAGTCGGCGGGCATCCCCTCAGGATCCAGGAGCAAAGCGAAGTGGGGGGCTGCATGAGCGACGACGGCTGGGACATCGCCCCGCCGCCCTTCAACGCGGACGCGGCGCTGCAGACCTTGAAGCGCTTCGTGCGCGACCAGCGCCTGCTGGCCGAGCGCAGCGAAGGCTGGCTGCTGGGCGCGGATGTCGTGCTGAAGGCGGGCGTTGACGGCGCGGCCGTCAAGGTCCAGCTCGCCAAGCGGCCGGCGCGCACGCCGGAGTGGGACCTGTTCACGCTGAAATCAGCCGCCGACCTGCGCAAGCTGCAGGACGAGATCAGGCGCCGGCTCACGCGCTGGAAGGAAGACGAGTGAGCGAGTTCTTCGACGCGCTGGAGACGCGCGTCCCCGCTGCGCGCGAAGCGGCGTTGATGGCCGCGCTTCGAGCCCAGGTCGCCCATGCCCAGGCCAGCAGCCCGGCCTACGCCGAATTGCTGGCCCGCGTCGACGCCGCGGGCATCAACTCGCGCACCGCGCTGGCCACGCTGCCGCTGACCCGCAAGAGCAGCCTCGCCGCCGCCCAGGCCGCGCGGCGTGCGCTGCGCCTGGGCGGCTATGCCGCCGGACGGCCGCTGCGCATCTTCCAGTCGCCGGGGCCGCTCTACGAGCCCGAGCCCGCCTCCGACGGTGCCGACCCCTGGCGCATCGCGCGCGCACTGCACGCGGCCGGCATACGTGCTGGCCAGCTGGTGCATGTGGGCTTCAGCTACCACCTGACGCCGGCCGGGGCCATGATGGAGGCCGGCCTGCGCGCGCTGGGCGCGGCCAGCTTCCCCGGCGGCGTCGGCAACACCGAATTGCAGCTGCAGGCCATGCTGGACCTGCGGCCCGAAGCCTATGCCGGCACGCCCAGCCTGCTGCGCATCCTGCTTGAGAAGGCCGCTGACGGTGGACATGATCTGTCCGGCCTGCGGCGCGCGCTGCTCAGCGGCGAGGCCTGCCCGCCGGCGCTGCGTGCCTGGTTTGCCGAACGCGGCGTCGAGGCCTACCAGTGCTATGCCACGGCCGACCTGGGGCTCATCGCCTACGAGACCGCCGCGCGCCAGGGCCTGGTCGTCGACGAGGGCGTCATCGTCGAGATTGTCCGCCCCGGCTCGGGCGACCCGCTGCCGGATGGGGAGGTGGGCGAGGTCGTCGTGACGACGCTGTCACCCGGCTATCCGCTGATCCGCTTCGCCACCGGTGACCTGTCCGCCATGCTGCCGGGTGCGAGTCCATGCGGCCGCAGCAACCAGCGCCTGCGCGGCTGGCTGGGCCGGGCCGACCAGTCGGCCAAGGTGCGCGGCATGTTCGTGCATGCCGGCCAGGTGGCCGAGGTGCTGAAGCGCCACCCCGAACTGCACCGCGCCCGCCTCGTCGTCAGCGGCGAACTGGCCCGGGACCGGGTCGTGCTGCAAATCGAGGCGGTGTCGGGCATGCCGCAAGCCTTCCTGGACGGCCTGATGCAGACTGCGCGTGACCTGACCAAGCTCCGCGTCGAGGTCGAGGTGCTGCCGTCCGGCAGCCTGCCCAACGACGGCCTGCTCATCGAGGACCGCCGCTGATCGCTGCGTGGCTTACAGATCGGTGGTCTTGCCCGGCGTGCCGTTGCACAGGCGCATGTGGTTGGGCCGACGGCCGTCCTCTTTCGCGCTGCTCCCGCATGGTCGCCTTGTGCGTCTCGGGCTCCAGTGCGCGGATCTCGGCGAGGCGTTCGCCGGGGGAACATGTCCAGTTGCCGGCCATCGGCCCGGTCGTTGATGGTCAGCATGCTGGTGGCATGGCGGCCCTGCTCGGCGTGCGGCAGCCGGAAAGCCTGATCCTGGTTGAAGCGGTCGAAGGCCGGGCACCACGCCGGCGCTCGGCTTGCCGCCGGCGCCGATCTGGCCCTTCTGGATGAGGGGGGCGTTCCCGGCACCCTCGTCGATGACGAACGGCATCACGATGAGGGCGGGCGCGGCTCAGTCGGCCAGGTCGACCAGCACGAAGTGCTTGCGCACCGGTTCGAGCACCTCGAATTCGCCCTCGAAGCCCGGCGGGATGACGCCGCCCTGGCCGGGGCCGATGTCGACGTTGCCCAGTGGCCCGTGCAGGCGCACCCGGCCCTGCAGCACATGGAAGTACTCCTGGCGGCCGGCGGGGAAGACGATGCGCCAGCGGCCCACCTCGCAGGCCCAGATGCCGGCGCTCATGGGGCCGGCATCGTGCAGCGTCCAGGTCCGGCGCTGCGGCGCGCCGCTGACGCGGCGATCCTCGCGCGGCCGGTCGAGCACGGGCTCGGCGCCCTCGGTCGAATCGATGCGAACGATGGGAGGATTCATAGGTTCACGCGCATGGGAATGGTCACGGGCCCGTCGTTGACGAGATGCACCTGCATGTCGGCCCCGAACTCGCCATTCGCGACGATCGGATGCTGCGCACGCGCGAACGCCAGCGTGTGCTCGTAGAGCCGCCGGCCCAGCTCGGCCGGCGCCGCGCCCGAGAAGCTCGGCCGGTTGCCGCCGCCGGTGTCGGCCGCCAGCGTGAACTGGCTGACGATGAGCAGGCCGCCCGCCACGTCCTGCAGGCTGCGGTTCATCTTGGCCGCGGCATCGCCGAAGACGCGCAGCTTCAGGACCTTGGCGACCAGCTTCTCGGCCGTCGCCCCCGTGTCCGCCGGCTCGGCGCAGACCAGCATCAGCAAGCCCTGGCCGATCTGCCCGACGATCCGGCCGTCCACCTCGACGCGGGCTTCCCGGACCCGTTGCAGCAGCGCGATCACAGCAGGTCCTTGGGGTCGTCGAAATGTGCCTCGACGTCCATGGGCAGCAGCTGGATGCTGGCGCGCAGCCCCGGCACGGCGCTCATCAGCGCCAGCTCGACCGAGCTGCGCAGCGCCGCGGCGCGGCCCAGCGTCCAGTTGGCTGGCATGTGCATGTGCAGGTCGATGAAGCGGCGCTGGCCGGCCACGCGGCTGGCGATGTGGTCGAAGCGGATGGTGTGCGGATGGCGGAACTCGTCCAGCACGGCCTGCACGCGGGCCTGGGACTCGGCGTCCAGCGCCTCGTCCATCAAGCCGCGCGTGGACTCGCGCATCAGGTGCACGCCCTCGCGCAGGATGTTGAGCGCCACCATGACAGCCAGCAGCGGGTCCAGCCATTGCCAGCCCGTCGCCATGACGCCGATGAGGCCCACGACGACGCCGGCCGAGGTCCAGACATCCGTGATCAGGTGGCGGGCGTCTCCCTCCAGCGCGACGGAGCGCACCTCGCGGGCCTTGCGCAGCATGGCCCAGGCCAGTCCGCCGTTGATGGCCGAGCTGATGACGGCCAGCGCCACGCCCAGGCCCACGGACTGCAGCACCTCCGGGTGGCGCCAGCGGTCGACGGCGCCCCACAGGATGCCCAGCGCCGCGGCGATGATGAGGATGCCCTCGAAGCCGCTGGAGAAATACTCGGCCTTGTGATGGCCGTAGGGGTGCTCGGCGTCCGGCGGCTGGGCGGCCAGCGTGACCATGGCGAGGGCGAACACGGCGCCGGCCAGGTTGACGAGGGATTCGAGCGCGTCGGCCGCGAGGCTGACCGAACCCGTCCACCACCAGGCGGCGGTCTTGAGGATGATGGTCACGACTGCCGCCGCGACCGAGAGCTTCAGATAGGCGCTGGCTTGCATGGCGCAGCATTGTGCCGACCTGCGCCATCCTGAAGCGCCGACGGGCCCCGCGGGGCCCGTCGGCAGCAGCACGGGGCGGCTTACTTGACGATGGCGGCCGAGGCGGCGGTGGCCGGCGCAGCGGCAGCGACCGTCGTTCCCGTCTCGGTGGACGGCGTGGGCTGGCCGTCCTTCTCGGCGCTGCGGTCGAACACCAGGGACTTGCCGAAGACGAGTTGCACCCAGGTCGGGTAGGTGTAGGCCGTGCCCTTGTTGTGGTCGATGATGGCGCCGATGCCCCCGCCGATGATGATGTTGCCCCACATGCCGCTGTTCGCGCGGGAGATGGCGCGAGCCGTCGCGTTGGGGTTGCTCGGATGGGCGCAGGTGATGTCCAGGTCCTTGCCGGAGCGGCGAACCTGGATCGTGTCGCCGGACTTGCCGGACACCGTCCCGTAGTCGTTGGTCAGCTTGCACTCCGCGCCGCTGACGAGCTCGCCCGTGCTGGCCTTGGTTTCCACGCGCATCGGGTGCGTGGTCTCGTTGATGACCGATGCGCAGCCGGTCAGCGCAAATGCGGTCGCCAGCGCGGCCCATCTGATGAGTGCCATGACTCCTCCCTAGTTTGGTTTGTTGGCGGTCGCGGTTGTAACCGAAGATGACGAGCCGTGAGGGGCGTGGAAACGCGCAAGCCGCTGCCGGCGCTGCCTAGAATCCGCGCGTCTTCCGGAGCCAGAGCCATGACCAGCACCCACACCACCGACGTCTCCCACATCGCCCCGCGCGAGAAGGCCGAGATCCTTTCCCAGGCCCTGCCCTACATCCGCAAGTTCCACGGCAAGACCATCGTCATCAAGTACGGCGGCAACGCCATGACCGACCCGGAGCTGCAGCAGGCTTTCGCCGAGGACGTGGTGATGCTCAAGCTGGTGGGCCTGAACCCGGTCGTCGTGCATGGCGGCGGCCCGCAGATCGAGGACGCACTGAACAAGCTGGGCAAGAAGGGCCACTTCATCCAGGGCATGCGTGTCACCGACGAGGAGACCATGAGCGTCGTCGAATGGGTGCTGGCCGGCGAGGTGCAGCAGGACATCGTCGGGCTGATCAACGCCGCTGGCGGCAAGGCCGTCGGCCTGACGGGACGCGACGGCGGCATGATCCGCGCGAAGAAGCTCAAGATGCTGGACAAGGACGACCCAGCCAAGGAGCACGACGTGGGCCAGGTGGGCGACATCGTCTCCATCGACCCCAGCGTCGTGAAGGCGCTGCAGGACGACCAGTTCATCCCGGTGGTCAGCCCCATCGGCTTCGGCGAGAGGAACGAGAGCTACAACATCAACGCGGACGTCGTGGCCGCCAAGCTCGCTACCGTGCTGCAGGCCGAGAAGCTCTTGATGCTGACCAACATCCGCGGCGTGCTCGACAAGGCGGGCGAGCTGCTGACGGAGCTGACGCCGCGCCGCATCGATGAACTGGTGGCCGACGGCACCATCAGCGGCGGCATGATCCCCAAGATCGCCGGCGCCATCGACGCGGCCAAGAGCGGCGTCAACGCCGTCCACATCATCGACGGCCGCGTGCCGCATGCGATGCTGCTGGAGGTGCTGACCGACCAGGCCTACGGGACGATGATTTCGTCGCGTTGACGTGAACTCCCGCGACCGGGTCTGGCTGTTCGACCTCGACGACACGCTGCACAACGCCTCGCATCACGCGTTCGGCGCGCTGAACGCGTCAATGACGGCCTACATAGAGACCCATCTGGGCGTGTCCAGGGACGAGGCTGCCGCGTTGCGACATCGCTACTGGATACGCTACGGCGCGACGCTGACCGGCCTGCAACGCCATCACGGCGTCAAGCCCGCGCACTTTCTTCACGAGACCCATCGCCTGCCCGGGCTGGACGCGCATCTGCACGGCCATGACCATGACCTGGCGGCCCTGCGCCGCCTGCCGGGCCGCAAGTTCCTGATGACGAACGCGCCGCGGGCCTATGCCGAGCGCGTGCTGGCGGCCATCGGGCTTGGCGGCGTCTTCGACGGCCTGGTCTGCATCGAGGACATGAGCTGCTTCGGCCAAGCCCGCCCCAAGCCGGACGCGCGCATGTTCCGCATGGTGCTGGCCCGGCTCGGGCTCAGGCCCGAGCGCTGCATCCTCGTCGAGGACACGCTGGTCCACCTGAAGACCGCCTGCGGCCTGGGCCTGCGCACCGTCTGGATGCAGCGCTGGCTGCGCCGCGCGGGAGCCACCCGCCTGCACCGGCGACCCGTCTACGTGAGCCGGCGTGTGCGGTCACTGGGCGCCTTGCTGCGCTCCCCCCAGTTCTGAAGGGGGTTGCGCGTGGAGAGAGGCTATCCTCGGCCGACAATGCGAACCCCGCGTTAGGAAAGCCCCCAGAGCCCATGTCCCCGTTCTCGGTCCTGATCGTCGAAGACCAAGCCCGCTTCCGGGAGGCCTTCACGCACGCCCTGGGCAGCGTGCCCGACATCGAGCTGCTGGGCATTGCGCCCGACCTGCCCCAGGGCCGGCGCATGTTCGACCAGCTGCAGCCCGACGTCCTGCTCGTCGACCTGGACCTGCCCGGCGGCAGCGGCATCGAGCTGATCCGCCACGCCGCCCAGACGCGGCCGCAATGCGAAGTGATGGTCATCTCCGTGTTCGGCGACGAGCAGCATGTCGTCGCCAGCATCGAAGCCGGCGCAACCGGCTACCTGCTGAAGGACAGCCTGGCGCTGGACCTGCCCGGACAGCTGCGCTCGCTGCGCGCCGGCGGCAGCCCCATCAGTCCCGTCATCGCCCGCCGCCTGCTGGTTCGGCTGGCGCCCGGCGCGCAGGGAGCGACCGGCCCTTCGCCCGAGGCCATGGCCGCCACGCTGGCCGACGAGGAAGTCGTCGCGCTGTCCGAGCAGGAGTCGCGCGTGCTGCACCTGGCGGCCAAGGGCTTCACCTTCGACGAGATCGCGCAGTTCATGCAGGTTTCGCCGCACACGGTCATGACCTACGTCAAGAGGGTCTACCGCAAGCTGCACGTCCGCTCCAAGGTGGAAGCCATCTACGAAGCGCGCCGCCTGGGCTGGCTGCGGGATTAGCCTGAAGTTCCTCGAGCCTCCGGCCGAGTTTCCCTGTTGATTCAAGCACTTGGCGGGAATCGGGGGTGCGGCTGCTGTCTACAACTTGATGTCT